>Ga0164297_10001618_pt1 | contig 23545 bp, 22 predicted proteins | sample GEODES058metaG_FD_113539 | JGI IMG/M metagenome (GOLD analysis project Ga0164297, IMG submission 113539) | Dystrophic lake water microbial communities from Trout Bog Lake, Wisconsin, USA - GEODES058 metaG | ecosystem: Environmental > Aquatic > Freshwater > Lake | place: USA: Trout Bog Lake... | reverse complement strand
GGGATTATTGTTGTCGACGGTCTGGCCCGAGTGCAAGGCAGTCACGGCGAATTGAGCCTGATCTCCGGAACGGCTTCTATGTTGGAACTGGAGGGTAGCAAACTCGCTCACTTCCCTCTGATTGATATCCATCCCCGCAGCGTCTTGAGATTGAAGCTTGATGGTCTGGGAACCCAACAAGCCCGCATTCGCCGATGTGATTCCGGTCTCGGTTCCATCAGCATTCCGCAAGCCCAAGAATCCGTATCCTTGCCCGGCCTGGGCAAACGCCGCCGGTAACCCAGTTCGATTTCCAACCTGCATACGATCAGGGTTGTTACTAATAGTAAGTGTCAACGACTTTTGATCATTGATGTCGTAACGGATCTTGCCAAAATAGTTCTGACTGGAACCAGCGTTATGAGCCGTTTGGTTGTCCGGCTGTTGAGGCTCTATGGCGTTCTTGCTACTTGTCTCTCCAAAGTCGAAAACGTAATTGGCTTTCTTTCCAAGCGGCCCCGACGCAGTCAACTCACTATTTAGGGTCGAGTAGGAACCGCCTTGAATCGTAAAGAGCCCATTGGCGCTCTTCGCACCAGGTACGGTTGCGATATTGAGAACCCCAGCCGTTTGGCCTCCAAATTCGGGAGCAAAGGCACCGGTCAACAATTCCAAACTATCAATCGTTGACGGAACAACAACCGAACCTTGCCGTCCAGACAAAGTATCGGGAAGTGGGACACCATCGACGACATACATCATCTCTGCGTGTTCACCACGAACGTGTTGCTGCCCACCAGAGTCTTCTGCAACGCCCTTTTGTCCTTTGGTCAGGCTCTTGGTATCACCTGATGTAGAGTTGATAAAGTGGGCTATTTCATTGTGATCACGGACTGTGCTGACACCTTGGCTCGGGGCTCGATTAAGCACCAATCTAGTCGCTGTGACTCGAATCGTAATCTCTTTGACTGGATGCTCCTGTTGCTCTTTAAGCACGATGGTTTGATCAAGCGTAACTGGAATAGTCCTAATAGATGAATCCCCATTTCCCGCTTTGGTTAGAAGAACCATTCTTTCCACATCGATGAGGTCTGAATGGCCTCCAGTCCTCTCGGAAATAGGCATTTCGGCCACTCGGCGCGACGCTTCGATAACGACCCAACCTGGAACTGGTTTCCCTGTCTTGGGATCAACGATCACAAATCGAACTTTGGAGTAGGTGCCTCCAAATGCAAGTGGACTAAACAAGGCACCAAGTGCCAACGGGAGCAAGCGACGTTTGATCATTCGACTCGAAATTGAATGGTGAGTTTGACTTTGCCTTCGGTGCCAACGCCGTCAAGAGTTGCTGGCTTGAATCGCCAAGTCTTGGCTGTTTTTAGAGCAACTTCATCCAGTTCAGAAATCCCAGTGGATTTGGTCATCTTGACATCAGTTGGTTTTCCATCAGGGCCAACAGTGAAGATGGCGACAAAGTTCTTTTCCAAGGGCTCTGCCCTAAGGTCGTCAGGAATAGCTGGTTGAGGATTGTAGTCAACTTCAGGCTCGGCATAGACTGGGACATGCTTGGGCTTGACAGGATCTGGCCTGACCACAGGCGGCGTGACTGGTGGTGGTGTGGTGTTTGTGGTTGTTACAGGTGGAGCATGATTCTCCTCTGTTTTATTGCCCACTCCAGTATCTGTGGTCTTGGTTCCATTACCGTTCCCAGTATCTACTGGTAGCTTTCCAGCGTCGGTACGAGTTCCCTGCTCGATCGCAGGTCCATCACCTTCTCCACCTGGACTGTTCGAAGCAACAACCTTTTGTAGATTGGGGTTAGCCCGAACTGGCCCACTATGCTTCGAGCCACTTTTTGCCACTTTTGACGTTTTGACCTTGGGCTTCTCTTTCTTTTGCGGCGGTTCAGGTTTCTCTTTCTGTGCTTTGGCAATCGGAACCAAGGTCACCTTGGACATCCCGACCTTCTCTTTTATCTTCTCAAATGCCCCAAAGTGAGCGGCAATGGGCAGGATGATCACGTGCGCCGCAACCGAGATCAAAATGATCCGGGTCAGGAGTGGATTCTTCTTGCGACGCCTTGACATGATTTACTTCCGATTCGTCGCAAATCCAAACGACACGACACCTGCTTTACGCGCCTCATCCATAACAGAGATAACCGTTCCATGAGGCACACGTTCGTCCGCGTTGATCGTAATCACGTTCTTTGGCCCGACTTTCAACTTCTCCAAATTCGCTTCGAGATGGTCTAAAGTCGTCGGCGTGGTGTTCACAAAGACAGATTGATCCGCTCGAACCGTAATCGTCACTGTCTCAGCGTTTTCGTCCTTTGATGAACTGGCCTTGGGGAGGCTAACCGGAATCGCATTCTGCGTAACCATGGCAAGCGATGCGACCATAAAGAAGAACAGAAGAAACATCATGACGTCGATCATGGGGATGACGATGATCTCTGGTTCCTCCACTGCCTTCCGCTTGGAGATGCGCACGCGCTTTCGCATGGTACTAATCGATTCGCCCCGTAAGATAGTTCACTAGTTCCGCACCGTAATATTCCATGTCCTCAACAATCTTCTTGGACACATTTGCGAAGTAGTTGTAAGCAAGAAATCCGATGACTGCCAAGGTAATTCCTGTGGCGGTGCTAATTAAGGCCTCCGAAATACCGCCCAAGATCTGAGTCGGGTTACTCAAGCCTTGCTGAGAAGCTGCTCGGAACGCGGTGATCATTCCCGCAATCGTTCCCAGCAAGCCCAAAAGTGGGGCAATATTTACGACTGTCTTCACGATTGGCAGGTTGGCCTCAAGGGCGGGCATTTCGTTGGCTGCCTCCTGTTCCATCGCCATTTCTATGGCGTCCGCAGAACGAGCCGAATTTTTGAGACCGCGGGCAAACATCCGTCCAATCGGACCTCCAAATTCCTGGGCCACCTTCATGGCAGGCCCCGGGTCTCCACCGACAGTAAAGACCTTCTTCACTTCGTCCAATAGCTCATCCCCATCAATTGAGGATTTCTTGAGAACGATCGCTCTCTCGATAATAATGCCCAAGAGCAAGATCGAGCAGAAGATCAGCGGGTACATCATGACCCCGCCATTTTTAATAAACGAACTTATTGCATCCAAATGTGTTTTCCCCAGTCAGTCCCGGTTTTGAGTTCAGAATGATACCCTACTAGGGTATTCAAACAAGGGTCCACGCCGAACCTTAGGAGACTCTTAGATCGGTAGTTTCGATCATCGGAAATTGAGCTCCACGCACTCTTAACGAGTGATCCTTCCCATTCATAACGAGTAAGCCCAAAACAATTCGCAGATCAACAAGAATCGACTCATCAATCAAGTCTTTGAAAAGCGGTAGGATGCCTGCGTGAATCGTTCCTTCATCGCTATCTGTTTCTGCCTGGTTTGCTTGGGGTGCCATTCCAACGAATCCAAACCTAACGATTCAGGCACGAAGGCAACAACTAAAGCTACTGTGCCTACGGATCCTGACAAGGCACTCTACGAGCAAATGCGTTCAGGTGCTTACCAAATTAGTGCCGCTATCGACACGATTGAAGAAACCCGCAAAACCATGAAGGACATGGCAAGTCGCCAGACAGGACAGACCCAGCGCGTGATCATGTCTGTCGCTTCAATATTGGACAAGGCAGGCTCTCGACTTGCCGAATATGGAGATGCTCCACCGACTTTCGAGAAGTTCAAAGCGGATTTTTCGGCTCAGGATGATCGTCGCCTCAAAGCCATAGATGCTGCCGGCCTCGCTTTGGATGACCTCAATGACGCTCAGGATGTAGTCGAAAAGCTGATCGACACCAAACCGCCAGAGGAGGAAAAGAGCAAACTTGAAGACGCAGATGCTTCTCTAGACAGTTGCACAGCCGCCGTCGCCGATGCAATCAAGGCAATGGGCGGGAAGGTTGAAGACGACCCGAACTAACCCGAAATTACGAATTGCCTGGGAGGTGGAATCTGTCGACTGAGACCCAGAGTGTTTTGACTCAACAGTCAGATGAATGGGTTACCCCCAAAATGGCGTAGAGCCCATTAAGCTCGGTTCAAGGAGTCGGCCATAGCATTGTGCGCGATACAAATCCGTTGGCCAAGTTAATTACGGACCGCAATTATGGTGCCGGGGGCGGGACTCGAACCCGCACGAGTTTTAGCCCAATGGTGTTTGAGACCACCGCGTCTACCATTCCGCCACCCCGGCGAATGAAGGTTCAGGATACCCGGTACAGATTCAAATTGCATCCCCTATCCATGGGAATCCTAACGTCCACTTGGCGATTTTTGGCAACCAATATTCTCCTGTCATGGTTTTATCTAGAATTGATTGTAGAAATCCGAATCATGCAGAAAGTGCTCGCAACAGATAGGTATCGTTCGATACATGTCGGATGTGATTAGAGTCGGCGTTGCTGGTTTAACCCACGGTCATGTATGGGGATTGATCGAAGCTTGGAAGAAAGTTCCGAATGCTCAATTGTTGGCAGTTGCCGACAACACCCCACTCCTCGAAAAAGCGATGCTTGACTTCGAGAAGAGCTACGAAGATTGGCGAGAGATGCTCGCTGAAAACGAATTCGATGCTCTCCTGGTAACAAGTAACAATGTAGAGTCGGCAGAGATTGCGGTCGAGGCTCTCAAGAAAGGAATCCCATGTCTCGTAGAGAAAGCAATGGCTGCCAATGCTGCAGATGCAGACCGCATGCTGGAAGCAATGCGGGAGAGCGGCAAGACGCTCATGATTAACTGGCCACTTGCTTGGGCCCCATGGCTCCAGGAAGTTAAGAAGCAACTGGATGACAACGCCGTGGGCCATCCCTTCCACATGAGATTCCGCAATGGGCACAGTGGACCAAAAGAAATTGGTTGTGATGAGTATTTCGTCGGTTGGCTTTATGATGAAAAGCTTAATGGCGGTGGCGCGATAGCAGATTTTTGCTCCTATGGCGCGGTGCTAGCTCGATACTATTTTGGAATGCCAGAAACGGTCTACTGCGTTCGAGGCAACTACACGAAAGACTATGAAGTGAGCGACGACCATGCGCTCATCACCCTCAAATATCCGAAGATGAGTGTATCCATCGAAGGGACTTGGGCAACTGCGGCATTCGATCAGAGTGCAAACCCGGTCATTCATGGAAAGACGGGAACTTTGGCAGTCTATGGTTCACAACTTAAGAAGCACCTACCGGGTTCAGATCCGATTGAACTAGAATCTCCCGCCTTGGAAGTATCCAATCCAGCCGAATACTTCATGAACTGCGTCAATACGGGTTCCATGCCCGAAGGCATTTGTAACCCAGAAATTGCTGCGGATGCTTGCCGAATTCTAGATGCTGCTATCAAAAGCAGTGCTTCCGGTTGCGCGGAAAAGCCCTGATCAAGTTATCAGTAGGCACCCCATGATTGAGTAGCCCAAAAGTTTCGCTTTCGGGCTACATGGTTGGGAGAGATTTGTCGAATGGAATCCCGCTGCCAATGGCTGCAGTGGAGACCGATAGCGTAGCTGTGGGCTTTGTTCTTAGGGAGCACACAATGATTGGGTTGGCCAAAAGCTACGCTTTCGGGCTGCACGGCTGTGAGCTATTTGTCGATTGGAATCCCGCTTCCAATCGCTGCGATGAAGATGGACAACGTAGCTGTCGGCTTTTTTCTTAGGGAGCATGCAATGATTGGGTTGGCCAAAAGCTGCGCTTTCGGGCTACATGGTTGGGAGATGTTTGGCGATTGGAATCCCGCTTCCAATCGACGCGATGAAGACGGACAACGTAGCTGTCGGCTTTGTTCTTAGGGAGCACGCAACGATTGGGTTGGCCAAAAGCTGCGCTTTCGGGCTACATGGTTGGGAGATATTTGTCGATTGGAATCCCGCTTCCAATCGACGCGATGAAGACGGACAACGTAGCTGTCGGCTTTGTTCTCAAGGAGCACGCAATGATTGGGTTGGCCGCCCCATCCCAACTTTGTGTCGAGAAACGCATAAGTTAGATTTTGTTAGTGGCGAACACTACACGATTCAATCTAACGATTCTGTGGAGTTTGGAATGCTCGATTCCAATCTCCACACTTCCGAACTGGTCCTAAGAAACCAAGTTCGTAGCTTCTTCGACAATATGATCAACCGTCACACCAAGTTCTTGGAAGACCAGCTTGGCAGGAGCCGACAAACCGAATCTGTCGATGCCGACCTGAGCGTCGCTGTACCGCGGCCAAGCCAATGTACAACCAGCCTCTACCGAGACTCGCTTAACTCCCGCTGGGAAAACACTAGCTTTATACTCGGCTGACTGCTCTTCGAACAGGAACCAACTGGGCATGCTGACTACACGGGTTGGAATTCCCTGTGCTTCCAATTTTTCTTTAGCGCCAACCGCTAATTGCAACTCACTACCGGTGCCAATAACAATCACTTTCGGGACGCCACCATTTGCTTCCGACAAGATATATGCGCCCTTTTCTGCTGGGTGATTGGTGACACTTGACGGAGTGAGAATCGGAAGGTCCTGTCGTGTAAAAATCAGCAAGGTGGGAGTCTTCTTTGACTGAAGCGCAACCTTCCATGCAACTGAAGCTTCATTTCCGTCGGCAGGTCGGAATACGTTGAGGTTCGGAATTGCTCGTAATGCAGTCAGGTGCTCAACTGGTTGGTGGGTTGGACCATCTTCGCCGACACCGATCGAGTCGTGTGTAAAGACCACAATCGTCGGACAATGCATGATCGAAGCCAATCGAATGGAAGGTCGACAGTAGTCGCTGAAAACGAAGAAGGTCCCGCCATAAGCCTGAACTCCACCGTGAAGCGTCATGCCATTAACGGCTGCCACCATGGCATGCTCGCGAACACCGAACATGAAGTTTCTTCCCCGGTGGTCGCTCCAGTCAAACTCACCACTTCCCTTTTGGGTGGTCAGAGTGCTTTCTGAAAGGTCAGCACTTCCACCGACGAAGGTTGGATGCTTCGGTGCAATAGCGTTGATAATCGCATTGCTCGCCTTTCGGGTTGAAATCGCTTGATCAAACGTAGGAAGTGCATTGACCCAGTCCTGCGAGAAGTTACCTTCAATGCAGTTCTTAAGAGTGGATGCAAGCTTCGGATGAGCTGCTGCGTATGCGTCGTACGCGGCATTCCACTTTGCTTCCAAAGCTTGACCATGTTCGATCGCCTTTCGATATTCAGCTAGCGCTTCGTCCGCTACATAAAACTCTGGTTCAAGCGGTATTCCAAGTGCTTCCTTCGTGAGCTTAACTTCATCTGGCCCGAGAGGTGAACCGTGAGACTTTTGAGTACCAGCTTTATTCGGGCTACCGAAGCCAATGATGGTTTTGCATGCGATAAGCGATGGTTTGTCATTAACATGTTGAGCTTCTTTAATGGCAGCAGCAACAGCCGACACATCCATTCCATCGACCCTCTGAATGTGCCACCCAAGGGCCTCAAAACGTCCACCAACGTTTTCAGTAAAGGAAAGTGAGGTCGGACCGTCCAAAGATATCTCGTTATCATCGTAAAGAACGATCAATTTGCCCAAGTGAAGGTGGCCAGCCAATGAAGCGGCTTCATTGGATAGGCCCTCCATCATGTCTCCATCAGAGGCCAAAACATAAGTGTAGTGGTCAATGATGTTGTGGCCCGGCTGATTGAAGTTTGCCGCAAGCCAATCCTCAGCCAATGCAAACCCAACGCCGTGAGCAAATCCCTGTCCCAATGGTCCAGTGGACATTTCTACGCCCGCAGTCATAAAGTTCTCAGGGTGTCCGGGAGTTTTACTGTGCAGTTGGCGGAACTGCTTGAGATCATCGACTGAAAGGTCATATCCAGTGAGGTGCAACAACGAATAGAGCAACATCGAACCATGACCAGCCGACAAAATGAACCGGTCACGATTGAACCAATGAGGATTGGTCGGGCTATGTCTTAGAAATTTCGACCATAGCGTGTATGCCATCGGTGCAGCTCCCATCGGAAGTCCCGGATGGCCACTATTGGCCTTTTGAATTGCATCGATGGACAAGCCACGGATGGCGTTGATGCACAAATCGTCTAGTCGTTGAGTTTCCACTGCCACATCTGAAGGTTACCTCTCCCGAGCATCATCTAACTAAAACGAACGTCTCGTCTGCCTAAGGTAGTCTTTCCAGCGTGCGACGAACGACAATCGCGATAGCCTTGGCCCTGGCTGTGACGACAGCATTTGCCCAGAAGAGAAACGGTGTTTATAAAGCATCGGAAGGCAAGTCAGTTTCTTGGTCCATCAACGAGCACCAATCCTTGATCTGGGATGGCCAACCTTATCTTCCCGTTGGAATACGAATCGATGGAACGGTGGCGGCTGTCAATGCTGCTAAATCTCAGGGAATCCGCGACGTGATCGTTGACCTGCCGGCCAATGGCTTGGGATGGGCTGAAGTTTTGAATGCTTTGAACCAATCCGGAATGCATTTCCTCATCCGAGTTGATTCCCTTGCACCGACAGCTCCTGGATTCGCAATCGAACCTCAAGCCTATCGAATCACTGGGATTACACAAGATCGCACAATCTCACTGGAAATTCCGGGTGCCAAGAGCGCATTCGTCGTCTTGGCAACCAAGAACGATGGACAGATTGTGGCTTCCAGCAGAGAGACAATTAAGAATGGACTCCTGATTTACGATGCAAAACCGGGAGCAGAAATTGAGCACGTCTTGTTGGTCTATCCTGAGCTCAACAGCATCGAGCAGCCTGATCTGTGGGAAGGTTTAGACCAAGAAAGAGATTCCTTACTGGCTGCCCTCCGCCATACGCCATTGGGGAATGGCTTGAGGGGCATTGTTAATCCTATGGGTAGGACATTGGCATTACCTGGGAAAGAACCAAGATTTGTACCCACAAGCCCCTACTTCCGGATGGAGTTCAGGGACTACTTGGAAGAGAAATACAAGAGTATTGAAACGCTCCTGAAGACATGGTCCATGTCCTCCTCTGAGCTTAGCCAAGTTGATGACTCCACAAAGAAAATGATCGCAACGTTCTCCGACTTTGCCAAGTTGATCCCCCTTTGGTCAAGTAGTCGAGGAGTGGGTGCAATGTTGGATCCTACAACCAACAAGGTGTACTCGTGTGATAACCGACGGAGCAAAGCTTGGGAAGACATTGCCGCAGTCATCAACGCGGCGAGTGAAAGACGATTCCGTCGCCTGATCCCAAGCCTTCGTTCAGTGGCAGATGTCCCAGTAATCCAAGATTGGCAAGGTTGGGCCGAGCCATATGAGAATGAACAACCCATTATTGATGGCGTCGGAATGAAAGCGACAGGCACGACTCAAAGCGCCCTGATGGATACAGGCTCTCGGGCAGCCAGTTCCATCCTCCGTTGGAAGACAAATGGCTGGTTGGTTGCCACCGATGTCGATTTGGGAGCGAACAAAGATTCAGCCACTCAGCTCGGATCAGTGCTTGACGATCTGGGTTCTCTTGGAGCGCGGGGATTCTTTGTTCACGCTGAGACCGCCAGTCTCGTAAAATCAGTCGCGGAAGAAGCGACCAAGCGAAGTACCGACACCTCGCTATCCACGACTCAATCTCTTCCTATTTACTTCCCTGAGAATGCGCTTAACCCCGCCGTTCCTCAAAGGTTGCCTGGCGGCCATTGGTGGCTTCCCTGCCCAGCCGACGGAGATCGCATTGACTACGGATCATTGTTTTACGGTTATCGCCTTCGACTGGATAGCGGGATTGTCGTGATTTGGGCTAAGACTCCTGGTAGATACCGATTGCGATTCACATTTCCAAAGAATGCACGCTTCCAATCGCTTGACGGATCGGACCTTGATCCAAAGTTGGTAAAGGGAGCTATCGAAGTCAACCTCAACGAGGTCCCTGTCTTGGTTACCGGTTCAGATGAAATCCCGGTCCCCGAACCAGCATTTATTGAGTTAGAGGAGCGGTATCGAACCCTTCTCGCCATTGCAGAAAGCTCCATGCGCGATACCGGTGAAGAGCGAATGGCCTTCATGGACGTACTCTCCGGTTTTGAACGGAATCCCGGTGGTAGCTTTGTTGCCCTATCCAAGGCTTTCCGAAAGCTTTCTCTCAAGGTCTCACCTTATTGCTGGATTGAAGGTGAACGAACTGCCGATACCAACTTCAGTGATGTGGTGACGATTCCTGGGTGTGCGGGCGGTAATGCACTCTCGTTACGAACTCCAATTTCACCCGGACTTGGAGGCTACTTCGCAACCTATAATGTTCCAGTTAAGACGAAAGAGCCCCAGGATATTTGGCTCGCCGCTAAAATTCCTGCCGAACGCCGAGGAGATGTTTCCATATCGTTTGGCGGACAAGTCTTGCGCTTAAATTCAGATCCGATTAGCTTGTACGGAACGGGGTTTGGTTGGTACAAAGTTGGTAAAACGAGATTTGCTGGCACGGGAACCAAAATGCGACTTCAGGTCGATTCAGGCGGCACGAGCGAAATCATGATCGACGCCATTCTGATCACTCCTGACGACTTCCAGCCCAATGGAGTGACGATCCCAGACGCTGCAGCATTCCGCAAGATGCAGATCAAGCAGCCTGCGAAGAATGGGAAGAAAAAGGGTTCTGCCGCTCCTTAGCCTTTTCAATCCAGATCTTTTCGAGCTCCTCGTATAGCTCTAAATCTAGCTTGGCCAAACCGTAGCAACAAGTGGGTTTGGCCAAGCGAACAGCACAACCAGCATCGCCGTAACTATAGTGCCACCACTCATCACGACAGTTGGAAAACCCAACCTTTAGCATGGCATCGACCAAAATCATCCGATTCTGGTGAGCAATCTCTGAGAGTCCGTAGCAATAGGTTGGAGCGGCTTGAAAACGATCAAATGGTGACGTCACATCGACCGGTTCGCCCAGCTCATCGACCAACCAGACGTCTACAGCAGCGCCGGTGCAGTGACCTGGAGGAGCCTTCTGGTCCGTAGGTGCAGCCCATCGACATACTGTTCGCCTAAGCGAAGCATAACTTCGGTCGGGCCAGGTCTCTTCCGCACACTTCCAAATGAAATCGAATATACGTTGTTGCCGTTCAATCGGTCGCCAACCTTCAACGAGACCGAGATACAAACCTTTTGGCAGTAAAGTTGCCGCCTCCTCGCAGAGTTCGGCCACTCGTTGTCTCACGAAAGGAATAACCTGAGGGCGAATGAGCTTCACCGAAGGACACGCCAGTCTCACATCGACCAGCGGCTCTCCATTCTCATGCTCAGCAATCCGGTTCAGTAAATGGATCGGCTCAGGACGGCCCTTGGTACGATCCCACTTGGTCACGATTTCCCAACCGCCGGTTCAGAGGCGTTTGGAATCAACATCTTCTCGTCCTTCGAATCCATCGTATAGAGCCAGATGTTCTCCGATTCGGTGTATGGTTTTACATACAAGATTCGATTGGAATCCAGGAATGTCGCATCCCATCCAGGGAAAGAGACCACTGTTTCCGAAGGCCGATCAGTTCTGACAATTTGAATGTCAGCCCCACCGGATCCGGTGTAACGGTCAGAAGAGATCGCCAGCAACTTTCCGTCTGGTGACCAAGCAATCCTGAAAATGGCGTTCGTTTCATTCGTGCCACGGGTACCACCCTCCAAGATTGCAGAAGGGAGCACTCTCGCTTCATCCCAAGACGCAATTTTGGCCAAATTGTGGATGGCGCTTGGATCGACATCTGCCATCCATAGGTCGCCATTCCGACAGAACGCAACTTTACGCCCATCAGGCGAAAAGGAGGCAGCTAGCGAAGAAACCACCGACAGCTTTGATAGGCCGCTCGTCTCATTGCCCAGAAATAGGTTCAAGTTCCCCTTTAGCCTATTCGCACGGTCCATCCAATACCAATACACGTTCCAAACGGATCTGGTGCCTGACTCTGAACCATAAAGCGGTTGCACAACTGGCCCTTTTCGAGTAACCGTGTATTGATCCAAATGGGAGAAAATGACGTATTTGGAACTCGGGTCCCACGAAGGGAAAGTATCTCGAAAGGTGTCGTCCTCTGCCTTATCCGGAAATGTGGTGAGCTGTCGTACCAGGCCGTCAGAAATATCGTACGAGTGCAAATTCCCCTCACGCAAGAAGGCCAACACCTTCCCGTTGGGTGAAAGTGCCGGAGAATAAGCGTCTGAAATAATCTTGGTCTCCTGCCCCTTAACCCAAGAATAGACAGCATCTTTTCTCACGAAATAGATGGGAGGCAATGCGGACTGGGTGACCCATCCTATGGCGGCGAGTGCGGCAATAACCATAACCTTCGGTTTGAGTACGTCCAAGCACCAAAAAGTGTGGCGTGGAATTCATTATTCCACGCCACACCATTCATGTTACAGGTCAAGTAGCTTAGCGGTGGAAGTTGCGGACCTTTTCTACGATTGCATCCCTTTCTGCGTCGGAGAGATATTGACTCTTGAGAAGATTGAGTAGGTCGTCAAGTGAATCTGAATCGGCCCTTACCGGGACAATTTCATTGAACTCCGATGTACCACTTACAGAAACCAAAGAAACACTTACCGCACCAGGGGCATCCGGGGCAACGGGTGTTGCAGGAGCACTTGGACCACCTGATTTTGCACCGACTGTCATCTGCTCCTTAAGCAGTTCACTAAGGATGTCTTGGTCCAAGAACGGCGCTAAATTGGCAATTGTATTCATGTCCAAATCGGCACCATTTCGTCGTTGATCCCGAATGAGTTGTCCTAATTCCTCTTGGCGGACAAACGGCGCCAATCTCATGAGCAAACTCGTACTCCCATCGTCCCCCCTGTCACGACTTCGATGATTGCTCTTTCCACAATACGCAGCTAACATTCTGGCTTCCACTCCGATTTCGTCAAACGATGGATCCCCCTGAAAGGGCGCAAACATTCCTGGCGAAACTATTTCCAACTTTTCCAGATTACTAAGAACCATGTTGTATCGCTCAGCGGTTCGTCGATTTCCCGACGCAAAGCTTCCCGTCAAACTGGCATGCTCACAGAGTTCTGAAATCTCGTTGAGAAGCCTCCGGCACGCATCCAAATCAAATGACTGACTCATATTCATCCTCCACCAATGTTGAGAGTTTCTCCCTAAGCAATTTGCGCGCCCGATTCAGACGCCACTTGACCGTCGATTGCGGCAGACCCAAGAAATTGGAGACTTCTCCGACCTTCCACCCTTGCAAGTAGTAAAGCTGGACTATGCCTCGAAATTCCTCAGGTAAGTCGCGAACTGCATCGTGCACAAACCCATTGGTTTCTCGGGTTTCCTGCCGCCTCTGAAGTGAAGGGGCATGCTCAAGAATCAAATGATCCAGGGGCAATTTCACACCTACTTGCTCCCCTTTCGCATTGCGCCGTGCCCGATGTCGAGCAATGGCACATAACCAATGGGGAAAACGACTTAGATCTTGCAGTTGGCCCAAGTATTTATAAGCAGCCAAAAACGTTTCTTGGACAACGTCTTCGGCACGTTCACGATCTCTAACAATCTGAATCGCTACGATAAAAACACCATTGCGATAGATTTCAACAAGTTCGTCAAAAGCGCTTAGGTCACCAATTCCTGCTCGCCGAACGAGTTCATCCTTATGGACCGAATCCAGCGGAGCTTGCTTCATTGTTCTCAACCAGCTATCCAGAGTCATTTATCACAGTCCCGGATAGCGGTTGATCAAACAATTTACGAAAAGATCAGTCTCCTGCCAATGCAGAAGCCACGAACTGTTGTGGAGTCCGACTTCCTTCATCCACCACTGTCATAGGGCTCCAACCTGTTGGCCCTGCCCCAGTAGCCACCTTGAGCCAATTCTCAGCAAATGCCTTACGGGAGGCATTAACAATCCAAGCATCTCCTTTTGCCTTTGCTGCATCACGAAACTCTTGCCAACGCGCCAAGAATACGTACTGGACTGCAAGGTGGGCCTGTTCGACGCGCCACAGCTTCTCAGGATCGTTCGATGCTAACCTTTCTGCCGCTTGCATAAACTTCTCGGCTTGAACCATCGTTTCGTAGCCAAGAAATGAGGCTGAGACTGGTGACGCGAAGCTCAGGTGCCAACTAGTCGCCTTTTGTTGCATGAACTTCAAATACTGAAGAATCGGGCTTGCAGCCTTTCCGTAATATCCCGACACAAATTCACTGACAAGGGCATCAGAATCCTGATCTGGATTCCACATGAGCTGAGCCAGTACCCAGGCCTTTAGCTCGGCCATATCGGCACCGGTTGACTGATAGGCACCTTCTTCGAAAAGTCCCTTGGCGCCGTGATGAGCCAAGAATTTGAGAGTCTTCCCAAAGGTGAAATAGTCGGGCTGAGGCTCCGTGTAGTTCGCGAAATCCGTGCAGTAATCCCAAATATAGAGACGATTGGTCAATCGCTCCCAATCTTGAACATCCCTTGCAAACGCATCATTTGGTGGGCCGTCCAGAGGAAACGCGAAATTACACTCAATACTACAAAGTCGAACAATGACATTTGGTCTTGGCTTCATCGATTTGGGAGCATGCCTTGACCATTGATAAGCCAATGTATCGATAGCCACGAGAGGAAACTCCTTTTCGATCTTTTCTGCAACGTAGTTGGCCAAATCAAGAACCAATGCAGATTCAGACCCCTGCTCCTTGACCAACGCTCTACATTTGTCGCACTGACAGGGTCTGAAGCAGTCGTTTTGAGAAACTGACACGATCCTAACCTTGGGATTGCTTCGGATAAGTTGCCGAACCTGTTCAACAACGAAGTCTCTTAATTCAGGATTTGTTGTACAGAGCTGCGCGTCTACAGTCGTCCGCTTGCCGTCGATCAAGCTGTACCACTCAGGGTGTGGGCCGAAGTACTTTTCAGGTGGCACCAATGGATAGTAGGTGTGGACAAACCCACCATATTCAATCTTGCCTCCATGGTTTAAGTCCACACGAGTATTGGCTCCGTTGTCGTAGTTCTGAACGGCCCAATCTTGATCAAAAGAGTGGAACCAGTATGAATCTCGAGATTCAAAGGCCGGAATTGATCGTTCATTGACGGCCCCAATCACTAGTCTCGGTTTGTTAGGAACATCTCTTGCCCACGGCGTCCATGTCCGCACACCAAGCTTGTAGAGAAGTCTGTTGACCGCATAAAGTGTTCCCCGGTTACGACCGCCGGATACCAGGAGATAATCCCCTTTCTCTTGAATCAGAACTTCTTCCTCGCCCAACTTCGCCCAATTTATGCCTGGGAACAGCTTTCTTTGCGCGTCTCCCTGTCCCACAAGGATTGCGTGCTGCGGCAGCCTGGCTCCTGCTCGTACAATCGGAATGCTCACATGAGCCATTTCAGACAATGTCTGCTGAAGAGTGCGAGCAGCGTTGACCTCGGGTTCAATTGCATCAGGAGCCACGACAATTGCGGTCTGTACTCTCCCCCTATCGGCCACATGGATCTGTCCATAGGAAGATCCGCACACCAGCAACGTTGCGAAAGAAGCGGCGATCCATTTCATACGCCCATTGTCGCGCATGAGGCCACATCTTAACCAGATGAACAGATCAGATTCTTACTTGAATTTTGGATCGTCGAAAGCACAACCAGTCGCCTTCTTGATTGGCGCATATTTGGTGTCGAATGGTTTTGCGGGTACCCCAGCAAGTTTCGCCAGAGTAGCATTGATATCTTTTAGGATATCCGCGGAATAACCGGGCCACATTTTGGCAACGTGACCGTCCTTGGTAACCAAGACACTATATATTGCGGCCTTGGCTTCGTAAGATTGGATGATATCTTCTTTTGGATCTGAAACAACGGAGTAAGGCACTCCAAGCTCGGTGTACCACTGCTTTGCTTTCTCAGGAGTTGCGTTGGTCACACTCACAAATTCGACAGCTCCATTAAACTGCTTGTACAGGTCATGAAATAGCGGTTCTGCATCGTAGCTACATGGACATCCATCCACAATGAAATAGATGTACTGAGGTTTGTCTGCGTTGTGTGACCCGATCGTGAGCGCTTTTCCCGTCACATCTTTAACTGGAAATGATTTCTCCAGTTTATTGGAGAGGGCAGCTGTTTCAGCAAGCATCTTCTCTGTGATGAGGTGTCTTGGCTCGTCCAGCTTGATATCGGTGCTGGAATAGTGGGGGGAGTTACCCAAATGCAGTAAGAGCATTCCAATGCTAGCAAGTGCCAACCCGGCTGGAGCAGTCAACCAAATGAGTCGCATGTCATTTGATTGTAGACCTTTTCAACGATGAGTCGCACCTATCGGCGAAGCCAAAGTACCAAACAATCATCGCCTTGCCTAAGGTCTAAATCAGCGGGCAAACGTGCAAGTCCATCTGCCCGAGCAACCGAAATCAATCCAAATGAGCCCTGCTCTGAGCATCGATGGACAACCCCATCGACATAAGAAACCCGCACGAAATCTTCCCGTCCGATGGCTTGATGATCAAATCCGAGCTTAACTCGAACCCACTTGGTAGTAGGCGTTTGCCAACCCGCCAGCTTCCTTAGAGCATCTCGCACGAAGGCCTCGAAACAAACATAGGCGCTTGCTGGGTTACCAGGCAAACCAAATACCAGGCAATCTCCAATCGTTCCAAACAAGAACGGTTTGCCCGGGCGGATTGATACGCCATGGATGTGTACTTGTCCCAATTCATCCATACACGGTCTTAGATAGTCTCGATCACCCACCGAAGCACCGCCCGCAACAATAATTACATCCTGTGTTGCTGACTCCTCCAAGAGGGCCCTGATCATAAGGGCGCGATCATCTTTGAGGCGGAGGGATTTGAGATTTGCCCGAACTGATCCCAGAACCTGGTTAATAAGCATCACCCCATTGGTATCGCGAATTTGACTCCCCGCAGGTAATTCAGACGGATCAACCAGTTCATCACCGGTCGTAATGACGGAGATATTCAATGCATCATAAACTTCAACTAACGATGCTCCTGCAAATGCCAGGAGCGCAGAAGATCCAGCCTCAATTGACGTCCCTGTTGGAAGGAGTTCATCTCCGGCACCAAAATCTGCACCGATGCGTCGAATGTGCTCCCCTTCCCTAATTGTGTGTTGCAAAGCGATAGTCTCACCATCAGCCAGAACATCTTCCTGCATGATGATCCCGTATGTCCCGTGCGGAACCTGAGCACCGGTAAAGATTCTTCTTGCCTCTCCAACCAAAATCGAATTCAAGCCATTTCCACCAGCGGCTGCAATTCCGGCGACCTTCAATCGACTCCCAACCAGGGCATCTGAAGCATGGCCCACGGCATATCCATCCACGGCACTATTGTCAAATCTGGGATTGGGTTCCTGAGCTACGAGCGCTTGGCACAATGCGAACCCGACCGCATCCAATAAGATCCGAGTAGTCGTTCGACCTATTGGTTCAACTCGAGACATCAATCTGGAAATTGCTTCTTCATACGAGATTGGCGGCGAAGTCACATTTCAAGTATGCCCGGTTGGCACACAATGGGTTATGCGGTCCCTTCGAAGCCAGTTGATTTCCAGCCACCTTATTCTGGTGCTCCTCATTGGCTTCGTCATGAGCGGTGCCACCGTCACGTTCTTCTCTTTGACGCAGTCGGTCAATCGAGTCCTCCAAGGTAACTTCCGAACGATTCTGGCTGCGCAGGAAATGAATGCTTCGCTTCAAGAGCAAGAGACTGCCTTTGCGCTACTCACTGCAGGAGATGTACAGGAAGGAAAAGCAACGTACCAGAGGGCATCCCGGGATTTTGAGATTGCTTTCAAGACTGCCAGGCTCACATCTAATACGCCTGACGAACTTGCCTGTATCTCTAGAATTTCATCGGCAAATGACCTGGCCAAGAATCATGCCACTCAGATCTTTCGTGATTTGGCAATCAAAAATCGATCACTCCTCTCAAGCGAATTTACGGCCTCGCTTCGTCCAGAGCTCCAAAAGATGCGTCAACTCAGTCAAAAACTCCTGACTGTAAGCAGATTGGCTATCCTTGTCGACAACCAGAAGGCTCGCGATGGTGCACAAATAGCTTTCTGGAAGAGCGTTGGCATCACGATTGCGTCAATGATCTTTGCCGGTGTCATCGCTGTCACGATGATTCGCCGTATTCTTACTCCGCTTGCTGCATTGGCCAGGCAGGCTGATCGCATCGCAGCTGGAGACCTTTCTCAGCATAGAATCAAGCCGAGAAGTGACGAGATTGGTGAGCTTGCCGACCGCTTCAATGCAATGGCCGCACAGCTGGCTGAAGTACGGAAAAGCGAAGTACGGAAAATGCAGCGACTAGAGAAAATCTCGGAAGCGGCAATCTCTTCCCTTTACGATCCGCTAATCATCACGGACGCCCAAGGGAGAATCATCAGGCTCAATAAGGCGGCTGAAACTTTATTTGGCCCTGTTCCAGACTCTCCAAGAAAACCAGCCTCCGAACACATCTCGGACCGAAGAATTGTTCATGCAATACGCGATGTTCTCAATCAGCAAGAAGTCTCGGCCAAGGAAGACGAGAGCGCACTGGTGCAGATATCTGTGGGGAGCGACCACAAAACCTATCGTTTGAGAAGCTCACCTATGCACGGTGAGGAGGGCAATTTAGTAGGAAGTGTTACTGTCCTGGAAGATATCACCTACTTGAAAGTCTTGGACCAAATGAAAAACGAGTTTATCGGCGTTGCGTCCCATGAATTGAGAACACCCGTAACTTCTCTCATTCTAAGTGTTCAGTTGCTGTTAGAAGGAGCAGCGGGTCCCTTAACGCCTGCACAATCTCAGGTTATCTCAGCTCAAAGCCAAGACTTAGATCGGTTGGAAAAACTTATGCGTGACCTATTGGATGTCACCAAGCTTGAAGCAGGAATGTCGAAGCCAAAGTTGGAGGTTGTAGAGGCTGGAGAATTGATGCTCTACCCCATTAAGACTCTGAAGCCCCAGGCAGAACAGAAAGGTATTCAATTGTTAATGACACCGCCAGCTGAAAAATGGTTTGTTCACGCTGATCGGGTTCAGATCGGTAGGGTGCTCACAAATTTGATTGTAAACGCAATTAGACATACACCTACCGGAGGAAGCGTTAATGTTCGTGCAGAGGCCACTCTGAATGATGTAACCTTCACAGTTGAAGACACAGGCGAAGGAATTCCAGAGGAATACCAAAGCCGAATCTTTGAAAGGTTCGTACAAGTACCAGGAGCTACCCAGGGTGGTGCTGGTCTTGGACTAGCAATAGCAAATGGGATCGTGAAGTCTCACGGTGGAGAAATGTCTGTAACAAGTCAAGTTGGTAAAGGAAGCTGCTTCAGCTTCAAATTGCCGCTACTGTCCCAAGACGCCGAATAGGATTTCAAAATTTGAGTGCACGAGTTTTACTTATCGACGACGAACAGAATGTTCGTACAATGATCCAACTGGTACTGGAGCACGCGGGATATTCCGTGGAAACGGCACCTGACGGCCCACAAGGACTCGTAAAGTTCGGCGATGGCCGGAACTTTGATTTGGTCCTTTTGGACCAGAGAATGCCTGGGATGGCAGGGATCGAAGTCCAGAAGGAAATTCTAAAACGCAGGCCAGACACACGTCTGATCCTTATTACCGCGTTTGGAACGATTGATTTGGCATTAGAAGCGATCCAAGAAGGAGCTTCGGATTTCCTCCGCAAGCCGTTCACCGCTGAAGTGCTTCGAAGCACCGTTAGCACTGTGCTAGAACGGCCAGTTCGGCGCATGTCAGCAGTGCCAGTTGGAATGGTGTGCAAGGAGTTCACCCGAACGACGATTAACGGTTTCAGTTTTGAACTGGATCACATGAACGTCGAAGAAGCCACTGGGGATATCACCTGTACGTTCCAAGTCAACCACTCGGCAACCTCTTCAAAACTCGTCAAGGTAGAACTACCTGCTTATGTCATGGAATTGGTTAAGGCATACATTGATTCTGACCATGTTCCTGGTGAAGGAAGGTTCTGGCAAGCGATGTGCGAAGAGGCATTAGCCAACTATCTATGGCAAAATGCCGAGATTCCAACTGACAGAGTAGTTCGAATAGAGGATTTATCGAGTACCCTTACCCGCTGGCTAGACTCGGTTTTAACAGTTAGCCTTGCTGAAGACAATGCCTGAAAATCAACGAAGGGCCATCCATCTCGGTGGCAAGCACAAGATCTTCTTGGGATACGCCCCAGGATGCGGAAAGACACACGCGATGCTCGAAGAGGCCCAAAGAAGAGCCAAGCGAGGTCAGGTTGTCGTGGCAGGTTTGGTTGAGACCGTAAACCGTGGTCCAATTCAAGAACTACTTGAAGGAATAGAGATTATTCCGCCCAAGAAAGTTGGCGAAAGTTTGGAACTCGATGTTGACGCGATCATCGCCAGAAAGCCAGAAGTCGTTTTGGTCGATGAGATCCAACATACGAATGCCCCAGGATCCGCCCGAGAAAAGCGGTGGCAGGATGTGCAGGTATTGCTGGATTCCGGCATTGGCGTTCTCTCCACCGTTAACGTGCATCATTTCGAAAGCTTGGTGGATACCGTGTCTGACATTACTGGCCAAGAAGTTAAAGAAACTCTTCCTGATCAGATTCTCCATGAAGCAGCCGAAGTCGAATACATCGACGTCACCCCTAGAGCACTTCTTAACCGTCTGGAACGCGGTGATATCTACAACGTAGATGAACTAAGCCGTGATGCCGTGAGCTTCTTCCGAGAAGGAAACCTCAATGCGCTCAGGGAAATTGCGATGCGCGAGGCAGCAAGCCGAGTTGATGAAGATCTAGTCGAGTATCGAAAAGAAAAGCGTATTGAAAAACCTTGGGCGACCCACGACCGAGTCATGATCTGTATCAGCCCGACGCGAAGCGCTCTTCGCCTCATTCGACGAGGTTGGCGAATGGGTCAGCGTATGCACGGTGAAGTTATTGCCGTCCACGTTGAGGAAGGAGCAATAGGAGATAAAGAGAAGAAGATTCTTGCCGATGATTTTAAATTGGCAGAAAAGCTTGGCATCAAAACCGTCACGTTGAAGGGAGAACTTGCTCCTACCTTGATTGAATATGCCAAGGATAAGAATGTTACTCAGTTGATTATCGGGCATCCGCAACGCAACCGATTCCAAGAAATTCTTCGCCCAACCGTTCTCACCGAATTGGTTAAGGCGCTCAGAACTGTGGATATTCTCGTTGTAGCTGCAGAAACGGCCCAACAACCAGAGCATTAACCAAGCAACCTCTATTTTATTGGCCGCAGCGTCGCGACCACTGCTATGATCAATTGCGCCGCAAAATTCTATGCATGACACGCACAAGCCAAGCGTAGCGCACCGAGTACGTCGAGCACTACTCGGAGCGCCAATTCCAACTTCTCAGGCCCACAATGAGCGGCTATCGCCGTTCTTGGGTCTTCCTGTCTTTAGTTCGGACTCCCTGTCATCGGTCGCTTACGCGACTGAGGCCATTCTGGGAGTTTTGATCTTGGGTAGTGCAGGTTATCTCAGCCACCAGATTTGGATTGCCTTGGCGATCGTTCTGCTGATTGTCATCATTGCATTCTCTTACCAGCAGACTATTCATGCCTATCCATCAGGCGGTGGAAGTTACATCGTCGCATCGGAGAATCTTGGCGAAACCGCTGGTTTATTTGCCGCGGCTGCACTGCTAATTGACTATGTTCTCACCGTTTCGGTCTCGATTGCCGCTGGCGTCTTAGCAATAACCGCTCTCTATCCTGCCCTCCTACAATATCTGGTTCCGATCTCTCTGTTATGCACGGCCATTGTTGCCTACGCGAACCTACGAGGCGTGAGAGAGTCGGGTGCCATCTTCGCATTTCCGACTTACGGATTTGTCGTATCTATCATTGTTATGATTGGGGCCGGTGTGTACCGTGCTATGACGACGCATACACCACCGCAAGTGCTCGACCCGACTCCATGGGCTGGAAAAGAGAGCAATCATGCACTTCTCTTTATCGTTCTGAGATCGTTTGCGGCAGGCTGTACGGCACTTACAGGTATCGAAGCAGTAAGCAACGGCGTACAGGCGTTTAAGGCTCCTGAATCGGTTAATGCCTCCAAGGTTCTTCGATGGATGGCATTCCTACTGAGTGTGCTGTTCATGGGCATCAGCTGGCTCGCGATGAAGATTCCACACCTGTCGCTCTTACCAAACGATGACAAGAATTACACAACGGTTTGCTATCAGATTGCGGTGTACGCCTTCGGGAACCCCCACTCTTGGTTCGTATGGATCGTTCAGCTCTTTACGGCGCTTATACTTATTCTTGCTGCCAACACCGCCTTTGCAGACTTCCCACGACTCGCCAGCTTGATTGCCCGCGACGGATATCTTCCCCGCTATCTCTCGAGACAAGGTGACAAGCTCGTTTTTCACAACGGCATTCTTCTACTTGCTGCGGCAGCAGGTGCCCTTGTGGTCATCTTCAAAGGTCAGCTTGATTTGCTCCTACCGCTTTACGCCATTGGTGTATTCACCGCGTTTACGCTCTCACAAATTGGCATGGTCGTTCATTGGCAAAAGTCCAAGGAAGCAGGCTGGCAACGCAGTATTGTCATTAACGCAGTAGGTTCTGTTTTGTGTGCGATCGTCTTGTTGATCATCGCTTACACCAAGTTTTCTGAAGGCGCATGGGTAGTTCTTGTACTCCTTCCGATCTTTTATGCCCTGTTCAAGCTCATCAAAAAGCGCTATAAATCCATGTCCGAGCAGCTTGAAGTTGCTGGTATGGCTAAGCCCGAATTCAAGGGCCATTTAGTGCTCCTCTTGGTTCCAAGGGTTCACCGAGGAATTGTTTCCGCGCTGGAATATGCTGATCACTTGGGTACCGACTGCCAGGCTCTTCATGTAACTATCAATGAGAAGAGCTTGCCAGAGCTTCAACGACAATGGACTCAGCTGCACACCGAAGTACCCTTGGTCGTAATTCCATCGCCCTACCGATCTTTGATTTCGCCTGTCCTAGACTATGTGGACAAACTTCGCAAAGAGAATCCAGGTTTGATGATCACGGTAGTTGTCGCAGAAGCTGTTACCAATAAATGGTATCAGCGATTACTCACCGAAAACGTCGCCCAGCAACTCAAGAGTGCTTTGGCAAGTCGACGTAATGTCGTAGTCGCCAACGTCCGCTACTTCATGAATTAGCAATGAGCCTCATAAACGAACGTCCTTCTGGCATTACGCTCGATGAAGTCGAGCTCGGTGGATTTGGCGGATTTCCCGACAAGTTGTATTTGATTTCGGTGGGCGGTGACAAGTACGCGTGCAACAACGCCACCGCCTCGGACGGGCAACGGTTAGATGGCCTTGCCACATTTCCTGATCCTGATGAAGCAACCACGTATATGGGTCTACTGGCAGGGCTTTCCGGTGAGATCGTTTCGAAGTCATTCGAAGAAGCTCGGGAAATCACGAAAAGCAAGCCTGTACTCTCCTGTATGTTCCTGTTCGTCGCTGGACACATTGTCGAAATTCACTTCGTCCGATAGCGCCCAATTGAAACTTCCATGAGCCGATTAGATCACTTAGAACGTCCTGTTAAGTGATAAGAAATTGTCAATCTCTTTTTCATTAACGATTTT
>Ga0164297_10001616_pt1 | contig 23555 bp, 19 predicted proteins | sample GEODES058metaG_FD_113539 | JGI IMG/M metagenome (GOLD analysis project Ga0164297, IMG submission 113539) | Dystrophic lake water microbial communities from Trout Bog Lake, Wisconsin, USA - GEODES058 metaG | ecosystem: Environmental > Aquatic > Freshwater > Lake | place: USA: Trout Bog Lake... | reverse complement strand
ACTTAATGCCTTAACCGTAAGGACAAGCGTCGCAGAGCTATCACATCCAACACTGTTTGTTAGATGAACCCTATAGCTTCCTGCAGAAGTTAAAGAATATCCATTCCAAGAATAAGGCAATGAACTAGCGCAAATACTCAAATTAGTAGTCGAAGTACTTGTTACTTTCACTGTCAATACCAAAGTAGCTGCACTATCACAACCCACAGCATTGGTTAAATGTGCAACATAAGTACCTGCTGAGGTGTAAGTTGTTCCATTGAAAGTATAAGAACTTCCAGAGCAGATTGCAACAGTCGTTGTACTGGTAGTTGGCAACTTTATCGTCACGGTAGGGGTTCCAGTAGGCGATGTTACAGTACAGCCTTTTGCATCGGTTACACTATTTAATGAATAACTTGTTGTTGTACTTGGTGAAACTGAAATATTACTTCCAGATGTATAGCCCGGAATTGTACCGCCGCTATATACAACTGTAAACGGACTAGTGCCTCCTGTGATTGCTACCGACAAATTACTACTTGATCCATTGCATATTGCAGCAGTTCCTGATAAAACCGCAGCTGTTGGGCTTGGGTTTACAGTTTCTGTGATACTGCTTGTTGCGGTATTTGTTGTTTGGCAAGTATTGTTTGCAGTAATCGTACAACTAACCACATCCCCATTTGCTGGTGCATAAGTGAAAGTTGAAGCTGTGGCAGTAGCAATGGTTACACCATTCTTTTGCCATTGATATGTTGGTGCAGAGCCGCCATTAGTTGGTGTTGCAGTAAAAGTCACATTGGTACCACTACATATTGCGCCAGATGGCACAGCTGCAATGCTTACACTAGGCGTTACGTTTGTACAATAAGTAAAGCCGCTCAAAGTGGTTGTCCCGCCAGGGGTAGTTACACTTACATTACCGCTTGTTCCGCTACCTACTACCGCAGTAACTGTTGTTGAATTTACAACAGAGAATGAAGTTGCAGCCGTGCCACCAAAACTTACAGCTGTTGCACCCGTTAAATTAGTTCCAGTTATTGTAACTGTTGTTCCAGAACTAGCTGTTGTAGGCGTAAATGAAGAAATAGTTGGCGCAGCAGCAGACGAAACATATTGCAATGCCTTTGCCATCAATGATGCTCCTTGCGTAGAAGAAACCCAAAAATCGGATCGTATATCTGAAGAAGGAGGATAGAAATTTAAATCAACCCTATTTACATTGGCTGGCCCTACATTATTTTTAACCACTACCAATGGCAAACCATCGTTCCAGTTTGCAACCACGTAAGAACCTAAAGTTAATGATGTAGATGTATTTCTATAAGAACTGCTACCCCCATTAAAATTAGTGATTCCTTTAATGGTCGGATTATTTGGATAGAAGATAGTGCCCAATGTTTGCGTGCTGCCAGCCGTAAAACCATTGGCAGGTATGATAACTTGATAGGTTGTGGCAAAATTGCCCCCTACATAATAGGCACTATTTGGATAAAAAGTAAACGTTGCAGTCACAACTCCTCCTCCTGCATTTGCATACGATGCCAAGTTATTGCCCAACGTAGTGGAATTATAGAATCCTTCATCCGAAAAGACCAGTACTGATTGATAGCCAGATAAGGTTGCTACCGAAGGAGTACCGCTATTGGCATCAAAAACATCTACTTTACCAAACAAACCTGTGGCGTTCAACTTAGCCTGAACATCACTGGTGTAAGTACTTGCGGCCACAATCAATACATTGGATTGTGACTGTGCCTTTAATACAAACAGACATAAAAAGAGGGTAAAAAATCTTGCAAACCGGAGTAGGGCAACGTGCATCATTGTTTTCTTAAGTGGGTAAAAAAATATACCTAGACGAATTATTAATTACTTAACGGTTGTTTTAGAAAATTATTTCATGTACAATATTTTTTTTCGGGCTTATCAACCAAGGCTACTTATTTTGCTATTGTTTATTTAGCCTCCTCAAAAAAATCTCAGGTTCAGTTAAATCAACACCTCCTAGATCTTCTTTTTGATAGGGCAAAATTGTATGGAAGGTAAAATAGAATTAACCCTTTAAATGAAGGGTAACTCCCCGCCACTGACTGAAAACGTTGATTGATTACCTTATTTAAGTGAGTAAAAAGGCTATGATACATTGAAAATCCCAATACTAATAACGAGATATACCAGCAAATTCAATTGATATTGATCATTTCTTCACGTGGTTCTATCAATCAATCACGTGGTTTTGTCAGTCATTCACGTGGTTTTGTCGCTCACTTGCTTGGTTTAAGGACAGATTTGAGGGAATAAATGATAGAAATGAATAGCTAACAACCACCCAATTCACTTGAAAATCAACAGGACTGTCGCAATGTGCTTTTCTAAGCACCAAAAGGTTTCATCAGTTTTTTCCTTTTCAAGTTGCTTGCACTTCAAGCTCAGTGAGATAGTCACCCTACTATTCAAAGTGAACCGTATATATTTGTAACGGAAAAAATTAATTGATATTCTGTTGATTGTTGTTGGGAAAGAACACGCAACAATAGCGAGTGATTTTTTTATCATACTAAAAAACTATTTGTTTGAAGATTATTACAATTTCCCTTTTTTCTTTTTTTCTGTTTACAATGAATATTTATGCTCAAGATAATCCATTGGATTCGAATAAATATATTGGCCCTCAGAACGGATACCTAATCATTGTTGGCGGAGGAAGTACACCAAGGGCAGCTAGGGATCGTTTTATACAATTGGCAGGCAATACGGCAGCATCTATTGTATTTATACCTACCGCCGGATCGGATGATTCAATACCTACCTTGTCGGATAGGTTTATTGCTGCCTATAAAAAAAGAGGGATAACAAACATAACGGTACTACATACAAGGGATAAAAAGACGGCTAATGATTCTAATTTTTATAACCCATTGAAAACTGCAACCGGTGTATTTATTGGTGGGGGGAAGCAGGGAAGGCTTTCTGACGCATATTTAGGAACTAAGACAGTGGATGCACTATATGAATTGTTGAATAGAGGAGGGGTGATTGAGGGGTCATCGGCTGGCGCAACCATTCAAGGTTCTTTTTTAATGAACGGGGGCACAAGAAAGGGCAACTCAGCAAAAATTGCAAATGCATACAACAAAGGCTTTGGGTTTGTGAAACATACTGCAATTGATCAACACTTATTAAAAAGAAACCGTCAGCTAAATCTTGTTCCTGTAATAAAAGAATTTCCGGATTTGTTGGGAATAGGGATTGATGAGTCTAGTGCCATTGAAATTCATAAAAACACGCTAACTGTTTTGGGAAATAGTAAAGTTTTTATTTATGATAATAAAAACTGGCAAAAACAAACCAAAGAAACAGGTGGATTAACGATTCCTTATATTTCGCTGACCCCCAATCAAAGTTATGATTTACTTAATAGAAAAGTAGTTGAGTAAAGTCCTAGTACTTCCAACGGGTTCGGGAGTGTTCGGGAACTCTGACTCTGGCAGGTCTCCTATTGCCGTCTCTACTCCATCCTCCTAGATAGTATTCCTAATAGAACCCGACCAGATGAAGCCTACAAAAAACAATCCGTAAAGTATTCCCAAATCAGTAGAAAGGTGCAAGCTAAAACACGCAGCTATACAGCAAAGTAGCCCAGTTGTAAGGATTATGTGAGAGATAAGTACCCTGCCCTTGGCTTTGAATGGGCGGATAGGAAAATCTATTTCGTTGAAAACGATGGCTAACCCCGCCACAACTGCTGATACAAAAAGGTAATCTGGCTTGAAGTAATTGATGGTAAAAAATAGGGCCAATGCAGTTACAAGAGAGATGCCAACCATCCTTGCACCCCACTTTTCTTGATTGGAAAGTATGTAGTGACCGTGTGGCGTTGCCAATAAATATAAATTAGCAAGGGCACTGCCCAGCCAAGAAAAAACAACTACCACAAAATATAGTATCATGATGATTAAGCATACATTCTGTAGCGGCGAATGTTCACCCGCCGAATTGATGCCGGCAACCAATAGCCAGATGCCAAATATCATCCCCATCCGTAGGTTCCTATTTTGTCTGCCCAGCCATAAGTTGCCCTGCAACAACCATCTGTAGAAAATTAGTTTCGATTTTAGTGAAGCCTTGTAACCTTGCTTTGCATAAGCATAGTTGGGGTTAATCCTTAATGCTTCCCTAAAATGACCTGCGGCGTCTTTGTGTCTTCCTTTTTCAAGGTGATGCCAGCCGTAATTAGTGTGTGTGATGTAATTTTCGGGGTCAATGGAAAGTGCCTCGTGGATGGTTTCGTAGGCAGCATCTTTTTGGTTCAACCTGAACAAAGCAGAAGAACGGGCATTGAGGCAAGAAACATTCTCTGCATCAATCATTAGTCCGTTATCAGCTGCTTCCAAAGCCTTCTGATAGTTTTTTTCGTCTAAATATATGTGCGCCGAAAGGGCAAAATACCCAGCATTATATGGGAAAATAGATAATGCCTCTTGTAAGAAAGACAGTGCAGTTTTGTTGTCACTTTTTTGATAGTAAGTGAAGGACAGCAGATAAAAAACGTAGTCTTTGTTGCTATCGTATTGCAGGCATTGCTTAAGGATGGTAACGGCTTCATCGTATTGTCTTGTGTCAATTTTGCAATGCCCAAGTATAATTAATGCTTCAACATCTTCTGGATTGGAGTGTAATACTACGCCCACTTCTTTTTCTGCGTCCTTAAAACGCTTTTGCCTTCTCAGCAACTCGGCCCTGCGTAGTAAATTATCCCTATCGAACATATTTTTTGGTGAATTGTGAATGGTGAGTTGTGAGTAGTTAATCGCATGTACGGCTTCATTTACTCACTATTAACTACTCACAACTCACTTCTTTATTTTAAGGTAATCCAATATGTCGTTGTACAAGCCTGTTTCATTGGCGTACAAAGCATAATTTCGGGCAGTGCTAAACCATTCTGCAGTCGTATTCTTGTGTTGCTTTGCCGCTTTCAAAAGGTCTTTGGTGGTAAGTCTTTCTATGGAACCTTTAGCCAATGATTCTTCCAATTTATACTCAGTAGCAATATCAATCACTGCCTTTAAATCCGCACCAGAATAATCTTCCGTTACTTTGGCTACAGCAGCAAGGTCAATATTATCAACTGGCTTTTCTTTGAGGTGTTGTTTCAAAATCTCAATCCTCCCTTCTGCATCAGGAGGGGCAACAAAAACAACCCTATCAAACCTTCCGGGTCTCCTAAAAGCACTGTCCACACTCCAAGGGGCATTGGTTGCAGCCAAAATAAGAACACCTTCGTTGCTATATTCCACACCATCCATCTCAGCCAAAAACTGATTGATTACGTGCCTCATACTGCTACCTTTTAGGTCGCTTCTGCTTGCACCGATAGCATCTACTTCGTCAAAAAATAAAACACAAGGTGCATTGTTACGGGCTTGTGCAAATACTTCATGCAAGTTCTTCTCACTGTTGCCCATCCACATATCAAGGATGTCGTGCAAACCAATATTGATGAATTTAGCATCTATTTCCCCTGCCGTAGCTTTAGCCAGATAAGTCTTTCCACAACCAGGAGGACCATAAAGCAAGATACCCCCACCAGCTTTCTTTCCAAATGCTTTGTATAAATCAGGGTTCTTAAGTGGTTGGATAATCTTTAAAGAAATTTCATTCTTCACCTTCTTCATTCCCCCAACATCTTCAAACTTAAGGTCTGGTTTTTCCATCAAAAAGTTAGGCTCTTCAAACTCTTGCCCGCCAAACATATCCTCAATGTCATCTTCAAAATCGTCATCATCATCATTGCTTCTCCTGCGGGCAGAAGAATTTGCGCTAGGCATTCTCAGCAATCCATCCAATTCTTCATCTTTAAAATTCGGATTTTGATGAAGTACTTTCTTATAAATTTCTATTGCTTCGTTATGAGAATTTTCCTTCACCAAACACTTCACATAAGGCACCAATTCTTCCCCAACCAATCTATTGTCTGCTACTAATGCTTCGTAAACAAGAATCGCTGCAGAGTATTTCTTTTGCTTATAAAATACACTCGCCAACCCTTTGCGAGCTTTGTCATTGCCATAATTCCTATTCAAAACCTCTTGGTATTGCAATGCTGCATCATCCAACATAAACCCCTTTACCATCAACTCAGCCAGATGCAACCTCAACGGAATATTATCCGGTGAAAACGACAATGCCTCTATTAATTGTTCTATTCCTTCGTTCATAATTTTTCTTTTTAATCGGGAATCGGAAGGAACGGAAGTCGTGAGTTTGAGCGTAACCAACTTTCGACTTCCGTTCCTCACGATTCCCGTCCTTCGGTCTTTGTTTACTTGCGATTCCCGCTCCTCCCGATTCCCGATGTCCTAGTACAACATCCTTACCTTAATCGTCTCCTTTACGTTCCTCAACAGTTCAGCGGCTTGGGCAGAAAGTTTCTTATCTACATCCAAAACAACATATCCTATTTCTTCATTCGTTTTGAGGTATTGACCCAAAATATTGATATGATGACTAGCCAATTCTGTATTGATGGCACTCAACACACCCGGTACATTGTTGTGAACATGCAATATGCGATGCGCACCATCTACAGGCGGCAAACCAATTGCAGGAACTGTATGAGACCCATTGGTAATGCCCTTTTCCAAATATTGGTACAACTTTATACTCACATCTTCCCCAATATTTTCTTGTGCCTCTTCGGTGCTTCCTCCAATGTGGGGCGTAAGGATTACATTGGACAATCCCTGTAGCGGCGAACTAAATTTATCTCCATTCTTTTCAGGCTCCCAAGGGAATACGTCTATTGCCGCACCACCAATATGTCCTTCTTTGAGGCTACTTGCCAACGCATCCAAATCAACCACTTCACCTCTTGCATAGTTAATCAATATAGATCCTTTCTTGAAATGTTTAAGTATGCCTTTATTGATAAGATTCTTTGTTTGAGGTGTTTCAGGCACGTGCAATGAAACAATGTCCGATTTGCTAACAAGGTCTTTCAATGATTTCGAAGCCGCCGCATTACCTAATGGAAGCTTTGTTTCGGTATCATAAAACAGCACTTTCATACCAAGACTTTCTGCAATTACACTAACCTGTGTGCCGATATTGCCATAACCTACAAGCCCAATTGTTTTGCCACGCATTTCATAACTTCCTGTAGCAACCTTGTTCCAAATACCCTCGTGAGCGGCTTTATTTTTATCAGGAATCCTTCTTATCAACATTATCGCAAGCCCAATCACCAATTCCGCAACGCTTCTGGTGTTGCTATATGGTGCATTAAAAACTGCAATGCCATGTTTGGTAGCAGCCTTCAAATCAACTTGATTGGTGCCAATACAGAAACATCCTATTGCTTGTAATTTCTTTGCCGACTCTAAAACCTTCGCTGTTATTTGCGTTTTCGACCTGATACCAAGCAGGTGAACATCCTTCACAGCCTTAATCAATTCTTCTTCACTCAATGCACCATTCAGTTTGGTGACACTCTCATAGCCGTTGCTTTTAAAGTATTGAACGGCTTTGTCGCTGATGTTCTCCAAGAAAAGAATGTGTATCTTTTCCTTCGGATAACTTGTTATTTGTTCCTTACTCATGTGGGCGAAAGTAGTTTATTCTTGTTTAATGAAGTATTGCGTCCGTTTCGCAATGCGGTTATTTTGTTTTTTTTATGATTGAAACATCCATTTATTCACAAAAGAAATCATAATTAGGTTGAAATTGATGAAGAATCATAACTAAGATTGTCGCAATCTTAGTTGTGTTTGTGAGAATCTTAGTTAAGATTACGGCAATCTTAGTTATGTTTAAGACAATCTTAGTTGTGTTTGCGACAATCTTAGTTATGTTTTGGACAATCTTAGTTATAAAAATACCCTTTTTTACAAGCTTATATTCAAAATAAAGCCTCAACAGGTCATAACCTATTGCTACTTATTTCCAAAAAAAAAGAAAGGTTTCAGTAATTTTTTAAACCTATCGGTTAATTATAAGTTTAATTGAACGATTTAGATTTACACAATATGAAAGTTCGATTATATAATTTGTTGGTTACAGTCTGTATTGCTTGTTTTTTAATAATTATAATTAACCCAAAAACAGATGCACAAAGCATAATTAAAGGCAACCCTTTGCGTCCCACAACCATTTCTTGGGGAGGATATTCGAATCAAAACCAATTGATTGGTGCAGATAATCAGTGGGAGTTTGTTCAAAAATATATGGATGCCTACCTGATGCACGGTGCCTATTGGGAGAAAAATACAGGGTATGAAGGAGTTAGATATACCCAATCGCAAGTGGATTCTACTCTTAAAGCATTGGGGGCTGCACTTAAAAAGTATAGTAAATATGCAACAGTTGAAACTGGTTTTGGAGAAAACGATAAAGATTACAACCCCGACGACAGCAGAAAAAGGGAAGCTGCATCGAGGGCAAAGTCGGACATTGAATGCCTAAAGCATTTTGCAACTTTGGGTGTCAATGTATCCAAACTACGTGTAGATTGGTTTCCTATGTCTGCCGCTGCCACATACTCCACAAAGTACAATACACTCTCGCCACAAGATCTTTTGCTACGTGTAACAGGGGCAAATAAATATTGGGGTGAGGTAAAAGGAGTGGATCCAAACAATGCAAACTGGCGGGAGTATATCCGATTGATGAATGATGCCTATCCAAATATTGAGTTTGCAATCGACCAAGCACCTTGCAATTTTTATAAAGTCCCTTACGATTCTGCCATAAGAAAACTGGTTCCTTGGCAAGGCTTTGGTTTTGGATATAGTGGATTGAAAACAATTCAACATAGGCAAGTACTGAATACCGAAGGAAAACCTGCTGAGTTCCACCTTGACTTTGCCGATGTAATGATGAGTATTGCCATGTTGACGAGAAGTTTAGGAATGAATTATTATGGGTTTGAGGGCGATACCCCCTATAGTTACGTTACCGACAACAAGGGCAGGATGGGTAAGGAGTTAATGCCTTTTCTGTTGGCGATTGAGCAAATGGGACATAAATATGGTTTTCATAATGGCAAGATTATCAATGACAATGTACCGGTTGATAATAAAGTTGACCATGATGCGTGGGACTTAAAGTTCCATGACCGCTCTTTGCAGTACTTGGAAACATACCAAGCAGCAGGTGGCAGGGCAGACCAATACATTTTTGAAAGTTGGTATCATGGCCCTTATACCCTTTTTCCCGAAACAAAACTTGGCACTTTCAGTAACCTAGCCAAAGATGCAATCCGCCGTGTACGTGGCATTGATGATGAAGGAAAACCATTTAATATTGATTTGGCAATCCGCAAAAAAGGAGATAAAAAATGGATTGGACAAGGCATTTATGAACAAAAAGAACCTAAGAAACAATTGGTTGAATATTCCTTCAAAAGAAGCAACAAGCCAGTAACTTTTGAATTGACTATAACCAATAACGCCAAAGAATTGAACAAAGGTGATGCTCGGGCCACCTCATTGGTTAGGGCAACGGAAAGCGAAAATGATGGATGGGTAATTGCCTACATCACACCAGAAGGAAAGGATATAACTGATGAAATAAACGCTGCAAAAAGCTTTGATGGCTGGTTTACAGGCGGCATAGAACCCGGAGAAACAAAAACATTACTAATAACTATTCAACCGACAGATGCTTCGATTAAAAAAGAAGGAACCATTCATTTGCAACTGTATTGGAACCCACAAGACCCTCAACAATTGGTGCGTGATGCGATGGAGATAAGGGTTAGTAAATAAGAATTAGAATTTAGCGACAGCTACGTACAGGACGGGAGTCCTGTACGAGTTACTGATTTTCGAATATTTCTGCACAAATTTGGGTATTCCAATTAAAGCTGGTTTGACCAATAGACACAAGTAATGCTATTGCAACACTTGCATGAGTGGGGGTGAAGGTTATACTAATCACCATCTTTTCTTTTGGTCCATATCATTGGGTTTCGGCTTGTATGAAATACCGCAAATATGTTTATCGAATTATTGTCTATTGTAAAATGCACCAAGAATGGGAATTTCTTAATAAGCATACACCGAACGTTTAGGTACCTTACCCCGTAAGCTTCTGGATTGGTTTTGAGGGAATTTATTTGTTGGCTTACCTGTTTTCCGAAGCGTTTACCCAATCCTGATGATTGCATATTGTACCATTCTACCGAGGCTTCAATGTCCGACCATGCATCTATATCTATTAGTATTTTCCATTTTTGCATCTCTTAGCTTATGGATTTAGAAACGGATTCCCAATTCAGCATCCTTTCTGGTTGTCGCTTACTTTTTTCCATCCTTTCTTTTACTATGGTTTGGTGTTCATCAAATACTGGCATATTGTCATCCCACAATGCTTCGGTCAACAATTGTTTTTCTGCAACGGAAAGTGTTTTCACGATAGCAACCAATTCGTGAAAGCCAATTTGTTTGTTTGCTGAACTACTATTCATTATGTAATTATTTAGGTTAAAGGTAAGTGGTTTCTTTTTATCAAAGCATATTCCAGTTAAAAACTGGTTTGACTAATACACACAAGTGATGCTATCGCAACACTTGCGCGAGTGGTGGCCGCCAAATACTTTTTTAGTTGTTTGGTGACACATTCATCAAGCAAAATTTTCATTGAGTATGTTTGAAGAGGTTTCAATCAATTTTTGTGACATCTCCAACACTTTTATGACTTGGCTTTTGTTCACCCCCTCAAAGTCTTCCAAAAATATTTCAATGGTGTCGCCGCTTTCCAGATAGTCAAAAAGGTTTTTTATCGGCACTCTCGTTCCATAGAAAACCGGTGTGCCACCCAATATTTCGGGGTCTATGTTAATCACTCTTCCATTCATAAAAAATATTTTTATCGTCAAATTTAGGTAATTCCATTTTTAATAGCTTGTATTTTAAAGATACAGGCGAAACGCATGGGGTAGCTGGTATTTATTTTAAAGATTTAGTAACAGCTAAAAACAGTACGGGAGTCCTGCTCTAGTTCCCGATTTTCGAACATTCCTGTGCTAGATGGTTAACAAAGAACTTTTCTCTTTTGTATACTTTGCTCAGTAATAATAGTTAACTGTATATTTGTGAGAATAAGATTTATATTATGTACAGAGAAATTACCACAGTGAATGCACCTGTTTATCAAATTCCAATACCCAAAGAGTTGCGTGGAAAGAAAATAGAGATAATTGCTTTTGCGGTTGAGGGCAATAACCAAGTGTTTGATGAAGATAACACAGCACCCACTAAAACTAGCTTTGCAGAAAGAACTAAAGACCTGACCTTTAATGCTGATGGCTATAAGTTTGATCGCAATGAAGCCAACGACTATGAGTAACATAGCCATCGACACCAATATACTTCTGTATAGTATCAGTAAAAATGAAGACCGAAAACTACCAATTGCTGCCAATCTGATTAATGAGTGCCCTGTTATTTTCCCTCAGAATTTAAGCGAGTTTATAAATGTATTGGTAAACAGATGGAAGTACCCAAAAGAAAATATGGGACTTATTGTTTCGGAAGTATTAAACAGTTGCCAGTTGATAAATACAAGTGTTGCCGCTTACAAACTAGCCTTTAAATTGATAAAGAAATACGACTTTCAGGTTTTTGATGCAATCATAGTAGCCTCTGCTTTGGATGCTGGTTGCAGGGTTTTGTTTTCGGAGGATATGCAAGACAATTTGGTGGTAGAAAAGCAGCTTACCATTATAAACCCATTTTTAATGTAACATCAGTAACAGCTAAAAACAGTACGGGAGTCCTGATTGAGTTTCTGATTTTCGAATACACCTGCACCAGTTGGGCGGGGGATACTGATGTTAGTTGTTTGCTTTGGCTAACCTGTTAAGTTCTTTTTGTAAATTCAATAAATTTCCTTGCTCGTCAGTTGGCAGATGGACTGATTGATAAAGTTCATTTTCTTTAGTTTGCATTTCAAGATAGCAGATGTTATCAATAAAAACGGCTTTCCAAGTTTTAATGTCGGCTATATTAATAATAAATTCCTCGCCAATGTGTTCTGCATCAAGTTCATCGTTTGATTTAGTATATAATTCACCAACCCTACTAATGTACCAGTAAACTTTGCTTTGACTTATTATTAACTCGTCAGATTGGTTAAAAATAACTTGTCCATCAGTAATGCGTATGGTCAGTTCTATAATATCATTCTCATCAAAATGCTTTAGTCTGTGGTTATATTTTATTTTTCCTCTTTCTGGACGGCTAACTGTGAAAATATGTTTTGAAGAATTTCTGGTAAATACGTTTTCTTCATTTTTTTCGTTAATCAGATCGCTATTTGTGGCAAGATTGTTATCAGCTTCAGACAGCAAAACAGGAATTAGCGATTTTTTTAGATACAAAGGATGTGAGGGTTCACCGTTTGCATTTTTTTGTAAGCAATATGGTTTTTCAATAAGTTTCAATACTTCTTTGTTACGTTCTTTAAATATTCCTCCGTTACCCCAAGCGCAAATTACTTTTTCAACACGACTAAAAATCTCTATAAGGTGTTTGTCATTATCTTGTCCAATGGGGTCAGTTTGATCATTTAATTCGTTAGGGTTAGTTGCCCTGAACGCAAATAGGTTAACCATATAAAAACCTCCATAGCCCCAAGATTTTGCAAATTCAATACAACGAATAATCGTTGGGTCATCAAGCTTATCATCAGCCGTTGAAGGGTTCAATCCGACTATTGCAATTTTTGGTAATTGGCTGTTCCACACACGCCATAGTTGATAACGATATTTTTTGTCTTCAGAAAGTATTGCACCTTTATTCATAATTTTTGGGTTTGAAGTATGCTACTAACTATTTAACTTCAGAAGGTTTAAAGCTCTTTCAAACTTTCGCTTTTTAAAACCTTCTTCAATACAAAAATAAGGGAATTCATTATTCTAAATTCAACGCATTCATAGGGCTTTATCTTTTTGTAAACCCGTGTTTATGTCTGTCTTTCTGGAATGTGTACATCTATGTATATCTTTAGTTAGGTATTGTGGTGGGATTGATTGAACATTTGCTGGTGCTCTTAAATAATGTAGTTGCCCCTGTCAAAAACCCTCCCGTGGCAATCAGCACAACCAAGCCTTTTCCACATCATCAATGCTGCTTTCAATCTCAAATTACTCATATTGTTCCTTCGGTCGATGCCAAACATCACTCGGCTGATCCCAAACATTACTTGGTCGATGCCAAACATTGCTCGGTTGGTGCCAAACATTGCTCGGTCGATGCCAAACATTACTCGGCTGATGCCAAACATTACTTGGTCGTTGCCAAACATTGCTCGGCTGATGCCAAAAATTGCTCGGCTGATGCCAAAAATTGCTTGGGTGATACCAAACATTACTTGGTTGATGCCAACAACCCAACTTTACCCATCTCCATTCATTTTTTTAAAAGGTTTCTTCGAATAAAAAACAATCCTCCAGAAAATATTACCCTGCACCACGTTACCAGTGGGTTGTACGTTCTAAGTCGAAAGCAAGTGGCATTGAAGTTTTTTGCTTGCCCCTCTCTTTTGGAGAGGGGTTGGGGTGAGGTCTACTATTAATTAATTTAAAAAAAGAATATTATGTTGAGTTTAGAACAGTCAGATGAATACAGGCGTTTGAAAATGGTGGACGATTTGTTTATCGTGCCTGCCAATGCAATCATCATTGGTACATTTTCACCTTTTCAGGATGAGGTCGTCATTTATCACGGTCACTTTCTTATTTTGGATAACCTGATTCCCAACAAAGGGGCATTGAGTACCGGGGTAACCGATGGAAAAATGGTCATCAAGACCGGAATTGCAAAAATCATGGGGTTGGTTTGTAGTAAAACAAAAGTGTTTGCAATCAAAACGGGCAACACCGTATTAGAGGCAGCGATGAATGTTACTGAAACAGATATTTTTCACTTGAAAGATGCCGATGTATTGCCTTTTGTCGTAAATACCATTGCGGCAATCAATCCTTATATAGCCAACATTTTGTACACGCCCTATGGTGTCACGTCGGCAATATTGGCAACACAACTAACCAATGCAACCTCTTTCAATGGGATGATTGGTGCGGCTGGTGGCATCATAATTACAGACAAGATTGCAAACAAAAACATTAACGCAGCCATTAAAGTATTGCAAGCCGACTTGAAGATTTTCGATTTATTGATTGATAATTTCGAAGCGGCTAACCCCAATTTTGTGGAGGCATACCATAGCAATGCAAAGTTGATACACACTGGTGTGCACCATAGCGGCATAGAAGGGATAGTGATAGATAAGGTAACTGGGGCTGTGATTTTTGGTGCTACCATCAGGATTATTGGACTGACAAAGATTTGTACCACGAATTTATTTGGTAAATATTTGATTAGTCCGGTTGCGCCGAAGGACTATCAGGTGCAGGTTTCAGCACCGGGGTATGCAACGATTACTGTGGTTCAGCATATTTTCAGTGGGTCGATTGCGGAATTGAATTTTGCGTTGATAGCACTTTAGATATGAAATATGAGTTAAAGAAAAGCCCTTGAAGTAAATTCTTCAAGGGCTTTCTCACTCACCGCTCACCACTACCACTCACAGCTCACCATTCACCACTCACCATTCACAATTACTTCCCCTTTCTTCCTTCCAAAAACCGTCTTCTCCTGATTTCTTGTACTGTCTCATTGTTTATTTTACTTTCCAGCCAACCGATGATGTCGAGGTACATGAATGAACGGCTTTCTAATGGGTTCGATTCTAATTTTTCTAGTTTTTCTTTTAAACTTTTGAAGGCAGGGATTAGCTTTGAGGGAGATAAAGAGAAGGATTTACGGATGAATTTAAATACCTCTTCTTCAACCGTGCTGAGGTTGTTCATCTTTGCCATAAAGCGATAAACGGACTTTACAAGATACTCCAACAAATCGAAATTGCCTAATTCGTAGTGGGCTATCAGGTGCAGCAAACGGGCATAACACTGCAAATCTGTACGGAGGCTAACCTTCCAATGGATTATTTTATTGAGGTAATCGATGGTCTTTTCATTGTCGCCACTACCAAAATATAAACAGGCAATCTTGTAATAGAATATCAAAACCCGGTGCTTGTCCAGATGTAGTTTGTACTCTTCCAATTTCTCTTCTATGTAAGGCACCAATTGCAAGCCCTCGGTAAAAGTCCCTTCCAGAAAGTGTTTGTTTATCTTGGCAATATGCAGGTAAACAAAGGTTTGTATGGCAGCATTCTGCGTGTTCGTAGCAGCAGGCGAAGCAGCAAATGTTTCGAACCTCTCTAGGTCAATCGCAAACTTATCGTAGTTGATAAGGTTGAAATGTGCACTCAACAAATTGTGCAATCCTCGTATGTATTGACCAGATTCGATGTGTTGCATCACAGGTGTTTCCTCAAAAATTTCTACCCATTTTCTGGTATATCTGTAATACATCAACAAATCTTGCAGGATAAAACCATACCAACAATAGGATTGATAGAGATACAATTTCTCATAAAAACCAATCTCATCTATGCGATAGGATGGGAGGTTGGTTTCGAAAAAAGATTTGATGGCATGAACATCTTTTTTATCCCTTGCATGACCATGTTCTATGTACCAGCTATACAATTGCAAGGCGAGGTTAGAAAGCTTGCCCACCAATAGCAAGTGATTATTGATTGTGTCACTTTCGTGGCTCAATTCATCAGCCCTATTGCCAATGCTTCTAGTAATATGCAGTGTTTCTATCTTTTTCTCGAAGATGACCGCTTGTAACTGAAACGTTATCTGATTGGCCGCCTTTGCTGTTTCTTTTATCTTGTCCAACACCTTTAAACTCTGGTGATAAAGCCCTTTGTTGTAAAGAATCTTGGCAAAGTCCATCTGCTCGTGTAACTGAATGTCAATGTTGTCTTCATCCTTTAATAAGCGTAGGCTACTAAGGATTTGCTTGTACAAATGCGCTTTTGTGTTGGATAGTTGCGCCTTGGAAAGGCTAGATATTTTCTTTAATAAAATGGTTTCATCATATTCATTCATTTTATCCAACGCATCAAAAAGTTGGATAATCTTAAGGTTGTCATCGGCTGCATTACGCTGGACATACAGCTTAAAATTGCGCTTTTCTCCCTTTTGTAATGACTTTATTAACTGAAATAAATTATCTGTACTCCTATTAGGCATTGTAATCAAATTAAGTGAAAACCCTTACTGTTATTGATTTTGGTTCAAATATACAGTATTTATACAACGTAAAAATCCGTATAGTTTGATAAGGTTTATAAATTGAGGCAGTTTAAGTTTGTAAATCCATTAGATTATTTGAGGATTTTACAAATTAATTACGTAGAGAAAAACAACAAAGACTTATGTCAGATAACAAGATTTATATTTTCGATACTACACTTAGGGATGGCGAGCAGGTGCCAGGTTGTAAGTTGAATACAAAAGAAAAGATTGAATTGGCTTTGTCTTTAGAGGCTTTGGGCGTAGATATTATAGAAGCGGGCTTCCCTATTTCTTCACCCGGTGATTTTGAAAGTGTGAATGAGATTTCTAAAATCATTAAGAATGCAAGTGTTTGTGGGTTGAGTCGTGCTGTGCAAAAAGATATTGAAGTAGCAGGAGAAGCATTGAAATATGCTAAACGTCCACGTATTCACACAGGTATTGGTTCTTCTGATAATCATATCAAATATAAGTTCAACTCTACTAGGGAAGATATTTTAGAACGGGCTGTTAAAGCAGTAAAGCTCGCAAAGAACTTTGTAGATGATGTTGAGTTTTATGCAGAAGACGCAGGCCGTGCAGACCTTTCTTTCCTTGCTAAACTAATAGAATCAGTTATTGGCGCAGGTGCTACAGTGGTTAATATTCCTGACACAACAGGTTATTGTTTACCGCATCAATACGGAGCAATCATCGCTTATTTAAAGAATAATGTTTCTAACATAGATAAGGCAATTATTTCTTGCCATTGTCATAATGATTTGGGTCTGGCTACTGCAAACTCAATTGCAGGTGCAATGAATGGAGCCCGTCAAATAGAGTGTACTATCAATGGTTTGGGCGAACGTGCTGGTAATACTGCGCTAGAAGAAGTGGTGATGGTATTGAAGCAACACAAAGAATTGGGATTATATACCGATGTAAATACCAAGTTATTACACCCACTAAGCAAACAAGTTAGTGATACAATGCGTGTGCCTACCCAGCCTAATAAAGCGATTGTGGGTGCTAATGCGTTCTCTCATTCTAGTGGTATTCACCAAGATGGTTTCTTGAAGGAAGCTACTACTTATGAAATCATTGACCCTGCAGAAGTTGGTGCTGATTTATCCAAAATAGTCTTAACTGCCCGCAGTGGTCGTAGTGCTTTGGCTTTCCGTTTACATAAACTAGGTTATCAATTTAACCGTGATGAAATAGATATTTTATACCAATTATTCCTACAGGTGGCAGATAGTAAAAAAGAGGTGTTGGATGAGGATTTACATACAATGATACCTGAATCGTTAAAAGTAGAGGTCACTGCATAATTCGTATTACAATTTACATCTAACCTTGCACCTATTGCCATAAACATCTTAAATATGAAAAAGAATATTGCAGTTATCTCCGGTGATGGTATCGGCCCAGAAGTTACCAATCAGGCTATCAAAGTTTTGGATGCTGTTGCCCAGCACTACAAGCACGAATTTCATTACACACATTGTTTAATGGGGGCAGTAGCCATCGATGCAACAGGAAGTGCTTTGCCCGATGAAACAATCACAACTTGTTTAGAAAGTGATGCCATTTTATTAGGTGCGGTTGGTCATCCAAAATATGATAATGACCCAAGTGCAAAGGTTCGTCCGGAACAAGGTTTGCTCGCTATCAGAAAAGTGCTTCAACTCTATTGTAATATTCGTCCGTTGAGTATTTATCCTTCCCTCGCTCATTTATCTCCACTAAAAGAATCTCTTTTGCAAGGGGTCGATTTGGTTATTTATCGTGAATTGACTGGCGGTATTTACTTTGGAGAGAAACATACAAGTGGTGATGGCTTTAATGCTACCGATACTTGCAATTATAGCGTTGCTGAAATAGATCGTATTACACACCTTGCTTTTAAAAATGCACAAATTCGTCGCAAGAAATTAACCCTAGTAGATAAGGCTAATGTGTTGGAAACATCCCGCCTTTGGAGAAAGGTAGTTCAAAACATTGCTGCTCAATATCCCGATGTGGCAGTCAATTATATGTTTGTGGATAATGCAGCGATGCAAATAATCTTAAATCCTAAGCAGTTTGATGTAATCCTTACCGAGAATATGTTTGGAGATATTATCAGCGATGAAGCTAGTGTGTTGAATGGCTCTTTGGGTCTTGCTCCTTCTGCTTCCGTTGGGAATATTACTGCTTTGTTCGAACCTATTCATGGTTCTTATCCGCAAGCTGCTGGAAAGGATATTGCCAATCCAATCGGTTCTATCTTGTCTGCCGCCATGATGTTGGATTATTTCCAATTGCATGACGAAGCAAAAAGAGTAAGGGAAGCTGTGTCTTGGACATTGAATAATAAGTTCGTTACTAAAGATATTGATCCCATCAACTTTTATTTTACCTCTACCCTTGGCGAATTGATTGCCGATTACGTAGGGCATAGAATAACGGATGAAGTGAATCATGAAAATATTGAGTTGAGAAAATCAACTGTGATATAAGGCCTCCCCAACCCCTCCAAAAGAGGGGCTTTGGTTGCCGATTATCAAGAAACCAGTTTTTTATCGGTGGCTCAGAACCCCCTTTTGGGGGGCAGGGGGGCTGAGGCAAAAAAAGTTCTTTGAATATTGCATAGAAGTTATTATGTTCGCATCTCAAATCGCTTCTATGTTGTTAAACAGATTAAATAGCACAATCGTTTCCGCCGCAGTCATTGCGTTGGTGGTCTTGGTGGTTGTCGTTGTCCCTGTTTTGCACGGAGGTGGAAATTGTATTTAATTAATTAAACTTTATTAATAACACAACCGCCTCAATCGAGGCGGTTTTTTTTTGCCTCAAACTTGTCTAAAACATTCAATTATGAAGTATTACAACGAGCACACAATCCTCTTTCTCGATGGAGAATTTGTAAAAGCTGCCGACGCACGCACCGATTTGTATGGTCAGTCTTTGCACTATGGTTATGCGGTTTTCGAGGGTATCCGTTCTTATAAAATGAAGGATGGATCTACCAAAATCTTTAAACCAGTGGAACATTATCAACGATTGATTGACTCAGCACAAGCATTAAACATGCCTTTTTCTTATTCTGTAGAAGAAATGATTGTGGCTACTGATAAAGTCTTGGCAGCGAATAATCTGGGCGATGCCTACATCCGTCCGTTGGTTTATGGACCTGATAATATGAGTTTCAACCCTAATACAATTTCTCATTTCACCATTCAGGCTTGGGAAATGCAACCCTTTTTGGGAGAGAAATTGATTAGGGTAATGACTTCTTCTTTCCAACGTCCCAATCCAAAAAGTTTTAGGATTACAGCCAAGGCAAGTGGACATTATGTAAACTCCATCATGGCTAGTCATGAAGCAAAGGCAAAGGGTTTTGATGAGGCATTATTGACTGATATGGATGGTTTTGCAGCAGAAGCCCCCGGTGCTAATCTGTTTTATGAAAAAGATGGAAAGCTGTTTACGCCTGCTTTAGGACATATCCTTCCGGGAATTACTAGGGCTACGGTGATGGAAATAGGTAAGGATTTAGGTGTTGAAGTAATAGAGAAAAAGTTTACTACCGAGGAAATCTATGGTGCAGATGCGGCTTTCTTTTGTGGTACTGCTGCCGAAGTGATTGGGTTTGAAAGTTTGGATAATCAACCCTTCGCCAAAGCTTGGAATGATTCGGTTAGTAAAAAGATTCAAATGGCATACAAGGATTTGGTGATTAGTTAATAACATAAGGGGGCTTTTTGAAAAAGATGACTATATAACTTGTTAGGACGACATCCTTGGTAAAAAGATGACTATATAACTCGTTAGGACGTCATCCACGTCAAAAAGATGACTATATAACTCGTTAGGACGTCATCCACGTCAAAAAGATGACTATATAACTTGTTAGGACGTCATCCACGTCAAAAAGATGACTATATAACTTGTTAGGATGTCATCCACGTCAAAAAGATGACTATATAACTCGTTAGGATGTCATCCACATCAAAAAGATGGATATAAAAGGCTTTTTTAAATAAGTTTTAGAATTGAATTAGTAAATAAAAAGATAAAAGATTGGGTTATGAGTGAATTAAATAAGTACAGTAAAACGGTTACACAAGATGTTACACAACCTGCGGCACAAGCAATGTTGTACGGAATTGGATTGACAGATGAAGATTTGGCTAAGCCACAAGTGGGTATTGCGAGTATGGGTTGGGACGGAAATACGTGTAATATGCACCTGAACGACTTGGCTAAAACCATTAAAAAGGGTGTTTGGGAAGAAGATTTAGTGGGATTGATTTTTAATACAATCGGCGTGAGCGATGGTATCAGCAATGGTACCGACGGGATGCGTTACAGCTTGGTGAGCCGCGATATTATTGCGGATAGCATTGAGGCGGTTTGTGGTGCACAATATTATGATGCGGTGATTGCCGTGCCTGGTTGCGATAAAAATATGCCGGGTTCTATCATGGCGATGGGTCGTTTGAACCGCCCTGCCATTATGGTTTATGGCGGAACGATTGCGCCAGGTCATTATAAGGGTCAGGATTTGAACATCGTTTCTGCCTTTGAAGCCTTGGGACAAAAAATTGCTGGCAACTTGGATGAAGCAGATTTTAAGGGTATTGTGATGAATAGTTGTCCGGGTGCAGGTGCTTGTGGCGGTATGTACACTGCAAATACGATGTCTGCGGCGATAGAAGCGATGGGAATGAGTTTGCCTTATTCTTCATCCAATCCTGCCATCAGTGAAGAAAAGAATCAAGAGTGCTTGGCGGCAGGTAAGGCAATTAGATTATTATTAGAAAAAGATATTAAGCCACGTGATATCATGACGCGTGAAGCTTTTGAAAACGCCATTGTAACCATCATGGTTTTGGGCGGAAGCACCAATGCTGTATTGCATTTGATAGCGATGGCAAAGAGTGTGGATTTGTCTTTAACAGTAGATGATGTGCAAGCTATCAGTGATAGGATTCCAGTTTTGGCTGATTTTAAACCTAGCGGTAAATACTTGATGCAAGATTTGCATGAGCATGGTGGCGTTCCTTCTGTGATGAAATATTTGTTGCAAAAAGGATTGCTTCATGGCGATTGCCTAACAGTGACAGGCAAAACACTTGCTGAGAATTTGGCTTCTGTTCCTGATTTGAATTTTGAAACACAGAAAATTGTTTTCCCTCTAGAAACACCACTGAAAGCAACGGGGCACTTACAAATCCTCTATGGAAATTTGGCTACAAAAGGAAGTGTGGCTAAGATTAGTGGTAAGGAAGGTGAAAAATTTGTGGGTACTGCAAGGGTTTTTGATGGCGAACATGAGTTGATTGCGGGTATCCAAAGTGGACGTGTACATTCAGGTGATGTGGTTGTTATCAGATATGTGGGTCCTAAAGGTGGACCGGGAATGCCTGAAATGCTGAAACCAACAAGTGCCATCATTGGTGCAGGTTTGGGTAAATCGGTTGCCTTGATTACTGATGGACGTTTTAGTGGTGGAACACATGGTTTTGTGGTTGGTCACATCACACCAGAAGCTTTTGATGGCGGCACCATTGCCTTGGTGAAGGATAATGACATTATAGAATTGGATGCGGTGAATAATACCATCAACCTAAAAGTTTCTGAAGAGGAAATTGCTGCAAGAAGAGCCGCTTGGAAACAACCAGCCCTTAAAGCAACAAAAGGTGTTTTATTCAAATATGCACAGTGCGTGAAAGATGCAAGTGAGGGTTGTGTGACGGATGAGGCATAGCCCCTATCCCCTAAAGGGGTAAATGGAAAACTTATAAGGTCGCAGATTGCGACTTTAGAAAATTTGAAATGACTGATGTATGAGGTCGCAGATTGCGACCTCAAAATGAGAAAGGAAAAAGGTATGAGGTCACAAATTGTGACCTCATACTAAAAAAGAGGCGTTATGGAAATACAGGTCATCGAGAAGAAGATTTTTGAGATTCGAGGGCACAAAGTGATGCTGGACTTTGATTTGGCTGCTTTGTATGAAGTAGAAACGAAGCGGCTTAATGAGTCTGTAAAGAGAAATATTCTCCGTTTCCCAGAAGATTTCATGTTTCAATTGACAAGAGATGAATGGGTCTTGATGTGGTCGCAAATTGCGACCACATCAAAAAATAGAAGGAGAAAAGACTCTTTGCCTTATGCTTTCACTGAACATGGGATAACTATGTTAGCAAGTGTTTTGAATAGTGAAAATGCTATAAGGATGAACATTGATATAGTGAGAGCTTTTATTTCTTTAAGAAAATTTGCATCGCAATATGCAGACATCATTGTTCAACTAAAGGACTTGAAAGATAGGGTTGGTAATCATGATGCGCATTTGGATAAGATTTATGAAGCATTGGATAAATTACTTGCCAAACAAGTTGAAGAGATAGATTGGGAGGCGAGACAACGAATAGGTTTTAAAACTGATTAAATTAAAATAAGTATTATGGAAGAAACATTAGTACTAGAAGAACCCCAAGCAGCTACTACGGAAGTTTGGGATAATAAAGTAGGAACAAATATTACTGGCTCTCAAGCAGTCTTGGAGGCCTTGATTATTGAAGGGGTGGATACCATTTTCGGTTATCCGGGTGGGGCAATCATGCCTATTTATGATGCGCTTTACGATTATCATGACAAATTAAAACATATCCTTGTCCGTCACGAACAAGGGGGGATTCATGCTGGTCAGGGTTATGCAAGAAGCTCTGGCAGAGTGGGTGTCGTGTTTGCAACAAGTGGTCCTGGCGCCACCAATCTGGTGACAGGTCTGGCTGATGCAATGATTGATAGTACACCGTTGGTGTGTATCACAGGTCAGGTATTTGCACATCTATTGGGTACGGATGCTTTTCAGGAAGTGGATGTAATCAATATCACCACGCCTGTTACCAAATGGAATTGTCAGGTAACTGATGCTTCCGAAATTCCTAATGCGTTGGCAAAGGCTTTCTTCATTGCAAGAACTGGAAGACCAGGCCCTGTTTTGGTAGATATCACCAAGAATGCCCAATTGCAAAAGTTCGATTACGAAGGATATAAACCTTGTAATCATATCCGTAGCTATCGTCCAAAGCCAATCGTAAGACCTTCTTATGTAGAAGCTGCTGCCAAATTGATTAATGAAGCGAAGAAGCCTTTTGTAATATTTGGTCAGGGCGTAATTCTTGGCGAAGCCGAAAAAGAGTTTAAGGAATTTATCGAAAAAGGTGGTTTGCCATCTGCTTGGACAATCTTAGGTTTGAGTGCATTGCCTACCGATCATCCTTTGAATGTGGGTATGCTGGGTATGCACGGTAATTATGGCCCTAATGTTTTGACCAATGAATGTGATGTATTGATTGCTGTTGGGATGCGTTTT
>Ga0164297_10001609_pt1 | contig 23624 bp, 17 predicted proteins | sample GEODES058metaG_FD_113539 | JGI IMG/M metagenome (GOLD analysis project Ga0164297, IMG submission 113539) | Dystrophic lake water microbial communities from Trout Bog Lake, Wisconsin, USA - GEODES058 metaG | ecosystem: Environmental > Aquatic > Freshwater > Lake | place: USA: Trout Bog Lake... | reverse complement strand
TCGTCACCATCGTCGCCGCCTTCGCCTGGCGGGCCACCGGGCTCGGGTTTTTCGAGGCCGTCACCCGATTCCTCACCCTGATGGGCGCCGCCGGGCCGCCATTGGCGCTGTTCTGCCTCGGGGCCACCCTGCCCCGGCCCAGCGGCTGGGCAGACCTGAAGGAAGTGGCAGCGGCCAGCTTTTTAAAACTGGTCGCCATGCCGCTCCTTGTCGGCCTGCTCGCCCATCTCGCCGGCGTCACCGGCGTCGCCTTCGCCGTCGTCGTGCTCACCGCCGGCATGCCAACTGGCGCCAACGCCTTCATGCTGGCCCGCCGCTTCGGCACCCTGATGGAAGCCTCCGCCAGCACCGTCGTGGTCAGCACCGGAGCCTCGCTGCTGACTTTAACCGTGTTGCTGGGCTGGCTGCGCTAGCGCTACCCCGCCGCCATGCGCGGCATCTCCTGCACCAGCTTGCCATGCGCCTCGGCCAGATGGTCGAAATGATGCTGATACGTGCCAAGCCCGAGCGTCTGGCTGCGAAGTTCGATGATAAAATCATGCAACTCCGCCTCCGGCACCATCGCCTGCACATCGTCCCAGCCGGCCCAACCCGGCCGCTCGGCATAGCCCAAAATCTGCCCGCGTCGCCCGGTCAGCAACCGTTGCGTGGTGGCGGTATAGGCATTGGGCACCGAAACCGTCACCGCATGCAGCGGCTCCAGCAGCACCGGCTCGGCCTTCGGCAACGCCTCCTGCATCGCCATGCGGGCGGCGGTGCGAAAGGCCATGTCGGAACTATCCACCGCATGGAACCCGCCATCAACCAACGTCACCGCGATATCCACCACCGGATAGCCGAACACGCCCTTCTTCGCCGCCTCCGCCGCCGCCTCCCCCACAGCGGGAATATATTGCCGTGGCACCGCCCCACCGACGATCTTGTCGATGAACTGGAACCCCTGCCCCCGCGCGCGGGGGGCAATCTCGATCGTCACATCGGCAAACTGCCCATGCCCACCGGTCTGCCGTTTCAACCGCGCCGCCTGCTGCACCGGCTTGCGAATAGTCTCCCGCAACCCGAGCTTCGGCCGCCGCGCCGTCACTGGCACCCCAAACGCCGAGGCCAACCGATCCAACGCCGCCTTCAGGTGCAACTCCCCCTGCCCGGCCAGCACCGTCTCGCCCAAAACCGCATCCTGGCGCAGCACCAGCCCGGCATCCTCCTCGGTTAACTTCAGCAGCGCGCCAGACAGGCGCACGTCGTCCTTATGGTCGGCGGTGGCAATGGCGAGCGCATAAACCGGCGGCGGTGGCGGCGGAAACGCCAGTTCGGCGGCGGCAACATTGCCGAGCACCGCGCCGGTATGCACCGCATCCAACCGGCCAAGCGCCACAACATCGCCGCTATCGGCCTCGGCGATTTTCGCCAACTCCGCCCCGCTGCCCCGCCACATGCCGCCAATGCGGCCTTCCGCCAGCACCGTCCCATCCCGCACCGGCCCGCGCCAGACCCGCACCCACGACAGTTTGCCACCCTGGCCAGCATTCACGGTGCGGAACACCTGCATCAGCGGGCCGCCAAAGGTGCCTATCCCCCTGCGCTCGGCAGTCGCCGCGGCAGACGGCGCATCATGTCGCAGCACCTTCCACAGCCGCCGCACCCCGCCATCGCGCTCGGCACATCCCAACAACACCTCGGCAATATTGCCCAACGCCTCCACCGCATGTAGCGGCGTGAACACCTCATCCGGCGTTGGCAGAATATCCTCGATCACCTTTTCCAGCAGCGCGTCATCATGGTCGGCCAACGCTTCCACCAACGCCGCCCGCGCCTCCTGTTCGCGGGCACGCATCGCCTCCGGCAGCACGATCTGCTCCGAGGCCGTCCCGTTGCGATAGCGATACGCCCGCTCGCTCACCACATCCACATAACCGGTCACCATCTCGCCCTCGCGGATCGGCACCTCGCGCAGCACCAGCTTGCGCCCGGTCAAATCTTGCAGCGCCGCCATGGTATCGCGCACCCGCCCGGCGAGCGTGTCGATCCGGTTCACAAACACCAGCGCCGGAATGCCGGTCGCATCCAGCCGGTGCATCAGCGGCGCCACCGTCATCGCCCGCGCCGGATCGGGGTCACACACCACCACTGCGATATCGGCAATCGCCAGCGCCGCATCGGTCTCGTGGCTCCATTCCACCGACCCTGGGCAGTCGATCAACGTCCACGCTTCGCCCAGATAGGTGCAAGACGCAATCCGCGTGCCGCCACGCGGCGCCGCACCGCGGCGCGCCGGTCCGCCAGCGGCGGCCAGCAAGGCATCAAACAGGGTCGATTTGCCGCTGCCATAGGGTCCGACGATCGCGACGCTGCGGGGACCCTGTTGTACGTGAGACATGAGCAACCTCCTCGGCCGGTCTGGCCTTGGCGCCCTGTGATCCGGGCGTCATCATGCGCCGGCTTACCCGAAGATCATGGGCCGAAGCCCTGGGACGGCCAAGACAATATTTCGCCCACCCAGACGCTCGCCTTGCGCGGGGTGCGGAATTCGGCCCCAATGCGCGCAAGCAAAAGAGGAACCGGGCATGAGCGACACCCTCCCCACCGCCACAAGGGTGACCGATCCCGGCATCCGCGCGCTCTATCGGCAGGAAAACCGCTGGCAAGCCTGGCTCGATGTGGAAGCCGCTCTCGCCCGGGCGCAGGCGGAACTCGGCATCATCCCGCAACCGGCTGCGGACGCCATTGCCGCCAAAGCCCGGCTGGACCTGATGGATCGCGCCCGTATCGACGAAGGCTTCGCCCGTACCGGCCACACGCTGGTGCCGCTGGTCTGGGAACTCGGCCATATCGTCGGGGAACCGCATGGCGGCTGGGTGCACTGGGGGGCGACCACGCAAAACATCACCCAAACCGGCGATTTGCTGGTGCTACGCCAGGCGCACGCGATTTTCCAACGCCTGATCGCGGACGCGCTGCTGGCGATGGCAGATCTGGCCGAGCGCGGCGCCGAGATGCCCATCGCCGCCCGCACCCACGGCCAACACGCGGTGCCAGCCACCTTCGGCTTCAAAGTCGCCGCCTGGATCGACGAATTGCTGCGCCACGCCGAACGCCTGCAGCAAGCCGCACCACGCCTGTTCGTCGCCATGCTTGGCGGCGCCGCTGGCACCTATGCCTCCCTCGGCACGCACGGCCCGGCGGTACAAGCCGGCATTGCCCGCCATCTCGGCATGGGCGCGATGGCGGTGCCCTCGCGCGCCATCGGCGATCACGGGGCCGAAAACGTTATGCTGCTCGGCCTGCTTGCCGCCAGCTGCGGAAAAATCGCCCGCGAAGTTTACACGCTGATGAAAACCGAATTCGGCGAGGTCGAGGAACCCGTGCCCGCTGGCACCGTCGGCAGTTCCACCATGCCGCAAAAACGTAACCCCAAGCTCTGCCAGGACATCATCGCCGCCGCCGCCGAAGTCCGCGCCATGGTGCCGCTGGCGCTGGAGGCGATGCAGACCGAACACGAAGCCGACCGCACCACCAGCCTGATGGGGGACACCGCCGAAAGCACCGCCGCCATCGCCACGGGCGACATGCTCACCCGACTCGTCGCAGTCATGCGCGGCTTGGTGCTGCATCCCACCCGGATGCGCGCCAATCTGGGCCTCGGCAACGGGCTGATCATGGCCGAGGCGGTCATGCTGGAGCTCGGCCTCCGGCTCGGCCGCCAGCACGCGCATGATATCGTCTACGACGCCGCCCAAACCGCCGTGCTGGAAGATCGGGCTTTCGGAGATCTGCTGGCCGCAGACCCAAGGGTAACCGCGCATTTGCCGCCCGACATCATCGCCGGATTGCTAGACCCCACCGCCTATACCGGCCTGTGCGCCGACATGGCCCGCGATGCCGCCACCCGCGCCCGCCGCCACGCGGCCGGCTGAACGGTTCAGCCCGCCACCTGTCGCGGCAGCATCACGGTATGTTCAGCGGACATCACAATTTCGTCATCCTGATTAAACGTCGTCGCCCGCAACGTCATCAATCCGCGCTCCGGGCGGGAGCGCGACGGCCGCATCGCCACCACCTCCAACCGCACACGCAACCTGTCACCGGGCCGCACCGGGCGCGGCCACAGCAATCGATCGACCCCCGCCCCCTGGCTGCCGCCAGCAATCGGCGGCAGCGCCTCGGTGATAAACAACCGCATGGAAATGGCCGCCGTATGCCAACCGCTGGCCACCAACTGCCCGAACCCGCTCTCGGCCGCCGCCGCCGCGCTGAGATGCTGGGGTTGCGGATCATACTGGCTAGCGAAGGCGATGATCTCGGCCTCCGTCACCACATAGTCGCCGGAGCGGAAAACCTGCCCCAGGCTGAAATCATCGTAGCGATACGCGCCGATCATGCATCACATCCTGGCCGGTGGCAGCAATAACGCCCGTTTAGCATAGGCCAGGCGGATTCCGCCTTTGCGCCGCCGCCACGATGCGCAAACATACCCGGCCAATGGGGAGACTGCCATGCCACGCCTGTTCAGCGCGACCATCGCCACAGAAACCAACACCTTCTCACCCCTGCCAACCTCGATGGATGCTTATCGCGAAACGGTTTTCCTCCGGCCCGGCGAACATCCGCGCGATACCCCATTGATGTGCACCGCCCCCCTCTTCGTCGCCCGCCAGCGGGCTCACGCCGAGGGCTTCACCTTGATCGAGGGCAGTTGCTTCGCCGCCAGCCCAGCCGGCACCACCAATCGCGCCGATTATGAAACCATGCGCGACGAAATCCTCGCCCAGGTCGCCGCCGCCTTACCGCTCGACGGGGTGCTGCTCGGCCTGCACGGTGCGATGGTCGCGCACGGCTACGATGATGTTGAAGGCGATGTGGTCACCCGCGTGCGCGCCCTGGTCGGGCCGGGCTGCGTCATCGGGGTGGAGTTGGATCCGCATTGCCACCTCACCTTGCAACGTATTCGCGGCGCTGACATCACCATCCTCTACAAGGAATTCCCGCATACCGACGTGGTGGACCGCGCCGAAGACCTGCTCCGCCTGGTACTGGCAACCATCCGCCAACAGATCCGCCCGGTGCAGGCGCTCTATGATTGCCGGCAAATCGGCTCCTACCCCACCACCCTGCCGCTGATGCGCGCCTTCGTGGACCGGATGATGGCGCTGGAAGGCAAAAACGGCGTGCTCTCCATCTCCATCGGCCACTGCTTCCCCTATGCCGATGTGCCGGAAATGAGCGGCCGCATTCTGGTCATCACTGACGGCGACAAAGCCCAGGCGGATCGCCTGGCAACCGAAATCGGCGAGGAATTCGTCGCCATGCGCGGGCGCACCGCCCCGGACTACCTCGATGTGGAGGCTGGCATCACCGCCGCGCTGGCATTTAACGGCCATCCGGTGGTGATGGCGGACCCGGCCGACAATGCCGGCGGCGGCGCCCCCAGCGACAACACCACCATTTTGCGCGCCCTGCTCGCGCGCGGCGCCGAAAGCGCGGCCCTCGGCCCGATCTGGGACCCGATCGCCGTGCGGCTCTGCTTTGATGCCGGTCTCGGCGCCTGCTTCCCGCTCCGCTTCGGCGGCAAAATCGGCCCTGCCTCCGGCGCGCCGGTTGATGCCGTGGTGGAGGTGATCGGGCTGAAGCGCGATTGCTGGCAAAGCTTCGGCCCCACCCAATCTCCGGTCGGGGACTGCGCCGCCATCCGCATCGGCGGCATTGAGGTGGTGCTGATCAGCAACCGCACCCAGGCGCTCGGGTTGGAGTTGTTCCGCAATGTCGGCATCGAGCCAACGGAGAAAAAAATGGTGGTGGTAAAATCCACCAACCATTTCATGGCCGCCTTCGGCCCGATTGCGGCGCAAGTGCTCTATCTGGACACCGATGGCCCGATCCCGCGCGACTACCGCAAAATCCCCTACACCAAACTGCAACGCCCGATCTGGCCGCTGGATGCGGATACCACGCCGGGGCTGATTTTGTAGCCGCTTGCCAAGCCGCCAGTTCCCGCGATACTCGGCGACAGAAAAAATGCGGGGGAAATCAATGGTGGCGTCCGGGAACGCTTTGCTCGGCTTGGATAACGTGACGCTGTGCTACGCCACCTCCGAGCAGATCGTCACCGCAACCTGGCGGGTCTCGTTCGACGTCGCACAGGGCGACCGCTTCATCCTGCTTGGCCCCTCCGGCTGCGGCAAATCCAGCCTGCTGAAAGCCGTCGGCGGCTACATGACCCCGACCGAAGGCCATATCACCCTCAAAGGCCACCCCGTCACCCGTCCCGGCCCGGATCGCATGATGGTATTCCAGGAATTCGATCAGTTGTTGCCGTGGAAAACCGTCAAACAAAACATCATGTTCCCCATGGTCACCTCGGGCAAATACAGCAAGGCGGAAGCCGCCGACCGGGCGGATTTTTACATCGACAAGGTGCATCTCAGCCGCGCCCGCAACAGCTTCCCCCACACGCTCTCCGGCGGCATGAAGCAGCGCGCCGCCATCGCCCGCGGCATGGCCACCGAGCCGGATATCCTGCTGATGGACGAACCCTTCGCCGCCCTGGACAGCCTGACCCGCGGCCAAATGCAGGACGAATTGCTGGCCCTGTGGGAAGAAACCAAATTCACCCTGATGTTCGTCACCCATTCGATCACCGAGGCGTTGAAAATCGGCAGCCGCATCCTGCTGCTCTCCGCCCACCCCGGCCGGGTGCGGGCCGAATTGAACGAACTCGACGGCCTGCGCGACAATCCGCTGCGCAGCAAGGAAATGGAGATGGAAATCTACCGCTTGCTATTCGGCCAACACGCCACGGCGGAGGTTGAATAGCATGCGCAAAAATTTCGTCGTCGATATCAACCCGAATGAACGGCTGGACATCGCCGCCCGCCAGGTGCCGTGGTTGCTGCGGCTCTACTCCAACCCCACTTTGCGCCGCCTGCTCGTCATCGCCGTCCTCGGCGCGCTGTGGCAAATCTACGCCACCTGGCTGCACAACCCGCTGCTGGTGCCCACCCTGAGCGACACCGCCGAGGCCTTCCTCGATGGCATGGCGAGCGGCGTCTTGCCGCAGCGTGTGGCAATTTCACTGCGCACATTGCTGATCGGCTATGGCTTGGGCATTGCGCTGGCCGCCGTGCTCACCGGGCTGGCCGCCACCTCGCTCATGGGCAATTCGCTCCTGGAAACGCTCACCTCCATGCTCAACCCGCTCCCGGCCATCGCCTTGCTGCCGCTGGCGCTGCTGTGGTTCGGCGTCGGCGAGGGCAGCCTGGTCTTTGTGCTGCTGCATTCCGTCACCTGGGTCGTGGCGATGAACACCCATGCCGGCTTTCAGGCCGTCTCGCAAACCTTGCGCATGGTGGGGCGCAATTACGGGCTCAACCCGGTCAGCTACGTGCTGCGCATTTTGGTCCCGGCGGCCTTCCCCTCCATTCTCGCCGGGCTGAAAATCGGCTGGGCCTTCGCCTGGCGCACCCTCGTCGCCGCCGAGTTGGTGTTCGGCGCCAGTTCCGGCAAAGGCGGCTTGGGCTGGTATATCTTCGAAAATAAAAACGAGTTGGAAATCGCCAATGTCTTCGCCGGACTGCTGACGGTGATCCTGATCGGTCTGACCGTCGATAGTCTGGTGTTCCGCCAGATCGAAAAAAGAACACTGCGCCGCTGGGGCATGCAGGCGCATTAACGGGAGAGGCAAAACCATGAAACGATTGCTACTGGCTTTTTGTGCCGTCCTACTCGGCACCATACCCGCCCGGGCGGAGGTCTCGGAAATTCGGTTCGCCCAGCAATTCAGCATGGGCTATCTGCAATTCAATATGATGGCGCATCGCAAGCTGCTGGAAAAACACGCCGCGGCACTCGGCATTCCAGACCTCAAAGTCAGTTGGCGCACCTTCAGCGGGCCGGACAACATGAACGACGCCCTGCTGTCCAACAGCGTCGATGTCGTCTCCGGCGGCGTGCCGGGGCTGGTCACGCTGTGGGCGAAAACCTTCGGCACCCCGATGGAAGTGCGCGGCATCACCGGGCTGGGCAGGTCGCCGATTTTGCTGAACTGCCGGGCGCCGAACCTGCACAGCATCAAAGATCTCACCGGCACCGATAAAATCGCCCTGCCCGCGGTCAAAGTCGCCATCCAGGCGGTGTTGCTGGAAATGGCGGCGGCGAAGGAATGGGGCGACAAAGCCTACGACAAGCTCGACGACTACACGATGACGCTGTCACCCCCCGATGCCACCACCGGCCTGCTCAGCGGCAGCGCCGGGTTCAACTGCGCCTTCACCGTGCCGCCGTTCCAGAACTTCCAACTCCGCGACCCCGCCATCCACACCGTGCTCGACAGCCGCACCCTGATCGGCGATGGCTCCACCACCGTGGCCTGGACCAGCAAATCCTTCCACGACGCCAACCCGAAAGTCTACCGCGCTTTGGTCGATGCGTTGAAAGAAGCCTCAGACATGGTGGAGGCTGAACTCCCGGTCGCGGTTGGCTACTGGATCGAGGATTCCAAGTCCAAACTCACCGTGACCGAAGTGCTCGGCTTCATCAACGACCCGGCCTACAAATATTTCGCCCGGCCGCTGAACACCATGCAATTCGCCGATTTCATGTATCGTGTCGGCAAAGTAAAGAAAAAGGCCGCAAGCTGGCAGGATCTGTTCTTCCCCGAAATCTACGATCTGCAAGGTAGCTAAGCCAAAGCGGGTGGGGCCGCCAAACGCGCCCCACCCGGTGCCTCAATCGACAATGGCCGCATGGGTCATGTTGCTGATCACATCCATCCGCTGATCGTGAACCTCTTCCGCCAACCGGGCATTGCTGAGGAAACTGAGGGACACCCCGCTCTCCGGATCCGCCCAACAATAAGATGACCCCGCCCCGCCATGGCCGAAGGTCGCCGGATGCGCCAGGCTGCCCATGCCGCGCACCGTCTCCGTGTTGCCGCGCACATAGGGCCCAATGCCGCGATGCATCGGCATGCCGCTGGCCAGGTCCAACCGCTCGCCGGTAAAATTCTGCGTCACATAACGAATGGTGCGCGGGGAAACGATGCGCACATCGCCCAATTTTCCGCCCTGCGCCAGCATCTGGTAAAACGCCGCCATCGCCCGGGCGGTGGCATACCCGCCGCCGCCCGGCACCCCCGCTTCCCGATGCGCCGCGCTGCATTCCGGCTGCTTATTGCGCAGCCCGCCCGCCGCATCCGGCTCATGCATATCGGCGGCACGGGCATGTTGCTGATGCGGCAGCCCGATAAACAATTCATGCCCAAGTCCGAGCGGCGCAATCACCTTCTGCTGAATATAGGTGCGGAAATCCTTGCCGGTCAGCGCCTCAATCAGCGCCGCCGCCACCCAATGCGCCGCCGCCGGATGGTATTGCAGCCGCGTCCCGGCCGGCCATTCCGGCACAAAATCACACACGATTTTGCGCATATGGTCATGATCCGCCCACCCCTCCGGCGGCATCACCGCCGATGGAAACCCCGCCTGATGTGTCAGCAGCTGGATAAGCGTAATCTCCCCCTTGCGATGCTTCTCAAACCCCTTGAGGTGATCGGCAATGCGGTCGCCATACCGAATGGCGCCATCCTCCACCAAGGTCCAGATCGCGCACGCGGTGACCACTTTGGTGTTGGAGTAGAGCAAAAACAGCGTGTCATCGGTCGCCGGCACCGGGGTCGGCGCGGTCCGGGCATGGCCGAAGCTTTTATACAGTGCCAGTTTGCCATGCCGGGCCACCGCAATCTGCCCGCCGGGATGCAGGCCATCGGCCACCTGGCCGGCAATCACCGCACACATACGCTCCAACCGGTCCGGGTCCAAGCCTAGCGCCGCTGGAGCGGCGGTTTGCAACGGGAAGGTCATTTTTGTGTCTCCTACGTTTCCGACCGCCGATGGTAATCCCACCGGTGAATATTGCGATCCCCCGCGGTTGCGATCCCCCGCAGTTGCGATCACTGCGTGGTGCGGTAGGATTGGCCAAAATGCGAGCCGGAGGGAAACGCCATGTTCACCATCAAGCCCAATAACGCCGTTCTGGGCGCCACCATCGAGGGCTTCGATGCCCGCCAACCAATGGACACCGCCACCTTTCAGGCCCTGGTGCGCGCTTTGGGCGAATACGGCGTGCTCCGCTTTCCCAACCAAAGCCTGGAACCGCGCGACCTGAAGGCGTTCTCCGAGCGCTTTGGCCAGATCCAGGCCGGCATTGGTGAAAAGCGACGCAACGATGTGCCGGAAGTCGGCGTGCTGTCCAATGTGCGCGAAGGCGGCGAGCTGATCGGGCTGCCCGATGCCGGCCAGGATTGGCACACCGATATGTCGTATCGGGATGTGATGGGCTTCGTGAACGTGCTCTACGGTGTCAAAGTACCGGTGCGAGACGGCAAAGTGCTCGGCGGCACCGAGTTCGCCAATATGCACACCGCCTATGAAGGCCTGCCGGCGGACCTCAAAACCCGACTGGCAAACGCCACCGTCACCCATGATTTCGATAAATTCTGGACCATGATGGTCAACCGCCCTGGCAGCGTCCGCAAGCCGATGACCCCTGAGCAGCGCGCCATGCGCCCGCCCGCCGTGCACCCGCTATTCCTCACCCACCCCATCACCGGGCGCAAGGTGCTCTACTGCAACCAGGGCTACGCCATGCGCATCAACGAACTGCCGGACGCAGAAAGTGCTGAGATATTGGCGTTTCTGTTCGAACACCAGTTGCGTCCGCAATACCGCTACATGCACACTTGGACCGAGCGCGACCTGCTGGTGTGGGATCATATCGGCACCATCCACCAGGCCATCGCCGACTACCGCCCGGACGAACCCCGCCTGATGCTGCGCTGTCAGGTGATGGCGACCGACGTCTTTAAGCCCGGATTCCTCCAAGCCGCCTAACCGAAAGGCTCCGCCATGCCGGATACCACCATCGCCGCGCTAAACCAGACCATGAGCACGGAGGCGATGATGCGTGACCTGGAGGCCTTTGCCCTGCGGGTCAAGCTTTCCGGCACGGCCGACGAGTTGGCAAGCTTCGAATACATCCAGGGCCGGCTGCAAGACTGCGGCTTTCAGACCCAGTTGCTCTCCCATAACGCGTATATCAGCCTGCCCGGCAAAGCCGGGCTGAGGGTGGGTAACGAGCAGATCGCCTGCATCACCCATTCCTTCTCCCGCGCCTCACCGGCAGGAGGCACGCGGGGGGATCTGGTTTATCTCGGCGCCGGCGCGCCGGCAGATTTCGCTGCCATCGATGTGCGCGGCAAAGTGGCGGTCATGGACGGCATTGCCAACCCGGCCGCCAGCCTGCGCGCCAGCCAGGCCGGCGCCATCGGCCAACTGCATGTCAGCCCGCACGACCATAAGCACGAAATGTGCATCTCCCCGGTTTGGGGCAGTCCCAATGCGGACACGCTGGCCAATCTGCCAACCACCGTGGTCGTCTCGGTCGCCCAGGCCGATGGCGAACGCCTGAAACGCCGACTGGCCGCCGGGGAAGCGGTCACAGCGACGCTGAAAGCCGAGGTCGATACCGGCTGGCGGCCTACCCCGATTTTGGTCGCCGAACTATATCCCGATGCCGCCGGGCCGGACGCACCCTTCGTCATGTTCTCCGGCCATCACGATACCTGGCATTACGGGGTAATGGATAATGGCACCGCCAACGCCACCATGATGGAAGTTGCCCGGCTCTGCGCCAGCCAGCGCCACCTCTGGCGGCGCGGCTTGCGGCTCTGCTTCTGGTCCGGCCACTCGCACGGCCGCTATTCCGGCTCGGCCTGGTATGCTGACCAGCATTGGGACGAATTGGAACGCCGCTGCGTCGCGCATGTGAATATCGACTCGACCGGCGGCAAAGGGGCAACGGTGCTGACCGACGTGCTGACGTCAGCCGAATTGCGCGGCCTCGGCGGGGCAGCGGTCAAAGCCCAAGCCGGGCAAGATATTATCGGTTTGCGCATGAGCCGCGCCGGCGATCAATCCTTCTGGGGCATCGGCGTGCCCAGCATTTTCATGGGCATGAGCGAGCAGCCGGTGGAAACCACGGTCAACCTCACCGGCTCCGTGCTCGGCGGCGGCGGCGAGCGCAAAGGCGCCGGGTTTGGCTGGTGGTGGCACACGCCGGACGACACGCTAGACAAGATCGACCCCGATTTCCTCCGCCGGGACGCGCAGGTCTACGTGCAAACCCTTTGGCATTTGCTACACGATGCCGTGCTGCCGTTGGATTATCGCCAATGGGTGGCCGATTTCACCGCCGAACTCGCACACATCGCCGGCAAGATTAACTTCGACCTGGCACCGTTGCGGCACCGGGCGGCAACGCTCGCAACCGCCGTGGCCGCCTTGCAGGCCGCCAATACCCCCGCGATCAACCCCGGCCTCATGCGCCTTTCGCGCGCGCTGGTGCCGATCGACTACACCAGCGGCGACCGCTTTGATCACGACCCTGCCTTGGGCTTGTCACCGTGGCCACCTTTGGACCCGATCCGCCGGTTGGCTGGGCTGGAAGGCGACGACGCGAAATTCCAGTCCGTCGCCGCCATTCGCGCCCGCAACCGCATCGCCCACGCGCTGGATCAGGCGATTGCCGCCGCACAAGATACGTTGGCGCGCCTATAAGCTCAGGGTCGGCACCGTCATCCATCGCTGCTCGGCAACACTGCGATAAGCGAGGTCGGCGAGTTGCACCGCCTTCGCCCCCTCCACCAGGGTAGGAAGGTACGGCGCGTCCTCGGCGACGTGGCGCAGAAACGCCTCCCAGCACTGGCGAAATGGATTTTTCACCGGCATCGTGTCCGGCACTTCCTGCCACTGGGCGGCAAAATCCATCCCACCCGGTCGGGCCGCGCCAAAAAACGCTTCCGGGGTGTTAACGGCCGCCTGGGTGAAACACCGCGTGCGCCCGGCGACGGCGGAGCCCAACGTGCCGTCGATCTGCACCACCATAGTGTCATCGCGGCGAATGCGGGTGGCCCAGCTATTGGTAATCACCCCCACCGCGCCCCCTTGCAGTTGCAGCAAAGCGTGCGAGGTGTCTTCCACATCAACGGTGTAAAGCTTTCCCGCTTCGTCCACCCGCTCCGGAATGGCGGTCGCCATCAACGCACTCACCCCCACGATGGGCGCCGCCAGCCGGTCGATCATGTAACGCCAATGCGCCATCATATCGAGCGCGAGGCCGCCGCCTTCCGATTTTTTGTAGTTCCAACTCGGCCGCTGGCATTCCTGCACCGTCCCGTCAAACACCCAGGACCCAGCATCAACCCGCACCGACAGGATACGCCCCAGGAAGCCCGCATTTTTCACGAACAACAATTTGGCAAAGCCTGGCAGATACAATTTATCCTGGATCACCCCGTGCTTCACGCCGGCGCGATCGGCCAGCCGCGCCAACTCCATGGCCTCGTCCACCGTAGGCGCGGTCGGCTTTTCAATATGGATATGCTTACCCGCCGCAATCGCCTGCCGCACCCGCAGCGGGCGGTCACCCGTCGCCGCGCAATCCATGAAAATCTGGTCGGGGCCAGCCAATGCCGCCGCCAGATCGATGGTCCAGCGCAGATTTCCATGTGCGGCCGCCAGCGCAGACAGCCGCCCGGCATCCCGGCCCACCAGCAGCAGATCCGGGATCAGCCGATCGCCATTGGCCAGCGGCAGGCCACCCTCGGCGGCAATCGCCAGCAGATTGGCCATATGCTGGGTTGTGCCCATGCGGCCACTCGCACCATTGATAATGATACCGATACGAATATTGACCATCCCGGTTATCCCAGCGGGTTGTTGCGGGGTTCGCGCATGGACCAGATCGCCAACGCGCTGGCCACACCCGCGCCCATCACCAGATAAGCCGGCGACAGCGGATTGCCGGTGGACGTGATCAACCAACTCGCGGCAAAAGGCGAAAAGCCGCCAAAAATCGCCACCGAAAAACCATAGCTGACCGACAGCGCCGTGTAGCGCACCCGGGTCGGGAACATTTCCGCCAAAATCACCGGGATCGTGCCGGTATAACAAGATTGGATCACCGCCACGATCAATTGCGCGAGCAACAAGGTCTGATACGTGCCGTTGCCCACCAGAATATACAGCGGATAGCCCAACACGAGATACAGGATGGACGCGGTCGCAATCATCGGCCGCCGACCAATCCGGTCCGACAGCGCCCCCATGAACGGCGTGAGCACCATGAGCGCAAGATTGGCCAAAGTGGCACTCAACAACGCACTATCGGCGTCCAGATGCAGGGTTTTCTGCGCATAGGTCGGCATAAACACCAGCATCACATAATTGCCGACAATACCGATGATAGACAGGAAGAACGCTTGCACAATCGCGGTGCCATGGGTGCCGAGGGCCTCACTGAGCGGCGCCTTGGACGTCGCTTCCCGCTCCACCGTCGCCTCGAAAATCGGCGTCTCGGCCACCTGGGTGCGCAGGTAGTAACCAATTGGCCCCAGTAGCAGACCGAACACGAACGGCAGTCGCCAGCCCCAGCTGAGGAAGTCCACCTGGGTCAGGTAATGCGTCAGCAAATACGCCGACAGCGCCGCCCCGGTCGCCCCGATCTGGGTACTAAATTGTTGCCAACTGCCGGTCACACCGCGCTTACCCGGCTCGGCATACTCCACCAAAAACGCCGCCGCCCCACCCCATTCACCGCCGGTGGAAAAACCCTGCCCGCACCGACAGATCAGCAGCAGCACCGGCGCCAACAGGCCGACACTGGCATAGGTGGGTATGAGGCCGGTAAACCCAGTCGCCGCCGCCATCAAACCAATGGTCACCACCAAAGCAGCCCGGCGGCCATGGCGGTCGCCATAGCGCCCCAGCACCACCGCGCCGAGCGGGCGGAACAGGAAGCCGACGCCAAAGGTAATGAACGTATTGATCAACGCCAGCGCATCGTTGCCGGCCGGAAAAAACGCCTGACTGATTGGCACGGCAAAGAAGCCATACAGAACAAAGTCAAACAACTCGAAAAAATTACCAATCGAACACGACACGATCGCGCGTCGCCGAATGGCTTGGGCGGCGGCGGAGGTTGGGGGCGGGAGAGGTTGGCTCATTTGGGCGCGACTCCGTTGCAGGACCAAGACGCATCCGCGCCCCGACCAGTTATATCCAAACCATCAGCTTTACACCGTTTGATTGCGCGGTCGAGGCCCGATAGTCTGATTTATGCGGTTTTTTCTGTCGCGAGTTCTTGCGCGGCCTCCCGCCAGATGGCCAGCGTTTGCGCAACATCCGCCTCCGTCAGCGCCAGGGAGACATAATATTTGCTATCGCCCTTCAACAGTCCCCGCACGCGCAACTTGGCATTGAAGCGGCGGGCGAGATCGGCATCGCCCCGCAGCACGCCCCGATAATCCGCAATCGGGTCCGGCGCGAACACCGCCTCAAACATCGGCGGCGCGCCGAGGATGCGCACCGCGAACCCAGCACCGCGCAACGCGTCCTCCAAGCCCGTCATCAAGGTTTCGCCAAGCTGAAACAACCGTTGATACGTCCCCGGTCGTTGCAAAACCGCCAACGTCGCCAGCCCGGCCGCGGCCGCGATCGGGTTGCCGGAAAGGGTGCCGATCTGGGTCAGAAACCGCTCCTCCCCCACCAGCACCCGGTCGAACAGCGCCATGATATCCGCCCGCCCGGCAATGGCGGCCAGCGGCAAGCCGCCACCGATCACCTTGCCCAGGGTGCAAATATCCGGCGTCACTCCATAAAGTTCCTGCGCACCGCCATAGGCGAACCGAAACCCGGTCACCACTTCGTCAAAAATCAACGGAATGCCGTATTGCGTCGTCAATGCCCGCAATCCGGCGAGAAAGCCGGGCGCCGGCGGAATCACCCGCTGCAGCGGCTCCACAATCACCCCGCCAATCTCCGCGTGATGCTCGCGCAACAAAGCCGCCACCGCGTCAAGATCGTTATACGGCGCCACCAGCACCTCATCGCGCACGCTCCGCGGAATGCCCGGGCTATCCGGCACCGGCTGCGGAAAATTACCTGGCTTGCGCGGCGCCAGGCTCATCAGCGCATAGTCGCTCATGCCGTGGTAACCGCCTTCAAACTTCAGGATTTTGTCCCGCCCGGTAAAGGCGCGCGCCAGTCGCATCGCATACAAATCAGCTTCCGTGCCGGTGCTCACAAACCGCACCTGATCGGCGCAGGCCACGGCGGCGACAATGGCTTCCGCCAGTTCAATCCCCGGCCGGCTATTAGTAAAAAACGTGGTGCCAAGGGCGGCTTGCGCCTGAATGGCGGCCGTCACCTCAGGATGCGCGTGGCCAACCAGCATCGGGCCGGACCCGATGAGGTAATCGATGAACTCCCGCCCATCCCAATCCCAAACACGCGCGCCCCGACCTTCGCGCAGGATGATATCGGTAGAGAAATTACCGAAGCCGCCCGCCGGCATCACCCGCGCCGCGCGCGCCGCCAACTCCGCCTTGATGTCCACCCCGTCCATGCGCCCTGCTCCTACCAGCCAAATCCGAGCATGCCACGATCCACGCGCCCGGCAATCCCTCACCTGCGCAGTTGAACATATCCGCTTTGTCCAGCTAGGCTATGACCAAGCTTGGGGAATTTGATGATGCCACAAGAAGATTTGCTGCTGACAGCCGAAAACGAAACCCGCATTCGCCAGCACCTCGTCCTGGTGGCCTTGGGCAAGCGCAAAGCGGACCGGTCGTTGCGCGTCGGTCGATTGTTCGACGTCCATACCCGCACCTGGCACGATGATCAGGAAATTGTGATCTCCGGCAAGCGCATCGCCTGGGTCGGCCCGGCCGGCACATTTCCCGGCGAAATCGACGAACGCTTTCATGAGCCCCATCTGACGGCGGTACCGGGCTTTGGCGAGGTCCACAAGCACATCGAAAGCTCGCATCTCACCCCGGAATGGGAAGCCGCCCTGGTCATGCCGCGCGGCAATACCTGGACCTGTGAAGCATCGCACGAATTCTCCAACGTCAACGGGCCGAAAAATCTGGAATTCTGGCTGGAGCCGCGCAAGCAAGGCTCGCCGCTGAAAATCTTTCCCCTCCCCGGCTCCGCCGTGCCGCCCACCGCCTATGAATGGGGCGGCGGTTGGTTCGGCTACGAAGAGCAAAAGCAGTTCCTGGAAACCAGCCCGATGGTGCCGGGGCTGGATGAAGTGATGGACTGGCCAGCGGTCTGGAACCCGGACAGCCCATCCTACAACCGGCTGTGGGGCATGATCCGGGCCACGTTTGAACGTCGCGCGGTGGTAGAAGGCCATGGCGCCGGGCTGCGCGATATCGCCACCATCAACGCCTTCGCCGCAGCCGGGCTGGCGTCAGACCATGAGGCGTGGACACCGGAGGAAGTGTGGGACAAGCTGTCACGCGGTATTTTCATGGAATTACGCCCTTATTCCATGCACGAAATCATTCCGTTTCTGCTGAAAAAAGGCCTGCCGGACTGGTCGCAAATCGCTTTCACCACCGATGACCGGTCGGCGTCCGATACGGTGAAACTCGGTGCCAGCGACTACAACGCCCGCACCGCCATCAGCCACGGTTTGGCACCGGAAATCGCCATCCAGTGCATCACCCTCAACCCGGCACGGCATATGCGGCTCACCCAATGGGTCGGCAGCCTCGCACCCGGCCGCTTCGCGGACATTGTGCTTCTATCGGATGTCGCAACGTTGCAAATCGCCAAAGTCTGGGCCGATGGCGCGCAAGTCTCCGATGGCCTCACATTCACCGGCAAAGTACCGCACATCGCCTGGCCGGACTGGGCCACCAAAACCGTTAACATCCAGCGGCGTCTCACGGCGGACGACTTCACCCTGCCGGCAGCCCCCGGCGCCACCACCATGCAGGCCGCCCTGCTACGACCGTTCCACTGGGCGGATGGCTTCATCACCATGGAATTGCCGGTCGCGGACGGCGCCGTGCAACGCGACCCAGATCGTAACGTCACCAAATTCGCCATCGTCGATCGATTTTCCGGCAAGGGCAAAGTGTCGAAGATGTTCTGGCTCGGCTGCGGGCCGCGCACGCCAGACACCGCCCTGGGCTGCACCGTGATGCACGACAAGCACAACATCTGGGTTACCGGATCATCCGATGCGGCGATGGCGCTGGTGGTTAACACGCTGGCAGACATGCAGGGCGGCTGGGTGCTGGTGCGCGGCGGCGAAGTGGTCGCCAAGGTGCACTACGAAGTCGGCGGGCTGATGACCTGCCGCCCACATGAGGCCCTGGATGCCGAAATGCAGCACCTCTACGCCGAAGGCGCCAAGGTGGATTGGATGTATGAGCCCACGTTCCATCCGCGCTGGTTCCCCGGCTTTCCCGAGCGCCTGATCTTCGCCACGCTGACCTGTGCGCCTTGGCAATGGGTGCTGGTCGCCCCGTGCGAACAAGCGCCGCAAGGCTTCGTCAACGTGCAAACCGGAGAAACCCACCCCGTCGTCTGGCCATCGCCGTCCTCAGAAGGAGCATCGTCATGAATGCCGTCGCCCGCTACTTCAAATACGCCGAACGCGGCTCGTCTTTTCGCCCGGAGGTAATCGCCGGCGCGACCACCTTCGCCGCCATGGCCTACATCATCGCCGTCAACCCATCGATCATGTCGCAAGCCGGCATGGACCGTGGCGAACTGGTGATCGCCACCGCGATCGCGGCGATTTTCGGCAGCGTGCTGATGGGACTCTCGGCCAACCTGCCGCTCGCCGTGGCCCCGGCCATGGGCTCAAACGTCATCTTCACCTTCGTGCTGGTGAAGCAAATGGGGGTGCCCTGGCAGGGGGCGCTGGCGATGGTGGCCTTCACTGGCGTGGTCTTCCTCGCCCTCAGCCTGTCGAAAGTGCGCGAAAAAGTCGCCAAGGATGTGCCAGAGGTTCTTAAGATCGGCATCCAGGCTGGTGTTGGCACCCTCATCGTGTTCATCGGTCTGCGCGGTGCCGGCTTCATCGTTGCCAATCCCAGCACCTACATCTCCATGGGCTCGCTGAATTCCCCGGGCGTGCTGCTCACCATGGCCGGCCTGCTGCTCACCCCGGTGCTGGTGGTGCGCGGTGTTCCCGGGGCGCTGATCATTTCCATCGCCGTGCTCACTGTGATCGGCTTTTTCGTGCCAGGCGCAAACGGCAAAATGATCACCGCCATGCCAAGCTCGATCCTCGCCTGGCCGAAATTCCCCTCCAGCACCTTCATGGCGTTGGATTTCGGCTGGCTGTTCAGCCATTTCCTGCTGGCGCTGCCCATCCTGTTCTACTTCGTCTGCGCCGAGTTCTTCTCCACCCTTGGCACGCTGATCGGCGTGACCGGCGCGGCCAACTTGCGCAAACCGGATGGCTCGATCCCCAATGCCACCGCCGCCTTCGCCACCGATGCGGCATCCTCCATCGTCGGGCCGATCTTCGGCACGTCCGTCGTAACGGCCTACATTGAAAGCGTCACTGGCGTGCAGGCCGGCGGGCGTACCGGGCTGACCTCCCTCACCGTCGCCGCCTTGTTCGTGGTCGCGCTCTTTCTGTGGCCGGTGTTCGTCATCGTGCCGCCGCAGGCCACCGCGCCAGCCCTCGTGCTGGTCGGCGTGCTGATGATGCAAGGCATCGCCCGGATCGACTTCTCCGACATGATGAACGCGCTGCCGGTGGTGATGACGCTGCTGGTCACGGTGTTGACCAACAACCTGATCAACGGCATGGCATTGGGCACGTTCAGCTACATCCTGCTGACCATGGCGGCCGGCCGCATCCGCGACATCACCGGCGTGGTGTGGGGGTTGGGCGTGGTGTTCGTCGCCTTCTTCGTAGTGACCACCAAGCTGATGTAACCGGGGGAACACACGCATGCCGAACGGCACCTATCGCTACCCGAACATGGATCGGGTGATCTACGGCCAGGCCTTTACTGTGGCACTGGCCGCGGAGCGGGCGCGAATGGGGGCCGGCCGGGTCTTCCTGATGGCCAGCGGCACCCTGGCGCGGCAAACCGGGCTGATCGATGCCGCCCGCGCGGCCCTGGGCAACCACCTCGCCGGCGTGTGGACACACATGCCGGCGCACACCCCGCGGGTGGATGTGGTGGCGGCGGCCAACGCCGCCCGCGCCGCCAACGCGGACCTGCTGGTCACCCTCGGCGGTGGCTCGATCACCGATGCCGCCAAGATGGTCGGCCTGTGCCTGGCCAATGATGTCTCCGCCCCAGACCAGTTGGACGCCCTGCGCGCACTGACAGACGCCGACGGCGTCACCCGTCGCCCACCCACCAAAGCCGGCGCGGTGCGGACGATCTCCATCCCCACCACCCTCTCGGCGGGCGAGTTTTCCTCCTTCGCCGGCTGCACCGATACCGAGGCCGCCGACGGCGTGCACCGCAAGGAATCCTATGCCTCCGCCACCATGATCCCCGAGGTGGTTATCCTCGACCCCGCGGTTACCTTGCCAACGCCGGACTGGCTGTGGCTCTCAACCGGCATCCGCGCGGTGGACCATGCGATTGAGGATATCTGCTCGATCAACAGCCAACCCATGAGCGATGGCACCTCCCTGCACGCGCTGCGCCTGCTGGCGCGCGGCCTGCGCGGCTGCAAAGCGGATGCCGCCGATCTGGCCGCGCGGCTGGACTGCCAGCTGGGCGCCTGGATGTCTATGGTCGGTTCCCAAAACGGTGTCACCAAAGGCGCGAGCCACGGCATCGGCCACGTGCTCGGCGGCACCGCCGGCGTGCCGCACGGCTACACATCCTGCGTGATGTTGCCGCATGTGCTGCGCTTCAACAAACCGGTCAACGGCGCGCGCCAGGCCTGGGTGGCCGAGGCATTGGGCACCCCCGGGGGCGATGCCGGCGATGCGGTGGCGCACCTCATCGCCGATCTCGGTCTGCCCGGCACGCTGCGCGCGGTCGGCGTGCGCGCCGAGCAGTTGGATGCCATTGCCACCGGCGCAATGCATGATCGCTGGGTGCACACCAACCCGCGCAAGATTGATGGGCCAGCCTCGGTCCGGGCGTTGCTGGATGCCGCCTGGTGAAGCTACCCGTCTGGCTGCTCGCGCTATCGGCCACCATGCTGGCGCAAACCATTTCGTCCTTCATGGGCCAATGCCTGCCAGTGGTCGCACCGCTGATGACCGCGAGCACCGGGGTGGCGCCTGAACGCATCGGCAATTTGTCATCGCTGACCTCGCTCGGCTCGGTGCTGTTTCTGGCCTTCGGCAGCCCGCTGCTGGCACGCTTCGGGCCGATCCGCTCGCTGCAACTCGGCACGCTATGCGCCATCGTCGCCATGGCGGTCGCCGCCTTGGGCTGGTGGCCGGCGCTGCTGCTCTCCTCCGTCCTGCTCGGCATCGGCTACGGCCCCACCCCGCCGGCCGGCAGCCGAATCCTGGCCGCGACCGCACCACCGCAGCACCGCACGCTGATTTTTTCCATCAAACAGGCCGGTGCCCCAGCCGGCGGCGCGCTGGCGGGCTTGCTGGTCGCCCCACTGGCCGCCGCCTGGGGCTGGTCCACCGCGCTTTTGCTGGCGGTCGGCGCCGGTTTCATAACCATCGTCGCCATCGCACCGTTGCGCGGCATGATGGATGTGGAACGAGAGCCAACCCGCTCCATCCACCCGCGGGACATCTTCCGCCCGTCCACCGTGCTGGCACCGATCCTTACTTTGCGCAGCTCGCCACAAATGATGTCCATCACCGCGCTGGCCATCTCATTTTCCTGCGCGCAAGGCACGCTCTACAGTTTTTCCGTCACCTACCTCACCCAGCGCGGCCTTCGGCTGATCGATGCCGGCTTCGCCTATGCCTGCCTGCAAGGCGCTGGGGTCTTCGCCCGCGTGCTGCTCGGCTGGTTCGCCGACCGCACCGGCACCCCGGCCCTCAACCTGACCGTGCAAGCCTATATCGGCGCCGGCTGCATTCTCCTCTACGCGCTGATGCCCGGCGACCTCCCGCTGGCGCTGGTCGCTGCCATCACCACAGCCTGCGGGTTTTTCTGCGCCTCCTGGAACGGCATCTACATGGCCGAAATCGTCAGGCTGGCCCCGCCGGACAAGGTGGCAGACGCCACCTCCTCGTCCACCCTGTTCACCTTTTTCGGTTACATGTTCGGCCCGAGCCTATTCGCCCTCGCGGTGCCCTATTGGGGCTGGACCTGGCCCTACGTCGCGGTCGCCGCGCAGTTGGCGACGATGGCGTTGCTGCAAACCGGCCTGCGCGCCTGGCGCCGGCCAGGCGCCCTGCATCGCTGAGCCTCGCTGCGCCGCACAACCCAGCCAGACTTGATCCCGGTTCCCGCCGCCCGCATTTCGTGGCAGAACCCGGCACCCTTATTTTCACGGATGCAGAAAATGTCCGACAGCACAGAGTTCGACCTGATCGTCATCGGCGCCGGCCCCGGCGGCTATGTCTGCGCCATCCGCGCAGCCCAGCTCGGCCTGCGCGTGGCCTGCGTGGAAAAGCGCGAGACCTTGGGCGGCACCTGCCTGAATGTCGGCTGCATCCCGTCCAAAGCCCTGCTGCAATCGTCGGAAAACTTCCTGGAAACCACGCATGCCTGGAAGGACCACGGCATAATGGTGCAGGGCGTATCGCTGGATCTTGCCCGGATGCAGGCGCGCAAGGGCGAGGTTGTCGGCGCCAACGTCAAGGGCGTGGAATTCCTGTTCAAAAAGAACAAGGTCACCTGGCTGAAGGGCGAAGGCCGCATCACCGCGCCGAGCCAGGTCACCGTCAGTGGCAGCCTCTACGCCGCCAAACACATCGTCATTGCCACCGGCAGCGAGAGCATGCCGCTGCCCGGCGTGGACGTGGATGAAAAAACCATCGTCACCTCCACCGGCGCGCTGGAACTGGACAAGGTGCCCGGCCATCTCGTGGTCATCGGCGGCGGCGTGATCGGCCTGGAACTCGGCAGCGTCTGGCGCCGCCTGGGGGCAGAGGTCACGGTCGTCGAATTCCTCGACCGGCTGATCCCCGGCAACGATGGCGAAGTGGCCAAGCAGTTTGAGCGCGTGCTGGCCAAGCAAGGCATGAAGTTCAAACTCTCCACCAAAGTCACCGCCGCGACCAAGACGGACACGGGCGTGAGCCTGACGGTCGAATCGGTGAAAGACGGCAAAACCGCGACGCTGGACGCCGACATTGTGCTGCTCGCCATTGGCCGCCGCGCTTTCACTGCCGGCCTCGGCCTGGCCGAAATCGGCGTCAAGCTGGATGGCCGCGGCCGGGTGGAAACCGATGGCCATTTCGCCACCAATATCCCCGGCGTCTACGCCATCGGGGACGTGATCGCCGGCCCAATGCTCGCGCACAAAGCCGAAGATGAAGGCGTGGCGCTGGCGGAACGGCTCGCCGGGCAGGCCGGTCATGTGAACTACGATGTCATCCCAGGCGTGGTCTACACAGCCCCCGAAGTCGCCTCCGTCGGCCAGACCGAGGAACAGTTGAAGGCCGCCGGTGTAACCTACAAAGTGGGCAAATTCCCCTTCACCGCCAACGGCCGCGCCCGCGCCATGGGCCAGACCGGCGGCTTCGTGAAGGTGCTGGCCGATGCCAAATCCGATCGCATTCTGGGCGCGCATATTCTCGGGCCGGACGCGGGCACGCTGATCGCCGAACTGGCGATGGCGATGGAATTCGGCGCCAGTTCGGACGACGTC
>Ga0164297_10001607_pt1 | contig 23631 bp, 22 predicted proteins | sample GEODES058metaG_FD_113539 | JGI IMG/M metagenome (GOLD analysis project Ga0164297, IMG submission 113539) | Dystrophic lake water microbial communities from Trout Bog Lake, Wisconsin, USA - GEODES058 metaG | ecosystem: Environmental > Aquatic > Freshwater > Lake | place: USA: Trout Bog Lake... | reverse complement strand
TGCCCCAGATTTCCCAGTCGGTATCCGCGAGGATGGCCCGGCTGAGATGGTGGCCGATGAAACCGTTGACACCGAGGATCAGGATCTTCTTCATGGGCGGTACGCTCTGCGATTAAGCCTGCGTGGGCAGGGTGGCGGGCACGGGGTCGGGCCCGAATACGGTGGTGAAGTGTGCGGGGTCGAGGCGCTGGTCGTCCAGTTGTGCGTCGATAATTTCGAGTCGGCCGCCATCGCCGCACTCGGCGACGAGTCGCTGATCCTGCACGCTGAGGCAGGGGCCAATGGCCGTATGGCGGGCCGGACCGGGCAGTGGCCGGGTCCGGTAGATCCGTAGCGTCAGCGGTCCGAGGCGCACGAGGGCACCCGGAAAGGGGGGTGCGACGGCGCGTACCAGGTTGTGGATGCGACGGGCCGGCCAGTGAAGCTGGAATTCACCATCGGCGGGTTTGCGTCCGCCGAAGTACGAGCCTTTGGACAGGTCGAGGGGGGTGGTCTTCGCGGTGCCGGCCAACAGTCCTGGCAGACTGCGCCGCAACACCGTGACCGCCGCATCGGCCACCCGGTCGGCCACTTCGATGGCGGTGTCGTCCGGGCCGATCGGGACTCGTTCCTGGTCGACGAGCGGGCCGGCGTCCGGCTTCGCCGTCATGTAGTGCAGGCTCGCCCCGGTTTCGGTCTCACCGTGGAGTACCGCCCAGTTGATCGGGGCGCGACCTCGGTACTTGGGTAGCAGGGAACCGTGCATGTTCAATGCGCCGCGCGTGGCCAGCGACAACAGGGCCTCCGGCAGCATGCGTCGGTAGTAGAAGGAGAACAGGAACTCCGGATGAAGTGCCGCGATCCGCGTGAGCAATGCCGGATCCGTCGGGTCGGCGGGCGTGACCACCGGACAGCCCGCTCCACGCGCCACTTCCGCCACACTGGCAAACCAGCGCTGTTCGTTCGGGTCGTCTTCGTGCGTGACGACCAGTGCCACATTGATGTCCGCCTCGAACAAGGCGCTCAGGCAGCGGGCGCCCACCTCCGAATAGGCGAATACGACGGCGGCGTGTTGTGCGGTCACGGTCAGAGTTCGAGCCGGTTCTGGCGGCGTTCGACGCTGTCTAGGCCAGCGCTGGGTTCATGGACGACCTGCTCGAGGACGGCGGCGACGATGTAACGAGGCCGTTGCCTGACCTGCACGTAGATGCGCCCGATGTACTCGCCCAACAAGCCAATACCGAACAGAGTGATGGCGAGCAGGAAGAAGACGATCGCAAACAACGTGAACACGCCGTCAGCCTCCGGACCCACGATCAGGCGGCGTGCCGCGAGATAAGCGACCAGAGCGCCCGACAGCACCGATAGACCGAGCCCGACCATGGAGAACGCCTGCAAGGGCACGGTGGAGAAACCGGTGAGCAGGTCGAAAGCCAATCGAATCAGTCGGTACAGCGAGTACTTGGAGACCCCGGCGAGTCGCTCATCATGCTTCACCTCGATTTCCGTCGGATTGGCGGCATACAGCGCCGCGAGCGCTGGGATGAAGGTGACGTTTTCGCGGGTCGAATTGATGGCGTCGACGACGCTGCGGGCGTAGCCACGCAGCATGCAGCCGTGATCCGCCATCTTGATCGGTGTGGTGCGTTCCCGGATCAGGTTGATGAAACGTGACCCGACCCTGCGCCACGCCAGATCCTGCCGGTTCGCGCGCCAAGTACCCACGTAGTCGTGACCGGCCTCCATCTCGGCGAGCAACTTGCCGACTTCCTCGGGCGGGTTCTGCAGATCCGCATCGAGCGTGATCACGTACCGCCCGCGCGCGCGGGCAAAGCCCGCCAAGAGCGCCGCATGCTGTCCGAAGTTAACTTGCAGCAACACCACTCGGGTGACTTCAGGGCGTTGTTGATACTGGTGCTTGAGCAAGGCCACGGAGTTGTCGCGACTACCGTCGTTACAAAACAGTACCTCGTAGGAGCGGTTGAGGGCGTCCAGGGCGGGGTAGAGGCGTTCGAACAGTGTCGGTAGAACGGCTTCCTCGTTGTACACCGGGATGATGACCGAGAGCAGGGGTGGGGAGTCGTTCACGCGGAACCTCTGTTCATCTGCACGAGTTCAAGGAGGGCATCGCACACCCGGTCGACGTCGCTGGTCGTCATCGCCGGAAATAGCGGCAGCGTGACCGTCTCGGCGCCAATGCGTGTGGCGTTTGGAAAAGCCGCAGGGTCGTGGCCTTGCTCGCGATAGTAGGTGAGCCCCGGGATCGACGGATAGTGGATGCCGATACCGATCTGTCTGGCCTTCATACGCCGTACGAACTCATCGCGATCATAGCCAAGGCGCGCCCAGGGCAGCAGCACCGCAAACATGTGCCAGCTGTGTCCCTCATCGCCACGCTCTGGCAATTGATCGGGTTCCAGTTCGCCCTGCAGGCGCGTGAAATAGTGGCCCGCCAGAGCTCGTCGTCGAGCGTTGAATTCGTCGAGACGTCGCAATTGACCGAGGCCCACGGCGGCCGCGATGTCGGTCAGATTGAATTTGCCGCCGGCGCTAAAGACGTCGATATTGCCGGCGGCATCCTTCTGGATGCCGTGGAATCTTTCGAGATCAAGTGGCCGTGTGAGCGTGGTGTCCGCGAAGGAGAGCGCGCCGCCCTCCACGGTGGTCATGTTCTTGTTGGCATGAAAACTGAACGAAACGATATCGCCGAAGCTGCCGATCAGGCGGCCCTTGAATCGGGTGCCGATCGCGTGTGCCGCATCCTCGATGACGCGGAGGTCATGGCCCGTCGCCAACGCGTTGATCGCGTCCATGTCGCAGGACAATCCGGAAAAGTGCACCGGCATCAGCGCGCGAGTGTTCGAGGTGATCGCTTGCGCGATGGCTGCGGCGCTGGCGTTGCGGCTGCGAAGGTCGACATCGACGAACACCGGACGTGCGCCGACCCGGACGACCACGTTGGCCGATGCGGCAAAACTCATGGCCGGGACGATAACCTCATCACCCGCGCCGACACCTGCGGCCCGCAAAGCCATCTCGAGGCCACCGGTCGCTGACGTCATCAGCCGAACCTGGCGCTCACCCCCGAGGTAGGCCACGAGTGCCCGTTCGAGTTCCTGCACCTTGGGTCCCGAGGTGATCCATCCCGAGCGCAGCACCTCGGTCACGGCGGCGATTGTTTCGTCGTCGATCGTGGGTCGTGTGAACGGCAAAAAGGTGTTGATCGTGCTCACCGTCGGCTCACCCAGATGTTGTCGAAATCCTCCGCGAGCATCCGCATGGGCACCCCGTCCGCGATCAGCTGCCGGGCAGTCTCGTGCGGAATCAGGGCGTAACCCATGGGTAGCTCACGCCACACTGTCTCGAATTCGGCGACGGTGGCGATCGCCCGCGAGGGCGCACTGGCCAACCCATAGTCGAGTTCACCCCGATAGCTTACCGGTATGACGACGCGGCCGGTGTAAAACGGCAGGGTCCAGTCGAAGGTATTGACCGTGTAGAGGGGGGCCTCGGCGACCAGCGGTCCGCCGCGTTCCAGCAAGGGACGGACCGAATAACGGCCGGCGATGGCATTCGCGCCGCCGACGATCAGGAGCAGCGTCGCGACAAAGCCCGAAAGCCCAACGGCGATCGCGCCGGTCTCGAGGCGTTGTCGCCCGAACCAGCCGATGACGCCACCCGTCATCAGCACTGCGATCACTGCGACCAGCCAGGGCGTCAATTGGGTGCGGGTCCACGCCGGATCCCCGCTCAGGGCCTTGTGGCCGTAGAGCACGAGCGCGACGCTCAAGACGATGGCGCAAAGTGCTTGCAACAGGGCCGCGCGTCCGAGATCACGACCGCGTGCGGATCGATTGCCGGCGGCCAGTAAGGCGAGGGGTGGCAGCATCGGAACGATGTAGGGTGGCAGTTTCGAATCGGACAGCGAGAAAAACACCAAGGTGAACGCCGCGCTGACCCACAACAGGCGGCGTGTGTCGAAGCCACCCGCCGGCACGGTGGCGCGCCACCCGGTGAACAGTGCTCGCGCCACCTGCGGCAGCCAAGGTAGCGAGCCTGCCGCCAGGATCATCAAGAAATACCACCAGGGGTGATAGCGGGCGTGGACGGTCGTGAGGTACCGCTGGAAATGCTCGTGGATGATCAGGAAGTTGAGGGCACCCGGGTGAGCGCGCTCGACCAGCACAAACCACGGCAAGACGAGTGCCAGATAAAGCGTGAGGCCGGCGCCGATCGAAAGGTGGCGCCAGACGGCCCAGTCCCGGTGCAACACGGTGTATAGCACCAGGACCGCGCCCGGCAGGACGACGCCGATCAGCCCCTTGGTGAGCGTGGCGGCTCCCATGGCCGCCCAACAGATCAGCATCCAGCGGCGTGAGGCGCGCCGATCGACGTCCCGCTGGCCCTGCGCCAGGCAGAAGGCGACCGTCGCGAGTGTGAGCCAGGCGGTCAGTAGCATATCGAGGGTGATCAGTTGGCCCATCACCAGGAACAGCAGCATGCTGGCCGTCATGAATGCTGCGTACAGGCCCTGTTCGCGTCCCCACTCCCGGCGGCCCAGCAGGCCGACCAGCAGCACCGTTGCGGCGGCGGCAAGCCCGGTCACCAGTCGTGCCGCCCACTCGTTATGACCAAAGGCCGCGAGGCTGACGGCGGTCAGCCAGTACTGCAGGGGTGGCTTTTCAAGGTACGCCAGTCCGTCGAGGTGCGGCACCACGAAGTCCTGTTGAGCCAACATTTCCGCGGGGATGTCGGCGTAGCGTCCCTCGTCCGGGTTGAACAACGGGCGGATACCGAGACTTGCAAACCAGACGAGTGCCCCCGCCACCAGCAGGAGCAGCAGGCGCCGCGAGGCTGGCCCGACAGTCGGGGTCGGCGTCATTCGAGGTGCACTGGAAACATCGTCCAGCAAGCATACCGTCAGGCGTCGATGGCGACCAGCGAGTGCCGCCACCTCCATGAAGCGCGGTTAATGCGTACGATGCGGGGAGGACCGTGGCGCATAGTCGTCCACCGGAGGATCGCGAATGCATCTGCAGTTTTTGGGGGCTGCCGGCGAAGTGACCGGCTCGAGGCATCTCCTCGAGGTGGCGGGTCTGCGGATCTTGATCGATTGCGGCATGTTCCAAGGTGGGCACGGCGCGGATGAACGCAATCGGGAACCCTTTGGCGTGGACCCGGCAGCCCTCAGCGCGGTGATCCTGACGCATGCCCACATCGACCATAGTGGCTTGCTGCCAAGACTCGTTCGAGAGGGTTTTCGAGGGCCGGTCTATGCGACGCCTGCGACGATCGAGTTGATCCACGTGATGCTGAAAGACAGTGCGCACCTGATGGCGGCCGACGCCGAACGTCATGCGCGTCACGCACATCATGGCGAGGATGTTGTCGCCGGACCGCTTTACAAGCTGGCGGACGTGGAGCGCTTGCTTGCGCGAATGATGCCACTGGCCTACGACACGCCGATGGCGCTCGCGCCCGGCGTTCTCTTCCGCTTGCAAGACGCAGGGCATATTCTCGGGTCGGCGCTGGTGGTGTTTACGCTGCGTGAGGCCGGTCGGGAGCGCACGGTGGTGATGTCCGGCGATCTTGGGCAGCCCGGTCGGCCAATACTGCGGGATCCGGTATGCATCGGCGAGGCTGACGTGGTGGTCATGGAGTCGACCTACGGTGATCGCAACCATAAGCCGATGGCGGCGACTCTTGATGAGCTCGTGGAAGCCGTGGCGCGAACCCTGGGTAAAAAGCACGGCAATGTCCTGATTCCTGCCTTTGCGGTCGGCCGTACCCAGGAAATCCTCTATTGGCTCGAGCGGCTGACGCTGGACGGCCGCTTACCCGAACTTGAGGTCTTTGTGGATTCGCCGATGGCGAACGAGGTGGGTGCCATCACGGCTCGCCATTTCGAGTTGTTCGATGAGGCGGCACGGCGCTTGCAGGCCGCGCGCCAGCAGGGTCCGCGGCGCATGCATCTGCGCCATGTGCGTTCCGTGGCCGAGTCGATGGCGCTCAATCAGGTGACCCGCGGTGCCGTGATCGTGGCGTCGAGCGGCATGTGCGAGGGCGGTCGTATCGGACATCATCTGATCCATCAGCTGCCGAACGAAAGAACGACCGTGTTGATCACGGGCTTTCAGGCGCGTGGTACGGTTGGGCGCCATTTGGTCGAACGTGCTCCGGAAGTCCGTATTTTCGGTCAACGGGTGCCGGTGCGCGCCGAAATCATCACGCTGGGTGGTTTTTCGGCGCATGCCGATCAGAATGCGCTGATCGGTTGGCTGCGGGCCTATCGCAAGCCGCCCGCCGCGCTCTGGTTGGTACACGGCGAACCAATGGCGGCGCAGGCGCTGGAGGCGCGAGTGCGTGCGGATCTCGGCTGGTCAGCGGTCGGCATTGCCCGTTTGGGGCAGCGTATCGATCTCGACGCACCGCAGCCTGCGATGGCATCTTGAAACCACACGATCGGCCCACCATTAGTGGTTGAAGTCTTTCACTTTTAAGCCCGGACCCCATGGAATACCGCGATTACTACAAGCTGCTCGGCGTCGACCGGTCGGCGACTGCCGATGAGGTCAAGCGCGCTTATCGCAAGCAGGCGCGGCGCTTCCATCCGGATGTCAGCAAGGAAAAAGACGCCGAAGCTCGCTTCAAGGAGGTTCAGGAAGCGTACGAGGTGTTGAAGGATCCCGAAAAACGCGCAGCTTATGACCAACTCGGACGCAACTACGCCAACGGTCAGCAGTTCCGGCCACCGCCCGGTTGGGGCTCTGGCTTCGAGTTCGGCACTCAGGGGTCGCGACGGCGCGGCGCCTCGATGGGTGATCCGGGCTTCAGCGACTTTTTCTCCAGTCTGTTTGGCAACGCGAGCCCTTTCGGTCACTTTGAGGATGCCGAGGGGGGTAGGGGCGGTCGTCGTGGGCAGGACCATCGGGCGAGGCTCGAGATCAGTCTGGAGGAGGCCTATCGCGGCGGCCCCCGGGAGGTGTCGCTGGCCCATCCGGAGACGAGTGCTGATGGCCACGTGGTGACCCGTGAGCGCACCTTGCGCGTACAAATTCCGGCAGGCGTCAGTTCGGGGCAGGTGATACGACTGGCCGGTCAGGGTGCGGCCGGGGCCGCGGGATCGCGGGGCGATCTCCTGCTGGAGATCACGATCGCGCCTCACCCGCTCTATCGCCTCGAAGGTCGGGACGTGACCTTGGATCTACCGATCGCGCCGTGGGAGGCCGCACTCGGCGTGACGGCCTCGGTACCTACCTTGGGGGGTGCGGTTGATCTTAAGATTCCTGCGGGTGCCCGCACCGGTCAGAAACTTCGCTTGCGCGGACGGGGTCTGCCTGGCGCCGCGCCCGGGGATCAGTACGTGGTCTTGGCGATGGTCACTCCTGCGCCCGAGACACCGTCGCAGCGTGAGCTTTATGAAAAGATGCGCGCTGAGTTCGCTTTCAATCCCCGCGCAGATCTGGTGCCGCGTAGCTAACTGCCGCCCGATACGGGCCGGGCTTCTATCTTCAGGAGGCTGGCCACGCGACTGACCAGACTCGCATCGAGGAGTGGTTTTTCGATGTAGTCGATCGCGCCGGCACGCATGGCGAGGACCGCCTGATCAATGGCGGCCTCCTTGGCCAACAGGACCACAGGTATGCCGATGTCTTCGCGGCGTAGCCGCTCGAGGATGCGGTCGGCGGCGATGTCTGCGATGTCGGCATCGAGAATCACGCAGCGCGGGTGGCCCTCCGCCAATGCGGTCATCAGGTCCGCTCCGCTGGCGTAATGACGCGTCGTGACGCCAAGGGGTGCGAGCAACCTGCGAATGTGCTCATGCACCGCGGGATCCGTGTCGACGACGGCAACTTGAGGCGGCAGCGGCAGCGCGGAGAATGGGGATTCAGGCATGGATGGATACGTGCTGTGCAGGGAGGTCGACTTCCGGAAAAGTCGATTATCGACCTGCATCAACCGTCTGCCTGTTGGGGTTAGTACTTACCCCGATCGGTGGTGCCGCGCCGCGACCGACGCATCACGTCCCTTTTTCGGATTCGATCACCATCCTGACCAGATGGGCAAGCGACGAGGCCTGCATCTTCTCCATCACGCGCGCGCGGTGGATCTCGACCGTTCGCTGGCTGACGTCGAGGTCGCCGGCGATCACCTTGTTGGCTTTGCCGCTCGTGACCAGCGCTAGAACTTCCCGTTCGCGTGGCGTGAGTGTGCCGATACGGTCGCGAATCGCGTCGCGCTCCTTGAGGCCATTGCGATTGGCGCGGTCCCGGTCGAGTGCCTGATTGATGCGATCGATCAGGTCCTGATCCCGGAACGGCTTCTGGATGAAGTCGACTGCACCGTGCTGCATGGCCTCGACGGCCATCGGGACGTCACCGTGGCCTGTGATGAACACGATCGGGGTGATTGCGTGCAGTGCATTGAGATGCTGCTGGAGTTCGAGGCCGCTCATGCCGGGCATGCGAATGTCGAGTACCAGGCAGCCGGCGCGATCGCCGTCGAAAGCGTCGAGAAACTCTTGTGCGGATGGGTAGGTTTCCACCGGCAGACCGACCGATTTGATCAGTAGCCGTAATGCCGTGCGGACCGCATCGTCGTCGTCAACGACGAACACTGTGGCTGGTTTTTCCTTCATGCCGTGATCCCTCCTGGAAGTGCTGGAAGGGTGAAATAGAACGTTGCTCCCCCTCCCGCGGTTGCGCGATGGCCCAGTCTGCCACCATGCGCCCGAATGATCGACCGCGATATGGGCAGGCCCAGGCCTGTCCCCGACTCTTTCGTGGTGACGAAAGGATTGAAGATGTCTTCCGAGAGTGGCGACGGCACGCCCGGGCCATGGTCGATCACGGCCATCTCGATGTCGTTGCCAACGATGCTGCTCTGCAGCACGATTTCCCGCGAGTGACTCGGCGAATCCACGGTGGCGTCGATCGCGTTGCGGATGAGGTTCAGCATCACTTGTTGTATCTGAATGGGATCGGCCGAAACGGCCGGCAGGTGCGGGGTGATCTCGAGGCTCAGCCGGACGTCGCTTGCCCGGGCGTCGCTCTCCGCCAGGGTTAGGATGTCTTCGATCAACTGATTGGGGTCGAGCGTTTCCGCGCGACTGGAACGATTCTTCACGAAGGTGCGCAGGCGGCGTATCACATCGCCGGCGCGTAGTGCTTGTGTCGCGATGTGTCCCAGCGCTTCGCGGACGTCGTCCGTATGGGCCGTCGGATCGGCTTGCATCAGCCGGATGGCGGCTTGCGCGTAGGTGGCGATCGCGGTCAGGGGTTGGTTGATTTCGTGGGCGAGGCCGGTCGCCATCTCTCCCATCGTGGACAGACGCGCGACATGCGCGAGCTTTTCCTGATTGATCCTGAGTTCTTCCTCGGATTGCTTGCGAGTGGTGATGTCGTGCAACGTACCGGTGATGACTTGCCCGTCATATTCGACGCGCTGTATTTCGGCTTGGGAATGCACGAAGCGTATGCCGCCATCGGGCCGGCGGATACGGTGTTCGATATCCAATCGGTCCCCGCGCGTCAGCATCGACGCCCATGCGGTACTCACGCGTTCCCGGTCATCCGGGTGAACGCGTTGCTCGATGAGTTCCGGCATATCGAGAGCGGGCGCCGAGGCGTCATAGCCGAGCAGATCGAACAATTGTCGTGACCAGAAGATGGCGCCGGTGGAAAGCCGGATCTCGTAGTTGCCGAGTCCCGCGATCTGTTGGGCTGTGGTCAGCAGCGTTTCGCTGCGACGGAGTGCTTCCTCTGCGTGACGGCGATCGGTGATGTCCTCGCCAGAGCTGAGTAGGCCGGTGGGCCTGCCCTGTTCGTCGCGCAAGAGTGCCGATCGCCACGCCATCAGTACCGTGGAGCCGTCTCGTCTCAGCACCGTGTCTTCGGCGTAAGCGGGCGGAACTTCGGTCTCCGTCAGCACGGCGTTGAACAGCTGGCGAAGACCGGCGCGGTGTCGCTCCGGTACGCAGTGCTGGAACCAGTCGCGACCGATCAGCTCGTTCTCGCTGGAATCCAGTATTTCGCAGCCCTTGCGGTTGATGAGCGCGATACGCCCGTCGCGATCCAGTGCGACCAGAATCACCTGAGCGAGCTCGAGGTAATTGTGTACTCGGTCGCGTTCCCGTTGTAGTTCCTCGATCGCTGCCTTGCGGGCGGTGATGTCCTGAATAAAGCCTACGAAGCGCTTGGGGATCGATCCTTTGATCTCACCGACCGCAAGCGACGCCGGAAATGTCGTGCCATCGGCACGCTGTGCATAGACCTCGCGGCCGATGCCGATGATCTTGGCTCGCCCGGTGTCCATGTAGGCGCCGAGGTATCGATCATGCTGCGAGCGATAGGGTTCTGGCATCAGCACGTTGACAGGCTGGCCGCTGACCTCGGTCGCTTGGTAACCAAAGAGTCGTTCCGCAGATCGATTGAACGTCTCTATACGACCGCGTTGATCAATGACGATGATCGCATCGATCGCCGCGTCAAGCAGCGCTTCGAGTTCGCTCTCGTGGCGATCAAAGACGGCGTCGGTCGGTACCGGAGGCTGCTGCAACGCTGACCTTGTGCTGACTGTCGGCGTATGTGCTAGACCTACAGCCGATAGGGTTTTGTACCGACGTGTTCCGGTCAGTACTCGTCATCCTCATCGTCTTCATCATCGTCTTCGTCGTCGTCTTCATCCCAGTCATCGTCTTCGTCGTCGTCCTCGTCCCAGTCATCATCTTCGTCATCGTCGTCTTCATCACCCGAGCCCGACCAGCCGTCGGGTTCCGTGCCAAGCTCGAGATCCATCTCGGCCCAGGTATCGAGATCAATCTCTTCAACATCGCCGTCGATGTGTTGGATCTCAACGAGAGCGTCGTCCTCGTTGACCGACAGCACCAGAAAGCTTTCCTGCTCTTCCAGATCCTGATACCACTGACCGGCGGTTGGTTCGTAATCTCTGCCCACGGCGCTCACCCTCTAAGCTCTCTTGGCCACCACGACGCGCCGAAGCGCTGCGCAGGTCTAATCGTCTGGCTTCAGTGTATGGCTTCGATTGCTGATAGGCAACGTGTCGCTTGATGTCGGCGGTATGTCAGGGTGTTGACACCGGGTGGGTGCCGTTCGGGTGATGCAGCATGGCTTCTTGGTGTCCTAGTGGGGCTGCTGCCCACAGGCCGGCGCAGATCGCGAGCACTCCGGCCACTTGCCGCACCCTGGGGCGAACTGCGGCAAGCTTGATGCTGCCGCCGACCAGCGTGAAGCCGATCATGGCCGGTAGCGTGCCGAGGCCGAAGCTGATCAGAATCGTTGCCCCGGCGACGGCGCTACCTGTCGCGGAGGCGACCAGCAGCATCCAGTACAGTAGGCCACATGGCATTAGTCCCCACAGAAGGCCCAGGGCGATCGGACGTATTGATCGAGGCAGCATGAGTGCCCGGCCGAGGATCGGGCGGCTTGCGCGCCAGAATGCCTTCTGCAGCCACGTACCGATTGTGAACTCGCCCTCGATGAGCAGGCGCGCCGCGAGTGCGAAAAGCGTGATCGCTGCGAGGCCTTGGGCGAAGCGGGCGGTATTGACCAAGCTCGAATACGGGATGAGGGTGCCGACGCCAGTCGCGAGACTGCCCCCGATCACGGCATAACTCGTCAGGCGTGCGAGGTTGAACGCGAACGTGCGTCGGAGCACGCCTGCCCGTCCGCCATTCGCCCGTGATCCGATCGCGCTCGCTATACCGCCGCACATCAGCGCGCAGTGCCCGGCGCCGCTCAGTCCGACGCCAAGTGCGATGAGTCCGGTCATGCCGCAGTCGCTCATTGGACTCTTCGGGCAGGTCTGATCTTGGGCTCGTCGCTCAATACCGACCATGCCGGCGATTCCAGATCGTCGAACTGACCGTCGTCCACTGCCCAGAAGAATGCCCAGAGTGCGAGGGCGGCGAGGCCCAGTCCAAGCGGTATCAGCAGCAGGAGAATCAGCATGGCGCGGGTGTCCCGGTGCCCAACCCGCGCGCGGTCCGCCGCTCGGATCTTGCGGGCGCCGGCGAGCGCGACAAGCGCATCGCGTTGATCACCACCAGCAGCGAACTCAGCGACATGCCGATCGCTGCCACCCATGGCGGCATGACGCCGGCGGCGGCGACCGGTAGCACGCACAGGTTGTATGCCGTCGCCCAGATCAGGTTCTGACGGATGATGCGGCGTGCTTCTCGGCTGATGCGGATGGCTTGCGGCAGCGTGTCGAGATCGTGGCGCACGGTGACGAGATCAGCGCTCGCCTGGGCCAGCGCTGCCCCGCTGCCGAGCGCAACAGACACGCTGGCGGCCTTGAGGATCGGTGCGTCGTTGACGCCATCGCCGACCGCAAGGACGTGGGCACCGCTGGCCTGTAAATCCCTGACGAGCGCCAACTTGTCTTCCGGTAGCAGTCGACCATGACGGTGGGTGATGGCGAGTTGATGGGCCACTTGATCGACGGTGTCCTGATGGTCGCCGCTTGCGATGATCGCGCGCAAGCCAAGGCGACGCAGCTCGCCGACGATGCGCCGTGCGTTGCTGCGGATCGGATCCTTGAACGTGATATGGGCGAGCTGTCGCCCGTCGCAACCCAAAAATACTCCCGGGTGCGCTTCCGGATGCGCTGCCGGCTTGCCGGTGCTGAAGTTCGATGTCCCCAACCGAAATGTCTGACGCCCGATGACACCCTCGATACCTTGGCCACGCGTCACCCGGATGGCCTCGGCGGGCACAGCGTGAAGCCCTGAAAACGCCTGCGCGTATGGATGGCTACTGTGGCGTTCGAGAGAGGCTGCGATCTCGAGTGCTCGCTGCTTCGAGATGCCCCACGTGACGACCTGATCGATCGCCGGCCTGCCTTCGGTGAGGGTACCGGTCTTATCGAAGACGATCGTGTCGGCATGCGCGAGTGCCTCGAGCGCGTCGGCGCTCGTCAGTAGCATGCCGGCCTGCGCAAATCGGTTCGCGGCCGCGGTGATCACCACCGGTGTTGCGAGCGAAAGTGCACACGGGCAGGTCGCCACGAGGACCGCCAATGTGGCCTCAAAAGCGCGCGCTGGGTCTACCAGAAACCAACCGACCGCAACGAGCACCGCAGCAAGCAGTACCGCGGCGACAAATCTCGTAGCCGCAAGGTCGGCCAGTCGGGCGATGCGAGGACGGGTGGTTTGTGCGTGCTCAAGCAGCGTGACGATCGCTGCCAGCGTTGTGGTGGCGCCGATGCGCTGGACGCACACATCCACCGGGGCCTCGCAGTTCAGCGCACCGGCAATCACCCGATCGCCTTCCTGTCGGGAGACCGGCAGCGGCTCGCCGGTCAGTAGGGACTCATCGACCAGCGTCGAGCCGGTGAGGATTGTGCCGTCGGCCGGGAAGCTTTCGCCAAGAGGGACGCGGATCCGGTCGCCGACTGCAAGCTCGTCGACAGGCACGCGCACCGTCGTCACGCCGTCGACTTTTAGCGCCGTGGCCGGCATCAGCTTCAGCAAGGCTTCGGTTGTCGAACAGGCTCGTTGCCGAGCCGTCATTTCGACGAATCTGCTAATGAGCAGCAGAAACACGAACATGGCGATCGAGTCGAAATAGATTGGCCCGGAATGCCTCAAGGTGTTCCAGGTGCTCGCGAGGAAAGCGAGCACGATGGCCAGACTCACCGGAACGTCCATGCCGACATGCTTGTTTCGGATGCCGTTTACCGCACCGACAAAGAAAGACTGGCCGCTGTAGGCGAGTGTTGGCGCGGCGATGATCAGGCTGATGATCCGCAGATACTCGCGGATGGTCGGCTCCATCCCTTGGGCTGCGCCGATATAAAGGGCTGCGGAGATCATCATCACTTGAGCCGTCCCGAAGCCCGCGACCGCCAAGCGGGTCAAGGCGCGACGACGTTCGCGGCTCGCGACCTCCGCTGTATCGATGCCGGACAACACGTGCGGTCGGTAACCGAGCGCGGAGACCAACCGAAGAATGTCGCCAAGACTGGTCAGCGTTGGATCGAAGACAACTTGTGCATGAGCCGTCGCTGGGTTGACGTAGGCGCTCACCACACCGGTCGCTTGTTGTAGGCGTTCGCCGATCAACCAGCTGCACGCGCTGCACCGCACGCCCTCTACCAGTAGATTGACCACAAGCCCACGCGCTTCTGGCGCAGTGAGGCGGGCCTGTGTGGACGGGCGATCATAGGTGTCGTACTGCTCGGCACGCGCCGGGTTGGCTGGCGGTCCGTGAGTCGTGCGAAACTGATAGTAGTCGGCGAGTCCCGACGTCAGAATCAGCTCGGCCACTGCCTTGCAGCCGACGCAGCACACCGGGGCGTCGCGCCCGTCGACATGGACGTGTAGCGTGTCGGTTCGGGACACCGGCTCGCCGCAGTGAAAGCAGAGTCGAGGCGCGGCGCTCATGGCACGATCGGTGGTTGCAGATGGACGGTCTCGCCCGGCACCACGACGCCACCCAAACGCCAGTTCAGATCGTTGGGTGTGACGTCGATGCGCTGTCGACGAACGATCGGGTGTGTCAGCACGCCCGTGAAGCGCTCCGCACCGACCGGTCTGAGCACGAGCACCTGGTCATGCGCTGAGTCGTGGTCGTCACTCAAGCGCACGAGCAGCGTCTGAGGTCGGGTGCCTGAGTCCATGTGCAGATCGACGATGATCGTTCGCTCATCCGTGGCTAGGGTGGCGCTCACTCCGAGTCGAAGGGCGCTGCGGTCCTGGGCGCCAGCGTATTGGGCCTTCGCGAGATCCTGGGAGCCATCGCCGGTGACCGCGTCTCTATGGTGATACGCGAGAAAGACCGTGGTGAGTCCACCGATGACCGTCAGCGCGGGAATTGTGATCACCAGCCACACCATCGGCTCGCGATGCCACGGCCTCGATGGGGTTACCGCCGCCGCTAAGGGAGATGTTTTCAGCATGGTTGCCCTCAAGGCGCGATGTAGCGCGCCGTTCTGGAGATGGCTGTGGATGGACGCTCGACATCCGCTACCGTGAAGATAAGGTCGTGCCCGCCATGTAGACTGGCGGCGGTCGTGTCGACGCGAACAGCCCCGGTATAGACCTCGCCCGCGGCCACGGACCACAGTGGCTGGTCGGTGGCGAGTCGGGCCGTATCGAGTCCACTGATCGTCACGCGGTAGACGTGCGATTTGGTGTCCTTGTTCAGAATCTTGAGCAGGTAAACATTTTCAATCCGATCATCCGCGAGTTGCCGGTAGAGCGCGCTACGGTCGCGGAGCACATCGAGCGCGACGGTGGGGCGGCGTGCGAGTCCGATGACGCCGGAACCCACGATGACCGTCAGGATGGCCGCATAAACTGCCGTGCGCGGTCGCCAAATGGAGGTTGGCAATTGATCCAGCGCGTTCTGGGTCGTGTAGCGGATCAGGCCCCGCGGGTAATGCATCTGATCCATGATCTGATCGCACGCGTCGACGCATGCAGCGCACGCGATGCATTGGTACTGCAGGCCCTCGCGAATGTCTATCCCGGTCGGGCACACTTGCACGCAGACCGTACAGTCGATGCAGTCTCCCAGTCCGGCTGGGGATTCGGTCAGCTGGCGGGATCTCGAACCGCGCGGTTCGCCGCGGTGCCGGTCGTAGGTGATGATGAGCGTATCGCGGTCGAACATCGCGCTTTGGAAGCGTGCGTAGGGACACATGTATTCGCACACCTGCTCGCGCAGATAGCCTGCATTGCCGTATACCGCGAAGGAGTAGAAAAGCGTCCAGAACAACGGCCATCCGCCCAGCGTGGCGTGCGCCGCAGCCTCGAAAAGCGTTCGTATTGGAACGAAAAAGCCCACGAATGACACGCCGGTCCAGAGTGCGAGCAGCACCCAGGACAGTTGTTTGAGCGCCTTGCGTGCGATCTTCTCCCGGCCCCAGGGTGCGCGCTCGAGTTTGAGGCGCTTCGCGCGGTCGCCCTCGGCCCAGCGCTCTAGCCATAGGAATAGCTCGGTCCATACCGTCTGCGGGCAGGCATAGCCGCACCACAAGCGTCCGGCGAGGGCGGTGAAGAAAAACAGCGACACGCCGAGCACCACCAGCAGCCAGGTCAGGAATATGAAGTCCTGCGGCCAGAGGACCAGCGGCCCGATCCAGAACTTGCGGGCGGGCAGATCGAACAGGATCAAGGGGCGATGATCCCAGCGGACCCACGGCAGGACGTAGAACAGACCAAGCAGCGCGAAGACCGCCGCGCGTCGTCGCCGATCGAAACGTCCGTGAACCTCGCGCGGGTGAATCTTCCGGTGAGCGGCGTAGTACGAATCCCCCGCGCTGGGGTTTGGCGCGATCGTCATGGGGTGTCGTCGGTGACGCGGCGGATCTGGGGGGTCGTTTCGGTGCGTGCCAGATAGAGCGTCAACGCCGCCGCAAGGGTCGTGAATGCCCAGATGAAGAAGAATCCGAGTGCGTATCCCGCGTTTCGACTGGTGACCATCGTCGCGAGTGCCGAGCCCTGCGCAATCTCTGTGGGATCGATCAGCGCGAACAGAAACATGGTGGCGGTCGACGCCGCTAGGAAGGACGACCACATCACCATGGTGACATCGCGCGCGATCCGTCCGAGCACGCGGCGTGGCGGGGGCAGTTGGGCGCCGGCGGGGTCGGTGGACATCGGTATACCTTTAATGTGCCGCGTCGCTCGGATGTCCGTCCGGTTCCCCATGCGCGGGCGACAAGCTCAGCACGTAGGCCGCCAGCAGGCGGATCTTTCTGACACCGAGGCGTTCCAGATGCGCAGGCATCTGGTTGTTTCTGCCGTTGGCAATCGTCTCCCGCACCGTTTCGGGGGAGCCGCCGTAGATCCATACGTCATCCGTTAGGTTGGGAGCCCCGAGCAGGGGATTCCCCTTGCCGTCTGCGCCGTGGCATGCGGCGCACATCGTCTCAAAGGTCGCTTTGCCGTCTGAGACGTCGGCGGTCTTCGCGGGCGACGAGAGGGTCAGCACGTAACGAGCGACAGCATCGACCCCTTGCGTGCCGAGTGCGTCCTGCCATGCAGGCATCACGCCGATGCGGCCGTGGCTGATCGTCTCGACGATCGCCGCCTCGCTGCTTCCCCAGCTCAAGTTCGGCGACGCGAGATTTGGAAAACCTTTCGCGCCGCGCGCATCCGAGCCGTGGCACGCGGCGCAGTTCGCTGCAAACAGGTTGCGCGCCACCTTCAGCGCGTCCTTGTCGGCTCGCAGCTGTTCCAGAGTCTGGCCATCGAAACGACCGAGCTCCTGTTCTTGTAATGCCGAAGCCTCGTCGTGTTGTGCGTGCCATTGACGGATCGTCGACCAGCCGAGGATTCCTTGGAACGACCCCAAGCCGGGATACAGCACCAGATAACTGACCGCAAATACGACCGAGAGATAGAAGCCGATCAGCCACCATCTCGGCAACGGATTGTTATATTCCTCTAAATCGCCATCCCAGCGATGGCCCGTGGTGCCGATTGGAGCCTCGTTGTTTTTTTTGGCTTGAGAGCCCTTGCTGCGGCGCGAGGAGCTATACAGCAGCCACAAGGCAAAGACGATATTGATCGTGACCAGTGCGACGATCCACAGTGTCCAGAAGCCGGTCATGACACAGGCTCGCAATTCGCCGGCCGATCTTCCTCGAGGGGGAGCTGCGCGGCGCAAGCGAAGTCGGCCCGACGTCGGGAGCTGTAGCTCCAGGCCACCACGCCGATGAATGCCGCCATAGAGATCAGGGTCGAAAGGCCGGCGACCCAGCCGTACATCCTCGGACTCATGTTATTCCTTCCATTGCTTTGACGCTGTCCCCAAGCCTTGCAGGTAGGTAATCAGCGCCTCGAGTTCCGTGTGGCCCTGTACTGCAGCGCCAGCGGCGGCGATCTCATCGTCGCTGTAGGGCACGCCGACCTGGCGCAAGGCCCGCATCTTTCGTGGCGTCAGTGAGGCATCGATCGTGGCGGTGGCGAGCCACGGATAGCTGGGCATGTTTGATTCGGGGACGAGATCGCGTGGATTGGTTAAGTGTGCTCGGTGCCATTCGTCCGAGTACTTGCCGCCGACGCGACCGAGGTCGGGGCCGGTGCGCTTCGAGCCAAATTGAAAGGGGTGGTCGTAGACCGACTCACCGGCAAGCGAGTAATGACCGTAGCGTTCGGTTTCCGCCTGCAGCGGTCGGATCATTTGAGAATGGCAGTTGTAGCAGCCTTCGCGGACGTAGATGTCCCTGCCCTCGAGTTCCAGCGGTGTGTTCGGGTGCACGCCGGGGGCTGGTTCGCTGGTCTGTCCCGTGAAGTACAGCGGTACGATCTCGACGAGCCCGGCGACGCTGATCACGATCGCCGTCAGTACACCGAGGAGGCCGACATTTTTTTCGATTTTATCGTGATTCATTGGGGGCTTCCGTTTTTAGCGACGGGCAGTGGAGTCAAGGGGCGATGGCCATCACGGGCTGTGCTGCTGTCGTCGCGGCTGGATCACGAATCGTTCGCCACACGTTGTAGGCCATCAGGAACATGCCGCCGAGCACCAGAACGCCGCCCGCCAGTCGCACTGCATAGAACGGATATGTGGCCTGCAGCGCTTCGACGAAGGTGTAGGTGAGTGTTCCGTCAGGATTGGTGGCTCGCCACATCAGTCCCTGCATCACGCCGGCGATCCACATGGCGCACACATACAGGACGATGCCGATCGTCATCGTCCAAAAATGGACGTCGATCAAGCGAATGCTATGCATCCGTGAAAGGCCATAAAGCCTCGGAATCAGCGAGTAGAGCGAACCGATGGTGACCATCGCGACCCATCCGATGGCGCCGGAGTGCACGTGCCCGATGGTCCAGTCCGTGTAGTGTGAGAGAGCGTTGACCGTCTTGATGGACATCATCGGACCCTCGAACGTCGACATGCCGTAGAACGACAGCGAGACGATCAGGAACTTGAGGATCGGGTCGGTACGAAGTTTGTGCCAGGCGCCAGAGAGGGTCATGATCCCATTGATCATGCCACCCCAACTCGGGGCAATTAGCATGATGGAGAACACCATCCCCAGAGACTGTGCCCAGTCGGGCAGCGTGGTGTAGATGAGGTGGTGGGGTCCCGCCCACATGTAGATTGAGATCAAAGCCCAAAAGTGCACGACCGATAATCGATACGAGTAGATCGGGCGACCCGCCTGCTTGGGTACGAAGTAGTACATGATGCCGAGGAAGCCGGCTGTCAGGAAAAAGCCTACCGCGTTGTGGCCGTACCACCACTGCACCATCGCGTCGACGACGCCGGCGTAAGCCGAATACGATTTCCACAAGGTGACTGGGATCTCGGCGCTATTGACGATGTGCAACACGGCAACCGTGATGATGAAGGCGGCAAAGAACCAATTGGCGACGTAGATGTGCTTGACCTTGCGCGTGGCAAGGGTGCCTAGGAAGACAATCGCGTACGCGACCCATACCACCGCGATCGCGATATCGATCGGCCACTCGAGCTCGGCGTATTCCTTGCCGCTGGTGATGCCGAGCGGCAGTGTGATTGCCGCCGCGACGATGATCAGTTGCCAGCCCCAGAATGTGAAGCTGGCGAGTGCGCCGGCAAAAAGACGGGTGTGGCAGGTGCGCTGGGCGACATAGTAGGAGGCCGTGAACAGCGCACTGCCGCCAAAGGCGAAGATCACCGCATTGGTATGGAGCGGTCGCAGGCGACTGTAGGTCAGCCATGGAATGTCGAAATTCAGGGCTGGGTATAACAGTTGGGCGGCGAGGAGTACCCCCACCGTCATGCCGACGATCCCCCAAACGACAGTCATGATGGCGAACTGCCGGACGATCCGGTCGTTGTAGGTCTCTGCAGTGGACATGTGTTGGATCCGTGTGACGGCAGGAAGTGCGATCGTGCTGCTCGGCAGCAAGCGGAAGCTTAAGACACGGGTACCCGGGGGTGGCATACGCAAAAGCCACTACAGCGGTCTGTGCTGGGTGCTGTCAGACGGCAGCGGGGTCGCCCGGATGTCGGTATAGTTCGACGATCACGACAGAGATGACCGCGTGTCAGCGCACCATGAGCCAGATCGAGTACCGTACGCGCGCCAAACGACTCAGGGACGCTCGGCGTCTCACCGTCAAGGTGGGATCGGCGCTGCTTGTCGACGCGAAGTCCGGGCGTATCAATCGCGCCTGGCTCGAGACCCTCGCTGAGGATCTCGCGGGGGCCGTCGCGCGGGGCCAGCAGGTGTTGGTGGTGTCAAGCGGCGCCATCGCGCTGGGTCGACGTCACCTCGAACTGCCGGCAGGGCGTCTGCGGCTGGAAGAGAGCCAGGCGGCCGCGGCAGTCGGCCAGATACGTCTCGCCCGGGTGTGGCAGGAGATTCTGGAAAGTCACGGTCTGGCGGTCGCGCAGGTGCTGCTGACGCTCGAGGACACCGAGGATCGTAGTCGCTACCTGAACGCACGGGCGACGCTCAACACGCTCCTGAATCTCGGTGCGGTGCCGGTGATCAATGAGAACGACACGGTGGCGACAGCCGAGATTCGTTATGGGGACAACGACCGGCTCGCAGCGCGTGTCGCCCAGATGGCGAGTGCCGAGTGTCTCGTTCTCTTGTCCGATATTGATGGGCTCTACACGGCCGATCCGGGCCGTGATGCGAGCGCGACGTTCATTCCGGAAGTACGGGAGATGGGTGCCGACGTGGATGCCATGGCGTCCGGACCCGTATCCGGTGTCGGATCCGGGGGAATGACGACGAAGATTGCCGCCGCCCGCATCGCGCTCGCCGCCGGGGCGAGCCTCTGTATCGCGAGTGGCCATCGACCGCATCCGCTGCGAGCCATTGAGGCCGGTGAGCGCTGTACCTGGTTCCTGCCCAATGCGACCCCCCGGGCGGTGCGCAAGCAGTGGATCGCGGGCAGTTTGAAGCCTCGCGGGGGTCTCAGTGTCGATGCCGGCGCGGCCCAAGCCTTGCGGCGCGGCAAGAGTTTGCTGCCCGCCGGCGTGCTTAAGGTGACAGGGCGGTTTCAGCGTGGCGATACCGTCAGCGTGTATGCCGACGGTGTAGAGATCGCACGCGGACTCGCCGCCTATTCCGCGGCTGAAGCGACGAATATCGCAGGTCGGCGCAGTGCCGATATCGAAGCGATCATCGGATATCGCGGGCGCGAGGAGATCATTCATCGCGATGATCTCGTGATGCTCGCCGAGATGTGAGGTTGATATGAGTGAAGTAGGGTCGTCTCCGCAGGATCTTCCGGCCATCATGGCGGCATTGGGTCGTGAGGCGGTTGCGGCCGCCGCCGTGCTTGCGCGCGCGACACGCGCGACCAAGGACGCGGCCCTGCGAGCGGCCGCCGCGACGTTACGTTCTCGCGCCGCCGATATCCTCGCGGCCAACGAGGCCGATCTTGCCGCTGCTCGCGAACGGGGCCTCAGCGCCGCATTGATCGATCGCTTGCTCCTCAATCCCGCGCGGGTGGAGGCGATGGCGTCTGGGCTCGAGGCGATCGCCGAGCTGGCGGATCCGATCGGTACCGTGATCGCCGAATGGACGCGGCCCAATGGTCTCAGGATTCAGCGAGTGCGTGTGCCGCTAGGCGTGCTGGCGATCATTTACGAGAGTCGCCCTAACGTCACGGCGGACGCGGGTGCGCTATGCATCAAGTCGGGCAATGCCGTGATTCTTCGGCCTGGCTCCGAGAGTGTGCGCTCCAGCGCCGCGATTCACGCCTGCCTGACGGCCGGGTTGGTGGCTGCGGGTTTGCCCGCGACCGCCGTGCAGCGTGTACCGACGGTAGACCGCGAAGCGGTCCGTTACCTGCTGGCCGAAATGACCGATACGATTGACGTCGTGGTGCCCCGCGGTGGCAAGAGTCTGATCGAACGGGTGCAACGCGAGGCACGCGTGCCCGTGATCGGCCATCTGGATGGCAACTGCCATGTCTACGTCGATCGGGACGCAGACCTGGCCATGGCCAGGGATATCGTCTTGAATGCCAAATTGCGTCGTACTGGGGTCTGTGGCGCCGCCGAGACCCTCCTCGTCGATCGGGCTGCGGTCGGGACACACCTCGGTCCGCTGGTTCAGGCGTTGCTGGCGGCAGGCTGCGAGGTGCGAGGTGACGAGACCTGTCAGCAGGTCGACGCGCGCGTTAGGCCTGCGGTGGATGCCGACTGGGCCACCGAATATCTGGATGCGATCATCGCGGTACGTGTCGTCGACGGCGTCGCTGCAGCCTGTCGTCATATCGCTCGATACGGCTCCGCCCATACCGAGGCCATCGTCACCAACAACGAACTGACCGCAGCGGAATTTTTGGCGACTGTCGACAGCGCCATCGTGCTACACAACGCGTCCACCCAGTTCGCCGATGGCGGCGAGTTCGGGATGGGTGCGGAGATCGGTATTTCCACCGACCGGTTCCACGCCCGCGGGCCGGTCGGCGTCGAGCAGTTGACGAGCTACAAGTATGTGGTGCACGGTCAGGGCCAGGTTCGGCCTGGCTGACGACGTAGCTCTCTCGGTCTCAGTGCGCCTGACCCGCGAGTCCGCCGGCGAGTGACCAGATCGCCCTGAAGCCTCGTTCGTGGAGTGTTTCGGCTGCCGCGCGCGAGCGCATGCCGCGTGCGCAGACCAGCAGGTAGCGGCCCTCGCGGGCGAGCGGGCTCGGGGTTTCCAGTAATTGTGCGAGCGGGATGTGTCGATGCGCGACGGTCAGCGGCTGTGTCGCGGTTTCGTCTGAATTACGGATGTCGATGATGGTGAGTCCCAGCGTCGCTGCCTCCGCGAGTGAGCGCACTTCCGTGACCGTGCCGGCGGTGGGTGCCGGCCCTGTGCGGCAATGTTCCGGGCAGTCTGTGGCACGTGGAGCCTTCAAGCGGCGCGTTTCCAGCGAGCGCAAGTCGACCAGCACGACGGCGTTGTGGGTCGGCGAGTCCATGGCGAGCAGAAGCTTCAGGACCTCTAACGCCTGTAATGAACCGAGCACGCCGGGGACTGGGCCGATGACGCCGGCTTCCGCACAGTTTCCGACGAGGCCGTCCCGCGTGGCTTCCGGCCACACGCAGCGCAGACAGGCGCTCCCCGGAGTCAGCACCTGGATTTGCCCTTCGTATTGGTACACGCTGGCAACAACCGCGCGAAGGCCGAGTGACACAGCCACGTCGTTGACTAGAAAACGCGTCGAGAAATTATCGCTGCAGTCGACGAGTACATCGTAACCCGCAGCCAGCGCAGGCAAATTCTCGTGAGTCGCGCGTTCGACATAGGGTCTGACATCGACCTCGGGATTCAGCTTCCTGAGATGCGTCGCGGCGAGTAGTGCTTTCGGGCGACCGACATCCTCGAGTGCGTACAGAGTCTGGCGGTGCAGATTGGAAGGGTCGAGGGTGTCGGCGTCGACCACGCCCAAGGTGCCGATGCCGGCGCCCGCCAAATAGCCGAGTACCGGCACTCCGAGTCCCCCCGCACCGACCACCAATACGCGTGCCGCCCGCAAGCGGGCCTGTCCGGCATCACCGACCTCGGTCAGCACGGTTTGTCGCGAGTAGTCGCTTGCCGTGCCCGCTGCGGCTGGCTTTGCGTGTTCATGAGTGTGCGCATGTCGAGGGATGGCGTCGTGATGGTGATCATGGTCGTGCGCGTGTTGTGTCGGTGCCGCACAGCGTTCGCAGTTCACCCAGCCGGAGTCGCCATCGA
>Ga0164297_10001606_pt1 | contig 23663 bp, 4 predicted proteins | sample GEODES058metaG_FD_113539 | JGI IMG/M metagenome (GOLD analysis project Ga0164297, IMG submission 113539) | Dystrophic lake water microbial communities from Trout Bog Lake, Wisconsin, USA - GEODES058 metaG | ecosystem: Environmental > Aquatic > Freshwater > Lake | place: USA: Trout Bog Lake... | reverse complement strand
CGAGGCATTGTAATTGAACATACTTGGCGTGTTGGTAGGGGTAACGTCAAAACCATTGCTGTTGTATTTGTCGGTGTTGCCACCATCTCCAGTCGTGGTACCGCATGGCACACCCCCAGTACCTGAACCCGTGATATAAACTTGTTGCTGCCAAGCATTTCGGATGGACTGGGACACGGGGCTGCCTACATAGCTGAACTTGCGTGCAGTCTTGGCTGAAATATACCGTTGAACGGTGACGTTGCCAGTGATCGTCCCCAATACTTGGTCTATCCTTGCCGTGCCATTACTGTTGGACAACAATATAAGGTTTCCTCCCGTATTCAACGTGCCAGCAGTTGGCGTTACCGTTCCAAACACGTTGAGGGTATTGCCCAAGGTTACAGTTCCTGATGAGTTGACTGTAAGATTGCTCACTGCATTTGTGGTATCGTTGGTCGATTGATTAAAGTAAAGCGTACCAGAAGAGCTACCTCCTATTACAAGGCTGGAGGTAGGCGAACCAGTGACAGTCCCCGTTCCAGCTATTGCCCCATTGATGGTGAACAAATACCCATTCAAAGAAAGGTTTCCAGTGGATGAGATACCAGCAACAGTTGTATTTGCATTCAGTACGGGTTGGTTTGTTGCGGAAGAAGGGATGGTGACACTATTGGTAGCCGTTGGCAATAAACTATTTGACCAGTTACCCGCAGTGGACCAATTGGTCGAAACGGCACCAGTCCAAGTGAGGCTCGCTGTAAGTGATATGATGGTAATGCTGCCAGATGCCACAGCAAATGTATAATTGGAAGCTGTTAACCCAGTAACGACTGGTGTAATAGTTACACCCGATGTACCCGCAGTAGTTGTGGCAGTATAGGTTGTGGTATAAGTGGCCGTTCCACTTATTACAGAAGAATTGTCGCCATTCACAAAGCCTGTTGGAGTATAAAAACCTGCTCCTGTAACACTTGATGCAGCAGTTCCATAAAGTACACTCTGATTGGATGCCGTGATGGTTAGGGAGGATTTGCTTACATTTAAAGTGGCAGTAGTAGCCCCACTTGAATAGCTACCATTTGCTGCTTGTATAGCTGTAATGATTGATGTACCTGCTCCCACAACTGTAACTGTAGAACCACTGACAGTCGCAACAGCAGTGTTACTACTTGTATAGGTAAATGCCCCAGCACTGTTTGAAGTTGGCGCAGTCAATACAAAAGGAGATGCCCCATAAGTCTGTGCAGGCACAGTAAATGCCCCTTGAGTTGGCCCTTGATAATTAGCATAAACATAAGTGGCATTGCTGTAAGAAACTGACCATCCCAAAGGTAAAACAGTATTACCGAAAGGCGTAGTTTTAGAAGTGGTACATTTTACTAAAGCCAAGGCATCTCCATTTGTTGGGGTATAACCAGCATTTAATTGCAGGGTGGCATTGGTTACATCAAGTGTAGGGCATACCAACTGACCAAAAGCAGTAGCACTAATGATTTGAGGAGCCAATGTTCCAGAAAGGGTGTAGTTAGTAGGAAGGGTCAATGTGCCGATGCCGCCACTATAAGGCTGGGGTGACAGTGTCCCGGTGCTACTTATAAAACAACTGTCACTTGAAGTGATTGTGCAATTGTATCCCGCAATCGTACCTCCACTATTGGTTAAAATTGTCTTAGCAACACCTGCAGAATAATAGAGTGCAGTTAACGCACTAGCGTATTTGAAATTGATGATGCCATTCGAATTATTTGCTATGGTAAATGGTGTACCACTAATGGCAGGCACATAATTGCTGACAATAGCCCCACTGTTGATATTGATGGTACCAGTATTGGTAAGAGATTGTGTGGCAGTAAAATTAGTAGGCGCACCGGAAGTACCACTTGTTGTAATGCTCATTGCATTGGCATTAGTACCCCCAAGATTCATGGTACCACTGTTAACAATAAATACATTTACGCCATAAGTTGTATTGAATGGCGTACCAGTTCCAGTTAGGTTCAAATTCAGTGTACCATAGTTTTTTAATGAATCAGTTCCTTGGGTAATAGTGCTTGTTATGGTTCCTGTTGTTCCCAATCTTATTCCCTGATAGCCGGTAGTGGTGGTAAAGGTGCCGTAATTATTGAAAGTGACGTTGTTATTATTCCCACTATTTAATGCCAAGGCATAACAATAAGAACCTGCAATTTGGGAGGAGGAAGGAGTGACAGTGAGGTTACCATAATTATTGAAAACAGTGTTGACACCAGTTAAATATATCTGGGTGTTATACAAAGAAGTATAATTGAAATAACTACTGAGCGAAACAGATGAGTTAATGGTAAAATTGGCACCAGAACCAACATAAAGCATAGCATAAGAAACACCTGAACTACTAGCCCCAATGGTAAATCCCCCACCAGCAATCGTAGTGGTGCTCGCCCCAATTGCATATAATACATCCGATCCATAGGATGCGACAAGGGACGATACCCCATTGGCAGTAAAAGTATTGCCACTACCTGAAAATGAAATACAGCTACCTGCAGAAGTAGTTATATTCAGTGTCCCTTCGTTATCCAAAGCGGCACTTGTCAATGTAATACCGGTTGTGTTGTTGACTGTAGCAACGGTTAATGTTCCACCACTATTGTTTGTAAGAGAAGCACCACTTGCTAGGATGATATTATTGGCTAGTGCAGTTTCACTTGCACTAATTATTGCACTTTTACCTACCGCAACTACAACAGGAGTCGTGGCATTGGGTATAGCACCCGCACTCCAGTTTGTTACAGTATTCCAATCTGTATTTGTAACTGCTTTGAAGGTATCTGTAGCAGATAAATTAACAAGAGTAATATTATTAGAGGAAGCACTTGAGGCACTGGTACTCCCGTTTGTACAAGTAACTGTAAATGAATAAGTAGAACCAGTTGTTAGCCCAATAAAGGTCAATGATCCACCAGTAGCTTGACTTAATGTCATTTGTGTGGTTGAGGGTGCTGTACCAGAAATAGTAGATATGGTTGCGGTGTACCCAGTTATAGTTCCATTTGTTGTTAATGGTGTAGAAAAGGAAACCGTAGCAGCAGTTGGATTTGCTTGGTAAGCATACACATTAAGCGGAACCGTAGGGGCAATGGGAACAACAGTAATTGTGCCACTAGCCGCAGTGAAAGTATAGTTAGTAGCAGATAGGCCAGTTATAACAGGGGTAATTGTAATACCAGAAGCCCCGATAGCAGTTGTTGCTGTATAAGTTGTAGAGTAAGTTGCTGTACCGCTAATAACTGACGAAGTCTCTCCATTAACTAAGCCTGTTGTCATATAGGAGCCAGCATTGTTAACTGTTGTAACAGAAGTTCCGTAAGTAACAGTTTGATTTGATGCGGTGATGTTTAGGGTTGCTTTGCCAATTGTAACAGTGCCATTTTCAGCAGAAAAGGCATAATTAGAAGCAGATAAACCAGAAATTATAGGCGTAATTGTAACACTAGAGGTTGCGGCAGCAGTAGTTGCTGAATAGGTAGTGCTATAAGTAACAAAGCCACTGATAACGGAAGCATTATCCCCATTAACAAATCCTGTTGGGGCATAAGACCCAGCACTTGTAACCGTTGATGCAGCTGTCCCGTATGTAACAGATTGATTAGCAGCCGTAATAGTAAGCGTTGCTTTATTTACAGTCAAAGTAGCAGTCGTACTTCCAGTTGTATAGTTTCCACTTGCTGCTTGAGAAGCAGTAATGGTTGATGTACCAGCCCCAACAATAGTCACTGTAGTGCCACTAATAGTTGCAACGGAAGTGTTGCTGCTTGTATAAGTAAATGAGCCACTACTATTGGATGTAGGTGCTGTCAAGGCAAAAGAAGATGCACCATAGTTCTGTGAAGCAACTGTAAAAAGACCAAACGTAGGGGCAATTGTATTAATTATTATTGTTCCGTTTGCTGTAACAGTACCACAACCTCCAATTAGGGTTACGGTATAATTGAAGGTGCCAGTTACAGTAGGTGTACCACTTATCGTGACCACATTACTAACCCAATTGGCACTCACTCCAGACGGCAATCCTGCAAAAGATGCACCTGTAGCACTTGTGGTGGCATAAGTAATATTCACAATTGCAGCATTGAAGGAGATTGTTTGAGCGTTTGTTCCAACCGCAGAAGTAAGGCTGATGGTATTGGTTGCATTTACTGCTTCAGTAATTGCATTACTAGTAGCAGAAGAACTTGTCTGACAAGCATTGTTTGCGGTCATAACACAGGCAATCACATCACCATTTGTTGGTGTATAACTATACGTTGATGAAGTGGCCCCCGAAATATTCGTTCCTCCTTTTGTCCATTGATAAGTAGGCGTACCCCCATTAGTTGGTGTTGCAGTAAAGGTTACACTAGTGCCGCTACATACAGGATTTGCATTTGCCCCAATACTTACACTTGGTGTAACATTGGCAGTAACCGTAGGTAAAGTTGCAGTATTATTCGAAGAAAAACTAGTAGCGCATGAACCAATATCTGTCCTCGTAATTGAATTTATTGTAATTGTCTGTCCACTATTAGCACTTGTCAATGCAATGGTAGAGAAGCTTGCATTGCCACTACTGTTGGCAACAACGCCAGTGGCGGTTTGTGTACCCGATGTACCAGCAACAGTGTAACTAATGCTGGAAGTACTACTTGCAAGTAAACCTGTTACACTTATTGTGGCAGTACTTCCTGCACACAAAGCTGTGCTACTAGAAGAAGTTGAGAGGAGCGTTGGCAAAGCGTTACCTGTACCAGAAACTGGAACATTTTGTGCAGTTGAACTAGTAGTAGTAATGGTTATATTGCCTCCACTATATGTTGTGGCTGTACTAGGAACAAACTCCACATATATTGTTGTGGCACTTACTGTTCCACTTGTTGGTGTAAGCGAGATACTGCCCGTGGTATAACCACTACTATACGATTGTGAAATCTGGAATCCTGTAGGCGGCGTAATAATAATATTACCCAAGAGATAAGAACCTGCTACAGTGAATGTATAGGCAGTTGATGCGGAGTTGACACATTGACTACTAAAGGGATTGATAGATGATGATATACTTGATAACGTAATAACGGGATTGGGCGTATAGACCAAGTTGACATTGTTTCCATTTTGTGCAAGAGAGAAAGCCCCTGCTAATGAGGGTTGGAAATTATTGGTAAGAAGCGTGAAATTGCTTGCATTAAAACCACTTACACTTGTCCCCTTTGCGATGGTCCAAGTATAGCCAGTAGTATTACTGAACCCTGTTCCTGTTGAAGGTGCAGTGATGTCTAAAGTAATGATTCCTGAGGAAGGAAACGCAAGAGCACCTGAAGAATTAATTAAATCCCAACCACTCGAACTACCTGCCGTACCAGCCACATTAGAGATGTCAATTTTATAAGAAGACAACGTACTAAAATTAAAAGCTCCTGTATTTAAAGCGGCGGTAGAAGGGGTACTTCCAGGAGAAGCTAACCCAAATAATAACACAGAACTGTTTATAGTCCCACTACCACTACTAGCCAATGTAGCCCCTGCTGAAACAGAAAATATACTATCTATTGCACCGCTTACAGTGGGCGTTACACTACTTGATGCCGGACTAGCAGGTCCCGTTACACCTAAATTATTAGTGGCCGTAACAGTAAATGTATAGGCACTGCCATTTGTCAACCCTATTATCTGAATAGGATTAACACTACCAGAAGCAGTCAATGTAGAAGTACCTCCACTAGATGTTACGGTATAGGTACTTATTGAACTTGAGCCACTGCCAAAACTACTGGGCGCATTGAAGAATAGTATCGCATTCCCATCCCCTGCCGTTGCAGAAACAATTGTTGGCGCACTAGGCGGTGGATTGGGCGTTACAGCACTTGTAGCACTACTAACAGTACTACCAGCAGGATTTACAGCAGTAACCGTAAAAGTATAAGCAGTACCATTGGTTAATCCAGAGACTACTATAGGGCTAGAACTTCCCGAAGTAGTTGCTTGTGCCGTTGCTCCTATATAGGGAGTAACCTTATAGCTTGTAACCCCTCCACCCAAATCAGTTGGCAATGTAAAAGAAACAGTTGCATTTTGATTGCCAACTATCGCCGACACCCCCGTTGGCGCAGTAGGCGTTGTATAATATACCACCCCATAACCAGTAGTAGAAGCAGTAGAATAGTCCACACCCCATCCCCCAGTTGAGGTAGTAAAACTTACACTACTAAAAGTTCCTGTTGCAGTACTTGGCGTAATATAATATTCCGTACCAGCAGCGGGGGCATAAGTAGAGGTGATGACCAATGCAGCATTTGACAGATTCAAAGAACTTCCTGCTACAATACCATAAGCAGTATTGCTAGTAATTTGTGGGGAGTAGTTGCCATAAAGCGCATAAGAAGAAGGCAAGGTGATTGTACCTGTACCGCTACCATTAACACTCGGTGCCAATGTACCCAAAGGTGAGGTATTGGTCACGAAATAACTACTTGCTGGCAGTGTAACATTATAACCTGCAATTGTACCTCCGGTATTGTATAATATAGGAACAACAGTACCAGAACTATACGCAGCAAACGCATTGGTGGAAGAGGCATAATTAAAATTGATCACACCTCCCGTGTTGTTATTAATCGTACCAGCAACACCAGTGGTTGCAGAATATTGTATCTGACCAGCAGTTATATTTATAGTTCCAGTATTGGCTACGTTGGGAGCGTTTGTAGAATTAGTCCCAAACCAAATTGCCTTACTACTAGCCGCTAGGTTCAAAGTGCCAGAGTTATTGAACTGTTCCGTAACATTACTATTAGAATTGAACTCCATAGACGAATAGACAGTTGCGCCACCAGAAGTAGCAAACGACATAGTGCCTGAATTGGTAATGCTAGCATTCAAACCATTGTTAACATTCATTCCGTAAGTCACAGCCAACGACAACGTACCACTATTGGTTACTGTTATTGTACCACCAGTAGTTGTTTCCAATAAATCAATGCCTGTAGGGTTGCCACTACCATTGGCTATGCTAGTAAATGTGCCATAATTATTAAAGGCAATCGGAATAGAAGAGCCTTGAGAAGATAAATAAACAGGATAAACGGCAACAGTACTTGAAGTGGTGGACTGCGTGTAAGTAACATTGCCATAGTTGTTCAATGTACCTGCCGTCATGCTGATACCCCTTCCTGTACTTGTAGTATAATCAAAATAGTCTGTAATAACGGTAGCATTGATGCTGCCACTAGACCCAATAGTGATGGTAGAAGCAGCAGTAGAAGTCAATATGCCCGTAGCAACGCCAGCACCCGTAGCACCCAATGTAAAACCAGTACCATTGATTGTTACTGGGTCTGTGCCAGTAGAACTAAACACATAGTAATTGACAGTTGTAGAAACAAAATTGAGTGTGCCGTTTGCTGTGAAGGTGTTACTCTTGCCACCACCTGCAGAGCCATTGATAGCCACACAATTAGACGAAGCAGTAGTCACGTTCAATGTGGCACTACTTCCATTAATAAAGGTAGCATCGGTCATAGAGATGCTTGCCGTGCTTGCGGTACTTGTATTAATGGTCAATGTAGCGTTGTTGGTAAGGCTTCCACCTGCAGTATTCAATGTAACAATATTGGCAACGGCTGTTCCACTGCTAATGGTTACGGCATAGTTGCCGATGGTTACATTCTCAGTAGAGGTTGGCACACTACCACCAGCCCAGTTATTGGCACTACTCCACAAACCATCACTAGCCAAACCAGTCCATGCAATAGTGGTGGAAGGGTTAACGCTATTAGAAGCAGATGAAGCTGCACTTGTGGCGGGAGTAGATGCATTGTTGGTGGCAGTAACCTTAAAAGTATAGGCTGTTCCATTGGTCAGTCCTGTTATCTGAATGGGACTAGTGGCACCAGTGGCAGTCTGACTGCCGCCGCCACTATAAATGGAGACTGTATAATAGGCAATACCTGTTGCACCAGTGCCATAAGTGCTAGATGCGGTAAAAGAAATCAGTGCTTTTGTATCACCAGCCGTAGCGGTGATGCCAGTGGGGGCGGCAGGTTGGGCATATAAAGATATGGAGAATGATAAGGCAATTATTAGAAACAAGTACCCCTTGCGTGTTTTCATAAAGAGATTAGGGGCAACCCGTTTTTTCATAATTCAATCATTATCTATTAAAAACTTACGCCTTACAAAGCGCAAATTCTATTGTAGGCGAAACTTATCAGTCCTTTGAATACTTATCTGTTGATACTTTCTATTGCGAATGACAGGAATGGCAAGCATTATTGCAATTGGCAAGACCGTTTCTTCTTGTTCAAACTAAATCATTTTAGAAAAAACCAAAGTTAAGAGATTTTCTTTACAATAACCAACAATTCTTGAATCCAACAAAGCCCTCCCGAAATCGATTGCTGCAATCTATTGGCTGCGACTAGCTTCTACTGCTTCCAGAATGCTTTTTGTACAACATATACTTGTACAAACAAAAAGTGCAGCCCCACCGGTAGGTAGTTGCTGCACTTCTTTTAAGTGGTTAGTTATTAGTGGTTAGCGGTTAGTGTTTAATGGTTAGTTGTTAATGGTTAATGAGTTCGCATGTTTTTCATTAACCACTAACAACTAATTACTAACAACTATTGCTTTGCTATTTACATTGCCATCCACCGTTTGTATCCTTAGATGATATACCCCTGCTGGCAAACTACCCACACTTATTGAAGGATTGGTAGCATCGTGCAAGGCAACAATCTTTGCCACCCTACCCATATTGTCAATCACTTGTACAGATGCTATATGACTTCCCATAATAGTAGCCACATCCCTTACAGGGTTAGGTACTACGGTAATCGGTAATCGGTTAACGGTAAACTCCACTGAAACTACTTTGCTGAAAGAAGAACTCCCATCCTTATCCACACTTTGCAAGCGGTAGTAGTTGGTGCCATTGGCAGGGTGCGTATCCGTAAACTGATAACCATTGGCCCCACTGCCTATCGCTTTCACATTGCCTATGTCTGTAAAGGAAGTACCAGTTGTACTATGTTGAATGATAAAGTGGCTGGTGTTCAATTCAGTGGCAGTTTGCCAGTTGATGGATACTTTATTGGTTGCTATTGCAGTAAAGCTAGCAAGAGTAACTGGTAGAGGACTACTAATCACTTTCCGTATAACGTTGTTATAAGTATCCGCTATATAGATGTTCCCAGTAGCATCTACCGCTACACCATTGGGGCCTTTTAAACTGGCACTTGTTGCTGCACCCCCATCCCCACTATAACCACGTGTGCCATTACCCGTTACCGTACTGATAATCCCACTGGTGTTCACCTTCCGTATCCGGTTGAAAGTGTCAACCGCTATATAGATGCTCCCCTCAGCATCCACCGCTACCCCTGTTGGCCGATCTAAATTGGCACTAGTGGCTGCACCACCATCCCCAATAAAACCATAATTACCATTGCCTGCTAGTGTAGTTATAATCCCACTGGTGTTTACTTTCCGTATCCGATGATTACCATAATCCGCTATATAGATGTTCCCCACAGCATCCACCGCTACACCATCTGGAAAATATAAATTAGCATTAGTGGCTGTGTCCCCATCCCCATTATAACTACCTGTGCCATTACCCGCGACCGTTCTGATAACCCCACTGTTGTTTACTTTCCGTATAACATTGTTAACATCATCCGCTATATAGATGTTCCCCGCAGTATCTACTGCTACCCCACTTGGATAAAATAAACTAGCATTTATTGCTGTGCCCCCATCCCCCCTATACCCCTTTGTGCCATTGCCCACTACAGTGCTGATAACTCCACGAACGTCTACCTTCCGTATCCTTTGGTTACCCCAATCCGCTATATAAATGTTCCCGACAATATCCACCGCTACTCCACTTGGATAAAATAAACTAGCATTTATTGCTGTGCCCCCATCCCCACTATAGCCACCTGTGCTATTGCCCGCTACCGTGCTAATTACCCCACTGGTGTTCACTTTCCGAATCACATGGTTAGACCTATCCGCTATATAGATATTTCCCGCAGTATCCACCGCTACCCCTGCCGGTTGATTTAAACTGGCACTAGTGGCTTCACCCCCATCCCCGTTATAACTCTGTGTTCCATTACCTGCAACGGTGGTGATAATCTGTCCCTTTGCAGTAAAAGCAAACGACGAAAAGATAACTGCAAGGGTAGCTAATGCATTCTTAAGGTTTAATTGTTTCATAATAGATAATCAATTGTATTAAAAAGATTTGTTTTGACGAAAATAGGTATTAATGAATGATTCCGCCAACGTATTTGCAGAAAATCTTTTGCCCCTACTGCATTAATCAATCAATAATCCCAATAATCAAATAAAACAACCACAATTGCGTTAATACATCAGAGCATAACTGGTTTGCTCATCCGTACCAATTATTATTTTTCTATTAATGCCCATAAAGTTTCTTTTATTATAAGGTAAGAAACACCGCACAGCCTACAAAGCTTTACTAAGCATCACCCTTTTTTGTTTTCGGTTAATAAGATTAGCAAAGCAAATACTCTTTTTTTGCCTCGCTGGGAAATGGGTTTCAAGGCGAATAAAATATTTTGCTGCCACAACAATACTCCCGTGACAGCAAATTATCTAATTGATACCGACAGGAGTACTCCCGTGACAGCAAATCATCTAATTTGTACCAACAGGAGTACTCCCGTGACAGCAAATTATTTAATTTGTACCGACGGAGGTACTACCGTGACAGCAAATCATCTAATTTGTACCGACAGGAGTACTCCCGTGGCAGCAAATCATATAATTTATACCGACAGGAGTATCGGTGTGGCAGCAAATTATTTTATTGGCTCGGTAATGGATACTACTGTGAATGAAAAGTTGGAAATATGGTAAATAAGTACCGTTAGGTACTAGATATTGGTAGAAAATTGGTTAGTAAGATTGGCTAAAGTCCCTTTGGGGACGATATATTGGATGATAAATTGGATGATAAAGCCGCTCAATCTGGTTACACGGCTTATATATCGTGCCTACGACACTTTGATTCGTTCTTTTAAATTGGTTCTACCAATATTTAGTACCTAACGGCACTTTAAACACTTTTGTAGCCGTTGTCGGTGTTCTTCGCCAACAACACTATGGTGTGAATATTTACTAAGATAGAATTAATTAACTGGCTCTGCTTATTGTTGTTGGTAAAGAACACCAACAACGGCGTCTAAACACTTAATTCGCATTATTGATTACTCATAAAAATAACAAATGATAACGAACTGGAAGTACCTCCTTGACCAAATGGAACTAGAAACTGCCGACAATGTCAGCAAAGCAGTGACGCTGAGTAGGTATCACGACAGTGCATTGCTTTATTTCTCTGCAACCATGCCCGGTATGCTTTACCTCTACAACCGTTACCACCCACTGCACGTTGCTTTTATGGCTGGCTTTGCAAACCTCGAAAGTAAGGATGGTGCCAAGCAGGGCAAGAAGCAATCGGTGGATGAACTGTTGGTTACTTCGAAAGATAGCCTAACCGAAGATTGGTTGCCGGCTATCGTGCAATTATATAAAAAGAAGTCCGCACGCTACAAGGCTTTGTTTCCTAAGGGAATGTTGCCATTTAATACAAAAGGGATAGATGCTAGGATTGCGGCGTACAATACCCTCAGCAAAAACATGGGTGACGATGTGGCATTGGCTGCCATAAAAGGCGAAGTGGACACTGTGTATGCCAATTTGCTGGAAACACGTAGCACACAATCGGGCGCAAAGACCACTACCTCCAACGCTAGTAACGATTTGGATACGCTGCGCATTGCCGCCATGGAAATGCAGTATCGTAACCTTGGATATATAATGGACAACTACTTTGACGTGAAGGATACGCTGTGCCCGATGGTGTTTGACCTTGTGACGCTGCGTACAATACCGCAAACTGTTTTTACTGGCAAGACGGCAATTGACATACAAAGAAGCATACTAGCACACACATTCGTAGCTACTGACACGATGAGCGTGAAGTTTTCGCAAAATGCCAAACTGTATCTTTCTACCACCATGGGCGGCATAGATACCAATGCCATTGATGTGCGTGCAGGGGTAAAAACACTTATCAAGATTGCAGATTTTTGGGTGAGTGACTATGCCGCACACCGTTTTCTGACCATCGTAAATGAAGGGACAACGATATGTTATTTTACGGTTACACTGATTTAGGGAGATAGTAGATATTAGTTAGTAAATATTAGAAAATAGATATTAGATAGTAGATATTAGATAGTAGATATTAGAAAATAGATAGTAGATAGTAGATATTAGATAGTAAATATTAGAACATAGATATTAGATAGTAGATATTAGATAGTAAATATTAGAACATAGAATGTAATTAGTCGAAGATAAAGAAAGCTGGAAAATAAAAAGCCCCTGAAGAACATTCTTCAAGGGCTTTTTGTTTCAAAGGACACTAATATGTTATCAATCAATAACTCAATCCTTCACAAACTTCTGTAGCTGTTTGTTGCCTTCTCCATCAATCAATTCAACAACATACACACCACTTGCAAGTCTGCTTACAGGCACAGCAATCGTTGCGCCATTGGCAGGAATGCCCGTTTTGCTGAACACTTCTAGCCCCGAAAGTGTGAGTATCCTTACCTTACACAATGAACTGTTTGCAGCATTCAGCTTGATGTTCAAGATGCTTTGGGTAGGATTGGGGAAAATTGATAATTGATAATTGATAATTGACAATTTAAGAGTGGCCACCTTACTGTATTGAATGCTGCCATCATTACCAATTACCTTAATGCGGTATTGTAAGGTGGTTGCAGCAGTGGCAGGGATGTTGGCATCTTCAACTAAATAATTGCTTGTACCAGTAGCTTTTACCGAAGATAAATCTACGAAGTTGCCAGCATCAACGCTGCGCTCAACAGTGTACGATGCAATGTTTAATTGAACAGATACCGACCAATTTACCGCTACTCCCCCACTGTTTTTGGTTGCAGCAATATCAGTAAAGTTTATCGCTGCCTCCGTAATGGCACTGCTTGGTTGCGTGCTGCTATACTTGCTAGGATTGTACCTGGCATAAATATACCCAGTCTTGGTATAGTCGATTCCCCAATGCGAAGGCAGGATAGAATCGCCAAATGGCACTGTCTTGGACGTGGTACATTTTACAACAGCCATACTATCACCCGTAGTTGGCGTGTAGTTAGGCGCAATCTGCAATTTAGCACCAGTAACAGTAATGGTAGGGCAAACCAATTGACCATAGGCAGTGGTACTGTTTATCTGAGGTTTCAGGGTACCAGTCAACGAATAGCCAGTAGGCAATGTTATTGTGCCAATACTACTGCCATTGGCTTGGGGTGCAAGTGTACCAGTGCTGCTTACATAAGTACCTGACGGGAAGGTGATATTGAAGCCCGTAACCGTACCGCCGCTATTGGTTAACACTGGATAATCGAAGCCGCCAGATGTAAACACAGTCGTAGCATTGGGATAATTGAAGTTGAAAGTACCACCAGTGCTATTGGTAAGCGTAGGCTGACTACCAGAAGTAATTGCAGACTTTACAAAACCACTATTGGCAGTAGAATTAATGTTGACAATGCCCGTATTGGTGAAATTAGGGGCAGTTGCAGGCGTGCCATTCCAGATGATTGTATTGCTGTTGGTAGAGCCATTGTTGGTTGATAAACTCAATGTGCCACTATTATTGAACTGTTGAGTAACAGCAGAGTTGGAAGAGAAATCCAAGCAGTCATAAGAGTTAGCAACCGACATGGTACCAGAGTTGGTAAAGGTGGTGTTTGTACCATTGGTTATTATCAATCCATACGTTGCACTAATGGTGATAGTGCCGCTATTGGTAAGCGTAACTGTTCCGCCCGTGGTAGTTTCTGTAACTTCAATGGCAGTTGGGTTGCTACCAGTAGATGCAGTTGCACTGAAAGTACCATAATTATTGTAGGTAATAGGATTGCCTGAACCTTGAGAAGCTATGTAAATGGGATAATTGGCAACACTAGAAGTACCCGCTTGACTGATGGTGAGGTTGCCATAGTTATTCAATGTGCCAGCAGTAATATTGATCACCTTGCCAGTACCCGATGTATAGACATAGTCGTCGGTAATGACGGTACCATTCAAATTGCCGCTTGAGCCAATAGTTATAGTTGCCCCACCAGTAGAACTTAATAGCCCAGTAGAAACACCTGTACCACTAGTTCCTATTTGAAAGCCAGACCCATTGATGGTAATGGGGTCAGTACCTGTTGCACTAAACACATAGTTATTGGCGGTAGTAGAAACAAAGTTCTCCGTGCCATTGGTAGTGAAAGTGCTACTGTTTGCACCACCAGCCGAACCAACAATGCTTACACAGTTTGAAGAAGCAGTGGTAATATTCAATGTGCCTTCGTTATCAAAACTTGCATCAGTCAATACCAAACTTGGCGTGCTAGCAGTAGCAGTATTAATGGTTAAAGTACCATTGTTAGTAATACTTCCGCCCGCAGTGCTCAATGTAAGGGTATTGGCATAAGCAGTGTAGCCAGTAGCAATAGTCACTGCATAATTACCAACGGTTATATTCTCCGTAGCAGTAGGCACACTGGCGCCACTCCAGTTGTTGGCAGTTGCCCACAGACCATCACCCGCCAAGCCAGTCCAGTAAATGGAAGTGGAAGGCGTAACACTACCAGTTGCAGCACTTGCAGCACTTGTACCAGCAGGGTTAGTAGCTGTAACAGTGAAGGTATAAGCAGTGCCATTGGCAAGACCTGTAACTGTTATTGGGCTAGTTGCTCCACTAGTAATTAGGACAGTCTGCGCAACACCAGCGATGTAAGGCGTAACGGTATAATTAGTAACGCCACCACCTGTAACGGTAGGAGCAGTAAATGAAACCAGTGCCTGTGCATTGCCAGCAGTAGCTGAAGGACTGGTTGGTACGCCAGGTGCGGAACTGAAATACTCGATAGTATTAGGAGTAGAAGCATTGGTTACTCCCCAGCCTGTTGTACCAGAAGTAGTAATATCTGTACTTGTATTGGCAGGACTTAAAAATGGTCCTGTTGGCGTACCAGAAATAACCTGTAAAGTACTTCCAGCAGTAGGCGCATAAGAAGTAGTCAAACTTAATGTGGCATTGGTAACATTAGGGGTCGTTCCACCTAAAATACCATAAGCAGTGCCACTTGTAACCTGTGGAGATAAAGTTCCATATAACGCATAAGAAGCAGGCAGGGTAATAGTACCTGTGCCACTTCCGTTTGCACTCGGAGCAAACGTACCCAGAGGACTAGTATTGGTAACAAGGGTGCTTGCAGGGAAGGTTACATTGTAACCAGCCACAGTACCGCCACTATTGGTGAACAAAGGATAATCGAAGCCGCCAGTTGTAAACACAGTCGTAGCGTTAGGATAAATAAAATTGAAAGTTCCACCACTATTGTTAGTAATTGTAGGCTGGCTACCCGAAGTAATGGCAGACTTTATGAACCCACTGTTAGCAGTAGAGCTAATAGTCACTGTACCAGTATTGGTAAGATTAGGCGCAGTGGCAGGAGAACCGTTCCAGATAATTGTATTGCTGTTGGTAGAGCCATTATTGGTTGACAGACTTAAGTTACCGCTATTATTAAACTGCTGCGTAACTGCCGAATTGGAGGTAAAGTTGAGACAGTCGTAAGAATTAGCGACTGACATTGTACCAGTGTTGGTAAAAGTTGAGTTTACACCGGCTGCAACTACCAATCCATAAGTAGCATTGATACTGATAGTGCCACTATTGCTTAGGGTAACTGTACCGCCTGTGGTAGTTTGGGTAACTTCAATTGCAGTTGGGTTGCTACCAGTAGAAGCAGTTGAACTGAAAGTGCCATAGTTATTAAAAGCAATAGGAGAACTAGAGCCTTGTGAAGCCAGATAGATTGGATAGTTCGCAACACTTGAAGTGCCAGCTTGACTAATGGTGAGGTTGCCATAGTTATTCAATGTTCCTACAGTAATATTTACACCCTTGCCAGTACCAGCAGTATATACATAATAGTTAGTAATGACTGTACCATTAAGATTGCCACTAGAGCCAATGGTAATAGTTGCCCCACCAGTAGAACTCAATAGTCCCGTAGAAATGCCTGTAGTGCTATTGCCTATTTGGAAGCCAGTACCATTGATAGTTATAGGGTCAGTACCTGTAGCACTAATCACATAGTTATTGGCAGTGGTAGAAACAAAGTTCTCTGTGCCATTAGTAGTCAAAGTATTGCTATTTGCACCACCCGCAGACCCAACGATGCTTACACAACTTGAGGAAGCAGTGGTTACATTCAATGTACCCTCATCATCCAAAGTAGCATCAGTAAGTACAATACTAGGCGTACTAGCAGTAGCCGTATTGATGGTCAAAGTACCATTGTTAGTAAGTTTGCCACCAGCAGTGCTTAATGTCACCGTGTTGGCATAAGCAGTTACGCCACTCGAAATAGTCACGGTATAACTACCAATGGTTACATCGTCATTCGCGTTTGGCACGTTGCCCCCATTCCAGTTATTACCAGAAGACCATAACCCATTGCCAGCATTGCCCGTCCAATAAATAGCCGTAGAAGGTGTTACACTACCCGTTGCAGCACTAGCAGGTCCGGTATAACCAAGGTTGTTAGTCGCAGTAACAGTAAAGGTATAAGCCGTGCCATTGGATAAACCCGATACTTGAATAGGACTTGTAGCACCTGTTCCAGTTAAACTGCCCGGACTTGATGTTACTGTATAAGAAGTGATAGAAGTAGCCCCAAAGCCTAGGCTACTCGGTGCAGTAAAGGTAACCGAAGCCTCACCATCCCCAGCAACGGCTGTACCAATTGTAGGGGCTGATGGATTAGGGTTTACAACTGTAATAGTTCCATTTGCAGGAGAGAAACTATAACTAGTTGCACCTAGTCCGCTTACTACTGGGGTTATGGTTATACCAGTAGCACCAACTGGCGTAGTTGTGGTATAATTAGTAGTGTAAGTAGCAGTGCCGCTTATTACAGAAGAATTATCTCCATTTAAAAACCCTGTAGGGGTATAAGTGCCAGCACTAGTTACCGAAACAACAGAAGAGCCATAGTTTACATTTTGATTGGCAGCAGTGATGGTTAATACTGCTTTATTAACAGTCAATGTTCCATTAACATAAGTAATGGTATAATTACTTAATCCATTACCACTCGCAGCACTTGGAACTATGTTATAAGTCCCGGCAGCAGCGGTATTTACAGAGCCAGTGCTCGTGAGCGTAGCAGAAGTGATAGCATCACTAAACAACAAACCGCTCGTAGTAAAGGCTGTTGTGCCTAAAGACAAAGTAGTGCCATAAGTCTTGCTTTGATTATTGGCAGTGACAGTCAAGGATGCTTTATTAACTGTAAATGTAGCTGTAGTAGTAGCACTGGCATAGTTACCCAATGATGCTTGGTTAGCAGTGATGGTAGATGATCCTGCACCAACAATAGTTATGGTATCATGACTAATAGTTGCCACAGAAAGATTGCTGCTTGTATAGGTAAAAGCCCCTCCACTGTTTGATGAAGGCGGTGTTATTTTAAATGGTGCAGCCCCATAAGTCTTTGTACCCACTGTAAAGGTTCCCAATGTAGGCGGAATAAGTATTAAATCAGTTGAGAACTGAGTAGTCACAGTAGAGCCTAAATAGTTGCCAGTAGGCATTGTGGTTGTCAGTGTTTTTGTTGGCGATGTAGAACCAACAAGCTTTAATGTTACCGTAATCGCATTGCTAGCAGTATAAGTAGGGTCTTCAACACTAACTTTTATCTGATTTCCTGTCGCTATAATACCACTTACCATTACAATAGCAGGTTTATTTACAGAAACTATCAAGTTGTTATCAAGTGTATCCGAACCCGCAGCATAAAATACAATTCCATACAAATTCAAGCTACTATTCTTGACGCACTGTATGTTGGTAGTATTCTTAAGGATTGTATAAGGATTGTTAGTAGCTACCCAACTGGCCATCGTATCTGCTACATTAGGGACTACAATATATTGATAGCTTGCAGTGGTTGGTTGAATGCCATGATCAAAATAAACACTAAAAACATTTTTACTTAGATTGGTATTACTTCCATGATTTATATTATACCAATTGCCTGTTTGTGTCGTTGTGTCAACAATAATCTTTGCTGTTTGACTTGGAAAATAATAACCAATATTATTATGCTGTACCCATTGCAAGGTGTTGGTATAAGTAGTTGGCGGACCACTAAATGTACTCTGCGTACCATTGTTATTTAGAACTACTGACCCAGATAAATTAGATTGATCCACGGAAGTAACAGTATGCCCGGTATAGGTGGAAGCTATTCCACTACCCAAACAAACCATTGCATTGCCCAAAAAGAAGTACGACTTTGTTGCAGTTACCGTATTGTCTGTACTTGTAAATGCCATAACACCATAAGTACTATCACTCACTCCGCCCCCAAAAGTATTGGTGCCATAGGGTCTGTAGAATCCACCAGTCTTTGCTGTTGAATTTGTATCCAGAAGCCCTAATTTAGTGGTAGTACCAGGCAATCTGGTCCAATCCCATACTGGCTCAATGTTATAATATTCACTATCCACAGTTAGCAATTGAGTAAACCCATACCCCATATTATATCCTTTCAGATTCTGGTAGTTACCAATCTCAAACAGTTCATTTCTAATGGTGGGTATTTTTACCGACATATAACTTGTAGAATCCCTATGCACCATTATATCCGAAGTAAAATAGTGCTTGGTACCAGGTTGTGAGTAGTTGGCATTGTTGTACTCATGATTCAAATAAGCTTGGTATTGCGAAGCCCTAGAGGGATCGAGCGTTGACATAGTATTCAGTGTAGTTCCACCAACATACCCAACCATTCCTGGCGACGAGAATTCCCGTCCCTGAGGCACTAAGTCTGCATAATTATGAAACTGGAACCAATACTCACCGTTAAGAATATAATCCCCTATTGTTGTTATCGGAAAGCTGGCGTTAAATGTTGTGCCTTTTATGTAAACAGGGTAATTAAGAATATCGCTAACAATCCAGGAGGAATAACCTCCGTTATAATTCATAAAATGTTGGAAGTAAGCATAATCCACCTTCAATCCGTCATTGGTTCCGGTAGTAGTATTCATCAGTGTTGCCTCCGCAGCTACAACTTTGGCAATCATGGCACTATCTTTTTGAATGCAACCAACTTCTATTTCCCAATCATTTACCCACGAAAGATTTTGACCTGTATTCCAATCAGTAGTCAGGTAAGAACTATCTGCCAATGATTTTAAATAGTTCATTGTATAACTTTCAACAGTGGAATCCATATCGTCTCTTACCAACATAATTGCCGCACATATATCCTGAGGATACCCAATCCATTCAAACCAACCATTCCCGCCACTCCCGGTAGCTAGATTGATTGCGGTTAAATTGTTATGATAGTAAGCCAAACCCTTATTTATTTCATTCATAACTGCGGGACTATGATAATAAATACCAGGCTGTGTGAAAGCAATGGCTAGGGCTTCAATACGTGTAAAATGTACATTGGTTTCAAATCCAGGTTGTGGGCTAACAATAGTATAGTTTATATCCGACCAACTTCCCGTGGTGTTGTTCCATACACTACTCAGGTAATAAGTAATAGAGTCGTCTGAAACGTTCCCCCCAGTAATATTGTTAGATATCCTTGCTGCAATGGTGTCAATATCTTTTTGCAGTTGTGTCTGTACGGATGGAGTAGCAGGCGCTGAGGCTGTACTTTGAGCACTAGTACCCAATGGATTTGTTGCAGACACTTTAAAAGTGTAAGCTGTACCATTGGTAAGTCCTGTAACCACTATTGGGCTTGCTGTCCCTTTAGTTGTAGCTTGTGCCGTAGAACCAATATAGGGAGTAACAGTATAACTAGCGGCACCACCCCCAACAGTTGACCCAGTAAAAGCTACCGTAACCTGTGCATTATCACTGGCACAATGCACACCAGTTGGCACACCCGGGGCTGCAGAATAAAAGGTGGCATTGATGAATGTGTAATCATTATAATTCAGACCCCAACCAGTTGCCAAACTATTGTTGTTGCTAAAAGTAGAACTACCCGATGTCCAGTTTACTAAATATAAACTATCCGCCGCGACAGGAGTGTAACTAGGTGATATTGATAACGTGGCACTTGTTACCACCAAACTTGGTGCTATTAATTGACCATAAGCACTTGTACTTGTTATTTGCGGCTTTAATGTACCCGTCAATGAATAGCCAGACGGCAATGTAATAGTACCAATACCACCACTGTAAGATTGGGGGGCAAGCGTTCCTGTACTGCTAACAAAAGTTCCACTAGATAAGGTTACATTATACCCCTCAACAGTACCACCACTATTGGTAAGCACAGGATAAATTCCAGAACCTGCTGCAAACACTGTGGTAGCCAATGGATAATAAAAGTTGATAATACCTCCAGTATTATTTGTTATTGTTGGCGCAACGGTAGTAGTAGCTCCTTTTATAAAACCGCTGTGGGCTGTTGATGTAAGATTTATAGTTCCTGTATTAGTTAAGTTTGGTACAGTACCGGGTGTTCCATTCCATAAAATATTACAACTGTTACCCGATCCATTGCTTGTTGATAAACTCAGCGTGCCTGTATTATTGAACTGTTGTGTTACCGCAGAGTTTGAAGCGTAATCCAAACAAACATAAGCATTAGAGATTGATAGATTTCCTGTGTTATTTACAGTAGTATTTACGCCAGAGGCAATATTGATACCATAAGTACTACTTATGGTCATGGTACCACTATTTGTTAAGGTAACCGTTCCTCCTGCCGCAGAGTTGGTAACATAAATATCAGAATACCCTCCTGTAACCGTAGAGCTAAAAGTGCCTGCATTGGTAAAATTAATATTACTAGTAGCACCACTTACTATCTCTACAGGATAAGTTGTATTTGTAAGTGTACCTGCCTGATTGATGTTTAAGGTACCATTGTTTGTTAAGGTTCCAGATGTTATGTAGATACAAGTACCAGTGGCAGCGGAATAATTAAAGTAGTCGGTAAGGGTTGTACCACTAGCTATAGTGACACTTGCCGCAACGGTTAAGTTTATTAACCCATAAGAAACACCACCTGTGCCACTAGTACCAATGGTGAACCCTGTGCCGTTGATGGTTGAAGGATCTGTTCCTCCCGCATTAAACACATAATATTTAGCAGTGGCAACCGTAAAACTACAAGTGCCATTAGCCTTGAATGTATTACTATTAGACCCTCCCGCCGAACCGTTCAGTGTAATACAGTCCTTACTCGCTGCACTTGTCACAGATAGTGTACCCTCATTATCAAATATGGCATCGTTAAGTACAATTCCCGAAACAACCGAGGTGGCAGTAGCCATGTTAATAGTAAGGGTTCCGTTATTAGTCAGGCTTTTTCCCGCCGATACAGTAATGGTGTTTGCTAAAGCTGTCTCACTGCTTGAGATAACTACATTGGCAGCAATGGTGACATCTGATGTTGCCGTTGGCACACCCGCAGACCAGTTGGTGCTTGTATTCCAATCGGTGTTGGTAGTACCGTTAAAAGTGGTGGTGTTTGCAGTTGCAATCAATGAAAACAACAATGCAAATAAAAGAACAGAAATAATCTTAAACGTTTTAGTAAAATTTGTTGTGTTACCCATTTGATACTTTTTTGTTGTGTTAATAATTATTGTAATTGAAAAATGTGAAATGATTATTGAGATTGGAATGGTTTCTATAGGTTGCTATAAGCAGAATAGCCGTAGATATATTTAACTTAGTTGGATACAATTAACTGTATCAGACTAGTTCAACTAGAATTTGTAAATCCAACATCAATTTGAGTAGCTACAAGCATGGCAAAGCAATTTTTTTTAAGTAATCAACACTTAAAAACTAAATTAATAATTGCTATTGGGGGATTGCTGGCAAGCAAAATCGCAATAGGGCAAATCGTTATCCTTTATTTCAACTAAAACATTTTAGTTAAGAAACAAAACTAACAGATTATTTTTAATTTCCTAAAATATTTTTTACTTTTTTTTATTTCGACAACAATTAATACATAATTCTATTGAAACAGTCGGCCAATTGTTGTAGGATTAAATACTAGTTATAAGAAACATCAAGCCCTAACGCTTCCACCTAACCATTCACTTTGAGCCTCCTAATTAATTAAAAGCCAGCGGCATTACAAAACGCCACAGAAAAGTGTCAAGGATCTTCGGTATAATAGGTGGGAGCCTCCTTCTACTTAGTGCAAGCTTACTTGTACTTGGGGCAAGCTTCGGTTTACTTTGGCGAAGCTTCGGTCTATTTTGCGCAAGAGTCGGTGTGGGGAAACGGGTAGAATGTCTATTTTGCGGAAGCGTGGGTATGGGATAGGAAATGCAAATTGCAGCCAATGCACGTTCAGGAATTTGCTGCCGATGCTACCGAACCTGTCCTCAAGTGTGGCTCCGAAGTAGTTACCATTGCTACAATAGCTGAACAAAGCAATACGTCACGGAGGTGCTGCTGAAGCCAAAGTCAGGTACACTAGCTAGGGCTACACCTCGACATTCATACGCCAGTTGGGGCAGATTGTTTATATTTAGATGCTTGAATATAAACTGAGGAGATTCAGGATATTGATTGTTACAGTAGTCCTTTATTTTATCCTTTTCATCCAGTCAACACTGTTTTCTAAGTTTGTAAACCTTGCCCCGGTTTTATTAAGGGACTTTTTCAACTCAACAAACATATCGCTACCAAATTTTATAAATTCCTGCTGCCTGAATGCGGTAACATTTTTAAGTTCCAATGATTGTTGTAACAGTTCCGTTTGGTCGCCAATCAACATTTGCAAGGCAAGATCAAGTGCCACATAAAAAAGAATGGTGTTAAATAAATTCAGTTGAATAGCGCCATATTCTATTTCCAAGCACTTGTTTTTAAGTGTATAATATACCGCTAAATGCAGGTTTGCTTCTGCAAGTAGCTTTATGTTATGGTCATGGTCAAATGCAGGGTTCAAAAACAAAATCTCATCAATAATCATGAAGGTCGCCTTCATTATCAATAATGTATTGCCTCCAACCGATACTCTCAGGCCATCATTATATAAATTAGGGTTTCTACTTTTATAATCCGCAAAGATTATTAATAAACCTTTCCTTAATCCTCCAGTAAACCCAGTGATACTTTCTTCTGATAAATTTATGTCCCCATCCAACTTGAGTTCGTAAGCAGCCAATTGTTGAGTATACAACCGTTTCATTTCGTTGAAAGCAGTTTCAACCATTTTACATAGCACCGGCATTGAAAACACATCCTCTTCCTTTCCAATAAAATTAAAACTTATCCTGGTGCTTATTGCCGCAAGGGGTACGATGGTCATACCCCAATCTATATGTATTGTCCAATTATCACTGCCCTCCAATTCAAAATTTTGACTTATGCTCAAACTAACAGCAAGATTACCAGGCTTATAATCGGCAGAAAGCTTTGCAATAATTGCTTTTGGATGAGTAGCATCTATTGTATAAAACCAGTTTACAATGCTTTTCGTTTGGGTGAAACTTAGTTTATTCACTGTTTCAGGTAGCTCTATCTTTTTGTT
>Ga0164297_10001605_pt1 | contig 23670 bp, 25 predicted proteins | sample GEODES058metaG_FD_113539 | JGI IMG/M metagenome (GOLD analysis project Ga0164297, IMG submission 113539) | Dystrophic lake water microbial communities from Trout Bog Lake, Wisconsin, USA - GEODES058 metaG | ecosystem: Environmental > Aquatic > Freshwater > Lake | place: USA: Trout Bog Lake... | reverse complement strand
GAGCAAGGCCTACTCCTGGACGAGCTCGATCAGGGTGCCGAACGAGGTCTTCGGGTGGATGAATGCCACCGTCGTTCCCCGGCTTCCCGGGCGAGGTGCCTCGTCGATGACGCGACCCCCCGAGGCCTTCACGCTCTCGAGGGCGGCCGCACAGTCGTCGACCCGGTAGCCGATGTGGTGCAGGCCCTCGCCCTTGTTGGCCAGGTACTTGGCCACCGGCGAGGTCTCCGTGGTGGGGGTGAGCAGCTGAACATAGGAGTCAGCCACCTTCAAGAGGGCCTCCTCGACTCCGTCGGACTCGACCACCTCTCGGTGGTCGACGGTGGCGCCGAAGACCTCGCCATACCAGGCGATGGCCGCCTCGAGGTCGTTGACGGCGATCGCCACGTGATCGATCTCGGTCAGCTCGAAGTTCTCAGGCATGTGCAGGCTCCTCAGGCGTGTCGACGGAAGATGGTCAGGCGGTCCTCGCCGATGGCGGCCCGCTTCTCGGGGTCATCGATGCCGAGGCCCTCTGCGGGCGCAGCGCAGAGCACGCCGATCTTGCCCTCGTGGAGGTTCTTGTGCACCTGGTAGGCGGCGTCGCCCACCTCATCGAGCGTGTAGACGGCCGACAGGGGTGGGAGGACCACGCCATCACAGATGAGCTGGTTGGCCTCCCAGGCCTCGCGGTAGTTGGCGAAGTGCGAGCCGATGATCGACTTGAGCTTCATCCACAGGTGACGGTTGTCGTACTCGATCATGTAGCCAGACGTGGCGGCACAGGTCACGATCTTGCCGCCGCGCTTGGTCACGAAGACGCTGGCCCCCATGGTCTGGCGACCGGGGTGCTCGAAGACGAAGTCGACGTCCTCGCCCACGAGGCCGCGGATGTCCTTGCCCAGACGGCGCCACTCCGACTCGTCCTGGTGGAACTCGTCGGACCAGAAGCGGTACCCCTTCTCCTTGCGATCGATCACGGCGTCGACGCCGAGCTCGTTGAGGAGCGCCACCTTCGACGCCGAGGAGACCACGCCGACCGGCGTGCCGCCACCGTTGAGGACGTGCTGGACGGCATAGGCGCCCAGGCCTCCTGAGGCGCCCCAGATGAGGGCCTTGTCACCCTGGGTCATGCCAGCTCCATTGGGCGAGACCACCATGCGGTAGGCGGTCGAGTTGCACAGCGCGTTGATGGCCGACTCCTCCCACGTCAGGTGCGTGGGCTTGGGCATCAGCTGGTTGGCCTTGACGACGGCGATCTCGGCCAGGCCGCCGAAGTTGGTCTCGAAGCCCCAGATCCGCTGGTTGACGGCCATCATCGAGTCGTCGTGCGCCGTCGGGTCTTGGTCGTCGAGGTAGTTGCAGTGCAGGGTGACCTTGTCGCCGGACTTCCAAAGGCGGACCGCCGAGCCCGTCTTGAGCACGATGCCCGAGCCGTCGGAGCCGACGATGTGCTTGTCGAGCGCGTGCCGAGCGCCCCAGACCGACTCCTTGCCGAGGCGATCGAGGAACCCGAAGGTCGGCAGGGGCTCGAAGATCGACGTCCACACCGTGTTGAAGTTGATCGACGAGGCCATGATCAGCACGTAGGCCTCGTCAGGGGCGAGCTCAGGCAGGTCGACCTCGCCGACCTTGAGCGACTTGCGGGGGTCCTTGTCGTCGGACTCGAGGCCCTCGAACATGGCGATGTCGCCACGCTCGACGTAGGCCGCCTTGTACGACTCGGGCATGGGCAGGGCGGCGAGCTCGTCGGCTCCGGCCCCCTCGATGGCTGCGCTGATGATGTCGGTCATGGGCACTGACCTTACCCTCGGCTCGCTGCGTGCTGACGAGGGGGATCAGCCCGCCGGGGGAACGGGGAGGGCGCCGCGCTTGTAGCGAGGACCGCCGATCACGAGCTGGATGTCCGAGATGTGCCGGTCCAAGAAGGCCGCCTCGCAGTAGCAGAGGTAGAGCTCCCAGAGCCGAGCGAACTCCTCGCCGTAGCCCGCGGGCTTGACCGTGTCCCAGTGGGCCTCGAAGTTGGCGCGCCATGCGGCCAAGGTGGTGGCGTAGTGCTCACCGATGTCCTCCATGCCCACGATCTGGAGGTGGCCCGCCTTGGCCATCGCCGCTGCCAGGGCCTTGAGCGACGGCAGGCAGCCGCCCGGGAAGATCAGGGCCCGGATGAAGTCCTCGCGCAGCTTGGCTCGCTCGAAGCTGCCGTCGGTGATCGTGATGGCCTGGACCAGCATCAGGCCATCGGGAGCCAGCAATCGCTCGCAGGTGGCGAAGAAGGTCTCGTAGAGGCGCCAGTCGACGGCCTCGATCATCTCGATGGAGACCAGCTTGTCGTAGGTGCCGGTGAGCGCTCGGTAGTCGAGGCCCAGGATCTCGATGCGGTCCGACAGGCCCGCCTCAGCCACCCGCAGCGTGGCCAGCTTGCGCTGCTCGACCGACAAGGTGGTGGTGGTCACCCGACAGCCCCGGGTGGCGGCCGCGTGGATGGCCAGGCCACCCCATCCGGTCCCGATCTCGAGCAGGTGATCGTCGGGGCCGAGGTCGAGCTTGTCGCAGATCATCTCGAGCTTGGCTACCTGTGCGTCGGCGAGCGAGGTCGCCGGCGTGGCGAAGACGCCACACGAGTACATCATCGTGGTGCCATCGAGCATGGCGTCATAGAGCTCGCCCGGCAGGTCGTAGTGCGCCCGGACGTTGCGTCGATCCTTGTGCGGCGTCGGCGGCTTGAGCCGGTGCAGTGCCGAGAGGGGGCCGGCGGCAGCGTCCACGATCCGGTCCATGGTCTCGAGACCGCCGGCCAGGTTGCCGCTGACGAGGCGAAGCAGCGTGACCAGGTCGTCGGTCTCCCAGTGCCCGGCGATGTAGCCCTCGGCCAGCCCGATCGAGCTGTGCAGGAAGATCTCGGAGTAGGCCCGCGGGTCGTGGACGGTCACCGTGACCTCGGGTCCGCCAGAGCCGACCACGAAGCCACCCGCCGGTCCGACGACGTTGATGGTGCCGAGCGTGGCGCGAGTCGAGAGCCGTCGGGCCAGGGCGAAGCACGCCTTGTCGATCTTCGCCCCCCACGCGCTCCGAGGCGTGGCGGTGGCCAGCCCCTCGGCGATGGTGATCTCGGGCCGATCCGCCACCAGGGCGTCGGTGGTCTCGCTCATGGGGTGGCCTCCTTTGGGCTCGGGTGGCGGAAGACGGGCGCCCGCTTGGCCAGGAGCGCCACGGCATTGGCATAGATCGACGCCGAGACCCCCGGCGAGGAGAGCCACGGACGGGTGATGATACGGCGAAGCGCCGCCGCGGTCGGTGCCACCCGGTGGAGAGCCATGGACGCACGAAGCCGTGTCTCGCCGTTCTCGGTCACGTCAAAGCTCATGGTGCAGCGCTCGGCCGGAGCGGCGTAGCGGATCTCATAGGCCAGGTCCATGGGCAGGAAGGGGCTGACGTGGAAGTCCTTGGCGAACCGGTGGCGCCCGGGTGCGCCGACGAGATACGTGTGGCGCTCACCCCACGGGGTGTTGGTCACCTCCACGAGGAGGTCGGTCACCTCGGTGCCGGTCTCGTCGTAGCAGTAGTAGCTGGTGATCGGGTTGAAGTTCCATCCCCAGGTGCGAGGGGTGGCCAGGAGGGCGATGGGCCCTCGGGGCCGCGGGCCGCCAAGACGGACCACCTCGTCGGCGACCGCCTGGTCGAGCGGGATCGTCGGGTCCCCGAAGCAGTCAGATCGGCGGAGCTCGACCGGGCGCCGAGTGCTCGTCGACCAGAGCGGGTGGAGCCTGGTCAGGCTCGAGAGGTCGGCGGTGTCCACGAACACCATCTGGATCGTGCGACGAAGCCGGTGGGGCTGGTCGCCTCGCCGGTCGTGGATCACCGTTCCCTCATAGAGGCACGGGGCCAGCGTGACCGGGGAGGTGGGCACCGAGGCGGCCAGCTGCTCGGTCACCACACCGACCCGAGCTCGGCGGCGGCGGCCAGCCCGCTCTGGAACCCATCTTCGTGGAAGCCGTTGGCCCAATAGGCGCCGGCGTACGAGGTCTTGAACGCAGGGCCGCTGATCTCATGGCGGCGTGCCTGGGCCGCCACCGCGCTGGTGTCGAGGACCGGGTGGGCGTAGGAGAAGCGGGCCAGCACGCACGAGGGGTCGACCTCGTCGTGTCGGTTGAGCGTCTCGAGGACGGGGGTCGACACGCCAAGGCCCTGGAGGGCGTTGAGGCAGTAGGTCATCGTCACACCGATCTCGGGTGAGGCGCTGCCGGTCTGGTGATAGTTCCAGGCCGCCCATGCTCGATGGGCCTTGGGGAGGAAGGAGGCATCGGTGTGCAAGGTGACGTCATTGTCCTGATACCGGATGGCGCCGAGGATCTCCTTCTCGGCCGGCGTGGCGTCCGCCATCATGGCCAGCGCCTGATCGGAGTGGACCGCCACCACGACGTGGTCGAAGGAGTGGACCTGGCTCGAGCCCGCCACCACCAGCTCGACGCCGTCATCGTCTCGCCGCACCGTCGTGATCGGCGCGCCGAGGTGCAGCCGACCTCCCGCGGCGAAGGGTGCCAGCGCTGCGTCCACATAGTGCTTCGCCCCGCCGGTGACGGTTCGCCACGCGGGCTTGTCACCAAAGGAGAGCAGGCCGTGGCGATCCAAGAAGCGGGCCAGCATCACGGCGGGCATCGACAAGAAGCTCTCCGGGCTCGAGGACCAGATCGAGGCGCCGAGGGGCACGAGGTACCAACGGGTGAACCCCTTCGACCAGCGTCTCGTGGCCAAGAGGTCGCCCAGGCTCATGGAGGAGCTGGCGGGCGTGGTGAGCAAGGTGCGAGCGAGCCGGTTGAAGCGCACCACGTCGACGAGCATGGCCAAGAAGGCAGGGTTGGCCAGGTTCCGCGGCTGGGCGAAGACCGATTTGAGATCGGTCCCACGCCACTCGAGACCGGAGTCCTCGTCGGTCACCGAGAAGCTCATGTCGCTCGGCTGGGTGACGACGCCGAGCTCGGCGAAGAACCTGGTCAGACCGGGATAGGTGGCCTCGGTGTAGACGAGGAAGCCGGTGTCGACCGCCACCGTCGTGCCCTCGACCTCGACCGACACCGTGTGGGTGTGCCCTCCCGGTCGATCCTCGGCCTCGAACAGGGTGACCTCGTGCTCGCCACCGAGCGCATGGGCGGCCGCGATCCCAGAGATTCCTGTCCCGATCACCGCGATGCGCATCCCCATGGTGCTACCAGCATTCCGCACGCGCCGTGACGGTGCCGCCTCCCGACCTTGCCGATTCCCTACCCGATCAGTAGGATTTCGAGCCCGTCCGGTCCGCCCGGCGGATCTGATGGAGAGACCATGAAGCGTTCCAACCTGACCCTCGTCGCCGTGAGCGCCGCCATGGCCGTGAGCCTGGCCGCCTGCTCGTCCTCGTCGAGCTCGACGTCGACCACCACGCAGCCGACCGCACCGGCCACCACGACGACGGCCGCCTCGACCCAGTCGATCGCCGGCCTCCCATCTCTGGCCGCCTGCCAGCAGACCGTCAAGACCCAGACCAAGACGCCCGGCGTGCTCACCGCCGCCACCGACAACCCGGTCTACGAGCCCTGGTTCGTGAACAACACCCCGTCGAACGGTCTCGGCTACGAGTCTGCGGTCGCCTACGACGTGGCCTCCCTCCTCGGCTTCCCGAAGGAGAAGGTCAAGTGGGTCACCGAGGGCTTCGACCAGAGCTATGCCCCTGGCCCCAAGGCCTTCGACTTCGACATCAACGAGATCTCGGTCACCCCGGAGCGCTCGGCCGTCGTGAGCTTCTCGGACAGCTACTACGACACGACCCAGTCGATCGTGACCCTGAAGGGCTCCAAGGTGGCCACCGACCACTCCCCTGCCGCCCTCAAGACCTACCTCTACGGCGACCAGATCGGCACCACCGGCCTCGCCTACATCAACAACTACATCAAGCCGACCCAGCAGCCGCGCGTGTACAACAGCCTCGACCAGGCCGTCTCGGCGCTCGAGACGCACCAGATCGACGCCATCGTCGTCGACACGCCCGACGGCCAGTACATGGCCTCGAGCCAGGTCAAGGGTGGCGTCCAGGTCGGTCAGTTCCCGACCACCGGCGAGCACTACGGGATGCTCCTGGCCAAGGGCAACCCGCTCACGACCTGCGTGAACTCGGCACTGGCCACCATGGACCAGCAGGGCACCATCGCTGCGCTCGAGAAGAAGTACCTCGGCATCTACAACGCAGTGCCCTCCATCCAGCCCTAGGGAGCCATGGGCCGCAACGAGGTGACGGCCGACCCGGTCGTCGACGAGCCACCGATCTCGCTGTACGCGTCGTCGCGACCCCGCTGGACCGGACGGCGCGGCACGATCGCGTCGACCGTCTCGACGGTGGTGGTCATCGGCCTGGTGATCGCCCTGCTGGCCTCGCCGAGCGCCAAGCCGTTCCGCGAAGGGTTCTTGAACCCGCACCAGATGTGGATCGCCTTCACCGGTGACCCGGCCAAGGGCATCTTGTCGGTGGGCAAGGGCTTCTTGCTGAACGTCTATCTGTCCGTGATCTGCGAGGCCGTCGTCCTGGTCCTGGCGCTCGGCATCGCCGCCCTCCGGCTCAGTCGAGGACCCGTGCTCCTGCCGCTGCGCGGCATCGCCATCGCCTACACCGACTTCGGCCGAGGCGTCCCGGTCATCCTCGTGATGCTCTGGGTGGGCTTCGGCGTGCCCTCGCTCAACATCCCGGTCATCTCGAGCCAGTCCCCCGTCGTCTACGCCGGGTTCGTCCTCGTGTTCTCGTACACCGCCTACGTCTCCGAGGTCTACCGAGCCGGCATCTTGTCGGTGCCCGCCAACCAGACCCAGGCAGCCAAGAGCCTGGCCCTGCCGGCCGGCACCACCCTGCGGCGAGTCGTGCTGCCCCAAGCCATCCGCAACGTGCTCCCCGCACTGCTCAACGACTTCGCCTCGCTCCAGAAGGACACCGCCATCGTGTCGACGCTCGGGGTGGCCGAGGCCGTGCACTCGGCGCAGATCGCGGCTGGGGTCGAGTTCAACTACTCGAGCTTCACCGTGGCCTCGCTCCTCTTCTTGGCCCTCACCGTGCCTCTGACCCGGTACACCGATCGCATCATGGCCAAGGACCGCACCAGGCGCCTGGCCGGGATCCCCGACACCGGGGGGATCACGTGAGCGCCTCACCGGTGCTGCGCGCCAGCGGCGTCACCAAGCGATTCGGCGACCTCGAGGTGCTCAAGGGCATCGACGTCGAGCTCGGTGCGCATCAGGTGGTCTGCCTGATCGGCTCGTCCGGGTCGGGCAAGTCCACCTTCCTGCGCTGCTGCAACCTGCTCGAGCGCATCGACGGCGGCTCGATCACGTTCCTCGACCACGATCTCTCCGACCCGCGCATCGACGAGAACCTGGTGCGGCGGCACGTGGGGATGGTCTTCCAGTCCTACAACCTCTTTCCCCACCTCTCCGTGCTCGACAACGTGACGCTGGCTCCACGACGCGTCTTGAAGGTGAGCAAGGACCAGGCCGAGAGCGAGGCGCGCGACCTGCTGACTCGGATCGGGCTCGGCACCAAGGCCGCTGAGTTCCCTGACCGCCTCTCGGGCGGCCAGCAGCAGCGGGTGGCCATCGTTCGCTGTCTCGCCATGAACCCGAAGCTCCTGCTGCTCGACGAGATCACCTCGGCGCTCGACCCCGAGCTGGTCGGCGAGGTCCTCAGCCTGGTCGGCGAGCTGGCTGATCTCGGCATGACCATGCTGCTGGCCACCCACGAGATGGGGTTCGCGCGCGACGTCGCCGACCAGGTCTGCTTCCTCGAGAACGGCCTGATCGTCGAGTCGGGCACCCCCGAGAAGATCTTCGGCGATCCTGACCAGGCCGCCACTCGCCGGTTCCTCCAGCGGACCCTCGACCAAGGAGGTTCGGGATGAACCAGCCCGACGCTGACGTAGAGATCGACGAGGTGCTCGTCCGGGGCCTCCTCGATGCCCAGCACCCCGATTTGAGCGAGGAGCCGCTCGCCTACCTCGATGCCGGGTGGGACAACGCCTCGTGGCGCCTCGGCGACGACCTGCTCGTGCGACTCCCTCGCCGTGACGACGCCGCGGCCCTGATCCTCAACGAGCAGCGGTGGCTCCCGGAGATCGCCGACGACCTCCCGCTGGAGGTCCCCCTCCCCGTCGCCACCGGGACGCCGGGCCTCGGCTACCCCTATCACTGGTCGGTCGTGCCCTGGCTGGACGGGACCGCCGCCGACGTCGCTGATCTCACCGAGCCCGAGGAGTCGGCCGAGCGCTTCGGTGCCTTCGTGACCGCACTCCATCGACCAGCACCACCCGATGCGCCGCAGAACCCCTATCGTGGCGGCCCGCTCGAAGAGAAGACCGAGCTCTTCGTGGCCCGAGCCAATGGCCTCTCTGACGAGGTCGACGTCGACGGCCTCGCCGCCATCTGGGCCGAGGCGCTCCAGGCGCCGGCAGCCGACGAGCCAGTCTGGCTCCACGGCGATCTCCACCCCGGCAACCTGCTGCTCAGCGACGGGATCTTGACCGGGGTGATCGACTTCGGCGACCTCTGCCAGGGCGATGCCGCCTGCGACCTGGCGGGCGCCTGGCTGCTCTTCGAGCCCGACCATCTCGACACGGTTCGCAGCTCGGCCGGCGGCGTCGACGATGCCACCTGGGCCAGGACCCGAGCCTGGGCCGCCTTCTTCGGGCTGATCTTCACTGCCATCGGCATGAACGGTCGACCAAGCTACGAGGTCATCGGCCGACGAGCGCTGACCTCGCTCCTCTCGACCCGGTGATCCCTCGGCGCCCACGCGCCGAGGTCACATGTCGGGCGAGGCGTGCTTCAGCCGGATGGACTTGAACGGGAAGATGAGGACCACGACGATCCCGAAGTAGAGGAAGATCCCGACCGCCGGGACCAGGTAGGTGAGCACGATGGTGGCGCTGTAGGCCAGCACCACCCACCACAGCGAGGAGCGGGCCTCGGCCAGGTCCGCCTCTGGGGCGCCCGCCATCTCGAGGCCCGCTCGACGGGCATACGCGTCGAGGCCCACCATCAGGACCCGGATGACGAGCAGGGTCAGGCCGTAGAGCACGGTGAACACCCGCCGGGCTGCGTGGTCCTCGTGGAGCGACTCGGCGACGAGGCGGGTCGGGAACGGGAGGAACGCCACGACCATCAAGAAGACGAGGTTCAGGCGCATGAAGGTGCCGTCGACCCGCTCGAGCCGGTCGGTGATGGCGGAGTGGCCGATCCAGGTGATGCCGATCGTCAGAAAGCTGATGACATAGGCGAGGTACGAGGGCCACCCACGGAGCAGCTGGTCGAAGGGCGTGCCCGTCCCGTGCAAGGCCAGATCGAGGACCAGCAGCGTGATGGCGATGGCCAGGACACCGTCGCTGAAAGCCTCGAGCCGAGTCGTGCTCAGCGTCCTGGAGGCGCCCTGTGATTCCATCGCCCTGATCCTTGCGCACCCAGCTCCCTCACGACGTGATCGGAGCCGCTGGCATCAGGTCGAAGGCAGCTCAGCGAGGAGCGATCGCACCCGAGCATCGATGTCATCGATGATCGGACGGACCTCCTCGACCGGCTTGCCCGCCGGATCGACGAGCTCCCAGTCGAGGTAGCGCTTGCCCGGATAGACCGGGCAGGTGTCGCCACATCCCATCGTCACGATGACGTCGGCCGCCCGGGTCGTCTCGTCGGTGAGGGGCTTCGGGAAGTCCTTGGAGACGTCGAGGCCTCGCTCCTCCAAGACCGCCACCACCGAGGGGTTCAGCTGGTCCCCGGGCTCAGAGCCGGCGGACTCCACCCGGACCGAGCCGGCGGCGTAGTGATCGAGCAGGACGCGCGCGGCCAGGCTCCGCCCCGAGTTGTGGACGCACAAGAAGAGGACGGTCGGGGTGTCGGGCATGGGGTCTCCGTGGTCAGGTGGTCGGATCGCTGTGGTGGGCGACGATGATGTCGGACGCCTCGGCGCTGGTGATGCCGGGGTAGAGCAGCTTGATCAGGCCGAAGGCCAGCACCGCGCCGACCACCTGGGCCGAGATGAAGCTCGGCGCCGAGGAGGGCGCGATCCCGGCGAAGGTGTTGGAGAACATCCTTCCGACCGTGATGGCGGGGTTGGCGAAGCTCGTCGAGCTGGTGAAGAAGTAGGCCGCCCCGATGTAGGCGCCGACCGCTGCGGGAGCGAGGTGCACGCGGTCGGATCGCACGAGGGCGAAGATCGCCAGCAGGAGGCCGATGGTGGCGATCACCTCAGAGAGCCAGTGCGGTCCCGACGCTCGGTGCTTGGTCGAGATCTCGAAGAGTGCCTTGGCGAACATGGCGTTGGCCAGCCAGGCACCCGTGATGCAGCCAGCCATCTGGGCCGGGAGGTAGGCGGCGGCGTCTCTCCACGACAGACCGCCGAAGCCGGCGTCGACGAATGAGACCACTGGATTGAAGTGCGCGCCGGAGATGGGGCCGAACATCAAGATGATGGCGAAGAGGCCCACTGCCGTGGCCGCTGCGTTCTCGAGGAGCTGGAGGCCGACGTCGCTTGGCGAGAGGGTCTGCGCAGCGATGCCCGAGCCGATGACGATGGCCGCCAGGAAGGCGCTCCCGAGGTACTCCGCAAGAAGTCGTCGCCACAGCGGGGCCTCGCTCATCCCTTGCTCCCGGTGATCGATCCGAACATCAGCGGCCCGTGATCGCTGCGATCACGGCGGCGAGACGAGGGTCGTCGAGGGGTCGCTCGCACCACCCCACGGCCTGCGTGGTCAACTCGGCAGCGCACCGCGCTCGGGAGCGGTCGACGTCGTCCTCGAGGATCGAGATGCTCAGAGCGGGCTGCACGCGCTCCACGGAGTCCTCCCTCTAGATTGATGAACGTCGATATGAACAGTGTGCTCGATAGATCGATACCTGTCAATGGAAGGTGATCCGATGGCCACGACGCCCGAAACGACCGATCACGAACTCGATGATCGGTGCTGCGCTCCCCTCAGCGAGCACCCGCTCTCCGCCGCGGACGCCGACGAGGCGGCCAAGATCTTCGCCGCCCTCGGCGACCCCGTCCGGCTGCGACTCTTCTCGATCATCGCCACCGAGGGTGAGGCCTGCAGCTGCAACCTGGAGGGCCCACTCGACCGGAGCCAGCCGACCATCTCGCACCACACCAAGATCCTCGCCGAGGCGGGCCTCATCGTGGGTGACAAGCGCGGCCGCTGGGTCTGGTGGTCCGTCGCACCCGGCCGACTCGAGGCGGCTGCCGCCCTGTTGCGTCAGGCCTGAGCCAGTCGCTGGCGCAAGGTGGGCCTTCCGAGGGCACATCGTGGGCCCTCGGAAGGCGACCGGACGCTCCTGGACATCCTCTGGGTCGATGAGCGTCCTGGTCGCCACCATGGCATCGAAGTCTGCCCAGTCCTTCAGTCGGTTGAGGGAGAGCTTGAAGACCACAAGATCGTTGGCGGAGAGGAAGGGCAGCTCCACCACTTGGTCCCCGACCGAGAACGCGAACCACGCCGCTCGTTCCACCACGATCTTGTTCACCGACTCGAGGGTTGGCACCTACCGATCGTCTTCGTAGGCCGAGATGTTGGCCTGGGCAAGGCCAGCGATCCCTCCGCTCTCCACCTGGGTCGGTCCCCTGGAACGGCGGACCGAGCGAAGGAACGACCCATACGTGTGCCATATCGAAAACGACATGGACGGCGTGCGATGTGCGGCGGTCTGTTCGGTCCCGACCGCTACGGGTGGAACTGCATCTCATGCGTCGGGCAGGAGGCCAGAGCTGGCGACGCCCATGTCCATGCTTCGGAGCTCGACCACAGCTGTGGCACGACATTGGTCGGGAAAGGTGCGCCATTCGATGCCATGAAGCTCGCTGACTGCCCGGGCGCCATGGTGATCGGCAGCGTCGAGAAGCCGGGCTCGGCATCGCCGAGCGTGGGTCCACCGATGTCGCTGACCACAGTGATCGCGGTGATCGTGATGGCCGCCGTGGACGTGTTCTTGATCGCCACGACAGGGACAGCAATGGTCTGGCCCGATGGGTTCTTCCAGCTCGTGAGGTCTTGCTCGGTCAAGCTCGGCATCGACGTGGGGCATGCGATGGTCGTCGTGGTTGTGCTCCCGGGAGCTGCCGAAACCTGCGTGGTGGTGGTCGCCGGTGAAGGTGGCGGCACCGTCGTCGTGGTCACCGTCGACGAGGCCGGTCCGACGAGGAGGCGCACCGCCTGGCCCCGTCGGATCTGGGTCCCTCCTGCGGGCTGCTGGGCGAGCACGATGGTGCTGCTCCCTGCCCCCTTCGACGTGGTGACGGACACCGCGAGCCCGGCTGCGCGAATCGTCGAGACCGCCACCATGGTTGGCCGACCCACAATGCTCGGGACTCGAACCATGGCACTGGCGCTCTCTCGATGGTGGTGGGTGGCGAGCATGCCAACGGTCGTACCTGCCAGCAGGAGGAGTACCGCAACAAGGGCAGCCACCACCCACGGCCGACGGCGAGCGCTCGGGGCGAACCCTGCCTCCACGGCGATGTCCTCAGGCCGGCCCACCCGGTCGAGCAGCTCGTTGAGCGCCACGTCGTCATCGACCGGGAGGTCGGCTCGCGCCTCGGCGATGTGCTCGCTGATCTCCTCGACCAGCTGGTTCCGTCTCGCCGCGGGTGCGTCGCCCAGCGCCGCACGGAGCTGATCGAGATAGCGCGAGACGATGGCGTCTTGACTGACCGTCGACATCAGGAGCGCCCCCCTTCCAGGATCGAGTCCACGTTCCGCTTGAATCGGGTCCACTGCTCCTGGAAGCGACCAAGCGCCTCCTTCCCGTCGGCGCTCAGGCGGTAGTAGCGCCGAGGAGGCCCTTGGTCCGACTCGGCCCAGTAGGTCTCGACCAGCCCCGATGTCCGAAGGCGGTTGAGCAAGGGATAGACGGTCCCCTCACTCGTCACCAGGCCATCGGCCTCGGCCAGCGACCTGACCAGATCGAACCCGTAGCGATCCTTCTCCCGGAGCAGCGCAAGGACGCAATACTCGATGGCCCCACGGCGCATCTGCACCAGCAGCTTGTCGGCATCGCCAAGTACCATGCGTCATAGTGTAGAGAGGCATCACCCGCTGCGACGGTCGCCCCAGCTCGCACGACCACCTGAAGGATCCATCCGTCAGTCCCACCCCGAGGACAACTGAACGATCACCTGTCGAACTCGCTAAAGTGAACTCTAGGTAAACTAAGTGACACTTTGGAGAACGTACGATGACAAACATTCACATCGAGGGCTGGCACACCGATCCCTTCGGCCTCCACGATGCCCGGTGGCTCTCTGCGGGTGAGCCCACCAAGCTCGTGCGCGACGGCGCCGCCGAGTTCTATGAGCCTGTCCCCGCCCTTGCCCCCTCGTTCGCTGCTCGGCCCATCTCGGATCACGAGCTGCCCGGCGATGGGCTTGACCTGTGCCGCTCGGACCAGGTGGTCCGCTCTCAGCGCGCCGCCCTCAACCGGGCTGGCACCTCCATCTTGGTGCTGACCCACACCTGAGCCACCAAGTGACCGGGCAGTAACCACGAACCCAGCCCGCTTGCTAGGTTCTCAGCCACGGCTCGGGAACCATCTCGGGCACAGAACTCGTCACGACCGTGACGTGAGCAACAGGGAGGGACCCCATGGGTGGGACCGTGATCGTTTCGGGTGCTCGCACCCCCATCGGCAAGCTGTCGGGGGCTCTCGCCTCCAAGACCGCCATGGATCTCGGTGGCATCGCCATCGCCGAGGCCATCCGCCGTGCTGGCATCTCGCCAGAGCAGGTGGACTATGTCTACATGGGCCAGGTCATCCAGGCCGGCCAGGGTCAGATCACTGCCCGCCAGGCGGCCGTGGCTGGTGGCGTGCCGATGAGCGTGCCGGCCACCACCATCAACAAGGTCTGCCTCTCGGGCCTCAACGCCATCTACCTGGCCGACCTGATGATCAACGCCGGTGAGGCCGACATCGTCGTTGCCGGTGGCATGGAGTCGATGACCCAGGCTCCCCACCTCCTGCCGAACTCCCGTGCGGGCTACCGGATCGGAGACGTGACCGTCGTCGACTCGATGATGTACGACGGTCTCACCTGCGCCATCGACCACTGTGCGATGGGCCTCGGCACCGAGAACTACAACAAGGCCGTCGGCGTCAGCCGCGAGCGCCAGGACGCCTTCGCTGCCGCCAGCCACCAGAAGGCCGCCGCCGCCATCGCGGCCGGCAAGTTCGAGGAGGAGATCGTCTCGGTCGAGATCCCTCAGCGCAAGGGCGACCCGAAGATCGTCTCGGTCGACGAGGGCGTGCGTGGCGAGACGACCGAGGAGTCGCTTGGCGGGCTGCGACCCGCCTTCACCAAGGACGGGACGATCACGGCCGGCAATGCCTCGCAGATCTCCGATGGTGGCGCTGCCGTCATCGTGATGTCCAAGGCCAAGGCCGAGGAGCTCGGCATCAGCCCACTCGGCGAGCTCGTCTCGTATGGCCAGGTGGCCGGCCCCGACGCATCGCTGCTGACCCAGCCGTCACGTGCCATCGCCCAGGCCTGCGCCAAGGCGGGCATCAACCCGACCGACCTCGACCTGCTCGAGATCAACGAGGCCTTCGCCGCAGTCGGCCTGGCCTCGACCGACGAGCTCGGCGTCGACCCTGAGCTGGTCAACGTGAACGGTGGCGCCATCGCCCTCGGCCACCCTGTCGGCATGTCGGGGACCCGCGTCGCCCTGACGGCGCTCCTCGAGCTCCGTCGCCGTGGCGGCGGCCTCGCGGCCGTGTCGCTCTGCGGTGGTGGTGGCCAGGGCGATGCCGCCCTGCTCCGCTCCATCAGCTGAGCTCGATCACCTCGCACACGACCCGGCTGGAGCAGCTCCAGCCGGGTCGTGTCGCGCCCGGGCGCCGAGATGGGTCATTGCCTCGCCGGGACCTCGAGCTCCATCAGGGCGCCGGTGGCCCAGGCCACCTCGGCCCATGAGTCGACCTCGAAGCTGAGGATCGAGAGCGTGGCGGGAGGGTACGACGTCGAGGGCGCCGCCGGCCCCTCGGTCCGCCCCGTGTAGAGCAGATCGAGCACCAGGCAGTGGACGGTCGGGTTGTGTCCCACCATGGCCACCGAGCCGAACTCGTCGGGAACCTCTCGGATGATGTCGAGTGCCTCGTCAGGCGTCGCCTGGTAGAGCCGACGATCCGTCGCCACCGCTGCGTCAGGGAGGCAGCCGGCGAACACGCCCTCTGCCGTCGCCTTTGTCCTCGCCGCCGGTGAGGCCACGGTGAGCACCGGGAGGGGTGCGGCGAAGTGGCCCGAGTCGAGGAGCCCTCGCAGCGTGGCCACCTGCGCCACCCCTCGAGGGGAGAGCCGGCGATCTCGATCTCGCCCACCGGGGGGTGGGTTGTTGACCGCATGGGCATGGCGGAGGAGCCAGAGCGTCTTGGCCATGGAGCCAGTCTGATCCTCAGGAACCTCTCCGCGGTCGATCCCCTCGCGGGACCTGATGGCCTAGCGTGTGAGGCCAACGAACCGAAGAGGATCTCGCCCCATGCAGCTCGCCACCACGCTCATCGCCACCCACGGGAATCACATCAGCTATCTCCAGGCCATCGTCCTTGGTCTGCTCCAGGGCGTCACCGAGCTGTTCCCGATCTCGAGCCTCGGCCACTCCGTGCTGATCCCGGCTCTGCTCGGCTGGCACAACTTGGTGGGCTCGCAGACTGCCGACACCTCGTTCTTCTTGACCTTCGTCGTTGGCCTCCACCTCGGCACCGCCATCGGCCTGATCCTCTACTACCGCCGGACGTGGGTGACGCTCGCCGGTGGCCTCGTCTCCTCGGTCAAGGAGCGCTCCATCGCCAAGCCGGCCCAGCGCCTCATCTGGCTCCTGATCCTCGGCACCATCCCCGTTGGCGTGGTGGGCCTCGTCTTGGAGCACACCTTGCGCAAGCAGTTCGCCAAGCCGCTCTCGGCCTCGATCTTCTTGATGGTCAACGGCTTGATCCTCTTCGGCGCCGAGCTGCTCCGACGTCGCAGCTTGGCCCGAGCCGGCATGTCGACGGCCAAGGGACGTCACACCAAGGGCCGTGCCGCTGCGGTGAGCGACGAGGTCGCCACCGGCACCTACAACTTGGAGACCCTTCCCCTCTCTCGCGGCGTGGCGATCGGCGCGTCGCAGATCTTGGGGCTCATCGCTGGCATCAGCCGCTCGGGCGCCAACATGGCCGCGGGCCTCCTTGGCGGGCTCGACCACGAAGACGCGGCCCAGTTCTCGTTCCTGCTGGCCACCCCGGTGATCCTGGCCGCCGCCCTGCTCAAGCTCCCCGAGCTCTTCGGCCCGCTCGGCAACGGCATCCGCGGGCAGTGCCTGGTCGGCGCCATCGCAGCCGGCGTGGCGGGCTACTTCTCGGTGAAGTTCCTCGTCCGGTGGTTCGAGACCAAGACGCTCTGGCCCTTCGCCGTGTACTGCCTCATCGTCGGCGGGGCTTGCGCCATCTACTTCAGCTAGCGCATCCCATCGGAGGGGTCGCTACGACCCATCCACGTTCCGACGTCCCTCGAGCGCTCGACCGAGCGTGAGCTCGTCGGCGTACTCGAGGTCACCGCCCACAGGGAGGCCGCTGGCGATCCTGGTCACCGTCAGGCCGAGCGGGGTCAGGAGCCGGGCCAGGTACATCGCGGTCGCCTCGCCCTCGAGGTTGGGGTTCGTGCACAAGATGACCTCGGTCACCCCTTCGGGGTCGAGGCGGGCCAGCAGCTCAGCCACGCGGATCTGCTCGGGCCCGATGCCCTCCAGCGGGTTCAGCGCACCGTGGAGGACGTGGTAGCGACCGTGGAACTGGCTGGTGCGCTCGACGGCCACGATGTCACGAGGATCCTCGACGACGCACAGCGTCGTCGTCTCCCGCCGGCTGTCGGCACAGATCGGGCAGAGCTCGCCGGTGTCGGCCACGTTCAAGCAGATGGCACAGAGCGCAGTGCGCTCCTTGACCTCGACGATGGCCGCCGCCAACCGCTGGGCATCCTCGTTCGGGATCTTGAGCAGGTGGAAGGCGATGCGCTGGGCTGACTTCGGTCCCACCCCGGGCAGGCGCCCGAGCTCGTCGATCAGGCGCCGGAGGGAGCCGGTGTACATCTAGGCCTCCTCCTCGACCGCGCCCGGGAATGCCTCCAAGATGCGCGAGGTGGCGACGTTGGCGACCGCACCCTGTGGCGCCTCGACGAGCTCGGTCAGGTCGATCGAGCTGGCCTCTTCCTCGAGCTCCGACTCGCTCACCGGTGCGGGGGCCGTCGCCTCGACGACGGGAGGGGAACTCGGCGTGGCCGAGCCATCGACCACGATCTCAAGGGTGATGGGGACGCCGAGGGCGGTCGAGAGCACACCCTCGACCTGCGCCTTCTTCTCCACGCACTTGTCTCGGTGGGGGTCAGTCGGCACGGCGAAGCGGGCCACGTTCCCCTCCAGACTGGTGAGACGTCCTGCGGAGTACATGGCCTTGGTGATCCCCTTGAGCTCGCCGAGGATCGTGTCGGTCCAGAGCGCACTGAGCGAGTCGAGGCTCACATCGGTCGGCGGAGTCGGCGTCGTTGGAGCTGCCTCAGGCTCACCCACGACCGTCGTCGGCGCAGGTGCCGGCTCGGGGGCGGCGGGTGGCGGCGTTGCTGCCGCAGGCGCAGGCGCAGGAGCGGGTGCAGGTGCAGACGGTGCGGCTGCGGCCTTGGCAGCCCGGTAGGCCCCGAGCGACGGCTTGGACCCGTCGGCCGGGGCCACAGGCGTGGGCGGCGGTGGTGGTGGGGTGGCGGCCCGAGCCGGCGCCGCTCCCCCGGCGCTGAGCTGCGCCACCGCTCGCTCGAGCTTGGCCAGCCGAGCATCCAAGCTGGCGACGTCGCCGTCGAGGTCGCTGCGCGCTGCACGCACCACGGCCACCTCCAAGATGACCTGTGGGTCGGGGGCGTCGCGCATGTCCACCTGCGAGCGACCGAGGAGCTCGATGGCTCGGACGAGTCGACCGAGTCCGAGCCGTCGGGCCTGATCCTCGATGCGGCTTCGATCTGTGCCCGCCATGTCGGCCACCGTCGGCGACAGCGTCAGCAAGAAGCCCTGGCGAAGGTCGTCGACGAGCTCGACGCAGAGCTGCTGGGGACCCCACCCACTCTCGTGGAGTGCGGAGAGCGCCACCAAGGATCGTCCGGCATCCTCCTCGCAGAGCCCCTCGATGACCTCGATGAGCGCAGGGCGGATGTCGGTGGCGTCGCCAGAGGCTGCCACCTGGTCAAGTGCGCTGAGGGCGTCGCGCGCCGAGCCGCGACCCTTGCGCACCGCCACCGAGAGCGCCGCCTCATCGAGACCGAGGCCGGCGTCGTCACTGACGTCCTTGACCAGCTGCTCGAGCGTGTCGGCCGACAGCAGACGGAACTCGAGGTGCTGGGTCCGGCTGCGGATGGTGGCGGGGACCTTCTGGGGATCGGTCGTGGCCAAGACGAAGACCACGTGACCGGGGGGCTCCTCGAGGGTCTTGAGGAGCGCGTTGGCGGCCGCCGGCGTGAGCATGTGGACCTCGTCGACGATGTAGACCTTCGAGCGACCGGGCGAGCCCAGTGCGGCATGCGAGATCAGGTCACGGATGGCGTCCACGCCATTGTTCGAGGCGGCGTCCATCTCGATGACGTCCATCGACGTCCCCCGTGTGATCTCCACGCAGCTCGCACAGGTCCCACACGGCTCGCCCTCGACGACGTGCTCGCAGTTGAGCGCCTTGGCCAGGATCCTGGCCGTCGAGGTCTTGCCCGTGCCTCGGGGTCCACTGAACAGGTACGCATGGGCCACCTGGTCGTGCGCCACCGCACTGCGCAGGGCTCGCACCACGTGGTCTTGGCCCCGCAAGGCCTCGAAGGTCCCCGGCCGATACCGCCGATAGAGCGACACCGGCTCGTTCGCCGCACCCGGGGATCGAAGATCGTTGGCCATCCTTCGATGCTACCGGCGGGGACCGACGTCGCCCGCTGCCTCGGACCACGTCCACACGGAAGGCGCCGGTCCTCGGAGTGATGGCCAGGTTGACTGCGGCACACGCCCAATCTCGCTGAGAGCTGCTGCCTTCCGACCCTGACTCGGTTCACGAGCGGCCGTTGCGCAGGACCCGGCCACCACTCCCAAGACCGGCGCCAGCCACCACGGTAGCGCCCCGCACGCAGGTGGTGCACCCGGCTGAGGGGAGGGGCTCGTGGCTCTTGTAGGCTTTGGCGTCCGGTCTGGGTCTCCCAGGCCGACACGGAGGCGTGCGAGAGCGGCCGAATCGGCACGATTGGAAATCGTGTGTGGGGAAACTCACCGTGGGTTCAAATCCCACCGCCTCCGCCACATGGCAGCATCGAGCAGCACCTGGAGCGACGAGGGGGCCATGGGCCTCGCCCTCGAGCAGGCTCGTCTGGCGGCAGAGGGCGGCGACGTCCCCGTCGGCGCGGTCGCACTCCACAACGGCATGCTGATCGCAGCGGCCGGCAATCGTCGAGAGGCTGACGGTGACCCCACCGCGCATGCCGAGATCCTGGTGATCAGGGCCGCCGCCGAGGCGCTTCATCGGTGGCGGCTCGATGATGTGACCATCGTCGTCACGCTCGAGCCCTGCGTGATGTGCGCCGGTGCGATCTTGAACGCCCGCATCGGGCGCCTCGTGGTCGGAGCGATGGACGAGAAGGCCGGTGCCGTCGGCTCCCGCTATCAGGTGCTCACCGACCCCCGGCTGAACCACGAGGTGCCCGTCAGCTACGGCCTCGGGGCGGCGGCGTCGAGCGAGCTGCTCACGGCCTTCTTCGCCCAGCGACGCTGAGCGACGTCGCTCAGGCGGGCTCGGTCACCGTGGCCGGCTGCTCGCTGGAGAGCGCGGTGCGCCCCTCGGCGTAGGTCAGCCACTGGCCGGCGTCGAAGTCGTAGAGCTTGCAGGCCCGGGTGTTCGACACATAGTCACGAAGGCGGAGCGGCTCGTCGATCACGGTGCCGGGGAAGGCCTCCTCGATGGCCTCGGCGGCGTCTTCGAGCTTGTACATCGGGACGCGCATGTCCACGTGGTGCGGCACGTGGACCATGATCCAGTGGAGGAAGAAGTTGAGGCCCTTGGGGACCCGGAGAACCGTGGTGCCCTCCATCTGGGCCTTGAACTTGGTCCACTCCGACTTCTTCCACCACTTGATGTCAGGCGACACGTGGTGCACGTGGACTGCTGCGCCCATGACATAGGCGAAGCCCACGAAGGGCAGGACGACGGTGCGCACGTCCAGCCAGAGGATGCCGAAGAACGAGTCGCCCTGGGCGACGCCGATCAAGGAGAACAAGGTCGTCATCCCGGCCACGAACGCCACCACGAGCCAGCGGTCGCGACGGATGGCCTTGGCCCAGCGCGCCGGCGGTTGGCCGACCATCATCTTCTTGATCCAGATCTGGTGGATGTAATAGACGCCGGCACCGGCCCACGACCACTCGAAGCGGTGGACGAGTCGGCGCCACCATCCCATCTGGGCGAACTCGGCCGGCGTCACCGGGTGCCAGACGAAGTCGAAGCCCTGCCGAACGGTGAAGGCATGGTGCACGCGGTTGTGGCCGAGGATCCAGCCCTCCCAGACGTGCAGGCTGGGCAAGAAGGCGAGACGTCCGATGGTGGCGTTCATTCGCTTTGACTTGAACAGGGCCCCGTGGGCGGCGTCGTGTCCGATGATGAAGAGGCCCGAGACGACGAGTGCCATCACGATCTCCAGGCCCGCCACGGCGAAGATGTTGGACACGAAGACAAGGGCGACCAACAGACCCACGTAGAGCACCGCATCGCGGGCGAAGTAGGCCATGCCTTTCCACGTCGGGTTGTCGTAGACGCTCTCGGGGAGGGCGTCGATCACTGGCTTCAAGGATCCGGACCGCTCGGCCCTCGGCTCCATCACGGCGGTGTCAGTCTCTGGCGTCATTGCTGGCCTCTCGGCTCGGGGCGGCGTGGTGACGTCGCTCGTGGTCTCAGCGTACCCCGACCACGACGACAGTCCGCCCTCGCGCCACGCCATTCTCAGGAAGCCGCGGGTCTCGTGCCCCGGGTGCTCCCTCGGCGGAGATCGGGCCGGGAAGTCGGTCTAAGATCGTCGACGGAGGGGTGCCAGAGCGGCCGAATGGGACGGTCACGAAAACCGTTGTACGTACTGCGTACCGTGGGTTCAAATCCCACCCTCTCCGCTCGAGGTCGGCGCCACCGACCCGTCGCACGACGGGTCGGTGGACCGTCGGCCGCGTCGTCGCCCCATCACTTCGTCCAGGCGCACCGGGCGCTCCGGACCTGTCAACCAAGGAGCACCATGGCTGAGAGTCGAACCCCCCTCGAGCAGAAGCGCTTGCTGGTCACCTCGATCCCGGGACCCAAGTCGGCGGAGATCGCCGAGCGACGGGCCGTGGCCGTTTCCGCCGGCGTCAGCTCGGGCGTCCATGCCTACATCGCTCGTGGCGAAGGAGCGATCTTGGTGGACGTCGACGGCAACCAGCTCATCGACCTCGGCTCCGGCATCGCGGTGACCGGGGTGGGTCACGCCAACCCGGCCGTGGCCGCCGCCATCGCCGAGCAGGCGGCGGACTTCAACCACACCTGCTTCATGGTCACGCCCTATGAGGAGTACGTCGCCGTGGCCGAGGCGCTCAACGAGCTGACCCCGGGAGATCACGCCAAGGCGAGCGCGCTGTTCAACTCCGGGGCTGAGGCCGTCGAGAACGCCATCAAGATCGCCCGGCACGCAACTGGCAAGACCGCCGTGGTCGCCTTCGACCACGCCTACCACGGCCGGACGAACCTGACCATGGCCCTGACGGCGAAGAACATGCCCTACAAGGACCAGTTCGGCCCCTTCGCCCCCGAGGTGTACCGAGTGCCGATGTCCTACCCGCTCCGTGACGGTGGCCGCAGCGGTGCCGAGGCGGCGGCCGAGGCGATCTCCCAGATCGAGGTGCAGGTCGGCGCCGACAACCTCGCGGCGATCCTCATCGAGCCCATCCAGGGCGAAGGCGGCTTCATCGTTCCTGCCCCTGGCTTCCTGCCCGCCCTGGCCGCCTGGGCCAGGGCCAATGGGGTCGTCTTCATCGCCGACGAGGTCCAGACCGGCTTCTGCCGGACCGGCTCCTGGTTCGCCTGTGACGACGAGGGCGTAGTCCCCGACCTGATCACCACCGCCAAGGGCATCGCCGCCGGCATGCCGCTGGCCGCCGTCACCGGCCGAGTCGAGATGATGAACGCCGTCCACCCTGGTGGCCTCGGTGGGACCTATGGCGGCAACCCGGTGGCCGCTGCCGCGGCGCTGGCCAGCATCGAGGTCATGCGCTCGAACGACCTGGCGGCCAAGGCTCGCCACATCGGCGAGATCGTCACCACGCGCTTCGAGAAGCTCGCCACCGACCTCGACTGCATCGCCGAGGTGCGCGGCCGTGGTGCCATGATCGCCATCGAGCTCGTCCGCTCCGGCACTCTCGAGCCCGACGCGTCGCTGGCCAAGGACGTCGTGGCGGCGTGTGCCGCCGAGGGCGTGCTCACGCTCAGCTGCGGGACCTATGGCAACGTGCTGCGGCTGCTGCCGGCCTTGATCATCGACGATGACCTGCTCAACGACGGCCTCGACGTTCTCGAGGCAGCGATCCGAGCGGGTGCGAAGAGCTGAGCTCGCCTGATCAGCCGGGCGTGCACGCCCCGGTCGACACGCGCCGGGTGAGCGAGACGGCCCGCTCGATGGTCGGCGTCACGGCGGCCGCCGTCAGGGCGTAGCCGACGCCGGTGGCGACGGTCGAGCGCGAGAACACGACCCCGAGCACGTGGCCGCCCGCCACCACGAGTGGGCTCCCTGAGTCACCCGGCTTGATGGAGGCGCTCAGCTCGTAGACCTGGCGCGTGACCAGTGCCGCTCCATAGATGTCGCGCCCGACGGCATCGAAGGAGGCGGAGATGCCGGCCCCAGTGATGTGCTGCCCGCCATTGAGTGGGAAGCCGACGACGGCGGCCTGGGTGCCGCGTGGCGCCACGGTCGCATCGAGGGTCAGCGGCGCCCCGAGCGGTGCCGCCACCTTCAAGACGGCGATGTCCAGCTCAGGGTCGACGAGCACGGGGACGGCGGGGACGGCCAGCGAGTTGATGACGAGGGTTGGGTTCGCCTCGCCGGCGATGACGTGGGCGTTGGTGACCACCATGCCCGGGCCGACCACGAAGCCAGTCCCCTCTTGGTAGCCCCCACAGGCGGCACCGAACACCTTGTAGACCGAGCCCTCGACCGTCGTCCCGATGGCCAACGCCGCCGCCGACGTCGGCTGGAGGCTGGGGTCGGCCACCGGTGGGATCACGTCGGCGAAGACCGAAGGGAACCCCTGAGAGGACAGGAGGCCTTGGACCTCGGCCAAAGCGGAGGGGATGGGTGGCATGGCGGAGTCCACGGTGCGCAGCACGGCCGAGCGACCGAGCGCGTTGGCCAGCCAGCCGAACTGGGCTTGGACCAAGAAGCCGGAGATCAGCCACGCCGAGAGCAACACGCTGACCGCACCGAGCGCGGCGCCGAAGGCGGCGTCGACGGAGCCGAGGTGCCACCGGCGCATCGCCACCGCCGCCCACCCACCGAGCACGCGGCCGGCCATGCCGAAGAGGGCGGCCAGCCCGAGGACGAGGACGAGCGTGATGGCGGCGCGGGCATTGCCGGCGGCCAGG
>Ga0164297_10001604_pt1 | contig 23681 bp, 22 predicted proteins | sample GEODES058metaG_FD_113539 | JGI IMG/M metagenome (GOLD analysis project Ga0164297, IMG submission 113539) | Dystrophic lake water microbial communities from Trout Bog Lake, Wisconsin, USA - GEODES058 metaG | ecosystem: Environmental > Aquatic > Freshwater > Lake | place: USA: Trout Bog Lake... | reverse complement strand
CCGCTGTGGTGTGTGCGTGACCGCAGGGTATAAAAAGAAAATTTATTGGCTACTACTCCCTGCTCTTCCAATTCGGTGAAATAAGGCTCTACATTCTTTTCAGCGATGTCATGTATTGAACGAAGCTTTTCAAATGACTTATTAAATGAATTGAACGAAGTAGACTTGAATGGCCAGGGATGTGAATGATCTGCCATTTTAGCTGCCAGCACATTTTTAAGATCGTGGGCAGCATTGAGTCCTTTATAGGCAAGGCCTAAAATGCCCTTTGCGCCTACAAAATTACCTTTTTGCTGCACCGTTGTAATGGCAACATGGGAGCGCTCTAGGGATAAGCTATCATGTCCTTCGCCAATTCGCACCCCCGTGTTTACTAAAGGCCCTGCCCACCCACCTGTGCCATATGCCACTATTTGGGCAAATGAAGTTGGTTTCAGATTGGTATCATGCAACGTTTCATACGCCTCTGGCGCTACCGCAAGCGTGCTGCTACCCGTATCCAGCAATACATTTACCGGCACATTTCGGCTACCAATATAGATGGTGGCGGTATAATCATTGCCGGAATAAACATTGGTGATAGGTATTCTCATCGGGCGGGTTCCGGAAACGCCTACCTTAAATTTTTTAGCACTTTTAGATTTTGCCATAAAACATAATTTGACAGGTTCTGCAATGGGTCTATGATTAATTGTTAAGACACTACAAATATAAACGTTATAGAACAGCTAGTAATTGTTCCTGAAAAAAATTTCATTTTTTATGTAATTTTCATTTTTTTACTGCCAACTCAGTACTTATGATGATCAACCCACTTATGCGAGCTGAATAATTGTACAGCAATAACGATCCACAATGAGCACACCATTCAAAACATTATACCCACTTTCTACTGCCTTGCAACAACTAAAAAAAATCAATGAAATATTAATTTGCTTATTGGTATCGGTGATCTGCTGGTCCTGCCAAAACACGACTGCAACCCGCACAGTTGCGGTACCAAAACCATTGATTGATGCGACAGGTGTGACGCTAAGATCGGACACCTTGCATCCACCCCGCATCGTAGACCTTGACACCATGCCAACTCCGGTTGTAATAACGGTTCCCACATCCAATAGATCAATGACGCTTAGCAACGGTCAAAGAATTAATCTGAGCGCGCCTGAAAAAAGGTTGGCCGGCTTTTCATCTGTAATGACAACTTTCTCCACGGAACAGGGGCTTTATGGGTTGATCTCCAAAGTTTATTGCGATAAAAAAGGAAATCTGTGGTTTGGAACGGACGGAGGAGGCGTAATTCGGTATGACGGCAAGACCTACACTACTTATACTGCAGCTCAAGGCCTGGGATCGAATACTGTGCGAAGCATTGTAGAAGATAACAGCGGCAACATGTGGTTTGGCACAGATGGTGGCGGTGCCAGCAGGTTCGATGGAAAGTATTTTACCACCTTCACATCTAAAAACGGGCTCGGAAATAACAATGTGTGGTGTAGTTTGGTGGATAGATCCGGGTTTGTATGGTTTGGCACAGATGGCGGCGGGGCATGTTGTTATGATGGCAATAAGTTCATTACCTACAACACAGATCGTGGTTTGGCAAACAACGTTGTAAAGTGTATGGCTACAGACAAGAACGGAGACCTGTGGTTAGGTACAGACGGTGGCGGCGCAACAAAATTTGACGGGCAACATTTCACTACTTACAATAAAGACAACGGGCTGCCGGGAAATAGTATCAGAAGTATTTATTGCGACAAGCAAGGTGATCTTTGGTTCGGAACCTATGATAACGGGGTTAGCATGTTCAATGGCGTTAATTTTGTTAGTTATAATACCGTACAAGGCCTTGGCAATAATACCGTGCTAAGCATTGCCCAAGACCGGAATAACTGTATGTGGTTCGGTACCAACGGTAAGGGTGTCAGCCGGTTTGACGGAAAGACATTTACCACTTTTTCAACTACCGAGGGTCTCTGCAATAATACGGTATTATCAATAGCCTGCGACAAGACCGGTAATCTATGGTTCGGGACTTATGGCGGGGGTGCCAGTTTGTATACCGGAGAAGCCTTTACTACTTACAGCACAGCGCAGGGGTTGAGCAATAATCAGGTGTTCAGTATTGCTGAAGACAACAACGGCGATATGTGGTTCGGAACAGCAGTGAATGGGATCAACCGATATGACGCCCTTTCCTTTACTACCTATGCAACCGGACAGGGGCTGTTGAATTCTCAGGCGGTGACCATGATCAAAGACAAAAAAGGCAACCTTTGGGTCGGTACATACGGTGGTGGATTGAGTTGCTATAACGGAAAAACTATGGTCACTTACATCAAACGACAGGGTTTGGGATCAGACAATATCATGTGTTCATATGCTGACACGTCGGGCAATATATGGATAGGCACAGACGGCGGCGGGCTTAGTGAGTTTGACGGTAAAAGAATTGTTACTTACACCACAGCTCAGGGGCTTGCCAACAACAGCATTATGTGTATTGGCGCGGATAAGCTTGGGCGACTGTGGTTAGGCACCAATGGAAGCGGCATAAGTTGTTGGAATGGCAGGAACTTTACCACATATACAGGTGTTGACGGCCTTTGCAACAATAAGATCTATTGTACGGTATGCGACACCGGCGGTAATATGTGGTTTGGCACTGATGGCGGTGGCATATGCCGGTTTGATGGAAAGTCATTTTTGACTTATAATGGTACACACGGACTTTGTAACAGTGTAGTTTTCGGATTGGCGGTTGACGCTAAAGGACAAATTTGGGTGGGCACCAACGAAGGGTTATGTGGCCTTACAGGCTATATTCAAGAGTCGCCGGCGTCACAGGCCAATGAAAATAACTCACCCAGGATCATTCCTGCAAGTAATAAGTATTCTAATAATGATCTGGAATTGCAATACGCACCGGTCTTTAAAACTTACAGTTTTAAAAATGGCTACCCAATAAAAGACATTAATGAAAATGCATTGTTTGTAAACAGCAAGGGGGCAATATGGATCGGAACAAGCGACAAATTGGTTTGCTTTAAACCTGACTATCTGGCTGAACGGATGGATACCCCTCAGTTATATCTTGGTGCTCTGCGCATAGATAATGAAACAATTTGCTGGAGCGACTTAATGGAGCGAAGAAGGTTGAACGACCTTAACTACCATTTTGCCGATTCAATGGCCACCATAACCGAGGAGATCAATGACTTTGGAAATCGGTTATCGGACACAAAGGTTGATACTCTATTACGGACCTACAGCGACATTGTTTTTGATAGCGTATCAAATTATTATCCGATACCGAGCGGTTTGAAATTACCCTATAACCATAATAATGTAACCTTTGATTTCGGGGTTATAGAAACAAGCCGTCCGTTTGCGTTAAAGTATCAGTTCATGCTGAAAAACTATGACAAAGATTGGTCTCCGGCGGGCAACAAAACAACGGCATCTTTCGGCAATATCAGAGAAGGTACTTATACATTTATGGTGAGGGCGCAAAACCCCGACGGTATATGGAGCGCACCACTTACTTATGAATTTAAAGTTTTGCCGCCTTTTTACCGCAATCCTTTGGCTTATTTATTCTATGTTGTTCTGGTGTTGATAACATTCGTAGGCCTCATCAGGTCTCGAACCGCCATACTGAGAAAAGAAAAAGAAAAACTGGAACATATAGTTGCAGACAGAACGTCGCAATTAGTGCGAGAAAAAGCGGAAGTGGAAAAACAACGCCAGCAGTCGGATAAACTATTGCTGAACATTTTGCCCGAAGAAGTAGCTGCAGAATTAAAAGAAACAGGAACTGCCAAAGCAAGATACTTTGATAATGTGACAGTGATGTTCACTGATTTTGTAAATTTTACGGCTATCAGCGAAAAAATGACACCACAAGAGCTGATAGATGAGTTACATAATTGCTTTAAGGAATTTGATGCTATTATTGCGAAGTATCATCTTGAAAAGATAAAAACCATTGGTGATGCTTATCTCGCGGTTGCAGGGTTGCCGCTACCAGACACACAACATGCCGAACATGCAGTGTTGGCAGCGAAAGATATTGTGCGGTTCATGCAGCGGCGAATGAAAGAAAAAGGTGAACATACTTTTGGTATCCGTATTGGCATACACACGGGCGACCTTGTAGCGGGCATTGTTGGCGTCACTAAATTTGCCTACGATATTTGGGGAGACACCGTGAACACTGCTGCAAGAATGGAACAAAGCAGTACCACCGGTAAAATCAATATTTCACAAAACACCTACGACCTAATAAAGGATGAGATCCACTGTACATTTCGTGGAGAAATTGAAGCAAAGAACAAAGGGAAATTGAACATGTACTTTGTCGATTAAAACATCACAGCGATTAAAAAAACGGTAAAAAAAAATTTATTCAAATGGAATTTCCGTGAGCGATTTTTCTGAAAATCTTAAAAACGTGTGGATAACTCTAAGAAAAAAAATAAACAACATTTGTATAATTCAAAAGAATACTAATTTTACATAAAGTTTGTTTTTTATAAAAAACGAATTACTACATAAGAACATTTCAGTCTGCGAATAATGATTTTTATTTTTTAACCCTTAAATTTTAAACAATGGCAGAAGGTTCAATTATGAAGAAGGCCGCAGCTCCTAAGAAAGCAGCGCCCAAAAAGGCAGCAGCAAAGAAAGCCGCTCCTAAAAAAGCAGCAGCCCCTAAGAAGGCAGCTCCAAAGAAAGCAGCAGCCCCTAAAAAGGCAGCTCCAAAGAAAGCAGCAGCTCCTAAAAAGGCGGCTCCTAAAAAAGCAGCAGCCCCTAAGAAGGCAGCTCCAAAGAAAGCAGCAGCTCCTAAAAAGACTGCAGTAAAAAAGGCAGCGCCTAAAAAAGCAGCTAAGAAGTAATTTTTTTAGCTCGAAAAATTTCTCCCATGTTAGCATTAGCGACATGGGAGATTTTTTTTGTCTTATGGCGAAAACACCAACGGGTCACAGGCTTTCTATCATTTGGTATAACTCAGATCGTTTTAGCTGATCTATTATTCCGTTCCTATCGTTGGCAGGTTGTACCACCATACTTTCATCTACAAAATAGAAGGACAAATCAGAATAGAAAAATCTGACTTTTGCTTTTTGGAAAGTGAAACAGCAATAAACAGCAGTATCAGTGCTCATTGCGCGTCCGGTCAAAACGGTATCAAAGAAAAAATTACTCACCGCGTTTTCTATCTCTGCTTTTAATTGGGTCGGTTGCGCTTGTTTGGGGAGTATTTCTTGCAGACGCTGAACTGCTCTGGTATAATATCGTTTTTGATCGCCGGCTGATTGTGGGACAATGCGAAAAAATGATCTTGTCAGTAAAATATTTACACCCTCTGCTACCCTTCCGGCATGAAGATAAATATTTGCGAACTGCACCACCTGATAATCCCTGTCATTTGCAGCCGCATTTCCGCAACCTGAAAATCCATGAAAGGATGAATCATACAGATTCCAATAAAAAACAGCGGAGTCAACATCATACATTGCATTATAGATCTCGCATAGCTGATGTGCTGCAACGATCCGATATTGATTGTCGAAATAGTGAATGAATTTGGGTACTGTTTCAGCGCTGCCGCACAAAATAGAATTGCGCAATGCTTGTATCGCACTTGCACTGTCGCCAAGCCGGGCATAAATTGTTCCCAAGTGATAATACGAAATGGAGCACAGATCATTCTTCGGATGTTCGTCAACTATATACCGGAAATCGGCTAATGCCAATTGATAGTCCAGATGAAATTGCGCCTTTGTGCCTTCCTCATAATAGTCCGACGGTGTCTTTTGCCCCCAAGACATGGAGGCAACGAACATGAACATTAACGCTATTACTAGTTTCTTACGCATAGATCTATCTTATAACGCCAAATATTGTCGCCTTGCTTGTAATACATGGTAAAATTGTTATCTGTCAAACTACTGTTCAGTTGCAGCGTATACAGCAAGATGGTCTCCAACTCAGCATCCGTCGGCATTGGATACACCTTATTATTGATCATGAGCGTGTACTGTCTATGCCCTGTTTTCTGTATCAGCCAGTAACCATGTTCTCCGTATTCGCAAGTTATGATGCCACCTACACCTACGGTATCTTTTTCGCTTCTGTATCTGTTCTTGGTTTTAAGTAAAGGTGGCGAAATTGCATTGTGGTATACGATGTAGGTTGAATCCTTAACGGTGAATCCCGAAAGCCCATCGCGCATCCGGACAGTTGATAATGCATCTGTATTGAACGGACCTACGATCTCATTTTGATTGAGCAGGTCAAATTCAGCATTACCGCACGATCTAAATAAACGGTCGTTCTCATAGATGTAGGTAGAATCATCGGTCTGATAACAACAAATAGTGTTTCCATTTTCGTCTATTGAAATAGGCCAGGCGCGCACCCCAAATTTCGATAATGGCTCAGGGTCTTCCTGCCCGTTTACGTTTTTATACAAGTAATAATTGCGCTGCCCAAAAAATGCAAAGTTACCATTCGTATCTATGGCCGGCAGCAGCAATTCCGAATATTTCAGATTCAATAACCGACCATCGGCTATCATCCATGTTGTCGTATCCAATGTTGGATTGATCATACCGGACCGAAAAGGATCCTGTGGATATAACAAGAAATTTTTTCCCTTACCCGGAATCATAACATTGCGTCGATCCCGCAACTTCACTGCCAGGCTATCATTTATCGAATAAGCCAATCCATCACCATTGCCATAATAATTCACCGTATCATTGTAGCGAAATTCTACACCATCTCCCATAAAAATGCTGCCACCGGGCGATACGGGCCCAAGTATCTTTTGAGCAGCGTGTACACTGTGGTGGAAAGAGCTAAAACAGTTACCGGGCTGTACTTCCCAACGACCAAGTTCAAAGCGATAATTATTAATGTCGTCAACACCCAAGCCGAAATACATTTCTTTTGAGCTGTCCACGATCCGGTAATTAAGATACAGATAGTTCCGCGACTTACCGGCAAGCGTATACAAAACATTGCCACTTTTTGAGAAGGCACACCAATGGTTATCGTCATAAGTAAGCGCAGTATCAATGGTGCCCACCAATCGTTCGTTCACGTAAAAGCTGACGCTGTCGCGATTGGTAACAGAAAATGCAAAATACTCATCAGACAATAAGGTAGCAAAGCGAATAGCACCATTAACCGGCCCTATTAAACGTGTTTTTTTTCGCCCTTTTATATATTGATCTTTACCTTTTTGATTGTAGAATAAAGTAAATGTTCGCACATCTTGCTTGGCAAACGGTCCATAAGAACCGGTATTGGTCACTACCTTGCCGTTCCCGTTCCATTGGTAATAACAGTAGTTATTGTTTGAATCAATACTGATGACCATTTCATGTTCTTCGGAAAGTACGCCCGGTTCAAAAGCCAATACAAGCTGTTTTTCACAGTGTTGTGCTGCAACATCCGAAAATGTGCAGGCAAAAAGCAAGGTCAGAATTAACTTAAATGGGTACATGACAACCTAAAGTTACATTTTTTCGATAATATCTATCAATGGACGATAGCATCCTATTGCAACACCCAAAAGAGAATCACTCGGGATACAGTTTTATTTTTTCACCAAATAAATATCAAAAATATCTGAAATCGTCGGTAAGGCTGCGTTAGGATGTCCTGACGACAAAACATTGGCGGCTGTTGAAGATAACCATAAAATGCCACGTCATGTTATCCCAACTTATCTGCCTTCAAATAAATTAATTTTAAATCGCCTTTTCATGGAGTTGTTCCAATGTTTGGTCAACTTCTCTTTCATGCTTTATAGCAATGGTGATCGCAACCTTCATTAATTCGTTCAAGGTAATATTTTTTTGCGATGCCATCAAAGCCGCTTTTTTGTGCATACTTGCCGGAACCCTGACATTGAAACTGCCTTTGTAAGTTTTATCAGGCTGTTTATTCATTTCTTTACACGTTGTCAAATAGTCTTCTGTTGCTTCCTTAAAAGCTTTTTTCAGCTCTGTCACCGAACGTCCTTCAAATGTGATCAGATCATTGATACCAATGATCTTACCATGAAAAACTTCATCTTCCATGCTATAACTAATAGAAGCAAAATAATCTTTATACTTTAAAGTATCATTCATCTTTTTTAATTTTTCCTTTAACTATGAGGTGTTCGATTACCTCGTTGATCACATACATTTTCACAATGTTGGATGGATGCGGCTTATGAAGACTGATGATATTACTCTTATCATCGAAGAATTTGCGCCTTGAGCCACCTGTCTTACCACTTTTTTGTTCTTCATAGCCCAATACTTTAAGCACTTTTACCAATTCGTCCCAAGTAAAATCTTTCGGTTTATTGCAAAGCCGCGCAACAAGTTTCTCATTTTTGCCCACAAAATAGGGTTGTGTTAATTTGTAACTATATTTCAGTTACAAAATTAATTACTATTGTTCAATCTTCAAAATCTGCTTTAACCCATTTTGTCTTTTTTATTGCTACTTTCAAGAATTAACGGTTTGGTGCAACCTTTTTAAATTAGTCTTGTCTTTTTAATAAACCGATCGCATTTGGCAGCCAGGTATATTGATATAAACATACAGATCGTAGAGCGCTGCCGCTTGGGAGACCGTAAAGCACAGTGCGAAGTATATCATTTATACGCCCGGCAAATGTATAACGTATGCATGCGCATTGTAAACCATACCGAGGATGCGGAAGATGTATTGCAGGAAGCATTCATGGAAGCCTATCGCTACATTCATGAGTACCGGGCCGAAGCGAGTTTTGGAGCGTGGCTGAAGAAGATAGTGGTGAACAGAGCCATCAATCACGTAAAGAAGCGCCGCCTAACCTTACTGGAACACTTGCCGGAAAGTGTGGAACCGGATGAAAATAGTACGGATAACGAGGCATTGATACCGGAAATAAAAAAGGTACACGCAGCTATCATGGAGCTGCCAACCGGTTATCGTTTGGTGCTGAGCCTCTATTTACTTGAGGGCTACGACCATGCAGAGATCGGACAAATATTGGGGGTAACAGAGGCTACCTCTAAATCGCAATATAACAGAGCAAAAAATAAACTAAGAGCGTTACTAAAACGAGATGGAAATGAAGGATAATCTGGAGCAATTCATAAGCGAACATAAGGAGGCATTTGATGTGCATGATGCGCCTAACGGATTGTGGAAGAAATTGGATCAACAACTGACTCCTAAAAAGCGGAGGACCCCCTACTATGCTATAGCGGCCACCATAGTGCTATTGGTCGGTATTGGTCTGGGTCTGATGCGCCGACCCGCCCCACACGAACAGCTTGCAGAAAATACAATGACCTTATCGCCTGACCTGCGCGATGCGGAGAACTACTACACGGCTATGGTAGAGAGCCGAAAAGAAGAACTGGAAAAATCGGGACAGCAGTATCCGGGCCTTTTTCAAGACTTCAACAGAGAATTGGATACCCTGCACAGCATCTATGCACAACTGAAAGAAGCATATATCAGTTCAAATGGCAATCCGGCAGTACTTAAGGCCATGATCAGCAATTTGCAACTACAATGGCAACTGACAGGCCGGGAATTGGAGATACTGCAAGAATTACAGGAACGAAAGAAACCCAAATCGCACCATTCAAACACCATTTAAAAACGACGTTTATGAAAAAAATGACTAAAATAATCTTGTGGCTTACGTTTTGTCTGCAGTTCGCAATACCCGCCAACAGTAAAACATGGCTTCCCGTAAGCAAGGAAAAACGAACCCATGTTCAATACACTGTTCCGGACCTTGCTGTCTTAGAGATCAACAATAAGTATGGTAAAGTGCACATCAACACCTGGGATAAAAATGAAGTGGTGATAGATATAGTGGTGACCGCTAAAGCCAAAACCGAATCTATAGCTATGGACATATTGGACCGGATAAATTTTGACATAGAAGATAATACAGGTAGCGGCCGAGGCATCTCCTGCCGCACTGTCATACGCTCATCGAAAGGTAATGGCAATAATAGCGAAATGGACATTGATTATACAGTATGGGCACCCAAGAAAAACCCGCTGGATATAACAAATATGTACGGCGATGTTTATGTTGGCGACTTTTCGGGTAAAATGATGATGGACGTTCAGTATGGCGCACTGGACTTGCAAAGTGTTACAGGCAACGATAATAAGATAAAGGTATCTTTTGGCAGTGCAACCATAAAAAGCATCAATAAAGGCATGCTCGACATCGCCTATACTAATGTGAATATCATTGATGCCGATGATATTAAGGTGACCAACAAGTTTGGCAATACAGATATTACATCGGTAGAAAATTTACAGATCAAGCAGATGTATGGCAATTTATGGATCGGCAGAGGCAGCAGAATCAATGCCTCAGTTGATTATGCCAATGTAAATGTGAATCAAGTAGACAAAAGCGCTGAATTCTCTATGAAATACTGTGGTGTTGTGAGCTTTAAGTCTATAAGTGACCAAGTTGAACTTTTTGATGTGAATGCCAGCTATAGCAATGTAAATTGCCATTTTGCTGAAAGTTCCAATCTTTCAATCAGCGTTAAGGCCAGCTATAGCAATGTAAAGAAAGGGATCAGTGCACGGTACGTTGAGTTGAATCAACAATATGGTCATGACCCAAATGAAGCGGCGTATGAAGGGCATATAGGCAAGGCAGGCAGCCATAGAGCCACTATTGATGTCAGCTATGGGAACATTGATTTCAGATAACAGTGTACTAAGGCAGTTTCACCAATTTCATTTTACCGTTCAGGTCCACGGTGGCAGCATCGTAATGTTTAGGTGGTACGCCCTTGTTAACTGTATAGCTAACACCGCTTTTCATCATGCCTTTGTTATGAAGCACATCCAATTGCAAGTATTGAGCGCTTGCTTGCGACTTCTCTGTGATACTGGTGCTGATGATCTGCACATGATATGCCTGTAATTCATTGGTCTTTTCATCGAAATGCATGGAATCGCAATTGATGGTGCAGTTGCCATAGATTAGCACAACCTTGCCTGACGCTGAAACAATACCGGAATACGCAAAAGTTTTGTGCGTTGCCGGATCAAACTTTCCCGACATATTGTCAGCGTGCAGATTTGCTGCATGGTGCAGTACTATCTTACGATTGGTATTCTTGATCAATATTTCCCCCGGCTCTCCTTGTTGGGCTAATGCCATAACAGGGAGCGACGACAGTAATAGGAGCAGCTTTTTCATACGGCTTGTTTTCAACTAATATAGTAAAAATTAGGCATATAAAAGTTTGCATTATTTTATAACCGCCAAAGGCACTAAAAAACGGCACGGCATAAATTACCGCTAAGACGAAGTATGTTTGCACCTTATTACAATGAAAAAGGCATTGATCCAACTGCACATTGCTGTGCTACTGTGGGGATTTACGGGTGTATTGGGCAGGGCTATATCGCTCGATGCTCCCATGTTGGTGTGGTATCGTACACTGCTAACTGCTGTTATCATGGCAGTGATCCTCACGGTACGGAAACAGTGGATCAGGATTTCCCGGCGCGATCTGCTGCAAATGATGGCGGTCGGCAGTATCATTGCTATACATTGGGTGGCTTTTTACGGGGCTATTAAGTTTGCCAATGCATCGATAGCGCTCGTATGCCTTTCCACCGCAAGTGTGTTCACGTCCATATTTTCGCCACTTATCAATAAAGCTATGTTCAGTTGGGCAGAAACTGCGCTTGGCCTCTTAGCATTGGTGGGTGTTTTTCTGATATACAGCTTTCAGCAGTTCTATGGTTTGGGCATATTGTTCGGCGTTATTGCTGCCATACTCAGTGCCATATTTACCATGATGAATAAGCAAATAGCCCACCGCTACCCTGCCCGAACCATGGTATTTTATGAGATGACCTCCGGTTGGTTGTTCATTACGCTGCTTATGCCACTCTATTTGGCCTATTTCCCCAATACCAACCGTATACCCCTGCATCCCGATCTATTGAGCGCCACATGGATGCATAACGACTGGCTTTGGCTGGGTGTGCTGAGCCTTTGCTGCACCGTATGGGCACAGAGTCTCGCTATGTCATCGCTTAAAAATCTGTCTCCGTTTACAGTGACCCTTTCGGTGAACCTCGAACCCGTTTATGGCATTGTTCTGGCTTTTTTCTTTTATCAGGAAAATAAGGACCTGCACACCGGTTTTTACTTGGGCATGGGTTTAATATTGATCACGGTAATATTACAGATGGTGCGCCTCTTACAACCGGCGTGGAAAGCAAAATACAGAGCATAGAGAAAGTAGGAAGTATCATTATTTCATATTTCGTGATCATAAAATTGTAACGACCGTCATTGTAATCCATTACCACTTACAATAATTTTGCGGCTGTATTTTATTGCGTCTTTAATGTTTGTGGTATGGTGTGCAGGTTTCCCCAAAATGCCAATAACGGTTTTATCAGTAAGTTTCTTTTGATCATTTTATTGGCAATGGGTGCGGAACGTTCATTGGCTCAGGATAATTATGAAATAGAAGTTTACGAGTCGCCCACGCAAACACCGGGTACTACCATGGTGGAACTGCACAGCAACTACACTTTTGGCGGCAATGCCTTTACATCGGATGGCGTTTTTCCTACCCAGCACATGGAACATGAAACAGTAGAGATCACGCATGGATTCAACAGCTGGTTTGAGGCCGCCCTGTATTTATTCAATGCCATTGGCAGCGATAACCGCACCACCTTTGTTGGCAGCCATCTTCGCATGCGTGCGGCTGTACCTGAAGTGTGGAAAGTGCCCGTTGGTCTATCGCTGTCCGTTGAATATGGTTTTCAGAATCCACACTATTGCGCAGATGACCAGACGTTGGAGATAAGGCCGATCATAGACAAGAAAATCAAGAAATGGTATTTTTCTTTCAATCCGGTAGTTGACAAGGCTTTTCACGGATTGGACGCGAACAAAGGCTTTGAATTTTCGCCATGTTTTAAATGGTCATACGATGTTACTAAGAAAGTGGCAGTCGGAACTGAATATTATGCTTCTTTAGGCAGTTTTACCGGTTTCGATACCTATTCTAATCAACAACATCAGTTATTCGCCGCGGTAGATTTGGATATTGATCCCAAATGGGAGTTAAATTTTGGCTATGGTCTCAGTTTTACCCCCGCTACTGCAAATGATATTTTTAAGATCATACTTGGTCATCAATTTGGTAGGCCCCAAAAGAATAAATGATTGTCGACCTGATAAAACAACAAAGCCCGAAGCAGTGCTACGGGCTTTATCAAGATCATATGAAATAATACTACTCTAACCTGAACGTAATAGGCTGAGTGAAATACACTTTTACAGCCTTACCGTTTTGTTTACCGGCTTTCCACCTAGGCATTGACTTTATTACGCGTATCGCTTCTTCATCGCAACCGCTGCCAATACCACGCATCAACTGAACGTCGCTGATACTGCCATCTTCATTTACCACAAAACGCACAATAACGCGGCCTGAGATGTTGGCTTCCTTGGCCTGATCGGGATAGTGCAGGTTCTTTTGCAGATACTGCATCATATCATAATCCGGTTCCGGTTGTTGCTCCACAAATGTAAAGATCTTTGGTGGCGGCGGCGGTGCTACTACGCCCGTGCCTTTATCGCTCACAATACCCGGGTCTATACCATTGGTGTCTCCTTTTGCATTAGATAAACCCACCGTTTGGTTTTTGATCTCCTGTTGCTCAGGTGGTTTTTCATCTTCCTTCACATCCTTGTCTTTCTCAATCACCGGAGGTGTAAATTTCACCGTTGGCTTCACAGGAGGTGGTGGTGGCGGAGGAGGTGGTGGTGGTGGTTTGTTGGGGTCAATAGGTGGTGGCTCGGTCAGATTTACGGTAGTATTCAGTACGATAGGCTTTTTCATGTCCTTCATAATGAATGCGTAAATAATAGGACCGGCAATCAACAGCAATACGGCGGTCAATCCGAAAATGGCCGCGTTACGCATACGAACCGGATATTTCTTCCGAAGCTCATATCCGCCATATTTTTTGTTCTTGCCATCAAAAAGGATGTCAAGATAATCGCTCGATAATATTTTATTGATATCCATGTTTACTTATCAAATTATTTTCACAAAAACAGTTATTGTTACTTTATTCCGTTAGCTGTCTCGGTTGCATGAATAAAATCCTGATCTACCGATGTAATGTCCACAATAGCATAAATACGCACATCATTGATCGCCATTTCATCCAGAATATTCACCAGATCATCATAAGTACAATTGTCATCAGGTTTGATGAGTACCGCCAATTTATCTTTGTCAGAAAGCTGACCGCTGCGTTGCATGTCGGCTATCTTCTTCTTTTTATTGATGATCTCATCCCTTATTCCGTCTTTTGCTTTAAATCCCGTCACTTTTACGTCCGGTGGTGCAGTAGGGTCAGAAGCCAGACCTTCGTAATAATAGATACGATGGTCTTTGCTTAACAGAATGGTCAATGCCTGACTTTCTTTAAGTTTTGTTTGGTCTTCTATTTTTATCTTATCATCTTTAAAAGGCATGTTGATCTCCATGGTCTTTGGTTTAGCCAAAGTAGTGGTGAACATGAAGAATGTGATAAGCAGAAAACCAAGATCCACCATCGGGGTCAGATCGACCCTGGTAGAAAGTTTCTTCGCTTTTTTGACTCCTTTACCTTTTTTATGCCCCCCGCCACCCGAGGTATCCATTTCAGCCATCTTGCAAGGTTTGTTTAGTTATCTAATGTTGTTGTCCTAAAATATTAATGGGTCGGCGTTTTGCCCTGCGACATATCCCAAGCTGCAGTTCCCTGAGGAATTGCTTTCAAATTCGTGATCAGGTTGAATCTGAAGATCTTCCAACCTTCCAATGTTCTGATCACTTTATTGATCACCGGATAAGAGGCATCGCCATCGGCCTTGATACATATTCTGATCGACGGATTGGACAAGCGGGCATTTTTCACCCAGTCGCCTAATTCATTAGCAGGATTTGTAACCACTGTATCTGCCGGAACACCCGGTGCAGCTTCATTCATTTTCTTTTGCACATCAGGTTCCGCTTCCAAATAAGTCTTTAATTGATTGAAAGGAACACCTATAGAAGCACCCAGTGCAAATGATTTTTTATCGGCTTCGGTTAAATTAAGGCTTTTGTCACTATTGATCGCATCGATCAGGTCCCTTCTTTTCAGCGGATTGTCAATCGCGAAAAAGATACGACCCTTAGCATCAATAGTGATCAGCATAACGTCCTTATCAGGGAACGGAGTCACCTGAATAGAAGCAGGAGTTCTTACCTGAACCGGTTCTTCGGGCTTAAATTTGGTAGCCAGCATAAAGAACGTCAACAGCAGGAACGCCACATCGCACATGGCAGTCATGTCGATGGTAGTGCTTTTCTTATGTAGTTTTGCGTGAGGCATCAGTTATTACTTCTTATTTGAATAAAACGCTGTTTAACTCTAAGACACCGGGAACACGAAATTCCACAGCGCCTTGTAATATATTTCTCTCAACTATTTGTAGTTGGAAGCAAAACTTTGAGTTAATGTAAAACCGCTTTCGTCAATGCCGAAGGTGATACCATCAATAATAGTAGTGAAGAAGTTGTACATGATCACCGCAATAAAGGAGGTACTGATACCGAACGCCGTATTGATCAGCGCTTCAGAGATACCACTTGCCAGCGCACCTGCATCCGGAGCACCTGCATTTGACATTGCCTGGAACGAGCGGATCATTCCCATTACCGTACCCAACAGACCTAACAGCGTAGCGCACGATGCAATGGTAGATAAGAACACCAGATTCTTTTCTAACATTGGTACTTCAAGAGCAGTAGCTTCTTCAATTTCTTTTTGAATAGACAATACTTTCTGATCGCTTTCCAACTCATGGTTGTTGGTCATTTCACGATACTTGGTAAGACCCGAACGCATAACATTACCTACAGAACCATTTTGCTTGTCGCACTCAGAAATAGCTGCATCAATGTTCTTGTTAGCTAAGTGATACTGTACTTTACGCACAAATTCACCGGCATCCATAGAACCCTTAGCTTTGAAAATTGTAATAAAACGCTCAATTACGAAGCAAATAACGATCAACAAAGTACCCATCAGGATCGGTACGATGAAACCACCTTCATACATGGTAGCCATCAGGTTACCGGGCTTTGGCTTTGTTCTTTCCGCATCAGCAAAATTTGATGAACTACCCAATACGAAGTTGTAGATAAGTTCGCCAACAATCACACATGCAACAACTACAATTAAATTGATCCAGAAAAAGTTGGTGTTCTTAGGACTTCCAGCGTGAGCTGACTGGGATACGGATGGTCTTTGACCGGCTGCTTTTACGTCTGCCATAACTCTGTTTTTGGTTTTTGTTCTTAAATTTTTGGTTATTAAATTTTTTCGTGCGTTTGCAAAGATAGGAGTACCTTATTAAAAAACAATTTGGGGCTAAAATTAATTATTTCTAATGTAGGCATTTTTATTTTTACAATACTTTTCGCAACCATAGATAACGAGTGTGCTTGCACAATATTGCTTCACGGCAATGTTAATTTCCTCCCAAATACCGGTAATTTCTAAAAATGAGCAACAGATCTTGTATAGCGGTATAATTTCGCGCGTACTGCAGATCCAGATGGTTTTTCACCACTTCATTAGGCTCGTAGTTTGGCAGTATGAAATAAGGATGAATAATGCCATTCCTTATTTTAGGTAATTTATTGGTATTCAATTCATTGGAATAACCAACCCAAGTACGGTTACCTAAAAACACCTTCATACAGTTAGCTATCAATCTTCCTGGGCGTTTCACTACATAGAATGTCATCGGAAATAAAAGGATCATCACTAAAGATGTGGCAATGTCCACCATGCGTTTGTTGCGGATCTGTGCAAAGTCTGCTATCCGGTAGCTGCGATCTACAGTGTACAGGTCGCCACTACTGTTGCTGCTGTTGCTGCCCGTAAAACTCTTACTGCCCGGCAAGTGAATTTTGTATTCAAAGTCCTTACCACACAGTTGCATCTGAGTGAACATATCCTTGTAAGTCAACCCATTGATGCAAAAGATCACCTCATTAATACCGGTGGTCTTCAGCAATGGTCTCATTTCGGTGATCGTAGCGAGGGCGTTATGCTGTTCACCATCGTAGGCTATTCTGCCCGATAGTTCGGGCGCATAATTCACCTGTTGCAACGTACTGGCGGTTTGCTCAAATCCGGCCTCATCTGCCACGATCACCGCTTTTTTGGGCAACTTATCATATGGAATGAATTTGAGGATACCCATGCGGTACAAGATCTCGTGCATACCCAGCAGCACCACGGTACCTGCAAAACCAGTAAAAATTATGATGGCCCGGGAATAACGGTATTCCGGTGGCAACAAGCCATAGTAAGCCAGTATAACAAATGTGCCTATGAACATACCCCTGATCACCTTGAGCGCTCGGTAAGGCGAATCATAGGCGCTGTTGAGGTAAATGGTGACCAACCATAGAACTATGTAGACCGGGAAAGTAGCATAAAGCGAAGCAGGAGGGATGGGCAACATGCCTTTCACATGCTCTACCCAAAAATCCTTGATACCCAGAAGCGTCAGAAAAAGCAATAGCGCATCAAACAGCGGCATATGCAGTATTTTCAGAAACCGCTTGGCTGCGCTGAGCACAGCGCGCAGCACGATACCAATATTGAGCATCATTACAAACAGGCTTGCCTGCTTTTTGGAGTAATGTTTTTTTACAAATTTGGTCAGCGCCTCGTTGAATATCCGTACATACGACAACGTCATCTTTCGCGTACTCTCCCCTTTATAGTGAATGAGGTCAACTTCAGGGAAATAGATATTTTTAAACCCTGCTTTTTCAATGCGGTAGGAAAGGTCTACATCTTCGCAATACATAAAGTATTCTTCGTCAAAAGGCCCACCGGCTGCATCCATAGCGGTTCGGCGCACCAACATACAGCAACCCGAAAGAACCTCCACGGGGGCCGTTTGTCGTTCACCGATGTGAACGGCATAGTACTTATTGAAGTATGATGACTTGCTAAATAACTTATTGATTCCCGTTGTTTTAAAAATAGCTACCGAAAGTGTTGGATAAGATTTTTTAGCATCCGGAGCAAATTGTCCCTTACCATCAATGATACGCGGACCTAATGCACCTGCCTCCGGATGAGCATCCATATAAGGAATGGCCTTTTCAAAAAAATCTTCCGGCATCACAGTATCCGGATTCAGAAACAGGATGTATTCGCCTGATGACTGCGCTACAGCCTGGTTGTTTGCCTTTGAAAAGCCCTTATTCTCTTTATTTTCTATTAATTTTACTTCCGGAAACCGGTTCTTGATAAAGGAGCAACTATCATCACTGCTATTATTGTCCACTACAAAGATCTCTGTAACCATTCCCTTTGTGGCCCGCATCACAGAATGAATGCATACCTCCAAAAAGTATTTCACATTATAGTTAACAATAATAACCGATAACTTCATTTATTGCTTTATAGGTTGAAGTAAGGTGCGAATATACATGTTAGGCTGCTAAATTTATTATACACACCTTATTACGCAGCTTCTTCTATATAACGCAATTTTTCGCTGTTCATTATTCAAACTGTACAAACTAAATACACACGTCACCCCGTATCAATTATTTACTCCCTGTTCATAACCAATATCAGGAATTAAGTTACCGCCATCGGCAGCGGCAGTGGCCAGCTCATCACAACGATTGTTGAAAGGGTTGGAGGCATGACCTTTAACCCAAACAAGTTTGATATTGTGTTTTTTATAGTAGACCATGAATTGTTTCCAGAGGTCAGAATTTTTTTTGTCTTTGTAATTGATCTTTTCCCATGCCTTGATCCATTTTTTTTCGATCGCATCCACAACGTAAGACGAATCGGAATAAATGACAATGTCCAAACCTTCTCGTGTCAGCATTTTAAGGGCAGCCAAAACAGCCATCAATTCCATTCGGTTGTTGGTAGTGAGTTTGTACCCTTGCGATATCTCTTTACGGGTACTGCCCCACATCAGAATTGCGCCATACCCTCCCCTGCCGGGATTGCCGCGCGAAGCGCCATCGGTATAGATCATTAGTTGAGACATGGGCAGAATAAATTTAGGGGTGTAAATGTAGAAAAATAGTGGGTAGGAAAGGTGGCAAATTGTATGAAATAGGGGTGGAGAGCAAATACTAAAAAGCTAGTCAGAAATTACATTGCTCATTCATATGTAAAAATCACAAACAGGAACGCTACCCAACTCGCTTGATATTCGCGCCCAAAGCATTGAGGCGTTCGTCAATTCGTTCGTAGCCGCGGTCTATCTGATGGATGTTTTGAATGGTACTTTTGCCGGATGCCGAAAGGGCTGCAATAAGCAGGGCAACTCCCGCCCTAATGTCTGGAGACACCATATTGATGCCCCTGAGCGGTACTTGTTTATCTAAACCGATCACTACAGCCCGGTGAGGGTCGCAGAGTACTATCTGTGCCCCCATTTCTATAAGCTTATCTACAAAGAACAATCGGCTTTCAAACATTTTTTGATGCACCAAAATTGTGCCTCTGGCCTGTGTAGCTACCACTAAGATAATGCTCAACAGATCGGGCGTAAATCCCGGCCACGGATGATCATATACATTGAGCACAGAACCATCAATGAACTTATGTATGTGGTAATGGTCTTGCTTGGGTATGTGTATATCATCTCCATGAATACTGATGGCGATACCTAATCGTCGAAACACATCCGGTATGATGCCTAAATAGGGAACATCCGCATTTTTAATAATAAGGTCGCTACCGGTCATGGCAGCAAGTCCAATAAAAGACCCAACCTCTATCATATCGGCCAATAGCCGGTGAGCGCAGCCATCTAATTTCTCTACTCCGGTGATCTGTAACAAATTGGAACCAATGCCTGTGATCTTTGCACCCATGCTGTTCAGCATATTGCAGAGTTGTTGCACGTATGGCTCACAGGCGGCATTGTATATAGTAGTGTTGCCGGGTGCCAGTACAGCCGCCATGATGAGGTTGGCAGTACCCGTTATTGATGGCTCCTCCATATGTACATGTGCACCATGCAATTGCTTGCCGTCTAATGTAAATATGTGTATATCATCATCATAATCAAACTTAACACCCAGTCTTTCAAAACCAAGAATGTGGGTATCCAGCCTGCGTCTACCTATCTTGTCGCCACCGGGCTGCGGAATATAAGCATGCCTGAAGCGGGCTAGCATAGGGCCGGCCAACATTACTGTGCCGCGTAGCTTACCGGATTTTTTCTTAAATGCATCGGAGGTAAAAAATTCCGGATCTATATTGTTGGCCTTGAAAACAAAGGTGTTGGGCTTGGGATTTGACACTGCAACCCCCATTTCTGTCAGTAGTTCTATCAGCGTATTTACATCTATAATGTCCGGAACGTTTGATATTGTTACTTCCTCATCGGTCAGTAAGGTCGCACAGATCACCTGTAGTGCCTCATTCTTCGCTCCCTGCGGCACTATGGTACCCGAAAGGGAATGTCCACCACGGATCTCAAATGTGCTCATAAAACCCCGTTTGTCTTATTTATTCTTGTTTTTGTTGAACTTCCTATTCTTACTGTAGCCTGCATTGCCATTGTACGAACTGTTGTTGCCCTGTCCTCCACCGCTATTATTGTTGTTATTGCGGTGACCGCCTTTGAAATTGCGGTTGTTGCCTCCCTGACCACCCTGTCTGGATTTAAAGGAGCGGGTATTATCATAAAATGGACGGCTACCACCCGGTTCATATTGCAGTTCTCCCTGAGATATCTCATTGATCTCAGACTTGATCATATCATCATGTATGGGTTCTTTATGCCAGTTTGAATAAGCAAGCTTCATATAGTAACCCACACTTTGGGTAAGCCATTGCCTCTTTTCGTCATTTTCTTCTGCCAGCGCTATATCAATAAAAGCATCAAGGTTCTTACCTAAATGCCGGTGTTTGATCGGGCTTTGGGGATAATCTATCGGCTCCGGTTTCTTAAAGATCATCTCAGCTGTAGGGCAAGGATAGGGCGCATCTACATCAAGATTAAAATCGGTCATCTGAAACAGATGATCCCACAATTTATGTTTGTAATCTTCTATTACCTTTAAGTGAGGATTTAATGTTCCCATCAGTTCTATGATGGCTTCGGCATTTTTCAACCTTTTTTCACGGTCGTCAACGGTGAGCAGATATTCTATCATCTTCTGCACGTTTCTGCCATATTCCGGCATTAATAGTTTGTTCCGGCTGGTGTTATATTCCATATAATATTTTTCAGGACCCCAATGACGGGTTTAATCGTTTTGTATTAGCGTAAAGGCAGGTAAGTAGCCACTGCCGGAGGTTGCAAATCGGGTGCCACTGTAAACTAATGTATAAGATTTGCCGGCAGTCAGCGTAGTATTCGGCAAAGTAACACTGCTACCGGCGGCTATTGAATTGGAGTAAAAACTATAAGTACCTGCCGCAATGGAAGTAAACGAACTATATCCTTTTGCAGCCAATGGCCCGCTGAGCGCTATAGAACTTCCGGCACTCACATTGATAGTGGTGGAGTCGCTGATCGGTGAAAGATTGATGCAGCGTATATAGGATGTGCCGTATGCCGACGTGGGGACAGTATCTGTAGTGATGACCACATAAGGCACTGAACTTGTGCCGCCGATCTCGCCACCTGCAAATGCAGAGTAAGAGGCTCCTGCAAGCACATTTATGGCAACACCCGGTGCAAGCTGTTCGTTGATCCCGGTATTGATAAATGCAATGTCGACAGCGGTGCCTGCGCCAACCGAAGTGTAGCCGCCGGGCAATATACTGTTGTAAGGAATAGATACATTATTGATAGCCACACTGTTTACGGAAGCATACAGGCCTGAATTACCGGCGCAACCATTGAAAAACATGATATTGCCTGTTGTAACTGTATTATTATTTGATTTCATGCAAGACTGAAACCCCAACACGCCTATCACCGAAGCAGCCAGCAACAATGTTTTTAGATTCATAATAATAATATGCAATTTTAAAGGAACAAAGCTAAGCAATTTATTCAAAAAAGCAGGTTTTATTCGTTATTCAGCCTTTTTTAGCGTGAAATAAAAAGTCGTCCCCTTGCCTACTTCGCTTTCCAGCCAGATATTTCCGCCATTTTTGAGTGCAAACTCTTTGCATAACATCAATCCTATCCCGGTACCCTTTTCATTGGCTGTGCCATATTGGGTGTAGTGGGGTTCAAATATGGTTTCAAAGTGTTGTTTGTCGATACCTATACCTGAATCAGTAACGGAAAAGACCACGAATCCGGGCTTTACTTTCTCATCTGCCCTGATCACCACAGAACCATCTTCAAAGGAAAATTTGATGGCATTCATCAACAAATTTCGCACGATAAAATCAAAGTGATTTGGGTCGGCAAAGATTGAAAGCTCTTTGGGGACATTATTTACCAGCAAAATTTTCTTTTCCTCGGCATTTTTCGATTTCAACGCAATATTATCATTGATCAACCCGTAAGGCTTAAATATCTCTTGTTTGATCATGATACCCTTTATCAACAACTGACCCCAGTACAACAACTTATCCAATGTCTCTAAAGATGCTTTTGAATGCTCCAGCAGGTTTTGCATTAAAAATTGCTTGTCGTCATTACTGGTCTCAGAGAAACTACAAATCTCAACGATAGAGGGAATGCGCGACATTGGGGCCCTGAGATCGTGCCCGATTATCGAAAACAACTTATCCTTCATGGCATTTGATTCACTCAACTCCTTTTCTTTGCGCATCAGTTGTTTGTTAAGCTGGGACGACTTTCTATAATAAAAAACTACTACCACCAACACCAATATGAAAACGACACAAACAACAATAATCGCCAATAGTTTTTTAGTAATAGCCAAATTGAGGGCTTGCATTTGCTTCACTCGGTCATTCGACTTAGTAAGCTCGTAAACAGCGCCTATATTCGCGATCTCGATAGATTTATTGATCCTATCGAGACTATCGATAATGGCTTGTCGTTTTTCTCGTGCGTCATAAGCATTTTTATAATCGCCCTTCGATTTAAAGACAGAAGCGGTGATGTCATAGATGTCTGCTAACAATGGCCTGTTTTCTGTCTCCTCACACAACTGAATAGCTTCTTTCGAATATTCGAGACATTGTTCAGGATCGCTTTGTTGGGTCACTGTCATCAAATTAGTTAAGATGTTCGCCTCGTCGCCCGGAAAATTCCTCAGTTTAGCCAGCATATAGGCTTCCTTAAGGTATTTGATTCCGGTCTCTGGCTGACCCAATTGCACCTGCAAAACGCCCATATTGATCAGGCAAGACAGGTGAGAACTGATAAATTCCGCTTTATCGCTGATACGGATACCTTCCTGCAAATACCTTAATGCCTGAGCCGTATCTCCGGCATCAATATAGTATCCGCCAATGTTATTGTACAGATCGATGGTCTCGTCACAAACCGGAAAATTTTTTGAGAGGTCCTCGGCTTTTTTAAAATAATCCAGCGCCAACTGTTTATTGTTATTGCGTTCATTAATAATGCCCAGATTGGTGTAAACTCTGAGCATTCCGCCCTTATTTTTAATGCT
>Ga0164297_10001601_pt1 | contig 23724 bp, 24 predicted proteins | sample GEODES058metaG_FD_113539 | JGI IMG/M metagenome (GOLD analysis project Ga0164297, IMG submission 113539) | Dystrophic lake water microbial communities from Trout Bog Lake, Wisconsin, USA - GEODES058 metaG | ecosystem: Environmental > Aquatic > Freshwater > Lake | place: USA: Trout Bog Lake... | reverse complement strand
CTTTGCTTGCTCGCCTTGACCCGTCAGGATTGCAGCCTGCACTGCGGCGCCGAAGGCAACGGCCTCATCAGGATTGATGCCTTTGTTCAACTCCTTGCCGCTGAACGCATCGGACAGGAGCTGCTGCACCTTTGGGATGCGCGTGCTGCCGCCAACGAGCACGATCTCGTTGACGCTGGATTTGTCAATCTTGGCATCACGGAGCACCTTCTCCACTGGCTCCAAGCACTTGCGGAACAGGTCCTTGTTCAGCTCTTCGAAGCGCGCGCGCGTGATGCTGCTGTGAAAGTCGATGCCATCGTGCAGGCTTTCAATCTCGATGGTCGTCTGCGCAGTGGTGGACAGCGTGCGCTTGGCGCGCTCGCATGCTGTGCGCAGGCGGCGCAGCGCGCGCGCATTGCCACTCAGATCCTTCTTGAACTTGCGCTGGAACTCCTGCGCGAAGTGGTCCACCATGCGGTTGTCGAAGTCCTCGCCGCCCAAGTGGGTGTCTCCTGCGGTGGCCTTCACCTCGAAGATGCCTTCCTCGATGGTCAGGAGGGACACATCGAAGGTGCCGCCGCCGAGGTCGAAGATGAGCACGTTCTTCTCCTTGCCGCCACTGGCAGACTTCCTGTCCAGGCCGTAGGCGATGGCAGCGGCAGTGGGCTCGTTGATGATGCGCATCACGTTAAGGCTGGCGATGACGCCCGCATCCTTGGTGGCCTGGCGCTGGGAGTCGTTGAAGTAGGCGGGCACGGTGACCACAGCGCTCTTGACATCATGCCCAAGGAAGGCTTGCGCAACCTCCTTCATCTTGATGAGCACCATCGAAGAGATCTCCTCCGGTGAGAACTGCTTCATCTCGCCCTTGTACTCCACCTGTGGAAGAGACATCCACACGCCAAGACTCAGATGGGCAGCGTCCCCCATCCCGATTGGGGTAACACGTTGCGCACCTGAATCAGCGGCTTGTCTTGGGCGTCCGCCACGACGGTGAATGGCCAGTGCAGGCGATCGGCTTGCACGGACGCGTCGCTGAACTTGCGTCCAATCAGGCGCTTCGCATCGAACACGGTGTTCTTCGGATTGAGCGCCACCTGGTTTTTGGCGGCGTCCCCTACCATGCGCTCAGAGCTCGTGAAGGCAACGTAGGATGGTGTCGTCCGGTTGCCCTGCTCGTTTGCGATGATCTCCACGCGGTCATGCTGCCACACGCCCACGCAACTGGTGTGAGTGGGTGCGACACACCGTGAGGTCACGCACGGGAGGCCACACAGTGAGGTCTAGCCTAGACCTCACTGTGTGAGTCTGAGACTCAGGTCAAATTGTATCATCTCTCAGCAGCGCACCTGTACGTGGTGCCCAGATCGATGCCGATGGCAACGTCCGTCATGTTGGCGAGCTCTCGCAAGCTGATGCCGAACAGCGCGTTCTCCGGAGGCGCTAGAAGTGCTGTCCAAGGGCCAGAAACATCGTCCGATGTTTCTGCGCCCTGCCCTCGACCATGCATTCTTGAAGAATCCCGCCCCGTCTGCATTAGACGCCAGCCATTGGCGACACAACGCGAGCTGAAGCATACCGCCATCGCGGTTGTCAGGGCCGGAATAATGCATTCTGGATTATTTTTGTCCCTCCTCGCCGGACGCATCTCGTGGACATTCAATCACACAGCGGTTCTGAGTTTCACGGCGTCAAGGCTGCCGCACGCGCGCCCAGCACGTTCATGTGAGCGGGTTCACACCGCTCTCCTGCTTTGCTCCACTCCATGTCGCCCCGAGGGAACGCGCCCCAGGAGGCTGCTGGGCGGTCTCGCCCCGGCCTGAAGGACCGCGCGACGAGTGTCGGTCGCGCACTCCTTCTCGTCAACGTGGCTGCCTACGCGCTCGCGTTTATGATGCAGGCACCTGTACTGCCCTTCCTCACCAAGAGCTTCGGCGCCGACATGGTGTCCTACGGCCGCCTGCAGACCTGGTTCTCGCTGCTGCAGACGGTGTCCGGCCTGGCTGCCGGACCGTTCATGGACTCCTTCGGGCCACGACTGATGCTCCTCGCAAGCTACGGCTCGAGTGCACTTTGCTACGCAATGACGGGCTCCTCCCAGGGCATGCTGCTCCTGTACGCGTCGCGCGTGCCGACGCTGTTCCAGCACGCAATCATGGCGACGCGCACTGTCATCACGGACACCACCTCCGAGGCTGACCGTGCGCGAGCCCTGGGCTATGTGGGCGTCGCCTACGGCGTCGGCATGTCTATCGGCCCTGCCTTGGGAGGCGTTCTCAGCGGCGGAGGTGACTTGCGTCTTGCCAGCTGGGTGGCGGCGGCACTCAGTGTTGCAAGCTTGCTGTCCTTGAGCCTCTTCTTGCCTTACGAAGCCCCGCGTGGAGATGTGGGCGGCCTGCCTGCACGGCGGCCCCTGAAAATGGGCGACCTGAGCCGTGTGGCGATGCTGGCTGGAGTGCCGAGTCTCCTCACGGTCAAATTCCTCACAGGCATGGCGACTTCCATCTTCCAGTCCGCCTTTCCCCTGTTCATCAGCTCACACTTCAAGCTGGACGCACGGGGCAGTGGCCTGGTCATGAGTTTCAGCGGCGTTGTGGGCATCTTGACGCAGGGCTTGGTTGTGGGTCCAGCAACCCAACGCATGGACGACAAGCGCATCGTGCACCAGTGCGTCTTCGTCATGCTTGCCAGCCTTGCCGCGCTGGCGGCGTGCACCACGGTGCCGGAGATGTTAGCTTGCCTTGTGCCGCTGTATGTCGCGTCATCTCTGCTGAGCACAGTGAACACTGCGCAGTTAACAAAGGCAGCACCACAAGATAGCGGCACGGTGAATAGCATCGACATGAGCGTCGGCAGTGCTTGCCGCATGCTGTCGCCCTCCATTGCGTCATACACGCTCCAGCGCGCCGGCTACCGCAGCGTCTGCGGCTTGGGCACCGGATCGTTGCTTCTGTTGCTGGTTCTGCTGCGAGTGAAAGTGGTGGACGCAGCGCCAACGCCGGCTGACGTCAAGGTTCGAGTGTTATGACACGTCTGAAATATACGGAACGCGCTTTCGGAAATGAGGTGCCCAGTCAAACGTGCCACCCTTCGCAGTTTCCCAGTTTCGCAATCATGCACGAGCATCCCGGGATAACTCTTGTGTCCACCCAGTCCACGGATGCACATCAAACGCAGGCGTGCTGAACGATGAGCGATGAGGGCGCTCTGCCCCAGCGCCTGCTTGCGCAGTTCCAGGCCTCGCTCACTCGTCGAGGCAGCCCCGCCGCGCGAGGAGCAGGCGCTGAGGTGACGTTGGAGATGCTGTTCAACAAAGCTGCTGCTGACAAAGTGTTCGCCGGCAAGCGCGGCCGGGTCGCGAAGAACCCCACAGTCAAGGCTCTGTTGTCTCGGTTCGCGCACTCGCCGGCTGACAACAGTTCCGTGGCCGCAATCATGGCGGCACTGCCTGTTGCCCAGGACGGCCTGGTGACGTTCAAAGAGCTGAGCGCAGCCGTGCGCAAAGTGGCGGTGTGTTGTCAACGGCCTTTGCTGCAGCCCCGCGCGCGTTCTCTGACTCGCAACGCTCTCGCATATGCATCTTTCTGCTCCTCCACCATATGCATTCCATCTTACGTGTCTCTGCTGCGCCAGGCGGTGGAGTCCACAAGCAGCGGAGTTGGTCAGAGCAACGGGTCAAGGTCGCTCGGCTACGCCGCGTCTATGGGCCGCCTAGGCTTCGCGCGCACGCTGGCACGTCAAGGTACCGGTATCACTTCTGGACGGCTGGGGCAGAACGGCGGCGAAGCTGTGACAGGACGACACGACTCTGGAGGCCGGTCTGTGAACGGAAGCGGCACTGCTGACTGGGACTCACGCCCTGCTGATGTTGAGTGGTCACCTAGTGAGCCGGGAAATGGAGATGCACGTCCTTGGTCACTAGGCCAGCATTTGCAGGCAGCCGCAGCCGCAGCCGGGGGCAGTAATTTTCTAGAGGAGATTCTGGACGAAGAAGCCGCGCAGCGCCGCCTAGGAGCGCTCATGCAGCTTTCTGCAGCACAGAAACGCGCGCTGGAAGCATTGGCTAGTGACCGGGCGTCTCTTGAAGCGGCATTGGGAGTTGCACAGCGCCGGTTCAAGGCGGAATTAGATGCGAGACGGCAAGCGGAAGCTGCGGCAGCTGCTACCCTGTCATCACTAGCTGACGAGCGTGGTAAACTTGATGCAGCAAGAGCAGCACATAGCGCGTTGCTTGCCGGCGCAGAAGGTGCGACTGAGCTCGGCAATAAGTTGGAGGACCTGAAAGTGGCTCTCCAAGGGGCCGCACACGAGCTGGTCGCGCAGCGAGCACTTGCAGAGGATGCTGCCCACGAGCTTGACAGCTGCGAGGGGAGAGTGCGATGGGAATGCGCATTGGAACGGGAGCAAATGACTGCATTGCACGCCCAGCAATTAGCTGACCTCGAGCGCGCTGTCAGCCGACTGCGCAAAGAGCTGGAACATGTGACTGCACAGCAAGCATGGGAGCTGGAACGCATGGCGGCAGCTGCTGACCAGACAGCAGGCGTGGCGGCGCATGCTCTCAGTCAAGCAGATGCCCGCAAGCGAGACCTGGAAGGGGTCAATGAAGCGTTGGCGAGCTTGTCAGAACGCCTGTATGTGGGCACCATCAGCATCGGCACAGTCACTGCAGCGGTGGATAACGCGACCGCGGCTGCAGTTGCGCATTTGGTAAGCGCGCCGCATCTTGATGAATGCGGCAACATGCAGGGCGGTGGAGCAGCTTCCACTGCTGGTAATGCTCCGTTTGCGATGATGCGCACCGCGAGCGTGAAGCGAGGCGCTTTTGGCGGCGGCGGCGGCGGCGGTCCGCTGTCCGCCCGCAGGTCCCAGCCGACGTTAGATTCTGATCTGAACGGCTCTTCATTTGATTATGACTGCGAAGTTGGGGGCGATGGCATGGGTAGCCTCGGGCGGCGTGGTGCATCCATGCAAGAGCGTGGTCAAGCGTTGATGTGGCCCAGGATGTCTCAGACCCGAAAGGGCACTGGTGGCCCAGGCTCGACCGCAGGCGGCGGGGTTAATGCCACTGGTACGATGCAGAGACAACAAAGCCCGAGCAAGCAGCGGCCTGGCGCTGGCGGCGGCGGCGATGGTGGCAATGCCCCAGCTAGGATGAGTCCTCTAGGCACTGGCGGCAGCGGGAGTTCATCCACTGTGCGTGCAGCCAGTCCATCGAGGGGGCGGATGAGTCCCTCGAAGCGGTGGAACACTGGGACGGGGACGGGCGTGCGGGCTCCAAGGACAAGGCGAAGGGGCAGACTTCCTGCGTCCATGGCATCGTCGTGAATGCTATTTCAATCTGTGCGTCTATCCAAGTCTTGTCTCTGCGTGCCAATAAGCCGACGTATCCCATGCACACGTGTGCCTGGCTGCTTTGTTTTGTGATGAGACTGCTCACGGTGGGATTTGCGTGTTGACGACCAACTCGTCAACTCCGAACAGCCAGGTAGATAGACGCTCGATGGCGACGATCATGAGAATGATGACAAGCACCGCAGCGCATGGGTGCAGCGGCTTCGGGTTGGCAGCGTGCTGCTGTTTCAACAGCGTCAAGAACTTTGCACGCTCCCGGCGCATGGCACGCGCACGGGCAGCAGCTGCGCTTTGCACATCCTGCTCCCTGTCCGGAGTCCACACGCTGTCGACGGAGGCGGCTCGGCGCGGTTGCATAAGCGAAGAGTCTCTGTCTACTCGAAGAAGAAGCGGTCACCGCGCACGGAAGTTCACATGGCAGCTGCAAGCGCTTCTTTCAACAGCAATGCGGCCCCGCGAACGCTCCCTATTGTAGCCAGAGCCGATGACATGGCGCTGAGCTAGCTTGCAAGACTTCATGACGCGCCGAACCATATCTGGCATTGCATCAACACAGGTCTCACTCATCGCAGCGCCGCAATAGCTTTCTGGATGTCTGCGAACACAGCCTGCTTGACCCTGTTGCCATCGATAACGCTCACCGTGTTGGCATACATTCCCCTGACAGCATCTACGTTGCGCTCATGCACCGCCAGTCGATTGCGTGCCTTCTCCTCGGTGTCATCGCTGCGCTGCTGCAGGCGGGGCACAATCTCGGGCGGCGGCGGCGCGAAGCGCAGGTGGTAGATAGTCCCAGTGACTGGATCTAGGCGCCGGCCCACCACTCGTTGAATCAACACATCATCCGGCACCTCAAGCAGCAAGAACAGCTCCGGATGGATGCCTGCGGCTTCCAAAGCCGCACCCTGACTTGCGCTGCGGGGATAGCCGTCCTGCGAGAGGAGCGAAGAGGTGAGTGCGAGCTCAGCGCAGCTGGTGGACACGAGTTGATGCCGCACAGAAGGCGCACGTACCAGGAGCCAGCCCTTGGTCTGCGCATCGGGTTGCGCGAGGCGGTTCTTGACCATGGTGATCACAACCTGGCAACAACAAGACGTGTTTTCAGCGGTGTCACACGGTGTGCGGAGTGTGCTCCAACAGGCGCGCGTTGACCGCAAGCGCACTTCATCAGGCACCAGGTCACCGCGGTCCATGAAGTCCTTGGCGCGCTTGCCAGCTTGTGTGCCTGCAGCCACTTCTGCTCTGAGGAGGTCGCCTGCAGAGATGTGCGCCAAGCCGAATTGCTGGACAATGAGCTCGCACTGGAGACGGTCAAGCATGGACAAGACGAGAGTGAGTCAGAGCCAGGCCGTGCTTGGGGGCTCAAGCACCAGTCCACGTGCCTGAGTTCCCTTGCCACTAGCCGGCGCCCCTGCGATGATGACCTTCAGCGGGCCAGTGGCCTTGCACTCCCACACAGCGCCGTTCTGCACTTGCACCGCCCGCCAGGCATGTGTGTCACGCGAAGAAGCCACGCGTGGCGGCTTCACCTGGAGGGAGACGGTGATGGCTGCTGTCTGTGGGCTGGGCACCGCGCGACCCCCGCGCCGCTGCTTGTGCGTCGCGCTACCGACAGGCACGATGACGCCGCAGGTAGCGTTGAGCGCAGACATTGTGTCTGCGAAGTCTCCGAAAATAGTCTGCTCGAAGTGCAAGATGCTCTGACGTCACCGGCGGCCAGTTAATACGCTTGCGCCGTCTCGTTTGTTGACGGACGGACGGACGTCCCTGAGGTGGTTGGAATTGCCAAGTCCTCATACCGTGAGATACGATAGCAACCCGCCCTTCGCCCGCCTATCAGCAGCTGCAAGGTCAGCTTGCGCACGCCTGACCTCCACAGTGAGTTGCCGCTCTGAATCTTGAGCATCTTCCACCTCCCGGCGCATTTCGGCACACTCCGCTTCAGCTCTCAACGCCCGGGCTTGCTCAGCTTCCAGGCGTGATCGGGCGAGCGCAAGGTCAGACTCCAACTGCGCCACTCGCGACACGCTCGCTGACAGCTGGCGTTGAACGACAACAAGCTCCGCAGTGACGCTAGCTAGGCGCTGCTCTAGGTCGCTGGCGGGCACCGCAACATCGACTGCCGAACCGCGCGGTGATGGGCTACCGATCGGTGCACCAGATGGCCGCGGTGAAGGCTGTGAAATCCGCTGGACTGGAACCGGCTCTGGAGGCACCATGGGTTTTGGCGTCCGGGGCGTGAGTGGGGTGGCCACAGGCTGAGGCAGCAGGGGTTTCGTAGGTGCAGGTCCATCATCTTTGGTCCGTGCATGCGGCAGTGCTGGGCGGAGTGCGTGCACAGCATTGTGGTAGCTGCCATTGTATCCGCATGCTGCGAGGAGGATGCGGTTGTTGTCGTAAGATACCAGCGACAAGCCTTCTGCAGCGAGCGGGCTACGCTGCGGCACCATCGCGATTTGATGCCATGTGATGGTGGCCGCATCTGCGTCTGGGCCAAGTGGGCCAAGCGCCAGGGTGTCTGTTGCCGGCTTCCTGCCATCGCCACCGCCAGCAATCACCCACCAAGGGGTGGCTGACCCCGCCTCTGGGAACACCAGCGCGCCGGCACACCCTGCTCGGGGAGCAGGCTGCGTGTCTGCCCCATCTGAGGTACGGGTCATTTCAGGTGATGGCTTCAAAGCAACCTCTGACCATATGTGTGTCTCCAAGTCCAAAACATGCAGCCCGCCAGCGCATGTGCCATTCGCAAGCGTACCGCCATACACATACATACGATTCGCGTGAATGACGGCACTGTGAGCACTGCGCGCCTGAGGCACGCCGCTGTTGCTGCTGATTTTTAGCCGCTCCCATCGGTTGCTGTCCACATGGAAAACGGACACATCGCCGTAAACAACGCGTCCGGGCCCCTCACCGCCAAAGACGAAGACACAGCGCCTTGAGGCATGGTAGCATGCTGAATGGCCTCCACGAGCAGCGGGGGCTTCATCAGCAGGTCCCGCGGGCACCACCGGCATCCACGTCCCTGCGCGAGTGTCCACGCTGTGCACGGTCATTCTACCGCCACGCTGCATGCGAGCGGGAGAGGCTGTGCCCGGTTCTGATGCGTTGGAGGCATCTACAGCAGCAGCTGCTTTGACATGAATGTGGCCACCGAATAGGAGGACGCGACCAGCACCCACATGCACCGCCACATGGCCCCCGACAGGCGGAAGCGGCGTCGGAGAAGATCCGTCGCTGCCGCCCATGATGGACAGTGGACCGCTCCACTGCAGAGTCTCGAGTTCGAGAGCGAGCACGTCTCTCAGCGCGCGTCCGTTGCGGTACCCCCCGAAGACGTACATGACGGAGTCGTCAACCACACAGGCTGCGTGCTCATACCGCGGCTTTAGGGGCATGGTGGTTCCAGACCTGGAGGGCAGCTCGCACCACGCGGGGCCGGCAGTGAGCTTCGCCGCGCCAGGCGCAACGCCCGAGCCTTGCGCGCTTCCACCGTGCCGCGCACCCGTCGGGGCGTCACTGCCGCTATTCACAGACGTGATGGCTGAGGACACAGAAGAGGCTGCTGCTTGTGCGTCCGCCACGGCGCGTCGCTGCGCGTCCGCGTCCCCGTTGCGTGTAAGCATGTCCCACCACTGCGGCTGGGCCTGCTCCAGCGTGCGCACATACAGACGCATAGCCTCCATGCGGCTCATGCCCCCAAGGTGTTTCCAGGCCTCGTGTTGCGCGCTCTCCAGCGTATTCCACGCCCAGGGCCGGGCGCCCGTGTTCGGCCCCAAAGTGGCTTGCTGGTACAACGCATACAGCACGAGGCGAGTGTCGTCGTCGTGCTGCGTGTCCACACTGTTAGCTGCAGAGACAGCGGCATAGAAACGCTCTGGATAGCTCAGCGGACAGACCGGCATCCTTGATCCTGAACGCGCAGGCTCTCTACGCTTGTGTTCCGTGGCGCATAGAGCACGCGACGCACACACAAAGTATATACTCGCCACGTCAGGTCGGGGGTCTGATTTGTGCGCCCCTCAGCCAAAGCCTTGCGGCATGCAGGCGGACATGCAAGACCGGTGGGATTCGCTGAGAGCTCGATTCGAGGAGCGGAGAGAAGCAAGGATGGCTGCTCAGGAGGCCGCGCAGTCCGTGCGCGCTGTGTACCAAGAAGCGGCGCGCCGGAACCGGGAGGAGCAGGCAGCGATGGCTGCTGCCGCTGCTGCTGCGTCGCAGGCGAACGCGGCGAAGTCACGCGTAACCCAGGGGTACCAAGACTCCCAGAACAGGAGCCAACCGCCGGCTTCGTCCAGCGGAGTCCAGCAGCGCGGTAGCCGCAACGCAGCGTCGCAGCAGCAGCAACAAAGTAGCTCCCGCCGTCGCGGAGGCTCAGCTGCGAGTGCAGCGAGTGCGGCTGCGGACGCGCTGGTTGCTGGGCAGTGGGCTTCAGGCAGGGAACGATGCCCTGGTGGTGGCCTTCCACCGCCGCTCTCCCTCGCCCTCTCTCTCACTGCGTTCCTCGTCTCCCGCGCCTTCATCGGCACCACGTGCTTCGTGGCGGGCGTCGCGTACGCGGACGCGCTCCACGGCGACCGGGGCCAGAGGCAGCGGGCGATGAAGGCCCTGCGCAAAGGCTTGCTGCACCTCTTGCGTCGTGTTCAAACCCAGTTCGGTCCGTTCACGAGTGCTGTCACAGGTCGCATCGCGATGGTGGTGGCAGATGTGCAGCGTTGGGCGCAGCACACGGCTTCGCATGCGGTGCCTGTTGTCCTGTCCTGGGGCACGCATCTCAGAGCGTCACTGACCGCGCCAGAGGCATCCAGTGGCGGGCGCGCAACTAAGGCGACCCGTGGCCGCGCTGGCAGGCACGCTGGCACGCGGCGTGTGGAGGCTGGGTATGCTGGCAGCAACCTTGCTGTGCAGGATGAAGACGAGGAGGGGCTTGAAGATGACGATGAGGAGGATGGCAGGAACGGTGGTGATGTGGATGACATGGGTGGACGCAACAATGACGCGGTGCTGGCTATGCCTGTGCGCCGTGCACCTCACGTGCTCGACGCGGAGGACGTCATGTTGGCAAGCTACGATGCTGCCGGCACGCTGTCACCACGCAGTGTGGAAGATGTGCCGGTCATCCTGCCGTCGCGCTCGCCAGCTGCTACTGGCGTCGTTTCAACCAGCAATGGAGCATCTGCTGGTACTCCTCTGAAAGGCGCAGCCGCCTCGCTTCCCGGCACCGATTCGGACGATATGGCGGCAGCGACAATGCCAGGCGGCGCGAGTGGGGACCAGGATGTACTTGCCCAGCAAGCGGAGGCACTCTCCCGGGCAGTCCGTGCTGCAGCTGCACGCCAAGCAGCGCTGGATGCAGCCCAAGCGCAGCTCATGCTGCGTGAGCTACACAGCCCCGGCGCAGCAAGCCCAGGCTTGCCCAGCCCGCTACGCACAGCCATGAACCCTGCCCCAGGCTCGCCACCACCGCCGCCACTGATGCTTGCCAACATGGAGGCTACATCATCACTCAGGGCGGCCATCCAGAGTGACGCCGTCCGCGCCGCCACAGCAGCTGCAGTTGCGCGGCAGGCAAGTGACCGAGCGGCCGAGTCCCAAGGCGCCAGCTTGCTACGCACAGGCAGCAGTGCGTCTGCCGCTGATGAAGTGTTTGCCCTTGAGGCGGTGGCACAGAAGCAGCGCGCCGAGGCTCAAGCGGCAGTTCTCGCGGCCAGGGCCCGTCTGGCTGAGGTGGTCGCGATGACGAAGCGCACTGGCACTGCGAATGGGAGCACTGAATGAGGGTACCGGTGTGAAATTTGCACAACCAAGAAATCGTCGCGGGACCTGTTCTCATTCGCATCGGTGTAAACATCTCGCATTGGTCTCCATCCATCTTCTCGCAATGGAGCGCACAGCAGGTACATGACGGCGCCGGCAGTGGAGTCAAGAAGGAAGTACATGCCGTGTTGCCTGCACCGGGCGCCTGGCAGGCCTGAATCACTGCTGCGCGCATGACGCTGCATATGAGCTAGCATGCCAGCCGCTCCTCTTGGCCGCCTGCTGCTCCTGCTCTGCTCTCTCACTGCAGCAGGAGCGCAGAGTGGGCCCCCTGTCTTTCTGAGCGGCACGCCGAGCGTCCTCTCCGCTGGCTCAGCCGCCGTCTCCTTCACCGTCGGCTTGACGTCGCCAGGCCAAGTCGCGTTCGCGCTGCTGCCTGCCTACGCAAGCACACCAACTGTGCGTGACGTCCTGAACTCCAGCTCCACAATTGCCGGCCTCGTTGCAAGGTGCGTCTTCTTGTGTCTCTGCTTGTACTACACTGCAGCGTCTAGACAGGTCCCGTCGAAGACGGCTCTGACGCTTTGCCACCCGTGTGCAGGGGAGTGGTCACTGTCGCCACTGCGAACGTGCAAACAACAGCCTATATTCTGAGCAACTTGACTGGAAATACGTCGTACGCGCTCTATCTTGTCGGGCAAGACACAGCTCGGCCGCCCAATTCACAGGCGCGTGTCTATTCGGAAGCCAAGGTTGGTGTTCACAAAAGAGTGTGACTCTGACTAGCACTTCGCTTTCAGGCGCAAGTGACGTCTTTGATATTCCCAACACCCGACTGCAGCACTGTCACATGTCCAGCTGGCCGCATACGCTTGCCGCTGTCACCCTCGTGTGCTTGTGCCAGTCCTGCATTGTTTCAATTACAAGTCAGTCTGGACGCACTGTATTTCTTACCACAGCAAGCGGCATTCACCGCTGATTTGGCGACACTCGTTGGCGTGTCGCCAGCTCAATTGTTTGTGTTGAACACCACCGACTTTGGCGATGCCACTGTCCTCTGGCTACAGCTCCTGCCGCTGTCCGCGTCTCAAGTGCTGAACGCGACGGCCATCATAGCCAACTGCATGGGAACGAATGTGAGCAACGCGCCGTTGTGCGCTGGCGGCACATTGCCGCCTCAGTTTGGAGCCCTGACCCTGTTGTCATCTCCTCCCATCCCGGGACCGCCGAGGACGTACATCGTGGACAGCACGCGCCCCCAGGGCCGCGTGTTCCCCAGATTCCTGGCGCAAGATCCGGGGCTGACGGTGCAGGGATGGATACGGCCGTCCCCCAAGGCTGAGGCTCCCGGAGTGGACCCCTTCGCATTTATCGCCTTCTACGCCACGCTTGGCTGGACGCCTGGCGTTACCGGGTCAGAGGTGCCGTGCACATCATGCACATTCGCATGTCGCCTCGATTTCGGGCCATGGGTGCAGAACTGCATCAGTCCCTTCCCTGCAAATGGCCTCACGCCTGGCGAGCACTTCTTCCAAGTTGTTGCCACCGCTCCGGACGGCACATCAGACTCGCAAGCAGCGTTCCACGCCTGGGCGATCGCCGTCGTGCCGTGGGTGCGGTACCAAGGCACGCCCGGCGGTGCAACCAACAGCAATGCCGTGTTCAATCTCACAGCTGCGCCTGATTGCGTGGTGGTGCAGTACAGCCTCGACAGTGTTACATGGACGCCCGTGTCTGGGTTTGTGCCTTCGAACAGCAGTGGCAACGCCGGCAGCGATGGAATGGGTGGTGAAGGCAGCACTTCAGCCGTTTCTTTTGCACTCAACACCACCGGCATAAGTGACGGCCTGGTCACTCTGGCAGTGCAGTGCGTCACAACAGCCTCCGGTGTGTCCGTGCCTGCATCATATGCGTTCATTTTGGACACCTACGCGCCCGTCACCACCGTCACCCCTGGCAATTACACGGCGGGTGCATCTACACACTCGCTGGCGCTCTCCTGGACGGTGTCGGTGAATGATGCCAACCCAACAGGCGGCATCTCGTCCGGCATCGTGCTGATTGAATACCGCCTGGTCGTTGCCAGCACAAACACAACCGTGACCGGCTTCCCTGACTGGTCGGCGTGCAGCGCGCCAGCATGTGCGGGCAACATCATCGCTGTGAACGGCTTGCTGGCTCTACCGAGCGGCACGTATGCGCTGCAAGCGCGTGCGAGAGACGCGGCAGGCAACGTAGGAGCGCCTGGGGAGGCTCAATTCGTCGTCGATGTTTCAGTCCCTGTAACGCCGCGCATCGCGCTCAGCGTGAGCACAATCGCCGGGCAGGCCACACCGGCCGGCGCGTTAGTGGTGACTCCAGGCGACAACGCAACGGCGTGGTACTACATCACGAACGTTACCAACGGCATCGTGTCTCTCAACAGCGGCTCTTCCATCCAGCCCGCATCAGCTGGGACATTCGTGTCTCTCGCAGATGGTACCTCCGGGCTGATTTTCACTCCATCTGTGACTGGCGCTCTCTTCGGGTTCTACATCCAAGCGGCGGATTCGTCAAAGAGCGTGAGTCGCCTGAGCATGCCTCCAGTGTGGGTCAACATCACTATTCAGAGCGTCAACGTGCCGCCGGTTTTGAACGCCAACTTCTTGTTTACAATGAAGGATGTGTTTATCACCGGCATGGGTGCCCGCACTTCGATGCAAGGCACGACAGTGTCCGCCATCTTGAAAGGAGGCGTGATTGACGCCAACCCGAATGCGGTGATTGGTATGGCCGTCTTACGAGCGGTATCGTCACTGGGCACATGGGAGGCAAGCGTCACAGGCGGCATCAACTGGTTCTCACTAGCAGGAACATCACTGGCTCAACCTATCGTCTTGGCCCCATCCGCCAAGCTGCGTTTCACGACTGATTTGACAGCACCTCTGGTTGGTGCATCCATGCTCAGCGACTGGGCTGGATCCGCATCTCTCGCGTTTCTTGCATGGGACGGAACCGATGGCGGAGTGAGCGGAACCTCCAACGCGACCGTGTACGCGAATTCAACCGCCGCTGCAGCTGCAGCCGCACTGAACGCGACACTGGCAGCTGTAATAGCTGGCGCCCCGAACGGCACGACGGTGAGCGTTCCATTGAACGTGACATACGCAATCCCTGGCTCCTACTCGGCTAATGTCGGCGCCCTTGTGTTGACGTTGAGAGGTGCCCAGGCTGCTGCGCTGGCACGCAACACTCCAGACCAGACATACGCTGCTCGTCTGGCGGCTGAGGCGGCTGCGCAACTCGAACGAGGATGCTACCCTCCGCAGCCCGGCGCCGTGGAATTATTGCCCGACCGCCTGGGCATGGCGCGCATGGTGAGCAATGCCACTGGCGCGCCGCTTGCAGATGTGAGTAACACGTCGTGGACAGTGGAGGCGTGGGTCCTCAAACGCGCGCGCTTATCCAGCACCACCCTGTTGGCATCGGCAAACACGAGCAGTTTGACCTCAGGCAATGGCGCGCTGCTGCTCGAAGCCGGGCCTGCAACATGGCAGCTGGGAGTGCGTCTGCCAGGAGCATCGCCGTCCGGTGCGAATGACATCGCGCTTGGCGCAGAAGCGCCGCTCGGGATGTGGACGCATGTGGCCTTTGTCTACGACAACACGACGTCCACGCTGACGGCACTTCTGAACGGCGTCGCCATCGGCTCTCAGGCTACGCTTGGTGCAATGCCGCTGCCGCAAGGCTGGGTCGGCAGTCCAATCGGCCCAAGCGCTTTTGCAATCGACAACCTCCGCATCTGGACTGTCGCTCGCACAGCCGCCCAGATCGCTGCCTCAAGCAACTCGCTTCTTCCTGCGCCATCACCAGGCGCGAATGCAGCGATGCTGTGGCCTGACATAACTGGCCTGTCTTCATCGTTTGCGTTCCAAGAGCAATGCAACACGACTGCGTACAATGCTGGACCGACACAGGCGACGCTGCAGCTTCTTGGCGGTAGCATCTGGGTTGTTGGCGTGCAGCTCGCATGTGCCACTGTGGATGGCTCCTTTCCGGTGGCAGGTCCGGTCGCAGGCGGCGGCGAGATTACCCTTCTTGGGAGTGGCTTCCTTGTCAGTCCGCCAGGAAACGCGCCTCTCACCGCAAACTGCGTGTTTCTGGACAGCGCGGGTGGACACCCGACGTATGCACGCGCCCTTGCGGTCAGCAACACGAGCGTAACGTGTGTCACACCGCCGAGCGGCACTGGGCCAAACCTCGCGCAGATTGCCTACGTCGACGCCGCAGAAGGGTGCATCGCCCTGCCGCAGGACAGTGTCACGTACGAGTACAGCAGCACAGCGCACATCGAGGGCCTTGTGCCCACATCGGGCCCAGCTGTGGGCGGCACGCTCATCTCCGTCTCTGGTGCCAACCTGCTGCCAGCCACCTGGATGCCACTCTGCCGGTTCACCCTCTGGCGTACATACACTGGCGATGGCAATGCCTCCAGGGCGATGGTGGCTGCCATCACACATCCGGGACAGAGCTGGTCATCAACGCAGCTCCTTTGCGTTTCACCTCCACTAATCGGCGAGCCGGACACGCGGACCGCATCAGTGCTAGTCGATATCAGTCTCAATGGCGGAGCGTCATGGATTGCATCGCCGATGGCGTTGGCATTCACATACAGCATGCCCATGCCGCTACCGGTGTTTCCACCGCTTCAGAATTCATCGCAGCTCCACACAAGCACCCTAAACAAGACACACAACATCCAATTGCCCATCCGATGGCCCAGCGGCCCAACGAATGGCGGATCGCTGCTGACTTTCGATATGCCCCCGATGGACGGGTCTAGCGATGAGCCAGAGACGTTCTACAACCCGGTTGCATGTGGCTTTGGTACCATTCGCCCAGTGGCTAGCCGCATGCTGGGACCATCTGCAGCAGCTTGCATCAGTCCTGCGCGCGGTCCTGCGCGCAGGCTCCGGCCATTGCCACTATCCGTCAGCGATAATGGCCGCGACTGGATGTTTGCGCAGCCGCCTCGCAAGGCCGTCATTGCACCAGAGGTTGCCCTACCCCGTAAATTCGTGACGCACACCTATCCCGTCGTGGACTCGCTCTGGCCTGAAATTATATCAGCTGCCGGAGGCACACCGCTGACTGTGTTCGGCAGCAATGGCAGCGCGGCGGTGGATTTAGCATGTGTCTTTGGAGTGAGCCTTGCAGCTGCAGCCGCACAAGCGCACTCTCGCCGCGGCCTGCGCATTCTCTACGGCAGTGGTGCAGTGTGCATACCGCCGCATCTGGGACCCGGCTTTGTGGCTGTGCGCGCTCGTGGCGACGGAGTGCTTGCGCCAGCGACGTTGATTGTGTTGGCTCGAGAACCGCCGATTGCGCGCGCTGTCATTGCGCCCATGCGCGCAAGCAGACCCGGTGGTGATATCGTGTGGCTCTTCGGAGCCGAGTTCCACGGCGCGGCGGTGGCTTGCACCTTCGGTGACCAGACTCAGACGCCCCTTTTGGTGATGGTGGCTTCATCCGTCATCGCCGCCTGCGAGGCACCTGGCGCTCAGCCGAGTGGCGCTGTCCGGGTCGCCATGTCGATGTGGCAACCACCTGTGAGCAAAGCAGCGATGTTCGCCAACGGCAGCACGAGTGGCACATCCAACGCCTTCCTCGACTTCGCATCTCCGCTGCTCGCTACCTCGGCGACGCCATCATTCGCGCTGTCAGTGGGAGGCACGCAAATCACAGTCCGCGTGACTGGGATCTCAGACATGGCAGCATCCAGCGCGATGTGCTCCTTTGGCACGCTGCGGGTGAGCGCCCTGCTGCTTGCGCACAGCGATGACGCCGCATCAATCACATGCGTTGCACCAGCAGCTAGCCCAGATGCAACTGTGCCACTATGTGTGGGTTGGAGCGGACAAAGCGCAACCTGCGCTGCGAGTATTGTGTTGCTCTACACCGCACCAATCGAGCTAGTTGCGCCTGACGCTGATCCCGCACCAGCGATTGTGCCCACCACTGGGGCGCCTCGCATCGAGATTCGTATTCTTGCCACTGCTCCCGGTCTCGCATGCCGCTTTGTAGGTGCTGCCGCAGCCGGCGATGGCGCACCGATTCAAGCACTTGTTGATGCCGTCAGCGGAGTCGTGTCGTGCCCCGTGCCTCCTTCATCCTCGGCAGCTGGCGGCTTTGTAACTCTCCAGTTGATCGGGGCTGACGCGCTGTCCATGGTGACCTACGTCGAAGTCGGCACTCAGTTCGCATATGCGCCAGCAGCCAGAGTGCTTGCTGTCAGTATGCCGCGCGTGGGTGCTGGCGACCGTGTCATCCCGGGATGCCTTGATTGGAGTGCCTGGCCTCTTGCACTCGTAGGCACACATCTTCCTGAGGCGGACCTTGCGTGTCGCTTTGCAGCAGATGATCAAGCCCCGCACGCTGGAAACTGGATTAGCACTGCGCTGGTACTGTGCGAGGTGAATGTCCGCTCATGGGAGCCGTCACTTGTGGCTGTGGCGACAGATGGCGGTATGCTGGGGGCAACCACGCTGTGGTCTTCATTGACTGCCGGGCCGACTATTGCGTGGCCGCCGCTGCCAGAGGTTACGGATGAAGCACAGACATCGCCTACATGCGCAATGCTGCTCAGCTAGCCTCCAGCGCACGTGATCATGCGTTGTAATCTGTTATTCACACTACTCGTCCATCGCGTCTGTGTCCTGGAAACGCACTCGATGTTGTTGAGGAATCGGGCCCGAGGCTCTAGATGGGCCAGCGTGGCCACCTGCTGCAGGGACAGCGGCGGCGGCGGCGGCGGCAGCGAGGCGCCTCATCTGTTGGCCTGGCGTGTCCCTTGGCGCCGGCATTGCAAAAGTATCAACATCATCTAGCTGAATCCAGTCATCATAGTACTGGCACGTCGCCGGTGAGATGGCTCCGCCGTCATGGCACTGGTCTGCCACGGGGCACACACCACAGGGGACGCTCGTCAAGTCGCTGTGTCTCTTCAGCGGAAGGGCGCTAGGCGTGTAGTACACCGTGCCAGCCGCGTAGGGCACCGGGGCTCCGGATGCAGATGCAACGGCTCCGGCAGCAGTGATGGACACATGCGCACTGACGCAACCGTCATAGACAAGTGTGTTCACAATCTGGAGCACCTCCTCCTCGGACAGTGCGACGCGGCTGAGTCTGGAGTCTCGCACGAAATCAGACAGCTCCTCCACTGTGGCACGCTTGTTCCGCCGGATGAATCTATGGCACTCCTGGCGTAAGATTTTGATGAACTCGGAATCATACTCCTGACCCGTGTACCTGCAAAGCGGCGGAGAGGCCCCGTGAGAGGCACAGCGTATGCGTGCAAGCACAAAAAAAAGACACACCAGGCACCGCCAGTGATCTCGCGGCTGGGCTCCAACTCGGTGAGCATGTAGACCTTGCGGTTGCCATTGGCCACGCTTTTCACGGCTTTAATGAGCTTGCGGTGCTCAAGCGCTTTCAGGCACTTGTTGATCTGGCGCGTGTGTATCAAAGCAGAAGGAGAAGATTGGTGAGCGACTCAAATGCACCTCAATCGGCCACGATGCCCTTGATTCAACGCGAATGCCCCCGCACCTGTGGCTGTTGCAAGCTGCTCTGCGCCTTAAGGTCTTTCGTCCAGATGCCTGGAAAAGCAGAGCACCACAATTATAAGACCACAAAGGACGTCTGCCGGTGGAGTTTGCCCGAACGAGGCGCGCCTTTATTGCTGGCGCTCTGGATAAGCTGGAACACGTTGCGCTCGTCGTGACTCAAACCTTTCAATCTGTGCGTGTTGCAGACGCGCGTTAGGGGTGGTCAAGTTGTCACGATGGCCTGAACAGCGCACTTTATCTCGTCTTCTGGCTTCACGGCTCTGAACACGGGAGTCGCGTCTGCAGAACCTATGGGCCCGCTCTGGAAGATCTGGATTTTATTCTGCGGAAGCGAGGAGCGCGAACAAGGACAAGCAGTCAGGAACGCCTGCTGACAGTAGTACTCTGTGAGCTCTTGCGCAGTGGCGGCACCTTTATAGACAGCACGTTCAAGCACTGCGCTATGGTGGGCACAGGGAGGTGAGGCAGCGCGCGTTCCAGCTGCTCCTGGCTGACGCCCTGGTGTGTACAAGCAAGGCAGTGACGGCACTGGGATCAGTAAAGCGGACGGCCGCATGTGGCAGCAGCTGCGCAGCGCCACGCGGCGTGCCTGCTCATTCTGTATGCACGCTGCCAGAACCGCGTCCTCCGCAGCCCCGGATACGAACAGGTCACCACTCATGGATGAGCGTGCAGACAATGCACGGCGTGCAAGGTTATGTCATCATCGCCGAACGACGCTATGAAGGCATCACACACACAGTGGCATGTGATGCCAGTGCTTTCACGGAGGGCTCGTAATTGAGTCGGAGATGGGGCTGCCAGCTGGAAGCGGTAGTTTCACGACGCGCTCTCATTGTATTCTCCTATTTGTACATTCACAGATGCAGGCTTGATCCGGTAGCTGCGCTGAGATCACTCAGCCTGTGGAGATGGTGCAGATGTATCGACGTCAGTGCCGTGCTCTTCTCGCAACCCGCTTCAACGGTCTCTGCATTCGCCATCTGCGGCGCAGTGCCGAACAGATCGATCTCCATGATGGGGTTCGCCTTGCCGCGGGGACGGGCGACGCGTCCTGCCGATCCAACCTCTGCTGCTTCCTCCTCCTTACTGTCCACGGGATGCACCTCTCCGCTCGCCTTGAGTCCCAGCCTCAGGAGATGGCAGTAGTAGAAAAAGGACCGGTAACACGTGAATCCGATGGCGAAGAGACCAAGCACCACCCATCCAAGCAGCTTCACCAGGAGAAGCCCATCGCCGTGCAGGCAGTTGCGCGTGTGCAGCTTCCGCGGATTCATCTCATCACCAAGGTGCGGACATGACACCGAGTCGTTGATCTGGAAGCGTGTGAAACATGATTTGCTGGCGTAGCGCACCAGCGTGCATGCCACGCCCATGGTTGCGACCCCTACAACGATGGCCATTCTCTGCGCCAGCGGCAGCTGGTCGCCTCTCCAATCTACGCGCTCCTCAACTGCTCGTATAATGGGCGCCTCCGTGCGCTCAAACAGCTCCTCAAGCTCCTCAACCTCTCGATCATTCGGCTTGTCCCGCAGCTCGCTCTCGTGCTCAGCAGCGACCTTGTTGATCTGGCTGTAGAAGAACACGATGCCCACGCCCTGGACGGCTGCCGCCACAAAGATGAGCGCGCTGCTGACAGGCCCGTAGAAACCGGCGTCACGGAGGCGGAGCTGGAAAGCGCCGGCTAGAGATGCTGGCAGAGAAAGCAAGAAGGCGGACGGCAGCGTTTGCGCTGCCAGGATATGCCACACGTTGGTGCCCAGCATGCCTGCAAGCACGGCAGTCAGCCAGTCTGGGCCGGCGACCAGGAGATAAAGCTGTCATCGTGAGATATTGTCGGAGGTCAGCGGAAGTCAGCACGGTGTGCACCGATGGAAATGCATGCTGTTGATGCGCACCTTTGCTTTGTCGAAACAGCTTCTGAGGAGGATCATTTCCATGGCGCGCATGCGGATGGAGCGGAGCTCGAAATCCTTGCGGGCGTTTGCCTGTTTCATCCATTTCTGTGGTCACGGCGCAGATCCGCAGAGCCACGGTCAGCATCACCGATGATGCAAAGCTGGCAAAATGAGGCATTACGCACCGCGCCGAGTGCCTGGTGGAGCGCGTACACGGACAAGGCCTTGGTGAACGTGCATACCGCCACCGAAGCTGCCGCCGCAATCCAGAAGCCCGTATATTCTCTAAACGCGGCGGTGATGACCACGCCGCCAGTGAGGTACAGCGGCACCGCAGCCATCCAGGGAATCAAGTACAGCAGACCCTGCGATGTGGAGATGGCAAATCGTGGGCGTCAAAACCACGCGCATTCCCGCTTTTGACAGCGCTGCGCGAGTAGAGGGCACGGACCACTCCAGTGCCGACGAAGATGGCAAGCGTCGCGCCGGGCGGCGTGCTTGAGACGGCTGCGATGAACCAGACGAAGAACAAGGTGAGGCACTTCTGCAGTCCGACGATGATGCAGATGAAGCCCAGCGCCACGCGCATAGCTTTGGGTCCGACACTTGACCAGTTCCAAGCACGCATGTCATGCAGCTGAGTGGCCACCACGGGCGTCACCCACATGCCCTTGTCAGCTGCGGCACCGCACCAGAGGCGGGTGCGCACCGCCTGATTGAGGACGCTGAGCGGCAGGAATGCCACGTATGGGAGAGCGAGGAATGACACCAGGATGGCGCGCATCCAGTCTCCATGTCTGGCTGAGAGGGCCGCCATCACCTTTGGATGGGTGGTCACTCCTTCCCAACCCAGCGCAGCGCACGCGATCAGACCCGTGGATGCCATGCCCGCGCCGCAGAGAATCTGCATGACGTCGGCGATGTGCATCTGCACCGCGCCCACCTGGGCGGCCGTCCAGGAGCAGAGGAGAGAAAACAAGAGCTGGAGGTGGTCAATGTCAAGGGGTGTCAACACTGTCTCCATGCATGCCTCGGCCATCATTCCCAGGTCTCCGCGCGCGAGACACGCACCCCGAATCCGAGCATCTGGCCTCCAGCTGAATGGCCCTCCGGGTCGGACGAGTTGCTCACGAAGTACGCAAGGGTGGCAAGGAGGAGGCACCAGAGACCCAGCATGAAGGGACCGGCGAACATGAATGTCGGACCCGTCATCTGTGGCAAAATAGGCAAATGGGCAGAGCGTGCCATGACCGCAGTCAGTTCAGTTGATGCGATTTAATGGACAGGCACGGCACGGCGTGCGCACAGTTGCGGTTCCCATTTGCGTCTGCACGGCCGTCAGGGCGTTGAAAAGTCCACCTGCTGAGTGTGAGGCTGCCCAAGCTATGAAGACAGCGATCACGATGGCGCCCGTGGCTGCGAAACCAAACGCCAGGGCTCGCATGAAAGACAGCAGGTCTGCATTGGGAAGGAACATCTGTTTGAGCACCGCCTGTCCCATCGGCAATATCACAGCCATGAAGACATGGGCAGCTTCTGGATACTGCGACAGAGGAAATGCGTGATGCGAGGACGTGAGCGTTACATCAGGCTCCGCCGGCAATGATTGCGCACCATGTCTTGACTCAGCAGGACGGCCAGGAAAAAGAATATGAACACCTCGGCGGCTACTTTGATGCGGAGCCAGTTCAGAGATGGAGACCAGGCTTCAATGTCGGTGCAATAGGCGACGCACAGCACGACGCCGCCCGACAGATAACAGAACTGCAGGCAGTGCGCGTGCATGCCGCAGTCAGAGACACGCATAAAGCGAGAGCCTCTCAGTCGGTTAGGTGTCACCGGCTGAAACGCACCAGTGCGTATGTCTTGGCAGGCAGAAGAGCCTCGTAGACCGTCAGACCAGCCCCCATAGCGGTGAATACCATGATGTAGAGCGCCATAGTTGCTGCAAGCAGCGCCCAGCTTGCAGCCGTGCGTGCCACGAAAGCTCGCCGCTGTGGCGTGCCCGCTGGCGGCCACATGGTCTCCAGCCAAGGCTTCTCACCACCATCTTTAGGCGCCTTCTTCGCGTCGGCGGACTGCTCCTCTTGCTCGTCGTCATCACTGCACGCAGCGCTGTCGTAAAGCTGCACTTGCGCCGCCACCGTCTCGAGCGCAGCGAGGCCCTTAGGTGGCGCCTTTGAGCGGCCACCGGGTCCCGGGAGGCGGGCAGTCATGAGTGTCTGCACGGCGTCGCCGCTGGATTCCTCGGGTGAGCCGGCAGGTGTGTTTGCGAGAGTCATCCTCGTTCGCCTCAGCGCGCGGGCCCAGGCGACGCGCGTGGGCCAGTGCTGCGGCGGAGAGGTGCCACCTGTTGGAAGAGGGGAATTTAACCCCAGAACCACGACGGTTTGGCTTCCCCATCTGCTGAGCCGAGTCTGCAACTTGTTCCTACAGTGTAATTTACCGCTGACGCTTCAGCCGCGTCGGGACGCACCGTAGACGGCGACCAAACAGCCCGGATTGTTCATGCAGGCTGCAATTTCGCCCACGCACCAGCATCTACAGCGGCCCCGCGACCAGGCATCATCGTGATGGAATGCCCGCGCGCGCTCCTCCGTCAATGCCGACACGTCAGCATCGCACTGAACGTTCCCCTCGCCAAGACCCCAGATGCCGTCCATCCAGTACAGTGAGAAGTACTACGACGATGTGTACGAATACAGGCGCGTGGTCGCCTGCCGCTGCTTGGCCGCTGGCGCAGCGGGAGCAGTCCCCTGTGCAGTCGTCATGTTGTCCTTCCCTTGCTGTCTGTGTGCTCTGTCGCCCTACGCAGCTGAAGCTCCCAGTCGCGCTGCCGTCCTCTTACTTCCTCTCGTCTGCAGACACGTGGTTCTGCCGCCCGACATCGCGAAGATGTTGCCGAAGCAAAGGCTGCTTACAGAGGTGGGTGGAGCTCACAGCCCCGGCGGGGGCGCCCCGAGTGCCGTGTAGCCCCGCGACTCGACGCCTGGCGCACGTGGTCGCCGCGCGTGTGGAGTACAGCTGCTTCGCGTCACGCTGCGCGGGCAGACGGCCCTGCTGTCGTCTTTCCCTCTCAAACGGTGCTCACACCCTCCTGACTCCCCCGGTCTCCCCCTCCCACG
>Ga0164297_10001600_pt1 | contig 23732 bp, 17 predicted proteins | sample GEODES058metaG_FD_113539 | JGI IMG/M metagenome (GOLD analysis project Ga0164297, IMG submission 113539) | Dystrophic lake water microbial communities from Trout Bog Lake, Wisconsin, USA - GEODES058 metaG | ecosystem: Environmental > Aquatic > Freshwater > Lake | place: USA: Trout Bog Lake... | reverse complement strand
TGTCCAACTTGTTCAAGGCATTTATTGAATCATAATGCTTTGATGCCAATTCAAGGTATTCTGCTTTTGTCATATTTACGTTTTCTATATAAACGTATACAAGCGAAATTTATTTATGCACCCCCTTTGCCTATCCATGTAAGTTCTAATCTTTGTTGCTTATTTTGCATTACACTAAATTCCATTTGATGGTGAACAATGGTTTCTGACTAATATTTTGCTTTAATTTACTCTCAATGTCATTGAGCAATTTTTCTTTTCTTTTATCAACTTCGTCCTGCGCTTCATAAAGTTTCTTGCGCTTTTCACTGCGTTGATTTTCCATTTCTTTAATCACTCTTTGAAGTTTGATTTTTTCATCCAATTTCAAAATTTTCTTTGCTTCTGCTTTTTTGAGTCGGATTTCAGCATCCAAATCTTTCAGTTCACGCTCCAACCCCACTTTAAGGTCTTCTGCCCATGAATCTAGCTTTGAATATTCTTGGTCGAACCAAACGTTATTCCGTTCCTCAACTTCCACTAAGACTGTTTCTTTTTGGTGCTTGGCGGTGTCGGCTAATATCTTTTTTGTGTTGTTATCGAGTTCAATTTTGGATATTTCCTCCGATGCCTTCAAAGAGAAAAACCGCTTGCATTGCTCATAATCCAACATCTCGCTGGTTTCCGTAACACCTGAAAGCATAATGTAGTCTTCCGCTTCAAATGTCGAGACACTCAACAAATCCACTTTCATCCATCCTGATTGCCCTATAAGCCCTTCCAGTGTCGTGACTTTGGTTTGAGTGTTTGTGTAATCAAAAGTGACTTCCTTAACAGGCAGGTCAAAACTTTTGCATTCATTGATAATCTTGTCTGCCAACGGGTGGCTAATCCTGTAATGATTGGCATCCTCGGTTTGCTTGCCAATTTTATAAGGCCCCTTATTGATATTTAATTCTGAAAATGGATTGTTTTTGAGGGTAAAAGAATGCTCATTCATTGAAAAATCTGCATCGTCACCGAGGTAGAACTTCGTTATTTCCCAGAGCCAATTTTCATACCTGTTTAGGTAACTCTTGCTTTCCTGAAGGTTCAGCTTCAGTTTTTCGTTCACTTCTTCATCAAAGTTTTCTAACAGGCTCTTTTTTGTCGAGCTAAGATTATCATTAATCGAGGCTTCCAATTCAGCCTGTAGTTCGTCAAAAGCCTTTTGTATCTGTTCTTTTGTGCGACATTCCTGATAAATCCTTGCAATCCTTTTTTCAAAATCAACCCCACTTTCGATGCTACCTAGAACCTCGTCACTTGAACCGAAGACACCGTTAAAAATCTTGAACTTCTCTTCCAGCAGTTGGTAAACCCGTTCATCAGCCGCATTGGATTTATTCAGGAAGTTTACCACGACCACATCGAATTTCTGACCGTAACGATGGCAGCGTCCTATCCTTTGTTCAATCCTTTGCGGATTCCAGGGCAAATCATAATTTATGACCAGTGAGCAAAACTGTAGGTTTATACCCTCGGCTGCGGCTTCGGTTGCCACCATTATAGTGGCTTCGTCCCTAAAAAAGTCAACCAATGCTGCCCGCATGTCCGCAGTTTTAGAGCCTGTGATTTTATCCGTTCCTTCATGCCTTTTTAACCAGTCATTGTACAATTGCCGAGACATGGAGTCATTGTTTGAGCCGTTGAACAAAACCACTTTTCCTTTATAGCCTTTGTCTTCAAGAATATCTTTAAGGTATTGTTGTGTCCTGACGCTCTCCGTAAAAATGATTGCCTTTTTATCCGCTCCAAGCCTTTCCAGTTCCTTGAAGCCCCTTTCCAAAGCAGTGGATAGTTTTTCACCTTTTGAATTTTTCTTTATCGACTTTGCCAATGTCCCAAATTCTTTCAGGGATTCAATCTCGGACTTTATATCGCTAATATCTTTATCAGAGTAGTTGGTAGGTTCCTCAAAGTCCTCTGTTTCGGATTCGTCTTCCGACCATTCATCCCTCAATTCATCCGTGCCTTCATAATCTTGTACGATAGGTTCAAACAAAGTGTTCTTGTCTTGATTCCTTACGATTTCCTGTAGTTTAGATTCCAATGCTGCCAATGTACCTGAAATGGCATAGGTAGAAGATGCCAAAAGTTTCCTCAAAATGAGTGTCATCAGCTTTCTTTGACTTGCTGGCAAAGCAAATAGGCTATCTCGTTGAAGATAATCCGTGACCATGTCGTATAGCTTCTGTTCGGCATCTGTAGGGTAGAACTCTTCCACCAACGCAATCCTGTTGGTGTATTTGATATATTCCAATACCTGCCGCCTCAAGGTGCGCTTGCAGATAGGCTGTAGCCGTTCCTTTAGCTCATTGAAAGTCGATTCATCCGATGAGCCGTTCACTCGGCTGTATTGGGTCTTGAAACTTTTCAGGTCACCAAAAGCATAATCATCAATTATGCTGACAAGCCCGTAAAGTTCCAATAGGCTGTTTTGCAATGGGGTAGCCGTCAAAAGAATTTTGGGGCTTTGTTCCAAAGCATCTTTTATAGCTTTGGCAATTTTGTTGCCCGACTTATACACATTCCTAAGCCTGTGCGCTTCGTCAATAACGACCAAATCCCAATTTATCAGCTTTATGTAAACATCCTTTGCCTTTGCAAATTGGTATGAACATAAAACAATTTCCTTTGAATCAAATGGGTTCAGGTTGCCAGTTTTTATAATCTCGTTGAAAGATTTTGCTTCAAGTATCGTAGAAGGCAGAAAGAATTTATCTATGAGTTCTTGAGACCACTGCTTTCTTAGGTTTGCAGGGGTAATTATCAAAATCTTTCTCTTTTTCTCCGCCCATTTTTGTGAGATTACCAACCCAGCCTCAATCGTCTTACCCAAGCCAACTTCATCGGCTAAAATTGCGCCCTTAGACAATGGGGAACGAAACGCAAACAAAGCCGCCTCAACCTGATGTGGGTTAAGGTCAACTTGTGCATCTACCAAAGTGGATGCTAATTTCTGCATACTGTCTGATGAGCTACGCTTTGTCAGTTCATAGGCGAAATACTTTGCATGATATGGCGTCAAATTCATTCCAGTTAGATAAAAATTGGTATTCAGGGAAAATCCTAAGAACTACTAAATTCCAAAGTTAGCACAAACGTACCGTTAGGCAATAAAACTTAGTACTTTTTATAAAATTGTGCGAATCATTTACAAACATAGATGCAGCATGTATCATTAATCGAATGCAAGGAATCTGTATCAGGAAAGCTAGAGCTTCCCCATAGAAAGTTTACGAAAAATCTTTTGTAACATAAAATTTCACAGAACCATTGTCGTAATTTTTTAGTTTTGGATTCATCATTAATCGGGTTTTGATAGAATGTAAATGTAACCCCATTATCAGTGGGTTTCATCCATCAAAAGATTAACGGAGGGTCTATGTACAGGATAGTAAGATTGCCCGAAGTGATGCAGCATACAGGTCTTGCACGAAGCACCATTTATAAAATGATTGCGGCGAAAACTTTCCCCAATCAAATCCCATTAGGAACAAAATCAGTCGGCTGGCTGGAAAGTGACATTCAAAATTGGATTCAAGAGAGAATTTTACAATCATAAACTAAAAAACGAATATAAATCAATGGGGGTGTAATTATGCAAACGGACAGTGAGCCGACCAAAAAACACGTCTCCTATTACGGCAAAAAGATTTACTTCATCAACCCACTTATCGCCCAAAAGCTGGCAATTGCCGAAAAAGTCCCCGAATGCCTCTACGAGGACATTGACGAAAAATACAAGGATTAAGGCTTGCAGGATTTTACAGATTTTATTGCTACCAGAAAAGCACACAATATCGCAAAAAATCTGACTACCGAAAAGGAATTGCTTCCTTTGATTGCAGCAGGGGCGGGCGTTTTCTTTTGCTACTTTTCTTTGCCGCTGGGGCAAAGAAAAGTAGAACGGGCAAACGTATGGCAGCAAAACATTATGTGTCTTGCTGCCTACGCCGTTGGTCTTGGTCTTTAGGTATTAATTAAGGTGCAAAGCGTCCGCACCCAATTTTGAAAAGTCGGCGCAAAGGTCAAACGCCTTTTGTGCCTTGATTTGGGCTGTGCCTCCCATGATGGACTTAAACTTTGCCTCACCGTCCTTGTAGTTCCTCACGTTCTGAAAATACCCCGTCACGGCGTTGTATGCGCCAAACAACGTGCCTTTTGTGGTTTCCAGTTGTTGGGACGGGTTGGAAAAAGCGTAGCCATAGGCATTCTCGCACATATTGGTAAAGCAGGTTGAAAGTTCATCCTGCAACCCCTTTTGGAGGTTTGCCAATACTTCCTTGTTTGGAACCATCGCAAGTTGTATCAATTTTTTTACCTCGCCATCCGTGATGCGGATTGTTGACCAATGGTTAAACAACCCTTCCAGTTCCGCACCCAATTTATTGGAGATGCCCAAAACCTTGTGCGCCTGTTTGAGCCTGTCCTGTGCGTTGGACGTGTGGCGAATCTTAATGGAATTACTACAGTTTTTCAAAGCTGCGTTCAGGGTGTTGTTGCACACGATGCGAATCGGTGTAAACGCTGCCGTAATGCTGCCAAAGCCATCGTGCGAAGTGGTAAGAAACAAGTATTTCTCTATCAAGTCATTGTTTCCGACTTTGATATAGTCGGGCAACTTGGCAGTAATAAAGATGCGTTCACCTTCACCCAACGCCCCTGCGGTCTCGTACATGATGCCATCACCCCCTACGATTTCATCAAAGAAATTGAAGGCTTGGGTGTTCTGTACAATCTGATAATCCGCACCCAATTTGTCGCCCAAAATTGCGCCGTTGTCCGTGCGGTACGTGAAAAATGAGGACTTGGAAACAATTTCCCCACCGTCTGGCAGTCGGTGGATGTTCGGGGCTTTCTCTACTGAAAAATCAAGCCCTGCAAAAGTGAGTGCCTCTGCACTGGTTGGGTAATCCTGTACAATCTGCCCCAAATTGTGCCATGCTTTCTCCTGTACGGAAAAGAAACTGTGCTTTCCTGTCTCTTCGTTGAAATGAATGTTATGTGCCATAACTGAAAAAACCCTGTTCTTGTTTGCAGTCGGGTTACTGCGTTTGTTGTAATAAAAAAATTTGTGAGAGTGTCAAAATGGTAAATCGTCTGTGGTTTGCCCTGCTGGTACGTTTGCGGCTGCCTGTGGCTTGGGTGCTGCGGCAACAAAGCGGATATTGTTCACATGAAAGGTTAAAGAACCTTTCACATCCCCTGCGCTGTCCTTGTACACATCCAAACCGATACGCCCATAAACGGAAACGATTACGCCTTTTTTAAGGTAGGGGGCAACCTTCGGCGATACCCAATAAGCACACCTTAAAAAGGTATTTACCTCCTTTCTTTTCCCTTCCTTATCCTTGTAGTTGTCGTTCATTACCACAATAAAATTGGTTACTTCCCTGCCGTCCGTAACCTTGCTGACCCTTGCATCTGCGGTCAATCTCCCTGTTAATTCCATGACTTGTTTTTTTAATTGGTGAAAAAATGTTTACTGTTTGAATAATCCCATTTGGTTAAGGTCTTTTTGTTTCACTGGTTTGTAGCTGCTCAACTTTGAAACGAGGTAATAAACCGTGATGTCCTCGTTGTTAAAAATTGCCCATGCCGCTTCCAATGCCTTTGAGCGTGTCTTGTTCCTTCGGCGTTGTATCTCCCATGAAACACGCATCATCCGTGAGAGCCGTGAATTTTTCTTTTTTTCCATCTGCTTAAAATTTTAACTGTTAATGATAAAAGCCAATTCGGCTAAAGCCTTTCATTGGCCTTTGATACGCGACCAGCTTTAACGGCAGGGATTAAGGGAAAGGTTTTTGGAAAAAGAATACGACCCAAGAGTGCAGGGAATTTGGCAAAGCACCCCCGAAACGGAGGGTGGAGATTGTTTTTTCAAAACCTGTGGCAAGCGAAGCCCCGACCCAAGAAGGGGAAGAAGTGAAGACCTTTCCATCAAGCCCAGACGTAAAAAAGCTTTGTGTGTCAAAGCCAAGTAAACCAACCAAACAGCCCAATTCCTATGAAAAACAGCCCAAGACTGGCAATTTGATTTTCAGGTAGGCAGGGCGGCGGCTAAAGGGCAAGTGTGGGAAATGTACTGAATGGAAGCTCGTTATGGTATGGAATGAAGGGTTGGCTTGCGGACATGAAGGGAAAGAAGCCACTGTTGCCGTGTGGAGTGCAAAGCGGTGTCTGAAATGATTGGATTGTAGGCAGTGGAGTGGCGCAAAGCGTAATGGAACGAAAGGAAAGGAATGAATGAAGACTGCGCTTGCACGGGGGAGTTGTTATGGTAGAATTGGGGAATAAATTGATTATTTTTTTAGGCATTAAAAAACTAGCATAAAAATCGAATAATGGAATTAAAAACCTTAGATTGCAGCCTCACAGAAAATTTTTATCTTATTGATTCTTTAAATAAAAACGATGTCTGAATTTTTTTACAAAGGGGATGAAAACACCCTTGATGACCAAAAAGAAGTAAACAAGGATGTTAATCCGAATAAAAGGATAACTGATGCTTTTCTTAAGGTATTAGATAATAAAAATTTATCTTTTTTGTTAGGTAGTGGATGTTCTTCTTATCTTATTGATAATGAAAACCCTATCGTGGATGTGGCAACGTCAAGTGAAGAAACCTCAAGTACTTCTGTCCAAAAGAATAAACAGAAAGAAATTGGCATACCCGTCATGGCTCCAATGGCTCAGGAATTTTATAATTCGTCAGATTTTACAAACCAAAAAGATTGGCTAAAAAATCAATTGAAAATTAATGTTGACGATAAGGTCTTTAAATTCAATTTAGAAAAATTTTTATCAACGCTTCATAGTTTATCATTTTATCATTCAACGATTGCATCACAAATAGAGGGTAATGAAAAAGGGTCAACGGAAAAAAAGAATGAAGAAAAGTCACATGCAGAAACCTTTGAGAGTTTAGATGAAAGAGATAAAATCAATTCTATCATAAAACTAGTAAGGGATTTTATATTAAAAAAATGTTTGAATGAATCAAACACAAAACCATCTGCTGACAGAGAGGCTAACGATACACCGCTAATAGAAGTTTATAAGCAATTTTATAGAAAGTTGCTCACTAGAAATTCAACATTGCCCCGACTAAATATCTTTACAACCAACTATGACCTATATTCCGAAAAGGCAATGGACTTGTTAGGCATTCACTATGTTAATGGATTTACTGGTGGTATTAGCAAGTACTTTAATCCTGCAATTTTCAATTATGCGTTAGCCGAGAAAATGGATTTGTCGCAATCTAAGTGGAGCGTTATCGACAACTTTTTCTATTTATATAAAATTCATGGTTCGGTTAATTGGATTGAAGCAGAAGGTGAAAACAAGTTATTTAAAGTAAAAGAAATTCAAGAACCTAATTTCTGTCAATTAAAAGATGAACAAACAATAATGATTCATCCTACCCCACTAAAATATAATGCAAGTCTGGGTAGCCCTTATTCAGATTTATTTCGTGAGTTTCAGAAGAAGCTAATGCAGAATAATAATATTCTTGTAACTATCGGATACAGTTTTAGTGACGAGCATATAAATAATATCATTTTCCAAGCGTTTACAATTCCTTCTTTTCGGTTGATAGTTATTGGTGAACCTACAGAAAATAATGCTATAGGAAATTTAAGGAAGTTAAAAGATTCTCGAATTTGGATAATTGGGGAGAAAGTCGAAGCGGAAAATGGCAGTACCCCCCCATTGCATTTTTTTAAGCGATTTGTTGCTGAAATTCTGCCTGATTTAACAGCAGAAGATTTGGATAAAAAAATGGAAGAGACAATCAAGTCTTTAAAAAACATAATGGCATGACAAAAGAAGATAAGCAAAGAGTCATTGGAAAGGTTGTTGCCATTAATTCGGACAGGTTTTCTGTAGAGTTGTTAAGCGGATTGGAAAACTTTAGCGTGAGTGGGTTTGACGATATTCATTATTTTGCCCAACTCAACAGTTACGTTATAGTCCCTTACCAAAATTATTATTTGGTTGCTGAAGTTGCTGGAGTAAGAGAAAAAGATTTAAATGTCCCATTTTCTAATCCGACAGACCAGATTCTTAGTAAAGTACAAGCTGGTAAATTTTTGGAAGTATTGCCTATTGGGACGATAAAAGCTGAAAAAGAAAAATCAAAATTCGATTTCGGTGTAAGCGTTTATCCAACATTGTATTCAGACGTCCTTTATATAAAAGAAGAAGAACTAGATACAATTTTCAATACAAATGCTGTTAAGGAAAAGGTTTGCAAGAAAAAAAATACTGCATGTGCCAAAACCGATTGTCAATGCAAATACAGATTCACTTCTTTACCGATTGGCAAGTCAACCATTTTCCCTGATTACGATGTAAAGCTAGATATTGATAAATTTTTTGGTAGTCATTCTGCTATTTTGGGTAACACTGGAAGTGGTAAGTCATGCACTATATCTTCAATGATACAAAAGCTGTATAGTTTGGATAATTATAGTGCAGTAGGAAGTACTTTTATTTTCTTCGATGTAAATGGAGAATATAAACAAGCATTCTCTGAATTAACTGATAGAAATAGTGAAATAGAAGTAAAGAATTTTACTATTGATTCAATTGAAGAAAGTAACAGGGAGAAGTTAGAAGAATTTATCTTGCCTCATTGGTTTATGAATATTGATGAATGGGCTTTACTATTACAGGCAAGCGAACGAACACAACTTCCGATTTTGAGAAATGCTTTGGCATTAGCCGTTTTGTTGAGTAAAGACGATGACGGTAATGCCGAAATTACTAAAACAAAAAATCACATTTTAGCAACTTGTATTACTCAAATTTTGCGAGATGAAACAAGTAGCCCTTCTAAAAAAGACCGTATTAAATCTATCCTTCAAAAATTTAATACAAACGAAATTAGTCTTTCAATTAAATGTACAGATACGAAGTTTCATAATGGTGTAGCGAATGTTGATACCACAATAGAAAATTGTCTTTTTATTCATTTTGGAGAAATGAAAGGCATACAACACATACACAACTATTTAGAAAAAAAAGATGATGATGGAAATTTTGTCTTTTTAGCAAATGATTTCAGTTTGCCGCCCTATCAGCCGAATCAAAAATTCACTTTTGCTAAATTGGAAGAAGCTTTGGATATTGCAATTCTCTTTGAAGAATCTTACGGAAACAGACAAATCCGTGATTATTGTTCATCACTTATGACACGATTCAAAAGTATAAAAGATAGAGGTGACTTTAATTTTCTAACGAGAAACGAAACTGGAAAAGAATATGTTGATTTTGTAAATCAATTTTTCGGTATTGGAGACAATCTAAAGAAATCTCAAATTTCCACAATTGACTTAAATTCTGCAAATGACGAAGCCGTTGAAATTGTTTCTTGTGTTTTATCAAGAATGATTTTTGAACGTTTACGAAATGCAAGGAGCAGAAATATATATCCTGTTAATCTTGTTTTAGAAGAAGCACACCGCTACATTTCAATGGATTCTGGTAAAGTTTTTGGTGATGCAAATAGGATTTTTGAAAGAATAGCTAAAGAAGGAAGAAAGTATGGTATTTTTTTACTAATATCTTCTCAAAGACCTAGTGAGCTATCTAAAACTGTTTTATCACAGTGTAGCAATTTTATTGTTCATCGGATTCAAAACCCCGAAGATTTACAACATATAAGGCAAATTACTCCACATATTTCTGAGACAGTTCTTAAACGTATGCCATCTATTCCTACACAACATGCGCTTATTTTTGGTCACGCTGTAAATCTGCCAACGACTTTTAAAGTAAATGATGCTAATCCTAAGCCAAAAAGTGACAACAATGAAATTAGTAAAAATTGGTTTAGAGATAAGACTTTTCCAATTAATTTTTAAACTTTACACATTGTAAAGTCGGACTTCTAATTTGATAATTTTAATATTCTCCAAAATCCTTATAGCCCTATAAGGGAAGATGTCTGTTCCAAAAAATACATCCCTCTAAATGTACTCAAAAGTGCCTATGTTGGCACTCAAAAACTACCGCTCACGATTGTAGGAATGCTTGCGGTTAAGATAGCCCACCGAAATAGAATCGGCACTTGCTGCCCTTATTTCAAGCACTGCACCGCCCTCAAATTCATCCGAACAATAGTACTGATTTTGTGAAACGTGGTTCGTTTCACACCCCACAGGGTTTATCCTCAAAATAGGAAAAAGAGAGGATGAAAAAAACATATTGAACCACGTTGAACCATGTTAGTGCAAAAATTTTTTATATGAAAATGGCTGTGTAATATGCGGGGAAATAAGCAAAAAATGTTGCGGATTACCATGAACAAGTCGGCTGTGGGTGCAAAAAAGTACTACTGTGAGGAGTATTACAAAGAGGGGCAATTTTCCCAATTGGACTACTACTCTGAAAAGGATGAGTTGATAGGCAAATGGGGTGGAAAGGCTGCCCAAAAACTGGGGTTGCAAGGCGACATTGCCAAAGGTGACTTTGCCTCGCTCTGCGACAACCTACACCCTGAAACGGGTGAACAACTCACCGCCCGCAAGGATGCCGACAGGACAGTTGGCTATGACTTTACGTTCAATGCCAGCAAGTCGGTGAGCCTTGCTTATGCCTTTGGGAGCGAAAAAGAGAAAAAGGCAATCCTCAAAGCATTCCAGCAATCGGTCAGGGACACCATGACCGAGATAGAAGCTGGGATGCAAACACGGGTGCGGGGCAACGGCAAGAATGAGAACCGTGAGACGGGCAATATCGTTTACGGCGAATTTACCCATTTCACCACGAGACCGATTGACGGTGTGCCTGACCCGCATCTGCACAGTCATTGCTTCGTGTTCAACGGCACGTTCGATGCGGACGAAAAAAAGTGGAAAGCGGGACAATTCCGCCAAACCAAACAGGATGCGCCGTACTACGAAGCGGTTTTCCACTCCAAACTAGCCGCAAACCTGCAAAAGGCGGGTTATGGCATCGAAAGAACGGAAAACGGTTTTGAACTTGCTGGCATTGCAAAAGAGACGTTGGACAAATTTTCACGGCGGACAAAGGAAATTGAGGATTATTCAAGGGAGCATAACATCATGGATAGAAGGCAACAATCCGAGATAGGGGCAAAGACACGGGAAGCAAAACGCAGAGGCATCACACTTTCCGACCAAGAAAGGAACTGGTTAGACCGACTGGGTGCGGAAGAATTGGAGGGTTTGAAAAACCTAAGGAGCAACCTTGTGACACTCAAGGCACAGCCCAATGAAGCGCAAGCCGCACAGAATGCCGTGCAGTATTCCCTCGACCACCATTTGGAGCGCAAGTCGGTTGCCAGCGACAAAGAAATTTTAGCAACGGCTCTCAAAAAATCCATTGGTGAGGTGTCTCCTGAACAACTCAAGAAAATCTTCAACCGCAATGGAAATATCCTTGTTGCCAAAGAAGATTTGCGGACATTCATCACCACGAAGGATGCCTTGAGTGAGGAAAAGCAACTGATAGCCAAAGCGGTTGAGGCAAAGAACAAGTTCCGCCCCATCAACGAAAACTACCAGCCCCACAACCAATTGCTCAATGACCAGCAACAGGCTGCGGTAAAACATGCGCTTTCATCCACCGATGGCATTACCATTATCACGGGCAAGGCTGGGACGGGTAAGACCACACTGATGAAAGAAGTCAAACGGGGAATTGTAGAAAATGGCAAAGAAATCCATTCATTCGCCCCGTCCAGCGAAGCCAGTCGGGGGGTGCAACGTAGTGAAGGTTTTGAAAATGCCGATACGGTGGCAAAGCTCATTATTGATAAGGAACTGCAATCACGGCTGAAAAATCAGGTGATTTGGATTGATGAGGCTGGGATGTTGTCCAATAAGGACATGAACCAGATACTCAGCATAGCCAAAGAACAAAGTGCAAGGGTGATACTGTCAGGTGACACAAAGCAACATAGCAGTGTCGAGCGTGGGGATGCCCTGCGGATACTACAAAGTGAGGCAGGGATCAGACCCATGACGGTCGATAAGATACAACGCCAAAAGAATGCTGAATACCGTGAAGCGGTCAAGCTGTTTTCTGATGGCAGCGTGGAAAAGGGGTTCAAGAAACTGGAGCAACTGGGCGCAATCCATGAGATTGCAGATGATGCCGATAGGCTCAAAACCATTGCGGAAGATTATTATCAGGCTGCCCATGCCAAAGGTAAAAAGGCAGATGCCGAAGTGCTGGTGATTGCCCCTACCCATGCCGAAGGTGAAGCAGTCACCGAAGGGATACGCAATAAACTCAAGGAAAAGAACATATTGGGGAAAGACGAACGTACCTTCGATGTCCTCAAAAACAAACAACTAACCGAAGCGGAGAAACAAACACCAGAAGCCTATCAAAAAGGCAATATCCTGGTGTTCTATCAAAACAAAAAAGGTATCAAGGCGGGCAACAAACTGGAAGTGCATGGGTTTGAGGACAACCAGCTTTTTGCGACCGATGAACAAGGCAAAGCCTATCATGTGCCACTATCCGACTTGCAGCAATGCTCGGTTTTTGAACACAAGCAAGTCAGCATTACGCAAGGTGATAAAATCCGTATCACTGCCAATGGCAGGGACAAAGACGGGAAAAACCTGTTCAATGGGTCTTTGTACCACATCCGTGACTTTGACAAAAATGGCAATATCAGGCTTTCCAATGGTTCAACCCTCACAAAGGATTTCGGGTATTTCCATTTGGGGTATGTGTCCACCTCGCATTCCTCGCAAGGCAAAACTGCCGACAAAGTGATTGTCTCCCAAAGTTCTGCCACCACAAGGGCATCATCAATGGAGCAGTTCTACGTGTCAGTGTCACGGGGCAAACAAGCAGTCTCCGTTTACACCGATGACAAGGAACATTTGAAACAGTCGGTCAGCCAATCGGTAGAGCGGATGTCGGCAACGGAATTGTCCGCCAAGATGCGGGAGCAATCAAGGGCAAGCAAGATGGCGTATTTCGTGAAGTGGCAAAAAAATGCGGTTCAATTTTATTCACACCTAAAATCTAAATTCAGGTCAAATGATGGACTTCAAGCAACGTTTGGAGCAGAGTAGAGGGACTACATCTGCATCGGAACTGGAAAAAAATCATGTTTGCGATTACTTCGCAACGGACAATATCAAGAGCCTCCCTGCATGTCTTGATTTGAGGATGCCGCAAGGTTTGCGGCGAGCCTTTCCCTATTCCTATATTACGGAAATTGTTTTTGACATGGAAACTGGCATCGTGATTTACACCAATACGAAAAAAGTCACCATCACTGGACGGGACTTACTGATTCTTTATGATTATCTGGTGAATTACCGTGTGCGCTTCATCCAAGCCAATTTAGGTATGGATTCCCAAGAAGAAGGGCTGTTCGTCAAGGATATTGCCATCGAAGATTTATAGGCAAATCACCTGTTGAACAGCCCCGCATAAAATCGTCAAGGGTTACTTTTTATCGTTGTTCATATCATCAATGATGTCCATGAGGTCGGGATATTGTCGTGACACCGATGCAGCTACTTCTGGGTTCTCACGGATGGTTTCTGCCGCTTGTTTCAGAATGGTCGTTCCTGTTTTGGTGGCTCCGTCCATCGCTTTTTTATGTTCCCTTACATTTTTTGCCTCAACTATCGTATCCCTGAAATCAAGGTACTTATTGAGTTTGGCGGTTTCCTTCCAATTGGCATAAATGCCAAGTGCTGGGGCGGAAATCAGCAACCAAATCTGGGCGATGCCATGAAAGAAGCAAGCTAACACAAGTATAATAAAGGGTTCAAAGAGGCTATTGGTGAAGGCGGTCACATCGTCCAACAATGGAGGAATCTCTGTTTCCCTGTTCCTCTCCCTTTCTTCTTTGGGTAGCAACAGCATATACACACGGATTACGGGAATGGCTACGATGTTGATGAGTTTCATTGGCCAAATCGCAAGAAATTCAAAGCGTGACGTTCCATCCTCGAAGGAATGGAGGGCGGTATTGGTGCGATTGCGCCACCACATCCTGAAAAAATGATACGAACCAATGAGGATGTAAAGTAGCATGAACCAAAGCATGTTCCTTTCGGCTAGGAAATGCTTGAACGAATCCCACTTATCAGGTTGCACGGGCTGTTCGTAGTAATTCGTGGTTACTTGGCTGTAAGTCATGGTAGCCATCTGAATGACATTGAAAATGGACAACACCAGCAAGCCAGCGTAGAAATTGATGACGGTCAGCCACCGCTCCCCAAAATCCTTGCGGAAATACACTTCAAAGGGGACGGTGAACCATCCGAAAATAAACATCACCACATTGATGATGGGAAAGAATTTGGACAAAAGGTTCACTCCTCCTGTCACATCACGGGATTTGTCATGGCTTGAAGCCAAGCTAGAAGAATTGTTTGTCATGAGTCATACTGTTTAAAGGTGGTGAATAAAAAAGTCCTTAAATTGTTCCAAACACGTCCGTTTTGGAACACAATAGCTTCCACAATTTTATTGTTTTTCATGCCCCCCTTCTTCAACTTGGTGAAGGTTTGGGGTGGCACATCGTAATCGAAACTTTCATTCTTTCCCTCGCTCATGCTAAAATTCTGCGCCCCGTAATTTTCCCCTGAAGTTTGGCGGGTTTGCCAACTTTTCCCTATCACCTCTGCGGCGTTTTCATTGGTCATGGGGTCACTATTGGCGTGCCATATCTTGGTTTGCAAATTGCCCACGAGTGAATCCACTCGGTACTTGCTGTGTTCACCGCCCATTTCTGCATAGTAATTGGGTAGGTTCTGTGTCAGGTACACCGTACATGCCATTGTACTTCTTGCGGTTGCCTGAAACTGCATGTCGTACTCGGTGACGAAATTCTGCGCTTCGTCCACCCAAAGGAAAACGGGGATGGTCTCACCTTTCACCACCTTTCGGCGTTCCACCGCCTGTTGCCAAAGATATTTATAAACTACCTGTGCCGCCCTTCCTGCATCCCCAAACTCTTTGACGGGCAGATTGACAATGATGATGACACCCCGATGGGTCAATTCAGGGAATGCGATTTTCTTGCGGTCTTCGGGTGTTTCGGTAAACAACATCCGAAAAGGTCGCCTCAAGAATATGTCCATCATGGTTGAAAGCATGGACAAGATACTGGAACGGGTCTTGTCCCCTTGATTGGGGTATTCATCGAGCCAGAAAGAGGCGGTTGCATCAAAGTCGTATTGCTTCCATTTTTCCAGTTGTTTGGAATGCCCCTCAATGAGCAATTTCCAGCAAAGGCTTTTTTCTTTCCACTCGTCCGTGTCAATCTCTACAACTGTTTTGGGTGCGGAATGGATAACATCGTGAATCATCGAAACGGACACGGTGTTTCTGGCAATCATGCAAAGGTCAATGGTATTACGTAGCAGTTGTTGCATGGCTCGTGACCAATAAGGGTCACTGCCGCCGCCACTTTTGCCCCGTTCAATCGCTTCATACACGGTGGTAAACAGCCTCACTAAATTTTCAGTGTATCCTGCACCTTCGCCCTTGCGTTCAATCTCGTATTGCAGAAATGGGAAAACAAAATTTCCCGAAGCGTCCAGCACCAATACGTTGTTTTCCCGTCCTGTTTGCTTGGCATAGCGTAGCCAGTCGTCCAGCACATCCTTTTTGGCGCAAAGAACCAGTCCCCCGAAACCTGCTTTCAGGAAAGCCCTTGCGATGGCTTCACCGCTACCACTTGTCTTGCCAGAACCGATGCCCCCAAAGATTTGTACGCCTTCACAGGCTTGTCCGATGGTAAAGGCTTCCTGCCCGTTGAAATGGTAGATTTCCGTGTCTAAGTTAAAACCACCCACAGGCATGTGTTAAGGATTGTTTAGCTATCGCAAATTAGTTTTTTCTCGTTTTCAAAAATCAAATGGAAGGCAGGTCACAAAAAAATAATATTGATAAAGTAGATTACCTCTCCATTTCTTTCTGTGGCTGGGGTGGTGTCGGCTCTTTGCTTGGTCTTTCCAATGCCTTATCCACAGCGTTCTGATTCAGGTAATTATTGCCTTCACCCCTCTGTATGCTGGTCACATTGTCCTTTGTGGCTTCATCTAATTGTTTATTGGCTACACTGCTGGGGTTGGCTTTGGCATTGGTATTTGGAACATTCTGAGGGGAAATGCTGTCCACTTCCTTCATGTTTACATCAGGCAATTTTTCCTTTGCCGATTGAATTACTTGTTCGTTTTTTTCTTTTTGTTCTGGACTTGCCCTTTTGAGTGCTTCCTCGACTGCGTTTGCCATAGATGCGAAAAGATTGATTCGCCTCTAAGGTAGGAAAAATCAGAGAAAATCTATTGGCAGCTCTTGTTTGCCCAATTGGCTAAGTGATACATTAAGCCCATGAATCTTTTCCATGACACTTTCGGTGGGTTCTAGTCTGCCATGTTGAATGGCGTTGATGAACCTTGTAGCCCATAGCCTAACATAAAAAGCGATGGTTTCTGGGTCGTAGCAATCCTGTAAGTCATCCTTGTATTTCATTTGGATGGGAAAATATAATATCTGTGCCTGTTTCTTTTTTCTGCCCATGACTCCTCACTAAAAGCAGAAGCACTATATCAGAAAATAACGGATAATAGTGTGAAGATTTGATGACAATTTTGCTGGGGCTTATCGTTCCAAGCCAAGTTCCCTATCGTCCTTTTTCGGGGTTCTTGTTGAAAATGACTTAGCCCATTCCCGCATTTCCTGTTCATATTGTTTTTTGCCACCAGATAAACCTTTTATGTAAGTGTTCTTGTCATCATCGGGGAAATTCAGCTTTGAAGCCAATTCGGGTTCGTATTTGGCAATAAGATAGCCATTGTTGAAGCCTCGTGAAAAAAGTTCTTCTTGTTCCATAGTCTAAAATGTTTTTCGTGCGTTCTTGTTGAGGTAGTCTTCAATGGATTCCCTATCATAAAGGATGATTTTCTTTTCTGGTTGGGAGAAGCGTACTTTTCCTTCATCCCTTAGTTTTTGTAGGGTTGTCTTACTGGTAATACGCAGCAACTTCATGGTTTCCTCACCTGAAATCCATTTTACCGCCGTAATTTTTTCTTTGTCTTTGATTCGGCTTACTACTTGGTCAATAAGTGCATAAAAAGCCTCGTCCTGTAGGCAAATCACTTCCATTAGCTAGAAATTAATAATCGTAAAATTAAGATTTCTATTTAATATGCAGTTATCAATAGCAGTTTTTTTGAAAATCCTTTGTTGCTGGAATCCCAAGCAAATATAAAAGATGGTCAAAATGTTTTACCTATGTTTTACACAAAAGAAAAAGGCTTCCAACGAAAAACGCTGGAAGCCTTGCCTGTTCTGTGGTGTGAGCCGGGATCGAACCGGCGACACAAGGATTTTCAGTCCTTTGCTCTACCGACTGAGCTACCGCACCATCCGTAAAGGGAGTGCAAATATAGGGGGTTCTTGTCAAACTATATACCCCTGCTATAGATTTATTGTAAAGTAATCCGTTAATTCATTTTGAATTCAACTGGTTTTTGTATTGAAGCACTTATTGAATCAGCTTAAAACAATCTTTAAGTATATTAATTTCAAAGTAATCTGCTGTTTCTGTAGGTTCTCCGTCTATATGCAAAGGAGCAAGTTTTAAGTTCTTGATAGTGATAGTTTCTGTTTGAAAGTAGAGTATGTTTTGTGTACTTATTTCATTCACAAACTTCTTTAGTTTGTTGTTGCCACGTATCTGGTGTAATACCGCAAAAGGGAGTTGCGCTTTACTCATCTTTTGAACAATTACAATATCAAGCAGTCCATCGCTTAGGTTTGCTTGGGGGGCGATGGTTACATTGTTGCCAAACTGATTACCATTTGCAATGCTGATGAAGTAAGACTCTGTGAAAAAAGTAAAGTCATCAACAGTTACTTCAAATTGATAGGGCTGTGCTTTAAAGAAATTAAGCAAGCTTTGTTGAGTATACGTAAGCAGACCACGAGAAGCGCTAGAGGAAAAATCTTGGGCAACATTGGCATCAAAGCCAAGTCCGCTTAGCATACAAGAGAACCTGCCATTGAGAGTAAATGCATCAACGTATTTGGGAGTTCCCTTAAACAAATGCAGGATAGCATCTTTTGGTTTTTTAGGAATCCCGGCTGCATACGCCAATCCATTTCCTGAGCCAACAGGGATTATTCCAAAATTCACATCCACCAATTCGTATAGCGAACTTACTATCTGGTTCACTGTTCCATCACCACCGACTATCACTATGTCTGTGATACCTTCTGCATCAATCTTTTCTTTGAGGAACCCATAATTTCCGCTTGCATTTGTAGGCACGATTTCAAAAGGTATATTTTGTGCGGTGGTAATATCCTGTATCAGTAGTTTAATATCTTCTTTTTTATAAGTCCCTGATATGGGGTTTATCAGGTAAATTATTTTCCTTTCCATAATTTCATTCTTTAAGCAAGCTAAAACAACTTATCAAAAAGTTAATTTCTGAGGCAGGTTGTTTAATAAGGCGTAAAAGTAAGTGTTATATAATCTTGAATAATTGATTTAAATATTTTAGGCAAAACATTAAGAGTTGGAATACTAATGTCAGTTTAATTTATAAAATAAAAGCCCCGTAAAAAAATACGGGGCTTATCAAACTATGATTGATGACTAAAGAGATTAATGTTGATTACCAGAACCATTTAATTGATAAGCACCAATATCATACCCAGGCAATGTCAAATTGGTTAATCCATATTTAGGGTCTACCAGCGGAAAAGGAGGCGGAGTTGTAGAAAGAAGATTTGGTGTAAATCCAAAATAACCTTTTCCCTGACAAGGAGAACCTTGTTGCAGATTGAAATTATAAGACCCTATTGCGGTAATATCTGTGATAGCAAATCCACCAGTAGTAGGTAAAGGATAATTAACAAACATTGGGTTAGTACCTGCTAACTGTACCAATGAGGTGCCGTCATATACAGCATCCGCAGGAGAATATACGTAATTTGGGCCTAAGAAGGCTGCCATATTTGGTACATCGGTAGACACAGGTTTGGTAATAGAACCTGGTGTAAAAGGTATAAAACCATTAGCTACCGATACATTATCTGCCCAATAATAATCATAGCCATAATTTCCATACATAAATGCAGTATCTGCCACTAAGCCAGTATTGCCATTCAAACGTAACCCAGTTTTACAGTTTACTATCAGGTTATTGTATGCTTGACCTCTTGCCCCTTGTTCGTAGTTGATGGAACCACCTTTACCTGTTGATGTATTTCTCCAGCCAGAATTTACAATGGTATTGTTATAGCAATCAATATTGCAGGTAAGAAAACCTGGAGCTGAACCACTATTGGAAGCCTTCAATGAATTGGTAGCACCACCTATGCACATATTGTAGGCAATGATACCTACTCCACCAGCCTTTACATTTACTCCATCACCGCCCGTAGTACCACATTTTTCAAAAGTACTTCTCATAATGGCGAAATAACCAGCACCACCACTAAATACACGAATAGCGTCATCAGGTGTGCCATATATCCAGGAATCTTCGAAAACAAAATATCCGGCAGCAGCTCCAAAAAATATTGGGTAGCTTGTTTTGGTTGCTGTTTTTAAACTTTGATAAGTATAAAAATTAGATGGGACTTCACCTGCTGCTGTACACGAATATCCAGCACCTGCTTTTGCACCACAATATTCAAGATGCGTCCATTTAAATATCAAATACTGACACGTTGGTCCTGCGGCAACACCTTTCCATAAACCATTAAAAGCAGAATCATTTTTGTAATTATAATTTGAAACTGGGTCGTCGGTATGTACCTGATTGGCTACTGTAAAGTAAATAGGGTTTGCTTGTGTACCCAAGGAAAATAAGTTGCCTAATACAATTAGACCAGCTTGGTTATTAAAAATTAATTTTGCACCCGGCTGTATTACCAGACTGTCTCCAGCATTTACCAATATATCCCCATTTATATTGTAAGTTTTACCTGCTAGCATAGTGCCATTTATGCTGCCACATAACGGCACTGAATCGCTAATAGGTACATAAGGAGGAACAACCGCCACTGAAATATGGTTGGTATCGCTGCTTAATTTTGTGCAAGAACTTATATAAAGAGAAGCAATAACTAAGAAAGCAATAATTAAAAATTTATTATTCATATCCGTATATATTATTTTGTTATTAAAGTTTAAATCTTAAGCCAAGAAATATAGAAGTCTGAAATTCATCTTTTTCTACCAATATATGCTTACTAGGATTGTCCTGTAAAGGAATGTTATTACTAAATCCTTGGTAGTTATATAAAGGCGTTTTTATATAGTACTTAGTCTTTTCGTTGGTTAGGTTTATTACCTTACCATATACTTCAAACTTCTTGGTAACTCTTTCTGTAAAAGAAAAGTCAACTTGACCAAATGGTGCCTGCCAAACATCTAAATTATAATAGTTGTTTACTGTTTGTATTCGTTCTCCAGTATACACATACGCCAATTGCATATCCAACCCTATCTTTTTATCCTTAAATAATAAAGATACATTGCCAATATTTTCAGCTTGCCCTTGCAATGGTCTTACTTGGTTTATAAATAAATTGTTTCTGCCTTTGATAGGATAATAGTAATAATTCTTCATTTGAGTAGTAGCACTGTGGGTATAAGTATAGTTGGCACTGATACCCAAATAACCAAAATATTTAACCCCCAAAAACTCTAATCCTGCGTTGGTTACAGTGCCCAAGTTAACTGGGGTTAACATCAATGACTTTAAGTTTGATATAGTACCATTAGGCAGGGTAGTTCTTTGATTTTGAAAGCTAACTTCTACTGGATTATAAATTTCTTTTAAGAAAGCTCCTACTAAGAATTCATCCGAACTATTTTTTGGAAAGTAACTATATCGAAGGTCGTAATTATCAGCCGTAGTATGTTTTAAAGCAGGATTGCCTTGTGATGCATAGGCTTCATTCTGACCTGCGGGTACCAAATAAGGAATAAATTCGCTAAAACTAGGTCTGATTAAACTTCTAAAGTAAGAAGCCCTAATATCTTGTCCATATTTTAAATCATACTTTAAATGTAAACTAGGCAATAGGTCGTAATAATATATGTGTCCATATTTACCATTATCCAATACGCTCAAATCTGTATTATAAGTCTGATCGGTTGTTTCCATTCTTAACCCAGCAATTACTTGCAATTTGTTTGTAGCCATAAACTTTGCCATACCATAACCCGCTGATACATTTTCGGTAACAGTATAATTTCTTCCATCACTACCATTTGACCCGCTATCTTTAGTAGAAGAAACTGTATAAGGAACAGCCGGATTAAAACTAAAATTATCAGCGTATTGGTATAATGTTTTTGAAGGTGCACTTAAGTTATACTCCCAATAGTAATTATCCCTTGTTTTATGACGATACATTCCACCAGCAGAAAACTCTACTTCACGTTTAGCAATAGTTTTCTTTACAATTAAGTTAATATATCCTACAATATCCTGATCAGAATTGTGTTCCCATGAACGAGTCAGTGAACCAGCAGTACCAGAATCTTGTCCATGGTACTGAGAGTTTTGTAAAGACACTCCGTAACTATTGGTGTAAGAGAAATAAGCATAATCTGGTTGGTTTTGTTTAGCCAAAGAATAAGCAGCAGACCAGTTTAATGATACACTTGGTGTCAACTGATGTTCGCCATGCAAAGTGCTATTATAAATAGACTGTGAAATCCAGTTGGTTCTTGTAGTGTAGGTTAAAGCAGATGGAAGCGTTGTGTCGGATTGTAAGCGAGTTTGATACTCATTCATACTCACATATAGGTTATAAAGCGAAATTTTGTTTTTGCTATTGATTACATAATCAAACTTATTATTTAATGCAAAACGCTTTTGTTCAGTATATACCCTGTTGTAATAAATATCTGTAATCGAAGGATAATTGTTTAATGTATCACTTTTGATTCCATTCGCATTTACAATTGCCTGGGGGTCTACACCGCTTGTAAATAAATTTTGCTTCGTATATCTAAACAAATCTTGATAACTAAGGCTTAATACAAACCCTAGCGTTTTGTGAAAATAACGATTCCCATAAGTTAATCCAGACTGCAAATCAATGGGTTGAGATTTGGTATAAAGAGTCAAGTTGCTGGTTGGGAAATTAGCCATTGTAACGGGCTTGCCAGGGTTATAATCTTGGGGAGATTTAGTGTTTATATCACTATTGTAAAAACCTCTATAATCATTACCATTACCAAATATAGTATTGGTGCCACCTGCAGCGAATATTTTGAACTCCTGTTTATTAGGTGCATCTTTCATCACTAGGTTCATCACGCCTCCAATTGCATTGCCTTCCATATTTGGGGTAAGTGTTTTTGCCACTTCTAGTCTTTGTAAAATATCGGCAGGAAATATGTTCATTGGTACAAACCTAGAAGTATTACTTGGGCTGGGTATTTCTATGCCGTTGATGGTAGTAGCATTATACCGGGCATCCATACCTCTGATGATTGCAAACCTGCCTTCGCCGCTTTTACTTGATGCAAACGAAACCCCACTCATTCTTTGTAAAGAGTTGGCTACGGTAACGTCTGGGGATAATTCAATGGTTTTGGCAGACATTACATTTGTTACTACATCACTATTCCTTTCAATCGTCCTGGCTGCCTCTACACTTTCTTTATTTCTGTACCCTTTTACTTCTACCCCACTCAATTCTGTTACTTCTTCTTTCAATTCTTCGCTTACTACAACCACATCATTTGCAGATTTCACCTCTGCTTTCATTTCTTCTGGACTTTTAAATCCTGCAAAATTTATTTTAACCTTATAATTACCTATTGGTACGTTCCTAAAAGTATAGGTGCCATCCAAATTTACACTTGTGGTTCTTGTTTTGCCGCCTCCTACTAGTGTCACGGTTGCACCAATCAAGGGTTCGCCAGTTTTAGAATCCGTAACCTTACCCTTCACTGTTCCGGCAAAAACCCCAACCGAAAAAGCAATAAAAACAACAAGAAGCCAACATTTTACATAACGCATGAGCATAGTTTTTTCTATTAGGCGGCAAATGTAAATGTTAAGGAATGGCTAAGAAGATGGATTAAAAATGATAACAATTTGATAATATTGGTTTTGAATTGATAATTAACAATTGATAATTGAAACAAAAAAGGGCAGCCTCACTTTTGTGCAGCCACCCTTAATTATCCATTATCAATTAAAAATTGTCAATTATTAATCCATCCTCACTTCCCAGTTACCAGCAAAGGCTGTTGCGTTTGTTACATACAAAAACAATATGTCTGCCGCACCAAATTCTGTAAAGGCACATACGTTTTGGTCATGTGGTTGAATGGTGAAACTTCTTCCATCCACAGGGCCATCGGCGGTATGTGCGCCAAAGAAGGTGAGGGGGAAATCGGATTTATTTTTCAATGTGAAAACCGAAGTAGCAACTATGCCCGTGCCAATACATAACGTGTTGGACAATGCGGTTGCAACACCACTTTCCACTACGCTTGGATGGCTGGCAACGCCAAACAACAAACTAAAATCGAAATAACTACGGCAAGTTGCCTGATTGGGCCAAAATTGCAAACCAACAGCATACATCGCCTTCATCGTTTGGTCTTCCACCGGAGACCTATTGGTAATCACCTCGCTGGTAATGGTTTTTACTACCGATTTTCCTGTGTTTTGTGTGCCAAGTGCTGCTGTGATGTTTGTTTC
>Ga0164297_10001599_pt1 | contig 23746 bp, 15 predicted proteins | sample GEODES058metaG_FD_113539 | JGI IMG/M metagenome (GOLD analysis project Ga0164297, IMG submission 113539) | Dystrophic lake water microbial communities from Trout Bog Lake, Wisconsin, USA - GEODES058 metaG | ecosystem: Environmental > Aquatic > Freshwater > Lake | place: USA: Trout Bog Lake... | reverse complement strand
TTTAGGTAGTTTTCAAATACCCCGTCGTGCTCCCGCAAGCCTCCCGGCTTGTGGCCTTTAGCCAGGTTACAACCATGCATTTAGGTAGTTTTCAAATACCCCATCGTGCTCCCGCAAGCCTCCCGGCTTGTGGCCTTTAGCCAGGTTACAACCATACATTTAGGTAGTTTTCAAGTAAACCCCCAATGCCTATTTTTAACCTATGAGTCGTAATTACAAATTTCTTAATCCCGAAGGGTTGTATTTTGTAAGCTTTGCAACGGTGTTTTGGATAGATGTCTTTGTGCGCAGAATTTATTTCGACTGCCTCGTAGAAAATTTGAACTATTGCGTCGACGAACAAGGCTTGGTGATTTATGCATGGTGCATCATGCCAAGCCATATGCATTTGGTTTTCAAATCGACAATAAAAAAACCTGCAGACATGATCGGCGGTTTTAAATCCTATACCTCCAGAAAACTGATCGGGTTAATTGGAAGTAATATGCAGGAAAGTCGCCGGGAATGGCTTTTGAATGCATTTAAAAAAGCCGGAAAGACCAACTCGAATAATTTAAACTACCAGTTTTGGCAACAACATAATCATCCTATTGAACTTTGGAGCGGACATGTTATTCAGCAAAAGATAAATTATACCCATAATAATCCGATCGAGGCTGGTTTTGTAGACAACGATTACGAGTATTTATACAGTAGTGCGAGGGATTATTGCGGGATACCAGGATTGGTTAAGGTTATAACGGACTAGGATATTCGCGTGTGCATAGTTTTATACCTTGCATTCGGGCCACAAGCCGGGAGGCTTGCGGCAGCGTTAGGCTGGCGCTTCTTACCTAGTTTGATACCTTGCATGCGGGCCACAGGCCGGGAGGTTTGCGGCAGCGTGTGATAGTTTTAAAATAGGTCCACTAACCGCTCCAATGCCATACCTCGCGAACCTTTGATCAAAACTGTTGCGTTTTGTATCGGATTGTTTTTCAGATAGGCAGAAGCAGATTCAACGCTGGGGTGAAATACCGTATTGTCCATGGTCGATGGTCCATGGTCCATCGACTGAGCGGCTTTTTGAAACTCCGGTCCTATAAATATCCGTTCATCAACACGAGCGGCTAAAGCACTTTTGATGATTGCTTCATGCTCTACCGTAGCTGCTTCTCCCATCTCAAACATATCACCTAAAATCAGCACTTTATGCGGCGCATCCAGTTTGCCCAGGTTTTCGATGGCTACTGCCATACTGCTGGGGTTGGCATTGTAGTAGTCGCATATGAGCGTATTGGTAGCCGTATGCGTTATTTGTGAACGGTTGTTATTGGGTTGATACCCGCTGATACCAGCATTGATAGCAGCCGGATCGATATCAAAATAAAGCCCGATAGCAATAGCTATCAGGATATTGGGTAAATTATATTCTCCTGTTAAATGGGTTTGTACGGCATGGATACGGTCGCTTCGCCGGTCGGTCCATTCCAGTGTGAGCAAAGGGTCGTTAGCGATGATCTTTCCCGAAACGATAGCTGCAGTATCTGAATCGCCATAATAAACGATGGGATCAAGCCCTTTTTCCAGTGCCATGGCCACCAATACGGGATCGTCAGCGTTAACAAAAGTGACACCTGCTATACCCTTTCCCGCGCCGCTCAAAAAATCATACAATTCGCCTTTACCTTTTCGTACACCGGCAATGCCCCCAAAACCTTCCAGATGCGCCTTGCCTATGTTGGTGATCAAACCGTGTGAAGGTTGCGCAATACTGCTCAACAGCTCGATCTCTTTTTGGTGGTTTGCACCCATTTCGATCACTGCCGCTTCGTGCTGCCGATTGATAGACAAAACGGATAGAGGCACCCCGATATGGTTATTCAGATTGCCCTGGGTAGCGTAAGTATTAAAACGCTGCGACAATACCGCATTGATCAACTCTTTAGTAGTGGTTTTGCCATTGCTGCCGGTAAGCCCAATGGCAGGAATATTCAATTGCCGGCGATGATGACGTGCCAGATCCTGCAAGGCTGTGAGCACATCCGATACCAGCAGGTATTGTTCGTTCAAAAGGTAAGCCGGATCATCGATCACTGCATAGGCGGCACCGGCAGCTATTGCCGCAGCGGCAAAAGTATTCGCATCAAACTTATCACCCTTCAATGCAAAAAACAGACTACCCGGTATAATTTTACGTGTATCAGTACTGATCACAGGGTGTTTTAAATACAGTTGGTATAGTTCTTCGGTACTGGCCATTTTTCGTTCAGATCGGAACTACAGAATTATAAAATTTTCGGGAGGTTTGCCAATGAAATCTTTTATTTCAGCAAACTGATCAAACATTCCTGCTCATCCAGCTGATCACCGCTTTAATTTCGTTATAACTATAGCCATCGCCCAGCACCTCTTTCAAGACCGACAACTTTTCGATGCCATAACTTTCGATGGCATCCTGAATAACAGGAATTTTTTCCTGTGTGACAAATTCATGCACATCGATCTTACCGCTTTGGATAAAAAAGGTCAAGTGCCCTTCGATGGTTGTAGGTGATAAACCGCGTTCGTGGGCTATTTCGCCGATTGATTTACCTGAACGATACATACTATAACTTTCATTACGGGTATCAGCGGCTCTGAACTTGCCGGGATTTCGACTTGGTTCCGGTTTGCACTCCATCCTGATCAATTTTTGGTTGATACGCGATTCCAGTTGGTTTTTAGCACAATAATTTTTAACCGGTATCAGGAATTCGCGGCCGTAACGTGCCAGTTTGATATCACCGAAGCCGGATATCCAGCGTAATTCATCTAAATTCAACGGCAAATAGGTAGCGATCTCGATCAGCGTTGTATCCGATACGATCAGGTAAGCGGGTACGTCGGCATGAGCTGCCAGGTCGCGGCGCACCAGTTTTAATTCATTCAATAAGCCGGTTTCAAAGCTTAATGTTACAGTTTCCTGTGCATGTTCTATTTGGTTGGCTATCAGTTCAACTTTTTGTAAACCTTTTAAAACGGCTTCACTTTTTTCAGTCAGGTGCAGTACCGGATATTCATCATCGGTAAGCTTTAAATAACCTTGAATCACCAGCTCGCGCATATAACGGGTCCAGTCGACTCGCTGTATTTTGGCTCCAACGCCATAGGTTTTCAATTGCTTGTGTTCTTCGCGGATCTTTTCGCTTTTTGATCCTCTCAGGAAATCGATCACATAGTTACTGCCGAAGCGTTCTTTTAGCCTGGCTACCGCCGAAAGAGCCATTTGTGCGATGAGGGTTCCATCAAATTTTTTGACTTCGCTGAGGCAGATATCACATGAACCACAATTATCAGGGAAGGCTTCGTTGAAATACTGCATCAAATATTGCCTGCGGCAGGTTTGCAGTTGTGCGAATTGCACCATATCATCCAGCTTTTTCAGCATAATTGCACTTTGTTCTTCATTACCCTCCACTTTGGCAAACTCCTTAAGTTTGAAACCATCGCTGGCAGCGTAGAGCAACAGTGCATCAGAAGGCAGGCCATCGCGACCGGCACGTCCGGTTTCCTGGTAATAACCCTCGATATTTTTAGGCAGATGGTCATGCACTACATATCGCACGTTTGATTTGTTGATACCCATCCCAAATGCGATGGTCGCTACGATGATCTTCACCTCATCGCGCAAAAAAGCTTCCTGGTTGCGAACTTTATCCGCGTTATCCAGGCCTGCGTGGTAAGCCCGGGCGGCATAACCCGCATTCTGCAGTTGTTCGGCCAGTCCCTCCGTTGCTTTTCTCGAGAGGCAGTAAATAATGCCCGATTCGTCTTTGCGTTTCTCCAGGAAGGCCAGCAATTGCACGAAACTGTTCTTTCTTGGTACCACCCGGTAGGTGATATTGGCGCGATTAAACGAGGATACAAATTGTGCCGGATGATCGAGCTCCAGCTTTTCCAGGATATCTTTCTGCGTCAATTTGTCGGCGGTTGCCGTCAGGGCGATCACCGGAGTCTTGGGAAATTCACGTTTTAATCCGGCCAGCATCAGGTATTCGGGTCTGAAATCGTGCCCCCACTGGGATATACAATGCGCTTCATCGATTGCGATGAGGCATACCGGAAGCGATCGTAAAAAATTGATCAGCGTACTGCCCGACCGGAATATCCGTTCAGGCGCCAGGTACAACAGTTTGATCTGATTGTTTTTAAGTTTTTGGGTGATGGAAGCTTGTTCGGCGTCGGACTGTGACGAGTTTAAAAATGCAGCTGGTATGCCGGTCAGGTTTAAACTGTCTACCTGGTCTTTCATCAGGGCAATAAGCGGCGAGATAACGATAGTTAAGCCGTTCAATAACACTGCAGGCAGTTGGTAGCAAAGCGATTTGCCTCCACCAGTAGGCATTAAAACCAGAACGTCTTTTCCGTTTAATACCTGATCAATAATTTCAGCTTGCGTGTCGCGAAAGGCATTGTATCCAAAATATTTTTGGAGTGCTTGTAATGCAGTCATGGCTAAAGTTTAGGTATACAAATGTGCATATTTTTAGCAAAACACAATACAGTCGATTAAAAAAAAGTAAAATTTTTAGTACCCTATCAAAACGCGCTGATGCTAAGTTGCATAGGTTTAAAAAAATATTCTTTAGCTTAGTCCTGCACTATGTATAAAAAACTTCTTTTCGCATTATTGTTTGTGGTTTTTGCACGCGTATGTTTCGCGCAGCAGATACAGTCGCCGGCCGACTTTTTGGGTTATAAATTGGGTACCCAGTTTACTTCGCACGCCCGGGTGGTGGATTATTTCCGGTATGTAGCGAGTGCTTCGAAAAACGTGAGGCTGCTGCAATACGGTACCACCAATGAAGGGCGTCCCCTGCTGGTGGTCTTTATTGGTTCTGATGAAAACATCAACCGGCTTGAAGAAATCCGTCATTATAATTTGTCGCTAACCGGCCAGGGTGATGATCATCCCGAGCTGAAAAATGCACCTGTCATCGTTTGGTTGAGTTATAACGTACATGGTAACGAGCCAAGCTCGAGTGAAGCATCGATGCAGGCGCTATTTGACCTGGCTGACCCGGCTAATGAACAAAGCAAAAACTGGCTAAAAAATACCCTGGTTGTGATAGACCCCTGCCTGAATCCCGACGGGCGCGAGCGTTACGTTAATTTTTATCGCTCAGCATCTGGCACGGTGCCCAATCCTGACCCGGTTGCAAGCGAACACAGGGAAAACTGGCCAGGCGGCAGAACCAATCATTATTATTTTGACCTGAACCGCGATTGGGCCTGGCAAACTCAAAAAGAGACCAGGGCAAGGGTGGCGCTTTTTAACCAATGGCAACCCGAGGTGCACGTTGATTTTCACGAACAGGGTTACAACACACCTTATTACTTTGCACCGGCTGCAGAACCTTTTCACCGGGATATTACGGGTTGGCAAAAAGAATTTCAAGCCATCATCGGGAAAAACAACGCCAAATATTTCGACCAGCATGGCTGGTTGTATTATACCAAAGAAGAATACGATTTGCTTTACCCTTCCTATGGCGATACTTATCCTATTTACAATGGATCCATCGGCATGACCTACGAGCAGGGTGGTATAGGTGCAGGACTGGCGGTTATTACTTCAAACGGCGATACGCTTACACTCGCTGACCGGATAGCACATCATCTCTCCAACAGCCTGAGTACGGTAGAAACCGCGTCAAATAATGCAAATAAACTCTTGGATGGCTTCAGGAAATATTTTAATGAAGCTCGTACCAATCCGCCGGGAGAGTTTAAGACCTACCTGATAAAGAATGATAATAGCGATAAAATTAAATTATTGACCGCCTTGCTGCAGCGAAACGGAATTCAATATGGATTTGGTGTTAAAGCAAAAAGCTCAGGTTATAGCTACATCGATAAAAAGACAACTGCTGTTGATATTGATGAAAAAGACCTGGTGATCAGCGCTTATCAACCTAAAGCCGTTTTATTACATGTATTGCTTGAACCCAAAACCTTTGTGGCCGACTCCAATACTTATGATATCACTGCCTGGTCATTGCCCTATGCTTATGGCCTAAAAGCCTTCGGTTTAAAGGATGTGCTCAAGCCGATACACCCTTCATTGCCTGAATCGACAACACCGGTGATTGGTAACAATACCCCATCTTATGCCTATGTATGTGCTTGGCAATCAAGCTTTGATGTCAAATTTTTGGCTGCCCTGTTAAAAAAAAATATCAGGGTTCGTTTTAACGAGAATCCATTCGAGGCAGCAGGAAAACAATTTGCACCGGGATCGCTGATCATCGCCCGGGCCGGGAATGCCCGCGAGGATTTTGATCGGGTTGTTCAACAAGCTGCTAAAGACGCTGATCGTGAACTGACCATTTTAAATTCGGGGTTTGTTGAGAAGGGACCCGATCTGGGTTCTAATTCTGTGAGGCCTATTCATAAGCCAAAGATATTGTTGGTTTCGGGCGAGGGAACCTCGTCAAATGAATTGGGTGAGGTTTGGTATTATTTCGATCAAGAGATCGGTTACCCGGTGACGATGGTGCCTTATAAGGATTTGGACCGATTGAACTTGTCTAATTTTGATGTGGCTATTTTCCCCGACGGATATTATGAGGATATGCCGGCAGATAAATTACAACGCTGGGTGCACGAGGGCGGAAAGCTGATATTAATGGAAAACGCCATCACGCACCTTATAGGTAAAAATGGTTTTGCCATTAAAAACCTGCATGAGGATAAAAGTGATACTGCGAAGAATAATGCTGAGCTGCTCAAAAACTATGGCAACCGCGACCGCGATGCGATACGTTCAAATGTACCGGGCACTATTTTTAAAGTAGATATGGATAATACCCATCCCCTGGGTTATGGTTTGGATAAGTTTTATTTTACGCTGAAGCTGAATGATGTGCTATACAAATATTTGGGTGAAGAAGGCTGGAACGTAGGTGTCATCAAAAAGAACGCCTATGTAGCAGGTTTCGTTGGACAAAAAGCTACAGAAAAGATCAAAGACGGCCTCCTGTTTGGTGTACAAAATTGGGGCAATGGTTCAATAGTATACTTAACCGACGATCCGCTATTCCGTAGTTTTTGGGAGAATGGTAAACTCTTGTTCGGTAATGCGGTGTTCAGGGTGGGAAATTAGATCATGGTTGGTGGTTCATAGATCATAGCCAATTAGAATTAGGATGTTTTAATTAGACTTTAGAACTATGACCAATCCCAAACCATGAACCATGATCTATGAACCATTAACCAAATTAGTTATTCCCCTTCACCCTCCCCTTCAGGTCATCGGCACCGCTTTCGTGTTGGCGGGCTTTTATTTTTGTGTTGCCAAAATTATAAGTGAGTGTTAACCTGGTGATGCGTGATTCGCGTTTTTGGGTAATAAATAACACTGTACTCTCGTAATTACTGTTTACATTATTGGTAAGGGAGTTAAATATATCACTCATCGCAAGTTTAACATTTAGTTTTTTGGCGAATGTATGACTGATGCCTGCGTCCGTTGCATACCTTGGTTTAACATCGTATAAGCCATAGGTTAAGTCAGACTGGTAATAGCTGGTGATCTCCAGCTTATAGCCTTTAACCGGCGTAATTGTTTGTTTGGCCCTCAGGTTATAAGCAGCCTGACCCCTATTAAGGTTTCCGCCTTCCAGGTTGTTTGATTTAAATCCGAGATAAAATGCTGTCGCATTGATATTGCCTTCCCACCATTTAGTGATCGTATAAGGAGCATACAGGTTAACATTATAGGCATTCTGAACCTGTAAATTATCCTGGGTAATGAAAGATACTTTAGTGGCCGGATCGGTGCCCGGTACTTCGGTTATCACATCGGTGGTGCGGCTGTAGCCCAGAGACAGGGTTATACTTTTATTATAGGTATAGTTAAGCTCGAAATTATTGGTGTATTGAGGTCTCAGATAAGGGTTCCCTTTCTGGTAGGTATAGGGATCGAGATGAAATACAAACGGATTCAGATTGTCGTATTGTGGCCTGTCGATACGGCGGCTGTAAGAAAAATTGATCTCATTTTTATCGTTGATGGCATGGTTGATAAAAATACTTGGAAACAGGTTGAGGTAATGCCTGGGTATATTGGACATTACATTTGCTGAATCGCCTGTTGCAGTCGAGCTCGTATATTCGGCGCGCAAACCTGCCTGCAGTGAATATCCTTTGAAATCTTTGTTTAAATTTAAATAACCCGCATCGATCATTTCGTCATAAACAAAATGATTAGAGCTCATATAAGGGTCGCTTACTACTGTTTTTTCTGTTAAATTATTGTCGGTTTTCACATCGCTAAACTTTAAACCGGCTTCCAGCTTTAATGATTTATTGATGGGTTTGGTATAGTCGGCCTTGGCGGTATGGATATCTATTACTGATGGCGTCAGGTTGCCCAAAAACGATTCGGGATGTTGCATCGTACCGTTTGCCAGAAAATAATCGGTGACATATTGAGATAGCGAATTATTTCTGAACTTCGAGTAATCAAAGTCGGCGCTTAGTTCCTGACCTGCGGTATCTATTTTATAGCTATCGTTCAGGTTAATTGCAAAATTATTGTAAGTCTGATGCATGCTTGATACTGTACGTAATGTCGAATCCGCCTGAGTAAAATTGGGCCCGATATACGTATTGTCATTGATGCCATCATTTTCCCCATTGAAATAGCCATTGACAACAAACCCGATGGTGTTTTTTGATGAAAGGTCGTAGTCGGCGCCAAGGCGGTAACTGTTGTTGTGATCCTGTTCGGTCAGCGGGCTGGTTTGCCTGAAATAAGTAGTAGCCCCGGTGTTATCAGTAATGATACGCTCAAGACCAATATTTTGGATACGCTGGTTATCATTATGACTAAATGTTCCAAAAACATTAAGGTTTCCGTCTTTATGGTTCAATTGCAAAGTCTCATTATCTTTCCAAAAAGCACCGTAACCGGTTCCTGCAGTCAGGCTACCGTTGGTGCCGCTTTGTTTATTCTTTTTTAGCTTGATATTGATGATGCCCGAATTTCCGGCTGCATCATATTTTGCCGAAGGATTTGATATCAATTCGATCGTTTGGATCGTATTCCCGTCAGTCGACCTCAACAGGGTAGCCAGTTGAGCGGCTGTAAGATAGGTGAGTTTATCGTTGATCATTACAGTAACACCTTGTTTTCCTTTTAAGCTGATGTTGTCGTCTTTATCTACACTTACACCCGGTGCCCGTGCAAGGATGTCCATCGCCGAATTGCCCGCAGCCAATACGCTGCCGGCTACGTTTACCACTACCCGGTCGGTTTTCTGCTCAACTAATGCCTTCGTCGCAACAACATTAACGGTCTTCAGGTTTTGACTTGATGGTTGTAGGTTTACCAGGGGAAGGTTAATTGATAGGGAATTCTGGTCGATGATGAAAGATTTGCTTTTCACTTTCTGATAACCTACAATACTTATGCTCACCAGGTACTGTCCGTTTTTAACATGATCGAAGGTATAAATACCTGCATCGTTGCTGATGGTTCCTTTTACCTGGCTCGAATCTGCTGCGTTAAGTAAGCTTACCGATGCAAAAGGCATGGGTTTAGCCTGTTCATCCACCAGGCTTCCAGATATATGTCCCGCCGGATTTGCAGTTTGAGCAAGGCATGTTCCCTGCATTATGAGCAGGCCAAGCAGTGTTAGGTAAATTGATTTTATGATGGTTTTCATCGAGTTGTTTTTTTTAAATTTTGGGCAATAGGTTTCCTTAGGGAACAATTTCCCATATTTTGGTTTTTATTAAATTTTTGGCATTTGGTCGTTAAACCTTAGATATTTAGCGTTGTTGTTTTTCCCGGAATTTTAATGTCTCCCCTTAATTAGTTTTAGTTTTTCATATCCTCCATTTTATTGGTGAAGCAGCTTCCGATCAAAGGCTAAGCACCTAACCTTTTGCTCAAGCTGTTCCTACATAAGATGTTCTTTTCGATGCAATGGTTACAGGAAAATGGGGTTTTTCCGTTAAATGAGAGCTTTAAATAGGTAAAGCGCGGTTTTTTATCGGTGAAAATTATTGGGTAAGTTTTATTTCGGGAGCGATAAAAGTTAATACTACCTGGAAAAACGAAATGGCGTGGCCGGTTTGTATCGGTAGTCTGTGGTCACCATTATTATTGTCGGGGTTTACCGGAATTGCAGGTAAAATCCTTGAAGCAAGAGGTTTGAGTATTTTGGTCGATGGCGGGTCTAAAACCTGTTTTTGCAAATGTATCTGGCTGCTATTATTTACATAAAATATTAACATAAGCCCGCAAACGAGCAGGCTTATGTAAGTTGATGGCATTTTCATCGGTGTGGTGTGCATAGATGAAATTCAGACTTATTATTTTACTTTGATCTTTGTGCTGTCTATCGGCAAATGTTTTCTAATAATGGTATCTGTTACCAGAGTATCAACCTTGCATTGCAAACCATTATCAGTGATGACGAATGTAGCGTCTGTTACTTTGTTATAATCTTTTTTATTTACCTCGTTACATTCTCCGATATTAAAGTCGACAAAGCGCCCCACTTCGTGGTCGACCACTACTTTTGCATTCTTAGGTAGTTTTAGCGTCAGGTACACTTCTTCATCGTGCCATGGTTCATCAGTTTTGCCGTAATAACGCTGGTCGAATTTCAATACTGTATCCTGCTGCGTAAATTGGTATTTAATATCGCGGGCGTTAGCCAGCGCCGCTTCATAAAACGGACCTCTCGCGCGGTAGGATTCTTTCAACGATGGTTGGTTTGAATCGCTTGCCTCAATATCAAGGTGGATATTCCGGTGGTTAAAGCTTTCAAAATCATTGTCGTCATCATCGGTGATCTTGATGTTGGGTGAAAGGTTTTTGATGTCGAGCCTGGCGCTGTCGCCGGCAGTAAAATATTTCAGTTCATTCAGCTTTATATAATAGGTATTGTTTTTGGTAGGTTTTAGTGCGATCGATTCAACAACACTGGCATGTGAACGGAATTCAGATACGATACCTATCACCTGAAATACAAATACACCAACTGCGCACAACCATATTGCCAAAACTGTAGTACCTGTGGAACGGTTGACACTGCCTACGCGAAATATTCCTTTTAGTACCAGCATGATGATACTAATCAAAGTGATAATTGCAACCAGGAATGCTGAAATAAAAATAGTATTGGGATTATGGTGTCGTAGTATCTCCGCTGGTACTGGAAAAGGCATAAAATGGCCAACGCTTATAAAGGCGATAAATGCAACGATGAAGAAAACGAGGAACCCAAAACCAGCCAGCAATATCAGTACACCTATGAACTTGATAAATACATTGGCAAATCCTCTGATAAAGTTACCGAGATGATGGGCAAGGTCGCCTGAAAAATCGCGGGCTTTGTAAACAAAAGGGCGAGCCTCGTTTTTAAAGTTCGAAAAATTCTGGTGTACGCTGCCTAATTCCTGTTCGAAATTGCGTTTAAAGCCCTCGAGGTTCAGTTTTTCACCTTTCATGGCCATCTTATCGGCACGGGTAACGGCTTTTGGTACAACTATCCATAATATGATATAAAGCAATAAGCCCATGCCGCCCGCTAATATGGTCAGTGCAAATGCCAATCTGATCCAAGCTACCTGGATATCGAAATAATTGGCGATACCAGCCGCTACTCCTGCAACCAGGTGATCATCGGGGTCGCGGAATAACCTGCGGTTATTATTGTTATTGTAATAGGTATCAGAAAAAGCAGGTTCGGTATCCTGTTCCGACTTTTCAAAATCGGCCACAGTGCCCATTTGACTGATTACCCTGTTTACATCCTGTTCAACGATAACCTGTTTACCTTCATGTGCCAGCAACTCGTTGAACATTTCAGCTATACGGTTTTCGATATCGGTAGTGATCTCCAGGCTATCGGCCGAGTTCAAAAAATGACGTTTTACATCCGTCATGTAATTTTTTAGTATTTCGTAGGCATCTTCTTCAATGTGAAATACGATGCCGTTTATATTGATGATAATTGTTTTGTTCATGATCTTTCTTTTTTAACTGGTTATTTAACTTTCCGGTCGCCGATGGAGGTTTTAACAGCATATGCCAGTTCCTGCCACGTTTTGTCTAGTTGTTCTAAAACTTTTATTCCTTCATCAGAAAGAACATAATATTTTCTTGGTGGCCCCGACGTAGACTCGACCCAGTTATAGCTAAGGAGTCCATTGTTTTTTAAACGGGTTAAAAGAGGGTACAAAGTCCCCTCAACCACAAGCAATTGAGCGGTTTTCAATTCAGCAATTATATCTGAAGCATAGATCTCGCCTTTTGCTATAATGGAAAGGATGCAATATTCCAAAACACCTTTCCTCATTTGGGTTTGTGTATTCTCGACAATCATAATGCAAAGATATATGTTTTAAATCGTATTATGCAATACATAGTACTAAAATTATTATTATTAGGTGCTTAAAGCGTCTTTTTTTAAAATAAATTACGTTTTTGAAAGATTTTATTTGACTTTTTAATAATCTAACACTACTTTTATCTTTAATTAACTATTAACTGATCTTATTATTAACGAAATGAAAAAACTTCTACTAGTAAGTTTGTGCTTTCTGGTGTTATGCGTAACACAGGTGTTTGCACAAAACCGTACTGTTACTGGTACGGTTACGGCCAAAGATGATGGCCAGCCCTTCCCGGGAGCTACCGTAAAGGTGAAGGGTACCAACTCTGGTACGCAATCCAACACTGATGGTAAGTTTACCATTGCAGTGCCTCCAGGAGGCTCAATCGTAATTACGGCAGTTGGGTACGTATCACAGACAATTGTGGTTGGTAACCAAACTAACCTGAAGATTGCCTTGGAGCTTTCAGCAACTGCCCTTACCGAGGTTCAGGTGACCACGGCATTGGGTATTAAACACAATTCGAAGGAATTGGCCTATGCTGCATCTACGGTTACTCCAAAGGATTTAACCCAAACCAACGTTACCAACCTGGCCAACGGCTTGACAGGTAAGGTAGCAGGTTTAGGTGTATTCTCGCTGGATAACGGTATCGACCCTTCGATCTCGATCAACCTTCGTGGTTTCCGTTCATTGGAAGGTAACAACGGCGCGCTGATTGTATTGGATGGTGTTCCGGTTCCTTCGCAAACTATTTCGGCAATTAACCCGAATGACGTTGCCGACGTAACCGTATTGAAAGGTGCAGGTGCTGCCGCTCTTTACGGCTCACAGGCTTCTAACGGTGCGATCCTGATCACTACTAAACGCGGTAGTGCTGATGGTAAGCCAGTTGTAACTTACGGTAACTCGTTTCAGTTCCAAAAAGTTGCGTTTTATCCTAAATTACAAAACGGCTTCGGTCAGTACGGTGGTGAGCCTAACTACATCGATCCACTGACCGGTTTTACCGAGCAAGTTCCATACGAAAACCAATTATACGGACCTCCGTTTGATGGTTCAATTGTACAGGAAGGTGCACCACTTGATAGTGCAAACGGTAAAGTTATCCATGCTGTTTATTCTGCTTTACCAACTAACCCGATCGAGTCTTTCTTTAATACTGGTTATACTGAGCAGAATGATATATCTTATTCGCAAGGAAAGAGCGCCGAGAATTCATTCTTCATTTCAGCTCAAAATGTAACTTCTACCGGTGTTGTACCAAATGATAAAAACCTGAAAGACGCTTTCAGTGTCAGGGGTCATACAACATATGGTATATTCTCTATGGACTATTCAGTAGGTTATACAAAAACCAATGTTAGTACCTATATCAACAATGGTAAAAACACACTTGGTTTAGGTGGTGGTTTTACTAATGCAGACTTATATACCACAGTTCTGCAATGGCCTGCCAACTTGAACATCAAAAATTACTCAGATCCGAGTTCAGATATCGGTAACCCAAGTAACTTTTATGATGCTTACGCGATCAACCCTTATTGGACAGTAGATAATGCGCGTGATAATTATGAAAGAGACCAGATCTTATCTCAGTTAAAGTTGAAACTGGATCCTACTAAATGGATTTCAGCCAGCTACCAGTTATCAAATAACTTTGGTATCTATCAGGACAGAGAAACCAAACAGGAAGTTGATTTTACTGCCTATGGTATCAGTGATTATTTCCACGCTGGTAACGTACCATCTGGATTTACCAGTGGTAAGTCATTAGGCCAGGTGTATGATTATTATGCATTTGGTGATGGTACAAGCAATGGCTATAACCGTATAGAAGGTGAAGGTATCGTGGACTTCCATCATAATTTCATTAAAGACCTGAGAACTGAATTGATATTGGGTAATGACGTTTACCAACAATACAGAAAGAATCAAACTACCGGCAGTAGCCAATTGTTGATTCCTAACTTGTATAATATCAATTATATCGGTGGTCTGATTTCAGGTAGTGAAGCATCTTACACCATCAGGCAGATCGCTTACTTTGCTGACGTGCAGATTGGCTGGAAAGGCTGGTTAAACTTAGAAGGTTCGTTCCGTAACGAACATGACTCGCGTTTATCTGCTGCCGAACGTTCTTTCAGCTATCCTTCAGCTAAACTTTCCTTTATTCCAACCGATGCTATCCCTGCACTTAAGAACAACAATATCTTAAGCTTCATGAAATTGTATGGATCGATCAGCCAGGTTGGTAACATCAACGTTGGACCATATAATATTTATAATACCTACAGCCTGGCTGGTGGTTTCCCTTATGGTTCATTGGGTGGTTTAACAGCAAATACCGGAGCAGTTAGCCCAACACTTAAGCCTGAGTTAACCAAAGAAATTGAGTTTGGTGCTGAAATCAGTTTCTTCCACGATCGTTTGTATTTCAACTATAGCCACTATTCTCAGCATGACAAGAACCAGACCGTTTCGGTAGGTACTTCAATTGCTACTGGTTATAGCAGTCAGTTGATCAACGTTGGTGAAACATTATCATACGGTAATGAACTTACCGTAAAAGGCGACATCTTAACCCAACAAGCCAATAAATTTGGTTTTAGCTTAGAAGTTGACCTTTCGAACAACGAAGGCAGGTTACTGTCGTTGATACCAGGTACAAATTCTTTGTCGCTGGGTAATAATGAATATGCAGTAGTTGGTTTGCCATTCCCTTACCTTGAAGGTACAGATTTCCAAAGAGATCCACAGGGACGTGTTGTTGTAAGCGCAACTTCAGGTTATCCGCTTCAAGATGCTACAGGCATCCACGGATTTGGAAGAACTACACCTGAATATATCGCGAGCGTTAAACCAACATTGTCCTATAAATTTGTAAGCTTATCTGCCTTATTTGAATATCGTGGTGGATACGTGGTTTACAATGCTTTAGGTTCAACTATGGTTTTTGCCGGTTCATCTGCATTAACAGCTGAAGCAGGTCGTCAACGTTTCATCTATCCAAATTCGGTGATCGAAACGGCACCTGGCGTTTATACACCTAATACCAGTATTAGTGTTGTAAATGGTCAGTATGGATTCTGGCAAGGATCAAACTTCTCTCAGACCCAAAGCCCGTTTGTAACAAGTGGAGCTTTCTGGAAATTAAGAGAGTTGGCTTTAAACTTCAATCTTAACAAATTTGTTAAAGAAAGCAAGTTTATCAAAGGAGCAAGCATTACTTTCACCGGTCGTAACTTGTTTATCTGGACCCCGAAAAGCAATATCTGGACTGACCCTGAATTCTCGAACGCAGGACCAAATGGTACCACACCTGGTGTGAACGATACCAACCAGCTGCCGGGTACAAGGGTATATGGTGCGGATCTTAAATTAACCTTTTAATTGAAATAGAGCAATGAAAAAGTATATAATAATAGTAGCAACTCTTTTTACAGCGGGTATTTCAAGTTGTAAAAAAGACTATCTGAGCCAGGAGGTCAATCCTAACGCTCCTTCAGTTACTACACCTCAATTGACATTGGCCGCAGCATTAAATACTTCTGCCAATATAGTTGCTTCTGATTATCAAGGCCAGGGAGTATGGGCCGGATATTTTACAACAAGCGGTAACTATGTGCCAAATACGGTATTGAACCAATTTAACCTGACAACCGCCGACTTAAATGGCGATTGGGGTTCATGGTATGGTAACTTAACTAACTATAACTTATTGCAGAATATAGCTGCAAAAGATCCAAGCCTAGCTAATTTCCAGGCAATTGCCATCATCATGAAAGCCTATGGCTTCCAGCATCTGGTAGATGAATATAATGATGTTCCTTACAGCCAGGCTTTTCAATCGGCAACTAACCTTTTCCCGGCATATGATAAGGGACAGGCGATTTACGAAGACCTTGGAAAACAACTGGACAATGCGATCAAGATCATTCAAAGTGCGACTGGCGCTGTTAGCCCGGGCTCATCTGATATCGTTTTCGGTGGTAACATGACTGGTTGGTTAAAATTTGCCAACTCTTTGAAATTACGTTTGGCAATTCGTATCAGTTCTAAATTTCCTTCTGATGCCCTGGTTACAGATCTTGCTTCGACAGAATCAATAGGCTACCTTGATGGTAATCTTGATGCTGAAGCTAATCCAGGCTACTCTGATGTTTCAGGAAAGCAAAACTTTTTCTACTCAGGTTTCGGAGTGGATGCCAACAACAACCCTGGCGGCAACGAAGTTTATTATCGTGCACCGGCATTCGAAGTAAATACCTTGCAGAGTTATAATGACCCCAGGGTATTCTCATTATTCGCCCCTGTAAGTAGTGATTGGCCAGCTGTTGTGATTCGCGGAAACACTTTTGGTGATCCATTGGCTAAAGCTAATCCTTTGACCAGTTCTATCGGTCCGGGCCTTGCGCAATCGTCAAGTCAAAATTCTGTACTGTTCTCTGGCGCTGAATCTTTGTTTTTGCAGGCAGAAGCAGTTGTTCAAGGTTACCTTCCTTCCGGATCGGCAGGATTGAGTACTGGCAACACTGCAAATGGTGCCGTTGCTGGTACAGCACAAGCATTATATGAAGGTGGTGTCGTTGCATCGTTTATCGCTTCGCAGGCTGGTGGCACCTACGCGCCGGTTCCGGATGATGGAACAGGAAATCCTGCAACTGCAACCCAAACGCCTACCACTCCGAATTTCGTTTGGACGCCTCCTACTGCAGCTACTTCAGCTGCTTTAGCGCAGACTTATCTGCAACAGGCCGTGCCAAATGTGGGTTGGGCTGCAAGTGTTCCGCTAACTGCTATTTACACGCAGAAATGGATCGCTCTGACAGGTTTGTTCCCTTTTGAAGCTTGGAATGAACAGAGAAGGACCGGTATACCTGCTATACCTACTTCTGTTGATCCGAACAAGGTAAATCCTATTCCGCCTTACCGCGTATTGTATCCAACTTCCGAATTAACAACTAATGCCACCAATTTAGGCAAAGAAGGTACGATCAATGTATTCTCATCAAAAATCTTTTGGGCTAAATAAATAAATTAAGAACATGAAAAAGAGATTATATCTATTAACCGTTCTCGCATCACTGGCAGTGCTTAGTTTAAGTTCGTGCCTGAAGGATCCGAGATACTATACATTCGCCAATGTACAACCATTGGTTGAATTGCCGCTTGGGGCAGCTAACGGGCTTGGAAACCTGACCCCGGAGGCGCTTCCTATAACAAGCACACCACAGACCATTCAGTTGGTGGTGAACCTTGCGTCTCCAGCACCTTTAAATACACCGGTTACTGTTACATTAGCTGTACAACAGTCGGCTGTTGATGCTTATAATACAGCAAATAGTACCAGCTTCACCTTACTTCCTTCCGCTGATTATTCGGTTCCTAGCTTAACGGTTACGATTCCTGCCGGGAAAAGAGAAGTGATCGTACCGATTTCGATCAATACTTCGCTGGTGGATCCATCAGGCTTGTTTATTCTACCATTTACTATTGTTAGTGGCGGTGGTGTACAAGTCAGCAATTACAACAGTATTTTGTATCAGGTACAAGCTAAGAACATTTACGATGGTACTTATGTTGTAACAGGTACCCTGACTGACGCTGCTAATGGTGCAATCACAGGTTCATATCCTGAGACAGTTTACCTTGAAACAACAGGTGCATCAACCGATGCGTTCTATGATCCTAATATTGGTTTTGGTCATGCTATCACAAGCAGCGGCCAGGCTAGCTACTATGGCAGTTATGCGCCAGTATTTACCTTTAATGGAAGCAATGTTACTAGTGTTACCAACTATTACGGTCAGTTTTCGGGCAGTCACGTAAGGTCTGCAGCTTTGGATGCTGTTGATGCGCCAAATAAATTTACTTCAGGTTCACCAGGCCAGGCTGGTTCGGTGTTCCAGGTAAGTTATTATTTGCAACAAGGTAACCCTGCTGTAACGCGTACTACCTTTGTAGAAACCTTTACTTACCAGGGTGGTCGTCCATAATTCAATCAACATTTAACAAAATTCAGCCGCCGGTTTCCAAGAATCGGCGGCTTTTTTGTTTTGAATGTTTTTCATCCGCACAACAAAATCGTCGCCAACATAATTATTAAAGAAATGACGTATAAGTTATTGGTTGATTGTTTTCAAGGTATTATCTTGCGCTGAAAAAAATATCTATGAAAAAGACCTTATTACTTGCTCTTTTTTCTTTGTTGTTATTTAACCTGGGTATGGCCCAGACTGGGGATTATTCTGGTACTTTAAGTGATACTAAAGGCAACACATTGCACCATGTATTTGTAGGTGATATTCAATATAAAATCGGAACATTTTCAGATTCATTAGGTAATTTCTCTATACCAGTACATGCAGATTCCAAATTGCAGATCAGTGCTTCAGGGTATAGGGATACATTGGTTAACGCAACACCGGGTGCCAGTGGCATTCAGCTTACTCTGTCGGCAGTTAACGCAGCTTCAGCGTCATCCACATCGTTATCAGCAAAGGTTAATGTTGAAGGCAGTAATTCAGGGCGGGTAGCAAGTTTTACTGAGGGTGGTGCCATTGCTCCGGGTCACAGGAAGCAGGACACCAGGGGTAGCCAGTATTTGTTTGAGGTTTTTGTACCCGGTTACCTGATTGATGTTAAAGGTGATGTGATTTATAGCTCGGCTTATCAATTTGATTATGATAAAATTACCGGCAACCTGCTCCTCTCAAGGGATGGAAAAACTATTGAAAATGTAAATTGGGATCAGGTACAGGCTTTTACTTTGTTTAGCCCAACCGATCAGCGATTTGATTTTGATAAAGTACCCGAAATTGATAAAAGTCATTACCTGCAATCATTGGGCAGTGGTAAGAAATACAAGATATTAAAGCAGATCACAACCAAATTTGTAAAATCTGACTATGCAAATTCAGGGATGATACAGCATGGCAATGATTACGACGAATATGTAGATGATGCCAATTACTTTGTATATGATGTTGAGGCAAAACAAGTTCTTAAGCTATCATTGAAAAAGAAGTCGATCAAAGAAGATTTTGCCAAAGAAGCCGATAAGGTTAATAAATTCCTTTCCTCGAATTCGGGTTCTATTGATGATGAATACCTGACCAAACTCGGGACCTTCCTTAACCAATAAAATTAAGCACTGGTTGGTAGGGAAATGCTTGAATAATATCGTCATTTTTTATCGACACTGTATTTGCCCGGGCCCAGAAATAGCAAACCGGCAAAGGTTACGGCATCTTCGATAGCATGAGAAGCATCGAGCAGGTTGCCGCTGCTTTTTAATTGCATTAAAGTAGCAACCAGCAAGTTAATAACCAGCAACAAACATACTGGCCTAAATGCCAGGCCGATGATCAGCAAGAAGCCACCTATGGTTTCAACGAGTGCAGCAATTAAACCCCATAGCATTGGCCAGAAATGTACGCCTGCATAGCTTATCGCTTTGCCAAGTTCCTCCCATCTGTGCGGCCCGCCCATCAATTTTGGAAAGCCATGGTAAATGAACATTATACCCAGACCTACGCGGATCAGAAGCAAGCCAAAGTTTTTATAATTGCCCAATTTGCTAAACAGTGCCATGTTATTTAAGTGTTTTTAGGAATTTATGATTTAGTATTATTCGTTGAAATACGCTGCCGTTACCTGCTTGCTGTCTACTACTAAATTAAGCTTTTTACCAAGTATCAGCGATTGGTTATCTGCTATATGCCCGGCAGGAAAATTAAAACAAACCGGATAGGCATAGTTTTTTACAACCTCAATAATGATCTCGGGTACGCTTTGGCCGAAAGGAATTTCATTATCTTTTATCTCGGTAAAGCCTCCAACGATCAGTCCGGCCAGGTTTTTAAGTTTACCGGAACGGTCTAAAGCCCTTATCATTCTATCCACTGCATATAGATATTCACCTACATCTTCAATAAAAAGGATCTTGCCATCATAACTATAATCAGACGCTGAGCCAGATATCGCGATCAACAAACTAAGGTTACCCCCTACCAAAACCCCGGATGCCATTCCCTCGCGGTTTAGATGATGTGCTGGTAGGGTATAACTGATCGGTTGTCCAAAAAGGGCCTGTCGAAGCGTTTGCAAAGAGCTTTTTGAGGCATCAGGGATATTGACCGGCATTTGCCCGTGAATGGTCTGCGCGCCAAAATTGGCATATAAGTGCGCATGAAGCACGGTGATATCGCTGAACCCGACGATCCATTTGGGCCTCGTTTTAAAGCGACTAAAATCAACCTTGTCAATCATTCTGATGGTTCCGTAGCCACCACGTGCCGCAATAATCGCTTTGATCTCGTCGTCATCAATAAAGCCCTGCATATCTTTTGCACGAAGATCATCGTCGCCGGCAAATTGATGAAATGAAGCTGAAAGTGTCTCACCGATGACCACCACCAAACCCCATGATTCGAGCAGCGCGACCGCATCAGTCATCGGCGCGGGCAATTTCTTGGCCGGGCAGGTTATAGCCACCTTATCGCCCTTTTTTAAATAGGGCGGGATAGTTGCAGTAGAATTAGCCGATGATCGCATAGGGCATATTTTAAAACAATGATTTGATTGGAAGTTGCTGAAGCTATACACAGCCCTGACATTCCGATTTAAATCGATTATCTTTGCACGCAATTTAGTATTAATGTCACAACTTAATAAATTTAAAAGATATACGATCACTTCGGCATTGCCTTACGCCAACGGTCCGCTGCATATCGGTCACCTGGCCGGGGCATATTTGCCTGCTGATATTTTTGTGCGTTACCTGCGCCTAAAAAACCAGGATGTGGTATACATCTGCGGCTCTGATGAACATGGTGCCGCTAGTACCATCAAAGCCAAAAAAGAAAATACAACACCACAAGCTATCATTGATAAATACCATAACCAGATCATGGGTAGCTTTGCTGAATTTGGTATTTCGTTTGATATTTATCACCGCACTTCTTCGCCCATACACCACGATCTTTCGCAGGAGTTTTTTTTGAATTTGTATGAGAAGGACGAGTTCATTGAAAAATACTCTGAACAATATTATGATGAGGATTTTCACCAGTTTCTGGCCGACCGTTACATTACCGGTACCTGCCCTAATTGTAGTAATCCGAATGCTTATGGCGACCAGTGTGAAAATTGCGGTACATCGCTTAACCCTACTGACCTGATCAACCCGATTTCAACGCTGAGTGGTAAACCGCCGGTGTTAAAGCCTACCAAACACTGGTATTTGCCATTAGATAAATATCAGCCATGGCTCGAAAAATGGATCGATGAAAAAGAGGGCGAATGGAAGGTGAATGTATTCGGGCAGTGTAAATCGTGGTTAAAATCGGGTTTGCAGCCCCGGTCAATGACACGCGACCTTGATTGGGGTATTGATGTGCCTCTGGAAGAAGCCAAAGGCAAAAAGCTGTATGTGTGGATGGATGCACCTATAGGGTACATTTCGGCGACCAAACAATGGGCCATCGACAATAATAAAGACTGGAAACTTTACTGGAAGAAACAGGCAAAAGAAGAAGATAACGCCTGCCTGATCCATTTTATCGGGAAAGACAATATTGTATTTCACTGTATTATTTTCCCGGCAATTCTGCAGGCGCATGGCGAATACATTTTACCGCAGAATGTACCGGCCAATGAATTTTTGAACCTGGAAGGCGATAAACTTTCAACTTCCCGAAACCATGCGGTTTGGCTGCATGAGTATCTGGAAGAATTCCCCGGTAAACAGGACGAGCTGCGGTATGTGCTCACCTCGATATTGCCCGAAACCAGCGACAGCGAATTTACCTGGAAAGATTACCAGGCACGCGTAAACAACGAACTGGTTGCCATATTAGGTAATTTTGTAAACCGGGTGATGATCCTGATGCATAAGTTTTTTGATGGCAAACTGGAAAGTGAGCAGGATCGGATCGCACTGGATGAACCGTTTCTCCAGTCGGAACTTGACAGGCTGCACTTGGAGCTGGAACAAAATATCGAGACCTACCGGTTCAGGCAAAGTTTGCAGAATGTGATGGATATTGCCCGTTTAGGCAATAAATACCTGACCGAAAAGGAGCCCTGGAAAACCATCAAAACCGACCCGGAGGATGCCCGTAAAACCCTGCATAATTGTTTGGTAATCATTGGGCACATGGCCGCCAGCATGCAGCCTTTCCTGCCATCAACGGCTCTTAAAACGCTGGAGATGCTTAACTGGGAAGGTGGTAAGATAGGGTTTGATCAGGCGATCACATTCAAGTCAGGTCACCGGTTGAACGCGCCAGCATTGCTGTTTGAAAAGGTGGAGGACGATACCATCAACGCCCAGATAGAAAAGTTAGCAGCAAAAAAACAGGCTTCGGCACCGGCATTGCAATTGCCTCCTGCTAAGGAATATATCAATTACGAGGCCTTTGCCGGTATGGATATCCGGATCGGTACGATCATCGAAGCTGAAAAGGTGGCCAAAACCAAAAAGCTGTTGAAACTAAAGATAGATACCGGGCTCGATCAGCGCACTGTAGTATCCGGTATAGCCGAACACTACGAACCTGAAACCATCATCGGCCGTAAAGTAAGTATTTTGGTTAACCTCGAGCCCCGCGAAATTAAGGGCATCCTTTCGCAAGGAATGATCCTGATGGCGGAAGATGCCCAGGGTAAGCTCAGCTTTGTTTCGCCGGTTGACGATTTGCATAACGGCTCGGTTGTTAGATAACAGATAAATTTGCACCTTTGCAATGCTTTTGAATGATTAGGAAATTCAAGTAATTCCGCATTTGGCATTCCGAATTCCGCATTCAACCCGGCCCCGTAGTTCAATGGATAGAATAGAAGTTTCCTAAACTTTAGATATGGGTTCGATTCCCGTCGGGGCTACTTCTTTTGTAGTTTAAAGTCTCAGGTCGAAAGTCTTGAGACTTTTTTTGTTCATGGTGTTCACGTAAAACGCGTATAAAGGCCTTTAAATTCACCTAAAATCATTGTTTTTAAGCTAAAAACAGGGTTAAAGTGGCATTGGGATTAACGGTCATTTTGCAGATATTTTGTAAGTGCTTTGCCTTCAGTAGTTTAAGTGTTCAAAAACCAGCGCCCGACCGGAAATTGTAAAGCGTTGAAAATCAGTTTTGTACAGCCAGTTTAGTGCAAAAATTTACGGTCGGATCGATGAGGCCCGCTAAGTTGTTGCGAACCAATGTATTAGCCCGAAACATACCGGTAATATTTCACACCCCTTAACAGGCTGATATTCAAGGCCTTTTTTCGTTCACCCGGCATTTTTTGCGAAACGATTTTCGATGGTGTTCAATGGCGGCCGTAAGTTACTATGATTGAATAATTTAGCTTAAATTTAACTGTG
>Ga0164297_10001598_pt1 | contig 23770 bp, 27 predicted proteins | sample GEODES058metaG_FD_113539 | JGI IMG/M metagenome (GOLD analysis project Ga0164297, IMG submission 113539) | Dystrophic lake water microbial communities from Trout Bog Lake, Wisconsin, USA - GEODES058 metaG | ecosystem: Environmental > Aquatic > Freshwater > Lake | place: USA: Trout Bog Lake... | reverse complement strand
CTTACGCGATCGGCGGGCGCCAGCCGCGCAGCAATCTGCACGTGGTCAAGGCGATCTGCGCCCATCTCGACCGCCGCCTGCCCGACCCGGCCGGTGCGCGGGAACGGTTGATCCGCTTCGTCCTCGATCGCCCCGGCCATGATTTCCGCTACGAGATCGATCCGGCGCGCACCGAAGCGGCGCTGGACTGGCACGCGCCCCATGATTTCGAGACCGGGCTGGCCAAGACCATCGACTGGTATCTGGACAATCGCGCCTGGTGGGAAACGCTGCGCGCCGCGCGCTATGCCGGCCAACGCCTGGGCGTCAGTGCCGAGCCAGCGGATAAAGGGAAAAGCGCATGAAAGGCATACTCCTCGCAGGCGGGTCCGGCACCCGCCTTCATCCGATGACGCTGGCGGCGTCGAAGCAGTTGCTGCCGGTCTATGACAAGCCGATGGTCTACTACCCGCTGTCGACGCTGATGCTGGCGGGCATCCGCGACATCATGGTGATTTCCACCCCCACCGATCTGCCGCAATTCAAGCGTCTGCTGGGCGACGGATCACGCTTCGGCGTCCGCTTCGCCTATGCCGAACAACCCAGCCCGGACGGAATCGCCCAGGCGTTTCTTATTGCGCGCGACTGGCTGGCCGGTGACGCCTGCGCTTTGGTGCTGGGCGATAATCTGATCCACGCCGACAACCTGTCACATTTGCTGCAGGCGGCGGCGAAGCGGGAACAGGGGGCGACGGTGTTCGCCTATCAGGTGCGCGACCCCGAACGCTATGGCGTGGTCAGTTTCGCAGCGGACGGCACCGCGTCGGAGATCGTCGAAAAGCCCACCGCACCGCAGAGCAACTGGGCGGTCACCGGCCTGTATTTCTACGACCGGCAAGTCAATGACATCGCGCCCCGCATCAAGCCCTCGGCGCGCGGCGAGTTGGAGATCACCGACCTCAACCGCGTTTACCTGGAGATGGGCGCGTTGCAGGTCGAACGCTTGTCGCGCGGCTGTGCGTGGCTGGATGCCGGCACGCCGGACAGCCTGTTGCAGGCTGCGACCTTCGTGCAAACGATCCAATCCCGCACCGGTATGCTGGTTGGCTGCCCCGAGGAGGTTGCCTTCCGCATGGGCTATATCGACGCGAAAGACCTGCGTGCCCATGCCGCATTCCTCGGCAAAACCGACCTGGGGCGGGCGCTGATGGAACTGGCCGAAGGAGACCGCGCGTGACGGTCGCGGCGCTGGCGATTGCCGACGTCAAGATGATCACGCCGCCGCGGTTCACCGATCCGCGTGGCTTCTTTTCTGAGACTTGGCAGCAGGCCCGATGGGCCGATGCCGGTATCCCAGGCCCGTTCATCCAGGACAACCACGCCGTCTCCACCGCCCGTGGCGTGCTGCGCGGTCTGCATTGCCAGATCGGCGCCAATGCCCAGGGCAAGTTGGTCCGCTGCGTGCGCGGCGCCATCTTCGATGTCGCGGTCGACTTACGCCACGGCTCGCCGACCTATGGCCAATGGGTCGGAGCCGAAATCAGCGCCGAAAACTGGACCCAGATCTGGGTGCCGCCGGGGTTTCTGCACGGCTATTGCACGCTGACCGAAGAGACCGAGGTGATCTACAAGGTCACCGCGCCATACGACAAACCGGCCGAGCGCGGGGTGATCTGGAACGACCCGGACATCGGCATCGCGTGGCCGATCGCCGCCGATCAGCTTCTGTTATCGGACAAGGACAAAACCCTGCCGCGCTTGCGCGACAGCGACGCTTGGTTCCATGTCTGATCCAGGTCGCCCGATCCTGGTGACCGGCGGCAGCGGCCAGCTTGCCTCGGCGTTGGCGGCCCGCGCCGAAGCGATCCAAAACGGGCTGATCCAAAAGGGGCCAATCCAAGACGGGCTGGGCAATCATGGGCAGATTGAGGGCGAGAAGATTGGGGGCGGCCCGATTGGCGGCAGATTGATCCGGGTGGGCCGGCCGGCATTCGATTTCGACCAGCCGCAGAGCCTCGTTGCGACCTTCCGCGCCACGCGGCCTCGCCTGGTGATCAACGCGGCGGCCTACACCGCCGTGGACAAGGCCGAGAGCGACGCTGCGGCGGCTTTTCGCGCCAACCGCGATGGCCCGCGCATCCTGGCCGAACTCTGCCGGGATGCGGGGGTGCCGCTGATCCATGTTTCGACGGATTATGTTTTCGACGGGCGCAAGGCGACGCCGTATGTCGAAACCGATCCGGTCGCCCCGCAAGGTGTCTACGGTGCCAGCAAGCTGGCGGGCGAGGAAGCCGTGCTGGCCTCCGGCGCGCACGCCATTATCCTGCGCACCGCTTGGGTCTATGCCGAAACCGGCAAGAATTTCGTCCGCACGATGTTGAGCCTGGGCAAGACGCGGGATCGCCTGACCGTGGTGGCGGACCAGGTGGGCTGCCCGACGCTCGCCGGTGACCTGGCGGAGGCGATCCTGCGCATCGTCGGGGTGCTCGACCGCACCGGCTGGCAGCCGCAGTATGGCGGCCTGTTCCACGCCGCCGGCGCTGGCGAGACAAGTTGGCACGGCCTGGCCGTCGCGAGTTTCCAAGCGGCCGCCCGCCACGGCGCGGCCGAACCCACCGTCGTGCCCATCGCCACCGCCGACTGGCCCACCCCGGCGAAACGCCCCGCCAATTCGCGGCTGGACTGCGCCCGCCTGCACGCCGTATTTGGTGTGTCGCTGCCACAGTGGCGGGATAGCCTGACGCGGACCATCGATCAGATCTACGCCACCGCGCCGCCGTAACCTTTTTCCTCACGCGAGGACCGATGCCGCGGCTCATCGAGATCGTGCTATTCCTGGCGCCGTTCGTGACTTTCGCGGTGTGGCGGCTGTTTTTTGCGTCCATGCGGCTGCCGCTGTGGATCCTAGCGAGCCTTGGCGGCGTGATCCTGCTGCTGCTGGCGCTGTTGCTGTGGACCCATCTGCGGGACGCGCGCGACGCCGATGCGCCGTATGTGCCGGCAACGCTGCAAAACGGGCGGATCATCCAGGGCGGCGCGGGTCACGCGCCATGACGCATCTCGCCCGGGATAACCCGCCGCCGTTCCAGGATGACGCCGCACTGGCCGCGGTCTGGGACGCGCTGCCCAGCGCCCGGATCGTTGGCGGCGCGGTGCGCGATACGCTGCTGCATCGACCGGTCGCGGATATCGACATGGCCAGCCCGCTGACGCCCGAAGCGGCCAGCCATGCGCTGACCGCCGCCGGGATCCGCGTCGTGCCCACCGGCATCAGCCACGGCACCGTCACCGCCGTAATCCAGGGCCGCGGCTTCGAAATCACCACTCTGCGCCGCGACGTCGAGACCGATGGCCGGCATGCCGTCATCGCCTTCACCGCCGACTGGCGAGAGGATGCCGCCCGCCGCGACTTTACCATCAACGCCATGTCGCTGGCCCGCGATGGCACGGTGTTCGACTATTTCGGCGGTCGTGCCGACCTGTTCGGCGGCCATCTGCGCTTCGTCGGCGACCCCGATCGGCGCATCGCCGAGGACTATCTGCGCATCCTGCGCTTCTTCCGCTTTTACGCGCGCTATGCCCGCACGGAGCCGGACGCGGCGACCCTGACCGCGCTGCGCCATGGCATCCCTGGCCTGGATCGCCTGTCGAAAGAGCGGGTTTGGAGCGAGATCCGGCTGCTGCTGGCGATTCCCGACCCCGACGCCGCCATCGCATTGATGCAGCGCTTGGGCGTGTGGTCGGCGGTGCTGCCCGAAGCGGAGGCCGGTGCCGCGTTGTCGGGCTTACCGCCCGACCCGATCCTGCGCCTGGCCGTCATGCTGACCGGCGATGGGGTGGCGCTGGCCGAACGGCTGCGGTTTTCCAACGATGACCGCGACCGTTTGCACCGGCTGCGCGCAACCCCGCCCTTGCCGCCGCAGGCGGATGATCGGACGCTGCGCCGGATCCTCGCCACGCATCGCCGGCAAGATCTGATCGATCGCACCTGGCTGGACGGCGCGCCCGACAGCCTGCGCGAGAGGTTGGCCGCCATTGCCACCCCGGTCTTGCAGGTGGAAGGACGCGATATCGTCGCCGCCGGCATCCCGCCCGGCCCGGCCGTGGGCAGACTTTTGCAGGAGTTGCGCGCCTGGTGGCTCGAGCAGGGCTGTGTGGCCGATCGACAAACCTGCCTGAACGAACTTGCACAACGCGCCATTCAGGCCAAGATCATGCGCGAGAGGTGAGTGTCATGCCGAAAATCGAAATCTATACCCAACCCTGGTGCCCGTATTGCGAGCGCGCGATGCATGTCTTGTCCACCAAGGGCGTCGAATTTCATGAGATCAACGCTCCTGGCGGCTCCGCCGAACGGGCAACCGCGCGCGAACGCTCCGGCGGGCGCACATCCGTGCCGCAGATCTTCATCGACGGCCGGCACATCGGCGGCTGCGACGATCTGCTGGCGCTGGATCGGGCCGGCGGGCTGGATCCGCTGCTGGGCATCGCGTGAGCACGACAGGGGGCGGCTATTTTTTTTGGCACTCCCTTGTCGAGAGTGCCAATCCAGCACCATTATAGCGTCACGGTTCTGTCGCATTCGCGGCCGAGGCGGACATATGGATGGATTTGGGCAAAGGAATGATCCACTACCAACTGCGGTGCGGCCAGTCACATTCCTTCGATGGCTGGTTCAAGGATAGCAGCACGTTCGAAAAACAAGCCAAACGCGGCCTTGTGGAATGCCCGGAATGCGGCGGCACTGACGTCGAACGGGCACTGATGGCTCCCGCCGTGGCGACGCGCAACGCCGAACCCGTCCGTCAGCCTGAGGCACCGCAAATCGCCGCCCAACAGGGGGCCCCATCAGGTGGGGGGCAGGTTGCACCCGTGGCGGCCGGGGGGCGTATTCCCGCCCAGGTCCTGGCCATGCTGCAGCGCATGCGCGCCGAGGTAGAAAAGCACTGCGACTATGTCGGTGACGCGTTCGCCGATGAGGCGCGTAAAATGCACCGCGGTGAAAGCGATGCGCGCGCCATCTACGGCGAAACCACACCCGAGCAGGCCGAGAGCCTCGCCGATGAGGGTATCGAAATCGCCGCAATCCCCTGGGTTCCTCGCGCCGACGGCTGACACCGGTAGGCAGCCCCCCCCAGGCTTGCGTCGCCCGAAGCGCGCGGTATGGTCTTCGCGACGGCATCTGTCGCCGCACGCAGTGACCCCCAGCTGTGACCACGCGCCGTGACCGCAACCAGTGGGTCGCAGCGATTGGGCCGCAACCAGCGGGCAACAACCAGCTTGGCACAACCTGGGGGCCCTAACCGAGGATCGATTGCCATGACGCCGGCGACGCGACAAATCGTCTTTGTCAACACCGCGCACCTTCTCACCCATTACAGCCTGCTGATCTTACCGACGGCGGTGCTGGCGATGGCGACGCCCAACGGCGCATTCGGGCCGAATTACGGGCCGATCGTGGCGCTGGCGACGGCGGGGTTCGTGCTTTATGGCCTGTTGTCGCTGCCGCAAGGATGGCTGGTGCAGCATCTGGGCCGCAAGGTACTGATGACGGCGTTCTTCCTGGGCACCGGCGGAGGGCTGGTCGCAACCGGGCTGTCGTCAGGCCCCTTGGCCTTGGCCATCGGCCTTGCCGTCGCCGGTGGGTTCGCGTCGATCTACCACCCGATCGGCACCACCATGCTGGTTGAAGCCGCCGGCGACAAACCCGGCCGCTCGCTTGGCATCAATGGCGTCTTCGGCAATATCGGCGTCGCCCTTGCCCCGGTGATGACCGCTTTTCTTGCCAATAGCATCGGCTGGCGGTCGGCCTTCATCCTGCCCGGCGTGCTCTGCGCGGTGATCGGTCTTGCCTGGATGACGGTGCCGGCGGTGAAGGGTGGTCTGCACGCTGCCACCCGTCCTTTTCCGGAGATCCCACGCCATCTGGTGCGGCGCGCGGTCATCGTGCTGCTGCTGATCGCCACCACGTCGGGGCTGGTGTTCAACGCCTTTACCATCCTGTTGCCGAAGCTGTTGCAAGAGCGTCTGGCCAGCAATGACAGCCTGCTGCCGATGGTCGGCGCCTGTGCCTTCCTGGTCACGCTGTGCGGCGCGATGACGCAGTTCACCGTCGGACGCATGATCGACCGCAACACGCTCAAGCGTATTTTCCTGCCTGTCAGCGTGGTGCTGACACCGGCGATGGCGCTGCTCTCGGTCACCCAGGGCTGGCTCGTCTTGCCGCTTGCCGGTGCCGTTGCGGCCTCCATCTTCGGGCAGGTGACGGTGAACGAGACGATGGCGGCGCGCTATATCTCACCCGCGCTGCGGGCGCGGATTTATTCGGTGCGGTTCTTCGTCGGCTTTCTGGGCGCTGCCGCGGCGGCGCCGGTCGTGTCGATGATTTATGAGCACACCGGCAGCGTCGGCGCGGTTACCACGGTCTTGGCGGGTTTTTGTATCGTCACGCTGGGCTGTGCCCTGTTTTTCCCCAACCGGCAGGAAGAATTGCAACCCGAGCTTTGGCAGGCCGCTGGGTCCGTGCCAACGGCGGCGGAATAGCCGGGCGGCGGGGGAATAGCGGGGCGGCGGCAAAGTCATTTGCAAATCGCGGCGCGAACGATCACATCACGCGCCATGTCGTCTCGCCGCCTGCTCCTGTCCGCCGCCACATCCCTCGCCTTGGCCTTGCCGCTGCTGGCGCTACCGGCGCACGGACAACGCGCCGGCCAAGTGGTTGCGCCCAATGGTACGCCCAGCGGTATGCCCAATGGTATGTTAAGCGGTGGGCAGGCCGGGGGGCAAACGGGGGGGCAAACCGCTGGCGTCCCCTCGGCGCCTGCCTCGGGCCAGCCCGGTTCGGGGGGCGTGCGGTCGGCGCAGGATCGTGCCGATATCGCCCGGGTGGAAACCTATCTCAACAGTTTGAAGGCACTGAAGGCGCGCTTTGTGCAGGTCGCTCCCGACGGCGCGATGTCGGAAGGAACCGCTTGGCTGCAACGCCCGGGACGGATGCGCTTTCAGTATGATCCGCCCTCCCCCTTCCTGCTGCTCGCCTCGCATGGCGTGCTGACCTTCGACGATTCGTCGCTGCGTCAGACCAGCAATATTCCGCTATCGCGCACGCCGCTGGGTATTCTGCTGGCTGAGACGGTGGATCTGTCGGGTGCGGTCACCGTGACGGCGATCGATCGGGCGCCGGGGCAGTTGCAGATCACGGTGGTGCGCACCGATAGCCCCGGCGACGGCAGCCTGTCGCTGATTTTTGCGGATCAGCCCTTGGCTTTGAAGCAATGGACGGTGGTCGACGCGCAACGCAAGGAAACCCATGTCACCTTGTTCAACATGCAGTTCACCAACGGTTTCGACCAACGCTTGTTCGAACAAATCGTGCTGCCGGCCGATCTGCTGAAGGAAACCGGGCGTTAAATCCGCGCGCGCATGCCCGCATTGCCGAAAGACGATGCAAAAGGCCTTCTTTTCGCCGCGAAGTTGGAGGATGATCTCGCCAACATGAGGTCTGCGCGCGTCGTCAAGCCACTGATCGGAATCAGTTGCTGCACCAAATTATTCGGCGTTTTCGGCATGGCGAACCACGCCGCGTCCGATACGTATGTGCGCGCCACCGATGAAGTCATCGGCGGCGTGCCGGTGCTGGTGCCGGCGAACGGCCCCGCGGCGGATATCGAAACCCTACTGGACCGGTTGGACGGCATCATCCTGACCGGCAGCCGCTCCAACGTGCAGCCCTTGCAGTATGAGGGTCCCGACCACGCCGAGGGCACACCCGAAGATCCGGCGCGCGACGGCGTGACGCTGCCCTTGATCCGCGCCGCCATCGCCCGCGGCGTGCCGGTGCTGGCGATCTGTCGGGGTTTTCAGGAACTGAATGTCGCCCTTGGCGGGTCGCTGCATCAGCGCTTGCAGGATCTGCCGGACCGCATCGACCACTCGACACCGATGCAACCCTCGGCCCGGGTCCGCCAGGGCAAGGCGCATCGACTACGCGTGGTGCCCGGCGGTTGGCTGCATGCGTTGGCGGGCACCACCGATATCACGGTGAACTCCCTGCACAATCAGGGCATCGACCGGCTAGCGCCGGGGCTGGTCGTTGAAGGCGTCGCACCCGACGGCACGATCGAGGCGGTGCGGGTCGTCGCCGGGTCTGCGGCCGGGTCGGCGGGGTCCGCTGGTGAGCCCATTTGTGGTGCCGGTGGCGGATACGCCGTCGGCGTGCAATGGCATCCGGAATATGACTGGCGGACCGATGCCGTTTCCCGCGCGATTTTTGAGCATTTTGGCGCTGCCGCCCGCCGCTATGCCGAGGCTGCCCGCCTGGGTGGCGTGTCCATTGCCGCCGACTGACGGGGCCGCCGACTGACGGGGCCGCCGACTGACTGGGACGCGGACTGACTGGGACGCGGACTGACGGGGCCACGGCGCCGCACGCAGCGCCCACCCAGCGGGCCCACCCGTCGCAGACCGTCTGGCGCAGACCGTCCGTCGGCCCACCCGGCGCGGCCCGTTCGGCAAATCGACCCCTTTGCGCCACGCCGCATCTTGTCAGCGGCGGCGTTTGCGCCGATGTAAAGGCAAACCCGGACCGGCGCGGTCCGGATTGTCGTCGATCATCCATCAGGATCAGCCGCCATGTTCATCGAAACCGAAGGCACGCCCAACCCCGCCACGCTGAAATTCCTGCCTGGCCGGGATATCATTGAAAACGGCTCCGCTGACTTCGCCTCTGCCGCGGCGGCGGAGCGTAGCCCGCTGGCCATGGCGCTGTTCCGGTTGGACGGCGTGGCCCGCGTTTTCCTCGGCAGCGACTTCATCACCGTCACCCGCAACGATGAGGTGAGTTGGCAGGCCCTGAAGCCTCGCGTTCTTGGGGCGATCATGGATCATTTCGTCGCCGGCTTGCCCGTTCTGGACGGATCCGATGAAGATATTTTTGCCGAGGACGTGGATCCGGCCGATGCCGATGTGGTCGAGCAGATCAAGGAACTGCTGGACACGCGCGTCCGCCCGGCCGTGGCCGGAGACGGTGGCGACATCGTTTTCCGTGGCTTTCGCGACGGCATCGTCCGCCTGCACATGCAGGGCGCGTGCTCGGGCTGCCCCTCCTCCACCGCAACGCTGAAATACGGCATTGAAAACATGCTCAAGCACTACGTCCCGGAAGTCGTGGCGGTGGAGCAGGTGGAGTTCTGAGCCAGACGCGATCGGCGCGCACCGTCCGATCGCTGGTTGACGAAGCGCGGTGCATCTTCCACGCTGCACCGCATCATTTCCGGCCGCCGACCGCGCGGCCCAGCATGCAGGAGTTGGCTGATGACCATCCACCCGGCAGGACTCGACCTGCTGTTTCGCGAAGCACGCTCCCACAACAAGTGGAAACCGGATCCGGTTTCGGACGAAACGCTGCGTGAGTTGTATGATCTGATGAAGTTCGGCCCGACCTCGGCCAACTCATCCCCGGCGCGGTTCGTGTTTATCCGCACGAAAGAGGGCAAGGAAAAGCTGGCGCCGGCGCTGTCCTCGGGCAACATGGAAAAGACCATGGCCGCCCCGGTCACCGTGATCGTTGCCTATGATCCGAAATTCTACGAAAAACTGCCGCAGCTTTTCCCGCACAACCCATCGGCGCGCGATTGGTTCACCAGCAACGACTCGCTGGCGGCCACGACGGCATTCCGCAACGGCACGCTGCAGGGTGCCTATCTGGTGATGGCGGCGCGTGCGCTGGGCCTGGATACCGGCTCGATGTCCGGTTTCGACAATGCCAAGGTGGACGCGGCCTTCTTCCCCTATAATGGCTGGCGGTCGAACTGGCTGGTGAATATCGGCTATGGCGATCCCGCGGGCTTGTTCGAGCGGTCCCCGCGCCTCAGCTTCGATGAGGCGTGCCAGCTCGCCTAAATCCGCTCCTCCTTCGCCGCTTTGGGGCGATGGGATCGTCGCATGGATAAGCGGGGGTGTGCCGGCGGCATGCCCCCGTTTATGTTTGCTGCATCCGGGAGTTTCCACCGCCCGAGCTGACGAGATAGTCTGATCGCGCATGCCCATCCTCGCCCTCGATTCCGCCACCGGCGCCTGTTCCGCCACGATCGTCATCGACGGTGCCGTTGTCGCATCGCGCCACGCGATCACCGACCGCGGCCAAGCGGCGCTGCTGCCCGAGATGGTTCAGGCATGCCTGCAGCAGGCCGCCCTGAGCGCGCGCGATCTGACCATGGTTGCCGTTACCGTCGGCCCCGGCAGTTTCACCGGCATCCGCGGTGCGGTCGCCCTGGCTCAGGGGCTTGCCGCCGGTGCCGGTATCCCGCTGATCGGCGTGACGGTGGGTGAGGCCATTGCCGACGCGCTGCCGCATTTGGGACAGCGGACACTCTGGGTTGCCACGCCCTCTCGGCGCGGCCGGGTATTTCTGGAAACAAACGCGCAGATCCGCTCCGTCGACGTGACGGCATTGCCGTCGCCCGGTGGGCCGGTCGCCTTGGCCGGATCAGCGTCTGCCGATGTCGGCAGCCGCCTTGCCGCGCGGGGGGAAAACGTCATGCTCACCAACGCCAACGTCCCGGCCGGGCGGCATATCGCCGTGGTTGCCGGACGGCGGTTGCGCGGTGATATCCCGCCATTGGCCGCGGAGCCCTTATACGTCGATCCGCCCGCCGCCCGCGCCAACCAACCGACCGACGGCCATGCGAGCGGGTGATCCCAATGAGGGTGATCCCAATGGGGGTGATCCCAGTGGGGGTGATCCCAGTGGGGCTGATCCCAGCGGGGTTGATTCCAGCGGGGTTGAGTCCCTGGGTGCTGACGATGGGGCGATCCAAACCGCCTCCCCGCTGGCGTCGGACGCGATGGCGCTGATCCATGCCGCCGCCTTCCCGGCCGCCGAAGTCTGGAAGGCCGACGTTTTCCGAGCCCAGTTGGCCCTGCCCGGCGTGAGCGGGCTGATCCACGCCGACGGCGGCCTGATCCTCTGCCGGGTGGCCGCGGATGAGGCGGAAATCCTCACCTTCGCCGTCGCCCCTGCGGTCCGGCGTCGCGGCATTGGGGCCGCGTTGTTGCAGCGTGCCATCGCTCTGCTGCGACAAGGCGGCGCTGCGATGCTGTTCCTGGAAGTTGCGGTCGATAACGCCGCCGCCTTGGCACTTTACCGGCAAGCCGGCTTCGGCACGGTCGGGCGCCGCCGCGGTTATTATGCCGATGGCCGCGACGCACTTGTCCTGCGCCGCAATCTGACCCCAGGTTCGGCTTGAACCGCCCGATGGCGGGTTACTGCGACGGCGGCCGGGCACGCCGAGACGGCGATCAAGCAGGACCGCGGCGCACAAGCAGAGTGCCGGTGCCCGAATCGTCGATCTCCAGCGCCACAACCTCATGCCCCTGCGCTTTGGCCGTTGCCGGCACATTCTTCAGCGGTTCCGCCCCCTTCAGACGCACACGCAAGATCTCCCCCGGCGCCATGCGATCCAGCGCCAAGCGGGTGCGCACGAAGGTCATTGGACAAACCTCTTGCGTGATATCGATTTCCCGCGCCACGTCTTGCATTGAGGTCACGACTCCCTTTTATTAGTCGCGGACGAAAGATGATCATCGATAACGACTCGGATTCTATTATCAACCTATATTCTAATCGAAAGTAACCTCGATGGCTGACCAGCCCTCAGACACACGCCTGCTGGAACTGACCGCGCAAATCGTCGCCGCGCATACCGGCAACACGCCGACGGAAACATCCGCGTTGCCCGGAACAATACGTCAGGTTTACAGTGCTTTGGCTGGCCTCGGCAAGGCGCAGACCATGCCGGCCGCGCGGCAGGAACCGGCTGTTCCCATCCGCAAATCCGTCTTTCCGGATTATCTTGTTTGCCTTGAAGACGGCAAGAAAATGAAAATGCTCAAGCGCTACTTGGCGCGCACCTACGACATGACCCCGGATGCCTACCGGCAGAAATGGGGACTGGACCCGAGCTATCCGATGGTCGCGCCGAACTACGCCGAAAAGCGCTCTGCCCTGGCGAAGCAAAGCGGGCTTGGGCAGCGTCGCGAGTCGGACGCTTCGGACTGATCAGGCCGGCGCAGGCGTTCGGGTCGGCCCAACCGTCGCAAGCCGGCCCCCATGCAGATGCGCCACGGGTAACAGCAGACTTCCCTGCCCCCACCCTGCCATTGTAAGTCCGTCTCGCGTGCGCCGGCCGGCGATTGACGATGCCGGAGACTGACCGCAGGAAAGTGTATGGAATCGCGCATCGAGCGCCTGTGCATCGAACGGGGACTGAAGATGACCGGCCAGCGCCGCGTGATTGCGCGTGTGCTGTCGGAGGCCGGTGATCACCCGGATGTCGAGGAATTGTACCGGCGCGCCTCGGCGCGGGATCAGCATATCTCGATCGCCACGGTGTATCGGACGGTCCGCTTGTTCGAAGAGCAAGGCATTCTGGAACGGCGCGATTTCGGCGGCGGACGCGCCCGCTATGAACCGACCGAAGATGGTCCGCATTATCACCTGATCGATGTGGAAACCGGCAAGGTGCTGGAGTTTCAGGATGCCGAGCACGAAGCGGTGATACGGGGTATTGCGGCGCGCCTGGGGTTCGATCTGGTATCGCTGAAATTGGAATTGTTCGGCCGGCGGCGCGATGCGGCCAATGGCGATGCGTCGTTGGGAGATGCGTCCCGAAAGGCGGCAACCGGGGCGGCAACCGGAACGGCAACCGGGGCGCCCCCTCGGGCGACAACCGGGGCGCCCCCTCGGGCGACAACCGGGGCGCCCCCTCGGGCGACAACTGGGGCGACAACTGGGGCGACAACCGGAACGGCAACGGGGATAGACGCCGCGGCGGCAGGACAGGGCAAACCGCAGCGGCCAAACGGCGACGGACGCAAACAGGACGGCAACAAAGGATAGGCCGATGGCGCATGAGCGAGATAGCGCGCTGATCGATGTCTCAGCGCCAGGCAATGGTGCGAAATTCGATCAGCCGTTCGCGGAACTGCGAAGCGGAACGCTGGGCGTGTGCCTGGCGCGCAGCGCGGATGATATCGATGCCCTGCAATCGCTGCGTTACCGCGTCTTTTACGACGAAATGGGCGCGCACGCCGACGCCCAGACCAAAGCGGCCGAACGCGACAGCGACATCTACGATTCAGTCGCCGATCATCTGGTGGTGCTGGACCACGCGCTGGGCGAAGGCCCGGCCAGCATCGTCGGCACGTATCGGCTGATCAGGCGGGAAGCGGCGGCAACGCTGGGGCGTTTCTACTCCGAAGACGAGTATGACGTTTCCCGCATCCTGGAGCAGAAGGGTCGCATCCTGGAACTCGGGCGGTCCTGCGTCGCCGCCGGCTATCGCAACCGCGCCGTCATGCAGATGCTATGGCGCGGCATCGCCGCTTTCGTGTTCCACCATCAGATCGAATTGATGTTCGGCTGCGCCAGCCTGCCGGGGACCGACCCGGACGCGCTGGCGACGGAATTGACATACCTCTATTACCAGCACCTCGCCCCCGCTGCGATCCGCCCGCGCGCGCTGCCACACCGCTATATCGAGATGCGCCGGCTGGATCAGGATGCCGTGGACCCGCGGGCCGCGTTGTCGCGACTGCCGCCCTTGATCAAAGGCTATCTGCGCCTGGGCGGGTTCATCGGCGACGGCGCGGTGATCGACGCGCAATTCAACACCACCGACGTCGCCGTCGTGGTGCAAACCGATCTGGTGACGGATAAATACTTCCGTCATTTTGAGCGGACAACGCGCGAGCCGCAGGACTGACCATGCCCGCACGCAGCGTCACGGCCATCGCGATGCGGGCCGTGCCGGCCGAAGCGAAGCCCCGCTTGCTCCGCGCCTTGCAGCACCTGGCCGATGGTCGCGGCTGGCGGGCGGATCTGACCGCCACGCTGGCCGGTATCCTGGCCGCGGCCGCCCTGCCGCCGGTGCATGCGGTGCCGGTGCTGCTGATCGCCATCCCCATCCTCTTGACCCTTATCAGCGCCACGCTCGGCCCGCTGGAGGCCGCTCGGCGTGGCTTCTTCTTCGGCTGGGGGCTGAATTTGGTCGGCTTGTATTGGATCACCGAGGCGATCCTGTTCGAAGCCGAGCGGTTCTGGTGGCTGGTGCCGCTGGCGGTACCGGCGCTGGCTGGGGTGCTGGCGCTGTTCGTCGCCGTCCCCGCCGCCGCGGCGCGTGTGGCGCGCCGTGGCTGGCCTAGGGCGCTGGCTCTGGCGGGCGCCTGGGGGCTGGCGGATCTGGCCCGACAGTTCATCGCCACCGGTTTTCCCTGGAACCCGATCGGCAGCGTATGGACGTTTCCGGGTGCGGCCGGCGACGTGATGATCCAGGTCGCGTCCGTGATCGGCGTGCATGGCATGACGATACTGACGGTGCTGCTGGCGGCAACACCCGTCCTGGGACGCGGCTGGCGCATCGGCGGCGCGGTACTGCTGGCCGGTTGGTGCGCGTTCGGCGTGATCCGCGTGGCGCAACCCGCCCCGGCCGCGCCCGACCTGAAGGTGCTGTTGGTGCAAGGCAATATCGCTCAGGGTCAGAAGTGGAACCGCGGCCTGATGGTGACGATCTTCCGGCACTATCTGGACCTGACGCGGCAAGCGGTGGCCGCGACCAATGGCCATCCGGCCGTCGTCGTCTGGCCGGAGACGGCCAGCCCGGCGCAGCTACAGACCGACCCGGAAGCGCGCCGGCTGATCGCCGAGGCGGCGAACGGGGCGGAGGCGCTGATCGGCTCGGTGCGCTTCGATACGGCGGGCCGGCCGCGCAACAGCCTGTTCGCGCTTGGCGCCGGCGGGGTGATCCAGGGGATGTATGACAAATGGCATTTGGTGCCATTCGGTGAATACCAGCCGACCTGGTTCCCGCTGCCGATCCAGGTCGTGCCCGGCGGCGGCTTCGCCTCGGGTAACGGGCCGGAAACGCTGCATGTCCCCGGCCTGCCGCCGGTCGGCCCCTTGATCTGTTATGAGGCGATCTTTCCTGGTCAAGCGATCGACTCGGCCGACCGGCCCGCCTGGATGGTGAATGTCACCAACGATGCGTGGTTCGGTAACTCGACGGGGCCGCGTCAGCACCTCGCCGCGGTGCGTCTGCGCGCGGTGGAGGAGGGGCTGCCGGTGATGCGTGCGGCCAATACCGGGATTTCGGCCGCCTTTGACGCGTTTGGGCGCGAGCTTGCGCGTCTGGGATTGCAACAGACCGGTGTGCTGGCGGTGGACCTGCCTGGCGGGCTGGCGCCGACGGTTTTTGCCCGTGGGGGTTTATTGATACCTTTTGGTCTTGCACTTGTGCTTCTGATAGCAGCCTATCCGCCGATCACACGCGATAGCATACGCACTTATATAAAAAAGTAGCACAATGCCGGATTTAAGAAACTAATCGGACCAAATCCACAGAAATCGACAATTTTTAGTTGCAATTGTCGGTGCAAATATGGTTTTTAGGTGTCAAGGAGCGGGACATTATCGTGTCGTCGAACCGGGCACCTCTGCCGGATGGGACTTACCCTGACGGTCCGGGCCCGCGCTAGCAGCACGCACGACAGGCCCGGGGTTGAGAAAGGGAAGACCGATATGGCAGGGGTGGATACGATCATGGGTGGCGACCGCGAAAGCCGCCCCAGCCCGATCGATGTTCATGTCGGCTCCCGCATTCGCCTGCGTCGCACCCTTCTGGGCATGAGCCAGGAACGTCTCGGCGACGCGCTCGGCCTGACCTTCCAGCAGGTGCAGAAATACGAACGCGGGGTCAACCGGGTTGGCGCGTCACGCCTGTTCGACCTGTCGCGCGTGCTGGATGTGCCGATCAGCTTTTTCTTCGACGACATGCCCGACAGCCTGGCCACCGCCTTCGGCGGTCCAGCGGCTCGGCGCGCCTCCGGCCACACAGAAGGTCAGGACCCGTTCGGCGATGACACACTCAGCCGGCGGGAAACGCTGGAACTGGTGCGCGCCTATTACCGCATCACCGATCCGGCGATCCGCAAGCGGGTTTTCGATCTGATCAAATCGATGGGCCCGGCTGACGCCTGATCGGCCGACGTCTGATAGGCGGGCGTTTAAGGCTCACGTCTGATAGGCTGGCGTTCGATCCGCCGGTGCCTGATGGGGCTCACGCCTGATCGGCAGCCAGACGCGATTACCCGCCGCACCGCGCGCGCATACGGCGTATAGGATACCGGCGAACCACCACGGCCTCATCACGGCTTCACCGGGGCCCGCCGTCTCAGCCCTCGTGGTCATCGCGCAGTTGCGGATTGTCGAAGCGGGGATTGCGCAGAGCGAACAGCGCCTCCACCAGAGCCTTATAGAGCGACTCGCGCTCCGGCTCATGCAGGAAGCCGCCGACTTCCCGCGTTCTGCCGCGAGAGCGCAGCAGAATCCGCGACGCGCCGCGCTGCGTGTCGTGGTCAACCCGCAGCCACGCCACGGGCAAGGCGAAACGCGATCGCCGCCCCCTCCAGTCGGTGCGCGTCACCTGCACCGATTGCTGATCGATCAGGATCATTTCGCGCGCCCGGCCGCGTCGGAAATTCAGCCAAAGCAGGAACGCCACCAGCGGTATCTCAAGCACGCTGAACAGCACCACGGGCCAAGCGCCCAACAACCAGAACCGCAGCACGATCAGCCCGGCGAACAGCGACAACACCACAAGCAGCGCCGTCACACCATTGCGCGTAAGGCTGCGGTAGGGCGTTATCAGCGCCTGAAAAACCGGCGCATGCGTGTCATCACCACTCATGCCCGACGGATATACCGCGCCGGGGCGGCCGAGGGAACGGGTGGCATCTTCACACCACCGCAAGGCAGCGCCGCGGGCGGCATAAGGGTCGTTCCGCGGGCCAAGATACCCAACGCCGAGCGGCGCGGAGCATGCTTAGTGCGCGAGTCCCTTGCGCCCAACGCCGAACCCGCCCGCCGCGTTGGCCAACCGCTGCAGATCGGTCCGCGAGACCAGCAAGTCGGCCGACGCCCCGCAATCCGCACCCGGCTTGTCGGTCCGCACGCCGGACCAATGCACCTGGTATTGCAGCACGGGCGCGGTCTGGCGCGCCTCGACAACCATCGAACCGCCATCCGTGGCCAGGACATTGGGATCGAGCGAGCACGTGCCGGCCGGCGCCCCGGTATGGGTGACGATCGTCGCCGGGATATTCATCTGCCACAGGTCGGCATCCTGCGAGCCGGCGCGGAAGGCGACGATATCGCCGACCTTGGGCCGGAATTCATCAAGTTGCAGGACGAAGAGCGTCGCAAGGCAGCCCGCGATCATCACCGCCATCGCCGCCAAAACCGGCAGCCATGCGGTTAAAGACGCAGAGTCGGAGCTTTCCGGATGCGGGTTATCTCGTCTCATGCCATCCTCTCTGTCAGATCGGCGGATATGCCATCATCGCTGCCATATTGTGCAGTGCAGCATAACCGCAAGAGCCACGCAAGATGCAAGCCTAAACGATGTCCGCCGGCAGCCATGCACGACGGGCGGGGCCGCGCATTGCGACACGTCAACAGACGGCAAATATCCCGTGGGCAAATATCCCGTGGGCATCCTCCCCTGGGCATTATCCCCTTTGGCGCGGCACGGCGTGCGTCGGCGCTTGTCGCCGCCTGCTGTTCCCCGGCACGTGTTGTGTGCGTAGGATGATCCGCAACGCGCGCCGGCGATGGCGCCACAGAGGGGAACGAACGACCATGCGCTACGGTTTCAGCCTGCCCGTGCGCGGTGATCTGGCAAATTTTGACGGCATCAGCGCAATCGCCAAACATGGCGAGGCATTGGGTTTCACCTCCGCCACCATCGCCGATCATGTCGTTTTTCCGACCGCCGTCGCCTCGAAATACCCCTATGACGCCAGCGGCCAGCACCCCAGCACCGGCGATGCGATCGAACCGCTGTCGCTGATGGCGTTCATCGCCGGCGCCACGACCAAGTTGCGGCTGGTCACCAGCGTGCTGATCCTGCCGCACCGCAATCCCGTGCTGACGGCGAAGATGGTCGCCAGCATCGACGTGCTGTCACGCGGGCGGGTGACGCTGGGGATCGGCGTGGGCTGGCTGCGGGAGGAGTTCGCCGCCCTCGGCGCCGCCGATTTCGATCGGCGCGGCGCGGTGAGTGATGAGTATCTGACGATTTTCAAGAAACTCTGGTCACCCGGTCCGGTGGAACACGCCGGCACCTATTACAGTTTCGCCCCGCTGCGCTGTGAGCCGCTGCCGGTGCAGCGCCCGCATCCGCCGATCTGGGTCGGCGGTCACAGCAAAGCCGCCTTGCGCCGCACCGCTCGGCATGCGGATGGCTGGCATCCGCTGGGCACGGTGGCAACGGCGGAACTGCGGCCGGCGGAATTCGGCGCCATGCTGGACGATCTGAAGCGTATGACCGAGGCGGAGGGCCGAGACTACCAGGACATCACCATCGCCTTCGTTGCGCGCCTGCGCGAAACCAAGGTCGCCGTCGATGATCCGGATCGCATGCCGTTCCACGGGTCCGCGCAGCAGTTGCTGGCCGATATCGAAACTTACCGCCGCCTGGGTGTGAGCCATCTCAGCTTCGATTTCCGCGCCCAGGACCTGCCCGGCACACTGGCGCGCATGGATTGGTTCGCAGCCGAGATCATGGCGCAGGCCGGCTGACCGACCGGGCGTCATCGCGCCGCGTGGCCTTTACAACGGCGCATCGTCGTGCCGTGCTAGTGTCCAAACGAACGATAAAGATTGTTTGGGAGGACGCTATGACACTACGCCGCCGCACCCTGCTTTCCGGAGCCGCTGCCCTGCCGTTGGCAGGCCGAGCGGAGGCGGCGCCGGTGGTGACGTTTGCGCTGATCTCGCCGATGTCGGGACCTTGGGCGCGGGAAGGGGAGTTGCAGCGCGGCGGTGCCGAGATGGCGATCGACGACATCAACGCCGCCGGCGGCATCAAATCCCTCGGCGGTGCCAAGGTGCGCCTGGTGGTCTACGATGCCGGCGATTCCGCCGAAAAAGCCAAGAACGCGGCGCAGCGCCTGACCGCACAGCAGCCCGACGTCTCGGGCGGGCTAGGCGCTTGGCTGTCGAGTCTCACCCTGGCGGTCAGTGAAGTGACCGAGCGTGCGGAAATTCCCTGGTTCACGCAGTCTTACTCCGACCTGATCACCAGCCGCGGCTACAAATATATTTTCCAATCCTCCCCCACCGGTGTGGATCAGGCGGAAAAGGCGCTGCCGGCGATCCTGGATCTGGCTGAACGCACCACCGGACAGCGGCCAAAAAAGGTCGCGATGATATCGGACAACACGGCATCGGCGGTCAGTTTCCTGAAACCGATCCGCGGGCATGTGCTGAACGATCTGGGGCTGACGGCGGTGGTGGATGAGGTCTTCACGCCGCCGCTGACCGATGCCACGACCATGGTGCAAAAAGTCCGCTCCGCGCGGCCCGACTTTCTGCTGGCGCTGCCGTCGAACGTGGGCGACGACAAGATGGTGCTGGACAAGTTGGCGGAATATGGCCTGACCGGCGGACGGCTGCCCATCATCGGCAATGGCGGGCACTGGGCAGCGCCGGAACTGATGGCCAATGCCGGCAAGGATGCGCTGCAGGGCCTGATGGTGATCACCGCCGGGGGCGGCGGCAAGGGGCTGGAGGATATCGAGCGCCGCTATATGGCCCGCACCAAGGAACCCTGGATGCTCCAGGAACCGATCATGGCCTATGGCCACATCATGCTGCTCGCCGAAGCGGTGGAGCGTGCCGGCAGTGCGGACCGGCGGCAGGTGGCCGCGCAGATCCGCGCCTTTGATCTGCGCGATGGGCCGGCAAAACTATTCCCGGGCGGCCACGTCAAATACGACGAAAATGGCCGGCGTGTGGATGCAGAACTCATGATCGTCCAGTGGCAAGATGGGCGGATCGTCACCACCGCCCCGGCATCCATGGCCGTGGCCAAGCCGATCTGGCCGAAGCCCTGAGGCCTTGTCGCGGGTCTTTCACACGCCAGACCTTGCAGACTCCGATCTACCCGCCTACATCGGGGCGCCAAGGTAGCGGAAAGGCCCCCGCCCATGGCACTCGATCACCCTGCGACGGATAATTCGACCCCCGTATACACACGCGTCCCACCGCGCGTGGATGAAGCTCTGGCCTTCGACGACGTGCTTGTCGTCCCTGCCTATTCGCAGATCATGCCCAGCAGCGCCAACACGCTCACCCGGCTGACGCGTGCGATATCCCTGAATATCCCACTGATTTCGGCGGCGATGGATACCGTCACCGAAAGCGATATGGCCATCACCATGGCGCAGTTGGGCGGCATGGGGGTGATCCACAAGAACCTATCCCCCGAAGAACAGGCGGCGCAGGTGCGCCGGGTGAAAAAATTCGAATCGGGCATGGTGGTGAACCCATTGACCATCCACCCCGATCAGACGCTGGCCGACGTCAAGGCGATCATGGCGATGCACCGCATCAGCGGCATCCCGGTGGTGGAGCGTGAAACCAACCGCCTGGTCGGCATCGTCACCAACCGCGACGTGCGCTTCGCGAGCGAGCCGTCGCTGAAGGTCTATGAGTTGATGACGCGGGAGAATCTGGTGACCGTTTCGGCGGGCGTCGACCCGCAGGAAGCGCGCCATTTGCTGCACAAGCATCGGATCGAAAAGCTGATCGTGGTTGATGAGGCTTATCGCTGCGTCGGCCTGATCACCGTCAAGGATATGGACAAGGCCGAATCCCACCCGCTGGCCAATAAGGACGAATGGGGCCGGCTGCGCGTCGCCGCCGCCACCGGCGTCGGCCCGGACGGGGAGGCGCGGGCCCGCGCCCTGATCGAAGCGCAAACCGATGTCATCGTGGTCGACACGGCGCATGGCCACTCGGAAGGTGTGCTGCGCGCGGTGGAAGCGATCAAGAAAGCCTCTAACACCGTGCAGGTGATCGGCGGCAACGTGGCGACCCCGGAAGGCGCTTTGGCCCTGATACGCGCCGGGGTGGATGCGGTGAAGATCGGTATCGGTCCGGGCAGCATCTGCACCACGCGCATCGTCGCCGGCGTGGGCGTGCCGCAGTTTACCGCCGTGTTGGAAACCGCCGCGGCGTGCCGCGAAAACGATGTGCCGGCGATCGCCGATGGCGGCATGCGCACCAGTGGCGACATCGTCAAGGCGATCGCCGCCGGGGCGGATTGCTGCATGATCGGCAGCCTTCTGGCGGGCACGGATGAGGCACCGGGCGAGGTGTTTCTGTATCAGGGCCGGTCCTACAAATCCTATCGCGGTATGGGCAGCATCGGCGCGATGGCGCGCGGATCGGCGGACCGGTATTTCCAGCAAGACATCAAGGACCAGTTGAAACTGGTGCCCGAGGGCGTGGAAGGCCGCGTCGGCTACAAAGGTCCGGTGCGCAATGTCGTGCACCAGTTGATCGGCGGCCTGCGCGCCGGCATGGGCTATACCGGCAGTGCCACGATCAATGAATTGCAGTCCAACGCCCGCTTCCGCCGCCTGACCGGCGCGGGTTTGCGCGAAAGCCACGTGCATGACGTGGCGATCGACCGCGAGGCGCCGAACTATCGGGCGGATTGATCCGGCTGCGGCCGCCGTAAAGGGGGGCGGCCGCACAACTTCGGCTGCTTGCCCGCCGTTTCCTGGATGCGCGCACTGCGCCTGATCGGTGTATAAAGACCCGCACGCCGCTCAGAGACACATGCCATGCCCGCGCCCACCAATCGCTATAACCTGACCGCCGCGCGCACCCATGGCCCGGCGGGGCGGGATGCACGCCCGAAGACCCCGACCATCGACATCCACACCCATGTCGGCGTGCCCGCGGCCGAGCTGTTTGCCGAACCGCATGTCGCGCGCGACCCGCGCGCAGCGGTCTATAGTGAGGAAACCCGCATCCTCGGACAGAAGCAGACCGCCGATCGGGCACCCAACCTGACCGATCTGGCGCTGCGTCTGCGCGACTACGATGAAATGGGCGTGGATCAGCAGGTGATCAGCCCTGCCCCGGCCCAGTGCGACTACGCCGCACCACCCGAAATCGCGCAACACGCCGCGCGCATGGTCAATGACGGCGTGGCGGCGATCATGGCCGCCATGCCGCAGCGCATTCCCGCCGCGATGGGCACCGTCCCGCTGCACGCAGGGGGTGACGCGGCGGCGGCCGAACTGACCCGCTGCATCGACAGCCTCGGCCTGAAAGGGGTGCAGGTGCTGGCCCATGTCGGCGACCGTGAACTCTCCGACCCGGCGTTCGAGCCGTTCTGGGCGCGGGCTGAAGCACTCGGGGCCGTGGTGTTCATCCATCCGGCCGGATTTACCGAACCACGGCGGTTCGCTCGGCACTATTTCAGCAACATCATCGGCAACCCGCTCGATACCGCGATGGCGCTGCACCACCTGATTTTCGACGGCGTGCTAGAGCGGTATCCGAACCTGAAAATCATCGCCGCGCATGGTGGTGGCTTTCTGCCCGCCTATGCCGGGCGGATGGATCACGCTTGGGGCGCGCGCAGCGACGCCCATGGCACGCTGCCGAAACCGCCCAGCACGTATTTGCGGAAAATTTATCTCGATACGATCGTTTTCACACCGCACCAGCTAGCGTATTTGATAGAGTTTTTCGGTGCCGAAAAACTGCTTCTTGGCACCGACTATCCCTATGACATGGGTGAATATGATCCGCTGGGTCTCCTTAATGCGGTTGTGCGCTTATCCGCAGCCGAAAAAGCCGCGATTGCCGGGGGCAATGCGGCGGCGCTGTTCGGGTTTTGAGTGGCGCTTGGCACGGCATTTCGTCCAGGTTCTGACCGTCCTGCTATGTCTGGCGCCGGCGGCATTTACCGACGAGGTGAAGATCGCCACCTGGAACCTGAACTGGCTGACGCTGCGCCCCGCCGGTGATCCCGGCCTGCCGGCAGACGTCGTCCCCCGCGCGCCAAGCGACTTCGATCGACTGGGACAATACGCGAGGCAACTCGACGCCGATATCGTGGCGCTGGAAGAGGTGGACGGGTTTCCCCCCGCGTCGCGCGTGTTTCCGCAAGACCGGTATTCGATCCATTTTACCCATGATCACGTCACGCAGCGCGTGGGCATCGCCGTGCGGCGCGGGCTTCACTATGACGTCAACCCAGACCTGACCGCACTGGCCCAGCATCATCTGCGCAGCGGGGCCGACATCACCGTGCATTTCGGCACGCAAGATCTGCGCATTCTGGCGGTGCATCTGAAGAAAGGCTGTCGCGACGTGCCGTTGCAGCGGGCGCGCAGCCTGTCCTGCCTGGAATTGCGCGATCAGGTGGAAACACTGACGGAATGGATCGCCGCTCGGCGGCAGGACGGCGTGCCGTTTGTCGTCCTGGGGGATTTCAATCGCTGGATGGATGGCGCAGACACGTTTTTCGCCGCCTTGAACCAATCCGCGCCGCTGCTGCGTGCAACGGAGGGTCACGCATCACCGTGCTGGGGGAAGGAGGCGTTTATCGACCACATCCTTCTGGGCGGTGCGGCACGCTCTTGGCTGCTGCCTGATAGTCTGCGCGTGCTGGTCTATCAGGAAAGTGGCCGGGACTGGCAGGATCGCCTCTCCGATCACTGCCCTGTCTCTGTCCGGCTGAGCATCCCGCATTAGCGCGCGTTCGGCGTGGTTCACGCCTCTGTGTGATACCACCTCCGGCGATCACGCGTGTTTGTCTGACCGCGTGATTCACGCCTGCGAGTGAACCACCTCCAGCGATCACGCGTGTTCGTCTGACCGCGTGATTCACGCCTGAGTGTGATACCACCTCCGGCGATCACGCGTGTTTGT
>Ga0164297_10001597_pt1 | contig 23777 bp, 14 predicted proteins | sample GEODES058metaG_FD_113539 | JGI IMG/M metagenome (GOLD analysis project Ga0164297, IMG submission 113539) | Dystrophic lake water microbial communities from Trout Bog Lake, Wisconsin, USA - GEODES058 metaG | ecosystem: Environmental > Aquatic > Freshwater > Lake | place: USA: Trout Bog Lake... | reverse complement strand
GAAACGGCCCTTCCGGCACGCCCCAAGAGGCGAGGGTCATGCCGAAATCGGCATCGTGGTCCGGGTAACCCATCGAGGTGGCAACATCGAAAACGCCAAGAAGCCCGACGGTCGTATTCAACAAAAAGCGCATCGCGGTGTCGCCCGCACGTTTCGGCTTGGCTTCCATCAAGTCGTTGGCAAGCTGGATGGGCGAACCGAGGTTGGTCAACACATTACGCACGCCGGTGCGCACTGGTCGCGGCACGACGGCGCCGTAGGTCAGGGCCAATGGCCGCAGGATAACGGTATCAACGCCGTTATTCACCGCATAGAAGACGCGGTTGGTCGGTTCTAGCGGGTCGTTCGTCTGCTCATAATCGGCGACCGCATCGGGATCATCGGCTGGCGGCTTCTCCGCACAGCCAACGAGGCTGAAGACAAGGGCGCAAACGCACGCAAGCCGGCGGTGAAACCCAGCGATCGGTAAGCGGGAACGGCGGTCAGATCGCATGCACTTCCTCAGGCCAGGGCAGATCAGTGGCCGACATCGCACGCCGTTCGAAGGTTTTCAATCGGCTGTTTGCGCCGGTCGGGGCGTGCGTGGTGAGGCGATCTCGTCTGCATCGGTCCCCAGTATGGCAAACAGGCTGCCTTTCCTACCAGACGAATCACACGAAGACGCTTGCAACGCGGGTCAAATCGGACAATTTGGTGGGATGGACACGCCATCCGATCCCCGTTTTGTACTGCAGCGCTGGCTGACCGGGCCGCGCTTCTCAGGCCTGCCCGCACCGTCTGCCGATTTGCAGCCGCCAAAGCTGTCCTTTGAATTCTTCCCGCCGCGGACCGAGGTGCTGGAGCAGCAGCTATGGGCCTGCATCGGCCGCCTCGCCCCCCTGAAGCCGCGTTTTGTCTCGGTCACCTATGGCGCCGGCGGCACAACCCAAGCGCGCACGCATGCAACCGTCGTTCGCTTGTTGCAAGAAACCGATCTGGTGCCGGCGGCGCATCTGACCTGCGTCGGCGCAACGCGGGAAGCCGTCGACGACGTCGCCCGGCAGTATTGGGATGCCGGTGTGCGCCATATCGTCGCCCTGCGCGGCGATGCGCCGCCTGGCCAAGCCTATCAGCCGCACCCGGGCGGCTACGCCTATGCCGCGGACTTGGTTGCCGGGCTGCGCAGGATCGGTGATTTCGATATTTCAGTGGCAGCCTACCCCGAGGTGCATCCGACCGCGCTCAATCCCGTGGCGGATTTGGACAATCTCAAGCGCAAACTCGATGCCGGGGCGACACGCGCGATCACCCAATATTTCTTCGATACCTCGGTCTATCTGCGGTTTCTGGATCTTTGCCTGGCGGCGGGGATTACGGCGCCGGTGGTGCCCGGGATCATGCCGGTGTCCAATTTTGCGCAGGCCGTAAAATTCTCCGACATGTGCGGCGCCAGCGTCCCGCCCTGGATGGCACGCCTGTTCGAGGGAACCGAGCATGACCCGGAAACACGGCGTATGATCGGACTTGTCGTCGCCACCGAGCAGGTGCGTCTGCTGCAGGCGAATGGTGTGGACGAGTTTCATTTCTATACGCTGAACCGGCCGGATCTGACATTCGCCATCGCCCATGTCCTGGGGGTTCGGGCCGCACCGCAAGCCGGAGAGACCATACCGTGAACAGTCGTAAGAAGTTCTTTACAGGCGTTACTGAACGCATCCGTGTGGGAGCCCCAGAGCACTGTTAAATAAAAATTATTTAATATGGCACGCTAATTGCTAACTCATGAAACAAGTTCGATCGCAGGGTTTTTCGCTCATGAAGTTCTCGCTGCTCACCTCCGTGAGTTCCGCCGCGCTCGGCGCCGGTATGTTGATGCTGGCACCCGGGGCTGCAAACGCCTCGCTGAATTGCAGCACCATCATCGCCTTCGTTCCCGGTACCCAGAACGGATCTGGCTCGTGCACGGAAACTTTGACGATCCCCAACACTATATCCCTTCCGCAGGCTCAGGGGACGCTGGGCACCTTCACGATCGATGAATGGGTGGCCGCCAGTGTTCCAGGCGGGATCCAGACGCTGACGAAAGTGACGCTGTCTGATAGTGGCACCGTGAATTCCAAGGGCACCGTGACGCTGGGTTCGAATGGTGGCTCCGGCTCTGCCGGCGTAACCAGCGCCTTCAGGGTGAAGTCTGCTTCCGGACCGAGCAATTTCCCCTCTTTGTCTTCGGGCAAGGTTACGGCAACGACAAGCTTCTCCCTGGCCGCAAGCGCGAAGGGGTCTTATAGCCCATCCCAGAATTTCGGACCGGCGAGTGCAACGATCACGTCTAACCTTTCCCCCTGGCAAGCCCAGACCGCGACGACCTTCACGGCAGCGTTCCAAGGCAAAGGAAATTCCCTCTATATCGGCCCAGGCGGCGGTAATGCCACCTTCACCGCCACTGCGAATAGCGCGCTGACCGTCACCTACTACTACACGTCCCATGCCACACCAGCGCCGGAGCCGGCGTCGATGGCTCTGCTCGGCGCAGGCATTGCCGGCGTCGGCGTGGTGCGCCGCCGCCGCAACAAGGCCTAGGCATCGCTATCTGCAACGCGAAAAGTCGGGGGAGACGGCTCGTCTCTCCCGACTTTTTTTGTCCATTTTCCTGGGCGCTGGCACGGTGTATCCGACACAGCACCGACTGCCTGATGCACTGGCCTGACACGATCCGTCGTCATGCATAATGACCTAGACCGCCTTCTGGACATCGCCATCGCGCGGCACCAATCGGGTTGCATCGATATGGCTGAAGACGGCTATCGTGCCGTTCTAAGGCTGGATCCCGAACAGCCGGACGCCCTTAACCTTCTGGGCCTCATCCTGCATGATAAAGGGCAGATCGACGAGGCGATCGCACTGCTGGAACGTGCCCTATCGGCAGATCCCGATTTCAGCGAAGCCCTTGTAAACCTCGCGCGCGCAAAGCGCACCACAGGCTTGGCGGATGACGCCAGAGCTTTGGCAGAACGCGCCATCGCCATCACCCCCGATCTGGCGGAAGCCTTTCTGCAGTTAGGACTGGCATTATACGATTTGCGCCAATTCGACACGGCGCTGCCGATCCTGCAGCAGGCAGCCACCGATTTACCGCATGTGGCCGAGATACCATTGGCGATCGGCAATATCCATCTGGCGCGCAATGAACCGGCCGATGCGATCGCGGCTTACGACAAGACCCTGCGCCTGCAACCCGACCATCTTCAGGCCCTTTTGCATGCCGGCAGTTGCCACGTGCTGCTTGGTCAGCGCGACAAAGCACGGACCTATCAAGAACAGGCGGTCGATCGGCATCCGACAAGTGCCGCAGCCCACGCAGCCTTGGCGCTGACACTTAGCCAAAGCGGCGACATCGAAGGATCGCTGCGCGCCTGCGATGCCGCCTTGGCCATCGCGCCGACGCAGCACGATGCCCTTATCCTGCGCGCTTCCAACCTGCTCGCGCTTGGACGATTGGAAGAGGCCGAGGCCAGTTATCGCTTGGCGCTTGCCCACTTCCCGCACTCGAACGCTGCCATCGCCGGGCTTACCGCCATCGGCAAATCAGCGGATGCAACGGCGGATATCCATCACCTGCAGCGGACGATGGAGGATGAATCGGCCCTATGGCACGATCGCGCAACCGCCGGCTTCGCGCTTGGCCGCCTGCATGACCGGGCACACCGTTATGCGGACGCGTTTCAGGCCTACTCCACCGCCAACAAGATCGTTCACGACGCGCGCCTACGCCAAGGGCGGCGCTTCGATCCCGCGGCGCTCGGCCAGTACGTCGACTGGGTGACGGCGACATTTTCACCCGCCCTGTTCGAGGTCACGCGCGACTGGGGCCACACGTCGCAAAGACCGATTTTCATCGTCGGCATGCCGCGCTCTGGCACAAGTCTGGTCGAACAAATCATCGCCAGTCACAACACGGTGCATGGTGCCGGGGAATTACGGTCCATCCCGGACTTGATTGCCTTACTGGACGGTGGCGAAGGCCATCGCTCCCCTCTGATATGGAACCGAGAGCAGATCTCCGCCCTGACGGCGCGCCATATCGAAACCCTGGCCGCGATGGCCCCGGATGCCGAGCGGACGGTCGATAAACTGCCGGACAATGTTCAGGCTCTAGGCCAGATCGCGGTGTTGTTTCCGCATGCGCAAATCATTCTATGCCGGCGCGATATACGGGATATTTGCCTGTCTTGTTTCTTTCAGAATTTCAACGACGGCTCGGAATGGACGTTCGACCTCGACGATTGCCTGACGCGGGCGGAACTGATCGACCGCTTGGCAGCCCATTGGCTTGCCGTGCTGCCCGCCGGGCGCGTGCATGTCGTCGATTACGAGAACCTCGTCGACGATATCGAAGCAGAAACCCGGCAGTTGTTGTCGTTTCTGGGTTTGGCGTGGGATCCTGCGTGCCTTGCGTTCCACCAAACCGCTCGGACGGTGAAGACCGCGAGCCAGTGGCAAGTGCGTCAACCTTTGTATCAGACGTCGCGTGGGCGGTGGAAGCATTATGCACCCTGGCTCGAACCCTATCGGGATCGCTTCGATGCACTCGCCACCAAGGCGGCCGCGGGTGTCGATAGGCCGCCGATCGCGCACGGTGATTCAGCCGTTTATCTGATCGACGTTGCAAAATGCCACCTAATCGCCGGCGAGACGGAAAAAGCTACTGATGCCGCACATAAAGCCGTTTCGCGTGATCCAAACGCCTCTGACGCGCATCTGATCCTTGGCATTGCCCTGGCAAATTCGGGTGATCAAGAGACGGCTTTGTTCCACTTTCGGAAAGCCGTCGCGCTCGCACCCGACCGTCTGGACGCACGCAAAGCACTTGCCGACGAATTGATGAAACGTTGCCAATGGAATGAAGCGAGAGCGGCATGGCAAGCCGCGTTAGACTTGGCGCCTGAGGATGCAGGGTGCCTCGCGGGAATCGCCGCCGTGCTGGTAGAGTACGGTCTTTATGACCAAGCCATACCGTACTATGAGCTTCTCTGTGCTCTCAAGCCGAATGACGCGTCCGTTTATCATGCCATAGCCGGGGCATGCATCGGCGGACAATATGCGGCAAAGGCGGAAGAATTTGCGCGCAGGGCTTGCGCGTTGGAGCCCGACAATGCCGAGTACCGCATTCGGCTCGCGGATAGCTTAAGCGCGCTTGGTCGTTTCGATGATGCCATGGACATGTATAAGGTTGGGGTCGGGCTCGACGCGGACCAACCTTATGCAATCGGCGCCCTTCTTGCGGCGGGACAGAGCAGTGACAGTTATGGCGATGTAAAACGGCTGACGGCAATATTGGCTGACGAAAAATTTGAAAAGCGCGCCAGGGCGTCCGCAGGCTTCGCCATTGCCAGCTTCTATCAGAAAAAGGGCGAATACGCGGAAGCTTTCGAAAATCTTGCGCAAGCAAACCGGCTTGTGCGCGGCGTGCTTGAAGCCACCAACCACGGCTATAATCGTGCTGACACGGAAGCCTTCGTCGAATGGCAAATGGGGATTCCCCTCGGCGCGCTCCAAAACTCACCGTTGAGCTACGGAGACCCCTCCGAAATCCCTGTTTTCATTGTCGGTCTGCCACGGTCGGGCACATCGCTGGTGGAGCAGATCATTGCCAGCCACAAGCTGGCGCATGGTTTGGGGGAAACCAAATTCGTTGATACGGCGGTTGGAGAACTGATGGACAGCGTCACCCTCGCTCAGCGAACCGCGATGCTGCCGAGTGAAACCAGAACAAAGGCTGCCGAGGTCTTGACGCGCATGCGCGCGCAATGCCCGACGGCCGAGCGCATTGTCGACAAGATGCCGGACAATATCAAATTCGTCGGCCAGATTGCTCTGCTTTTTCCCAATGCCCGCATCATCTTTTGCAAGCGGGATTTCCGCGACACCGGCCTTTCCTGCTTTTTTGAAAATTTCAGCGACGGGCTCGCCTGGTCCTTCGACCTGGCCGACATGGGGTTCCATTTTTATCAGATGGAACGCCTCAGGCTCTATTGGAAGCATATTCTGCCCCTCCGCATGATCGAGGTGCAGTATGAAGATCTGGTCGCTGATCTGGACGGGCAGGCTCGGCGGGTGATCGACTTCCTGGGGCTGGACTGGGACCCGGCCTGCTTGGATTTTCATCAAAACAAGCGCGCGGTCTCCACCGCCAGCCTTTGGCAGGTGCGCCGGCCGCTCTATACCTCCTCGGTCGGTCGGTGGCGGAACTATCGCCGGCAGTTGGCGCCGTTGATCGAAAACCTGAACGGCCTCGTGCCGATCGAACCGGACCCGGCGGACGACGATACGGACGGGTAAGCAGTTCCCTCTGTTCGTCACTCGTTCTATACACTTCGCTGTGACCCCTGATTCTCCCTTACCGGGCGACTACCTCGCCCGTCTCAACACCGAACAGCGTGCGGCGGTCGAAACCGTGGATGGTCCGCTGCTGGTTCTGGCCGGCGCCGGCACCGGCAAAACGCGTGTGCTGACCACCCGGTTCGCCCATATCCTGCTGACCCGACGAGCATTTCCGAGCCAAGTGCTGGCGGTCACCTTCACCAACAAGGCGGCGCGGGAAACGCGCGAGCGCGTCGCGGCCTTGCTGGGCGAACCGGCCGAGGGGCTTTGGCTTGGCACGTTTCACGCCCTATGCGCCCGCATGCTGCGTCGCCATGCGGAGCATGTCGGACTGACCTCCAACTTCTCCATCCTCGATACGGATGATCAGCTACGGCTGCTGAAACAGGTGATGGAAGCCGAGCGGTTGGATACCAAGCGGTGGACACCGCAGGCGCTGATGGCCACCATCCAGCGATGGAAGGACCGCGGCCTGACGCCGGCCCGCATCACCGCGGCCGAAGACACGGACTTCGCCAACGGCAAGGCCCGCACGCTGTATGAAGCCTATCAGGCCCGCCTGCGCAGCCTGAATGCTGCCGATTTCGGCGATCTGCTGCTGCACACGACAGAGATCCTGCGCACCAAGCCGGACATCCTGGCGGAGTATCACCGCCGCTTCCGCTACATCCTGGTCGATGAGTATCAGGATACCAACCTGGTGCAGTATCTCTGGCTGCGCCTGCTGGCCCAGGGCCACAAGAATATCTGCTGTGTCGGCGACGATGACCAGTCGATCTACTCCTGGCGCGGTGCCGAGGTTGAAAACATCCTGCGCTTCGAAAAGGATTTCGCCGGCGCCAAGGTCGTGCGGCTGGAATCGAATTACCGCTCCACCGCGTCGATCCTGGCCGCGGCATCGGCCCTGATCGCGCATAATGAGGGCCGCTTGGGCAAAACCCTGCGCCCCGGACGCCCGGACGCGCAGGGCGGGGAGAAAGTCAGCGTCGTGGAATTGTGGGATTCCGATGAGGAAGCCCGGATGGTCGGCGGCAAGATCGAGGAACTGCGTCGCGACGGCCACGCACTGGCCGAAATCGCTGTCCTGGTCCGCGCCGGCTTTCAGACCCGCGCCTTCGAAGAGCGGTTGATCGGCATCGGCATCCCGTATCGCATCGTTGGGGGGTTGCGCTTTTACGAACGCGCTGAAATCCGTGACGCCATCGCTTATATGCGCATCATCGCCCAACCCGCCGACGATCTGGCGTTTGAGCGGATCGTCAACGTCCCGCGCCGCGGCGTGGGCGACGCCGCGCTGCGCAGCATGCACGAAACCGCCCGCGCCGAGGGCATGCCGCTATCGATCGCGGCGGCTCATTTGGTGGCGACCGGCGGGCTGAAGGGCAAGGTCAAGGACGCCATCGGCACCCTGATGCGCCAATTCGACCAATGGCGCGAGATGCTGGCCCGCGACGGCCATGTGGTGACGGTCGCCGCCATGCTGGATGACAGCGGCTATATGGAAATGTGGAAGCAGGACAAATCCGTCGAAGCACCCAACCGCATCGAAAACCTGAAGGAATTGGTCCGCGCTCTGGCGGAATTCGAGAGTTTGGGCGGCTTCCTCGACCACGTCGCCTTGGTCAGTGAGAACGAAGACCGGGACGATGCCGATAAGGTCAATCTGATGACCTTGCATGGTGCCAAGGGCCTGGAATTCGACACCGTCTTCCTACCGGGGTGGGAGGAAGGCGTCTTCCCCAACCAACGCTCCTTGGATGAGACCGGCACCAAAGGGTTGGAGGAGGAACGCCGCCTCGCTTACGTCGGCCTGACCCGTGCCCGCAAACGCGCCATCGTCAGCCACGCGGCCAACCGGCGGATCTATGCCAACTGGCAGACCAGCATCCCCAGCCGGTTCCTCGAGGAACTGCCGGATGAGCATGTCGCGCAGAACGATGGCCGGCGGATGCAGCGCGTGGCCGCGGCAACGTCATTTTCTGGCCAGTTCCCGCTGGTGGCCAAACCGACGCAGACAAGACAGACGCAGCCTGGGCAGACGCAGCTTTGGCAACAGCGTGCTCCGCGCACGATCGAGGTGTGGGAGAAACCAGCTCGGCCGGCGCGGGAAAGCCAGATCCCCGTCGGCGCACGGGTGTTTCATCAGAAATTCGGCTACGGCACCGTGACCGCCGTCGATGACGATAAGCTGGATATCAGCTTCGAACAGGCTGGCGACAAGCGCGTGCTGGACCGCTTCGTCGAACGCGCCTAGCCAGCGGATTGACGCCCTTCCGACCAGGACACACGCAAAGATGGCCAATCACCCGATCCCCCTCGAGACCGTCTGGGTCTCGGTCCCCGAGGACGCGCTGGAAGCTTATGAGGCCGCGTTCAGCGCCGCCTGCGATACTGTCGGCTTCTTTCGCGATCACGATACGCTGATCTGGCGGGTCGAGGGCGTGAAGCAAATCGGCGTGAAGGATACGGAACTCAACACCGCGCTGACCCTGGCCGCGGCATTGACCGGCGTGAGCGTGCCTCTGGAACGCGCGGGGACCGAGGCAGATGGCTGGCTGGCTCGCACTTATGCCTCGTTTCCGGAACAACAGATCGGCCAGCGTTTCGCCATCCGCGGCACCCATCTGACCGGTGCGACAGACCCGACGCGGATCACCCTGACGCTTGACGCGGGCCTGGCCTTCGGTACCGGCGAGCACGGTTCCACCCGCGGCTGCCTTGTCGCGTTAGAACGCGTCGCGCATCGCCGGCCGCGTCGGATCCTGGATATGGGCACCGGGTCGGGCATCCTGGCCATGGCGGCGGCCGCACTGTTGAACCGGCCGGTGCTGGGAACCGACATCGAACCATGGTCGGTGCGCGTGGCGCGCGAGAATGCGGAGCTGAACGGGGTTGGGCATCTGGTGCGCGTGCGGCTGGCGGATGGCTGGCGCGATCCGCACGTGCGTGCGGGTGGCCCGTACGATCTGGTCTTCGCCAATATCCTCGCGCGTCCGCTCTGTATGATGGCCAAGGATCTGGCGCTGCACCTAGCCCCTGGCGGCACCGCGATCCTGGCGGGCCTGCTGGCGACACAGGCGCGCTGGGTGCTGGCGGCGCACCGGCGGCAAGGGCTGCGGCTGGAGCGGATGCTGCCGCAGGGCAAATGGACGACCATCGTGCTGCGCAAAGCCAGTGCGGCGGCCGATCTGCCCGGTTCAACCGGAGACGAACCAGCGCTATAGACAGTGTCTGCCGGCACGACGCCGGTGCTCGGAAGGAACACGTCATGGCACAACCGCCCGTCATCCGCCTGTCCCCGGACGACAATGTCGTCATTGCCCGCGCCACGCTGCTGCCCGGCGCCCCGATCGGCGACAATCTGGCGGCTAGGCAGCGCATTCCGGCCGGCCACAAGATCGCCGTGCGGCCGATCCAGCCGGGTGAGGCCGTCCGCCGCTATGGGCAGATCATCGGTTTTGCCTCGGCGCCGATCGGCCTGGGCGAGCATGTCCATACGCAGAACTGCGAAATGGGCGATTTTGCCAAGGACTACGCCTATGGCGTGGATGCGAGGCCGACCGATTTCATCACGCCTCAGGCGACGTTCCAGGGCATTCGCCGCCCCGATGGGCGGGTTGCAACGCGCAACTATATCGGCATCCTGACCAGCGTGAACTGCTCCGCCCATGTGGCCGAGGTCGTCGCCGGCATGTTTCGCCGCAACCCGATCACCGGATATGACCCGCTGGCCGATTTCCCCAATGTCGATGGCGTCGTGGCGCTGACGCACAAGACCGGCTGCGGCATGACGCAAAAGGAACCGCTGCAGGTTCTGCGCCGCACCTTGGCCGGCTATGCGCGGCATCCGAATTTCAGCCACGTCATCGTGCTGGGCCTGGGCTGTGAGGTGAACCAGATCGGTGGCCTGATCGAGGAACAGCGTCTGGCCGGCCGGCTGCGTGGCTTGGATATCCAGACGATGGGCGGCAGCCGCAAAACCGTCGCCGCCGGGATCGACTTCGTGAAAGAGGTGCTGGCCGAATCGAACGCCATCCGGCGTGAGACGGTGCCCGCCAGCGAACTGACCATTGCCCTGCAATGCGGCGGCTCGGACGGCTATTCTGGTGTCTCCGCCAACCCGGCTTTGGGCGCGGCGAGCGATCTGGTCGTCCGCCACGGCGGCTCGGTCATCCTGTCGGAAACACCGGAAACCTATGGCGCCGAACACCTGCTGACCCGGCGCGCGGTATCGCGTGAGGTGGGCGAGAAGTTGGTGGCGCTGATGCACTGGTGGGAAGACTATACCAAGCGCGAAAATGCCGAAATGAACGCCAACCCCTCGCCCGGCAACAAGGCCGGCGGACTGACGACGATCCTGGAAAAATCCCTCGGCGCCATGGCCAAGGCCGGCAGCACCAATCTGGTGGACGTTGTGCAGTATGCCGAGGAGGTGAAAGCGCGCGGCTTCGTCTTCATGGATACGCCGGGCTACGATCCCGTTGCCGCCACCGGCCAAGTGGCCGGCGGGGCAAACTTGGTCTGCTTCACCACCGGCCGCGGCAGCGTCTTCGGCTGCAAGCCGGCACCATCCATCAAGCTGGCCACCAATACGCCGATGTATAAGCACATAGAAGACGACATGGATGTGAACTGCGGCACGATCCTGGACGGCGACGAAACCGTCCAACAAGCCGGACAACGGATTTTCGACTTGATGCTGCGCGTTGCCTCAGGCGAGCGGACGAAAAGCGAGCAGTTCGATTTCGGCGCTGCCGAGTTCGCCCCTTGGGTCCTTGGAGCCACGATGTAACCGGGGGGCCACGATGTAACCGGCGGACGGCTTCCGCGCATCGGAACCTGAGAATAACCTGCTGCCTTTCAGACCAACGGGGATCCCATCATGACCAGTATCACCATCGCCGCCACCGACGGGTCCGGTCGCTTCGCCGCCTATGTCGCAGAACCCGCCGGCAAGCCCGCCGGCGTCGTCGTGCTGATCCAGGAAATCTTCGGCGTGAACCAAGCCATGCGTGACATCGCCGCCTGGGTCGCAGACCTGGGCTTCATCGCCGTCGTCCCGGACCTGTTCTGGCGGATCGAGCCGGGGATCGACATCACCGACAAGACCGATGCCGAATGGAAGCGCGCCTTCGAACTGTTTCAGGCCTTCGACCAAGCCAAGGGGATCGAGGACCTGAAAGCCACCGTCGGCGCGGCCCGCTCCATGCCGGGCAGCAACGGCAAAGTGGCGACCATGGGCTACTGCCTGGGCGGCCGGCTGGCGTTCATGATGGCAGAGCAATCGGACGCTGACGCCAACATCTCGTATTACGGCGTCGGGCTGGACGGGTTGCTGGGCGATCTGGGCAAGGTGACGAAGCCGCTGGTCGTGCATATTGCTGATCGGGATGAATATTTCCCTGCCGAAGGCCGCCAGAAAGTGGTCGATGCGGCCAAGGCAAATCCGCATGTCGCGTGCTATAACTATGACGCCGACCACGCCTTCGCCCGCGTCAAGGGCATCCATTGGCACGGCCTATCGGCCACCATCGCGAATGGCCGAAGCGCTGAGGTGCTGGTGAAGGCCCTCGGCTGAGGCGCAGCGGTCACGTGTAGGCGCTTTGCCGCCTACGCAGCCTCGCCGGCCGCGAAGCCGCTGGACCACGCCCATTGGAAGTTATAGCCGCCGAGCCAGCCGGTGACGTCAACGGCTTCGCCGATGACGAACAGCCCGGGAACGGCGTTGGCCTGCATGGTACGCTGCGATAATTCGGCGGTATCGACGCCGCCGAGTGTGACCTCGGCCTTGGCATAGCCTTCCGTGCCGGTCGGATGGATTTGCCAAGCGCGGAGCGCTGTTTCCAGGCCAAGAAGGTCACGATCCGCCATCTCCCCGATCGGCCGAGCGATCGCGGCGGGGGGCAGGAAGGCATCGGCAAGACGCTGCGGCAGAACCTCCGCCAGCACGCTCCGCAGCCCGGCTTTCGGGCGCGCGCGCTTACGGGCTACCAGCAAGCCGGTGGCGTGGTCGGGGAGAAAATCGATCACCACCGGCTCCCCCGCCTGCCAGTAGGAGGAAATTTGGAGGATGGCCGGCCCCGACAGGCCGCGATGTGTGATCACCATGCCTTCGTCGAACCGCGTCTTGCCGTGAGCAGCGCGAATACGGGTCGAGACGCCGGCCAAGTCGCGCAGATGGTCCAGTTCCAGCCCGCCCAGCAGAAGTGGCACCAAGCCGGGCCGGATATCGGTCAGTTTCAGCCCGAAGCGGCGCGCCAGGTCGTGGGCCAGTCCGGTGGCGCCGATCTTCGGGATCGACAATCCGCCCGTGGCCAGAACGACCGACTCGGCCGCGATCGGGCCGGCATCCGTCTCCACCCGGAATTGCTCCGTGCGTGAGACATCGGTGATGCGGGTCTGTAGGCGGACATCCACGCCTGCCGCCTCGCATTCGGCCAGCAGCATTGAAACGATTTGCCGCGCCGAGTCGTCGCAGAACAATTGCCCCAGGGTCTTTTCATGCCAGGCGATGCGATGCCGCTCGACCATGGCAAGGAAGTCACGCGGCGTGTAACGGGCCAGCGCGGATCGGCAGAAATGCGGATTTGCGGATAAAAACCGGTCCGCCTTGCATGCCAGATTGGTGAAATTGCAGCGGCCGCCGCCGGAAATCAGGATTTTCTCACCCGCTTGGCGCGCATGATCCAGCACCACGACGCGGCGCCCGCGCCGGCCAGCGGTCAGCGCGCACATCAGCCCGGCCGCGCCGGCGCCAAGAATGACGACATCGGTATGTTGCATGATGCTGGGCGGTGCGCCCGCACCCGAAGCAAGTCAAGCGCGGTGTGACCACGTGCTGCGGATTCGCGCCCGATCAGGACGTGCCGCGGCGATCGGCCAGTCCCTTTCCCATCATCAGCCCGAGTTCGCCGGGCCGATCGCTGTATTCGCGCATCCGCAGGTAGGGTACGTCCGTGATCTCGGCAATCACGTTCAATTTGCCGGCGACATCGAGCGCGCTGAACTTCCCGGCCCCCGGCTTGCGCTCGAACAACGCAGCGACTGCCTGCACCGTTCGCACCGGCACTTTGCTGAGTACCCGCTCATGCTCCGGCGTGATGTCGGCAGCGATGAGGATGCGATTATGGAAGGCGGTGGCCGGCGGCTTGTGCGCCTCCCGGCTATCCATCCCCCGGCTATCGCCCTTACGGCCAATCATGGTCCGGCTGACTTGCATAGGTGCGGGGGAGGAGGTGGTATGCGCCGGTGGCGTTGCCGTCAGGTCGCTGGCACGAAAATCCAGTTCAGCGCCATTGTCCTGCTCGATGTAAACACGGTCCCCGGCGCACTCCAACACCGTACCGCTCCGCTGGCCGTCGCGATGCCAGACCCGTTGTCCGACTGAGAACATGGTTTCGTCCCTTGAAATGGGCGCCCAAGCTGCGGCAGCGCTGTTTATGGCACTGCTGATCCCCCACCGCGAGTGCCGATTGGACCGTTGCGGCAGTGACGGCATTTTTTCATCCGCCGGTAAAATTCGCGCGATGCCAGGAAGGGCCGCAGGCTAACCGCGGCGACGTGCCGATGGCGGAGAGAAGCCGGGTCGGGTCCTGGCAAACTCGCGCAAAGCCGGATTGCCGTGCGGGCCGGGCCGCGACGTCCGCGTCCCGGCCCTTCGCCCTTCGCCAGTCGCCAAAAGGTTGACAGACCAAGCCGAATACCGTCCATCAACACTCCTACACAAAAGGCCGCATCCGGGGGGAACGTGGCCGAGGAGTTGGAGCGACAATGGACAACAACATACCGCCCGCCGGCAGCGGCAAGGGCCTGGCCCGCACCAAAGGCGCCCTGGCCGGGATCAAGGTCATCGACCTGACCCGCGTCCTCGGCGGCCCGTACTGCACCATGGTCCTGTCCGACCACGGCGCCGATGTCATCAAGATCGAACCGCCGCAGGGCGATGAAGTGCGCGACTGGGGCCCGCCGTTCCATGAGGAAGATGCCAGCTATTTCCTTGGCGTGAACCGCAACAAGCGCTCCTTGGCACTGGACCTCGGCAAGGAAGAGGGCAAGAAAGTCCTGCTCCGCCTGCTTGAAGGCGCCGACGTGGTGATCGAGAATTTCAAGCCGGGCAGCATGGAAAAATGGGGCCTCGGGTATGAGGAAGTGCTGTCCAAGCGCTTCCCTGGCCTGATCCATTGCCGCGTCTCCGGCTTCGGTGCCGACGGGCCGCTGGGCGGCCTGCCGGGCTATGACGCCATCTTGCAAGCCATGGTCGGTCTGATGTCCGTCAACGGCGATGCCACCACCGGGCCGATGCGCCTCGGCACGGCCATCGTCGATATGGGCACGGGGCTTTATTCCGCCGTGGCGATCCTGATGGCATTGCATGAGCGCAAGACATCCGGGCTGGGCCAGTATCTGGATATGACGCTGTATGACTGCGGCATGGCCTTGCTGCACCCGCAGGCCCCGAATTTCTTCCTGAATGGCAAACGCCCCGCCGGAACCGGGAACCCGCACCCCAATCTGGTCCCATACGACAAATACCCGACCAAAACCTGCGAGATCTTCATCGCCAGCGGCAACAACGGCCAGTTCCGCAAACTGTGCGAAATCGTCGGCCGGCCAGAGATGGCGGACGACGCACGCTTCGCCAACAATGGCGCACGCAATGAAAACCGCGTGGCGCTGACCTTGGCGCTGGCGCAGGCGTTCGCCGAACAGGACGGCTACGCGTTGTCGCTGAAACTGATCCGCAACGGCGTTCCCGCCGGTCCGGTGCTGCCGGTCGATGAAGCGATGGCCGCGCCGCACACCGCGCATCGGGAAATGGTCACCGAACTGGACTGGTACAAAGGCCTCGGCACGCCGATCAAGTTCAGCCGCACCAAGGGCGGCACCCGCCGTCCGCCGCCCCGCTTCAGCCAGCACGCGCAAGAGGTGCTGGTGGAACATGGCTTCACCGACGCCGAGATCGCCACCTTGCGTGAGACCGGCATCGTATTGGACAAGAGGCGCCAATAAGCGATCTGCCGTCCTGGCCACTCGATCGCCCCGCCCTGGAGGTGCTGCGCCTTCCGGGTGAGACGACGGTTGCCTGGGCGGTCTTCGACGCCGACTGGTATCGCCGCACCTATCCCGCGGCGCCAAACGGCACGCCCGCCGCATTGCTGGCATTCTATATCGATCATGGCCAAGCCCTCGGCCATTCCCCCAACCGCCTGTTCGATGAGGCGTGGCACCGCACTCGCTACCCAAGCGTGGCGGCGGCTGTCACCGACGGGGAATACACATCCGCCTTCGACGCCTATTGCCGCCGCGGCGGCTGCGATCGTTCCGCCCATTGGCTTTTTGACGAGCTGTTCTATCGTCACCGCCACCCGGACCTGACCGACACGGTGCTGGCGAACGCAAACCTCGCCAACGGCTTCGACCACTATCTGCGTCATGGGGTGGAAGAGGACCGCAGCGGCCACCTGTTGTTCGATGCCCAGACCTACCTGGATAATTTCGACCCGATCGACGCCCAGGCCATCCGCCGATCCGGCGTGTTTCAGCACTACGTGGCGCGCATCGAAACCGCCGAACCGGAACTGCGGACCTCGCTCTATTTCGATCACGCATGGTATCTGCGCCGCTATCCCGAGGTGGCGCGCGCGGTGCAAGCCGGGCACTGGAAATGCGCGCTGCACCATTATCTATGCAACGATCATCCGCAGGATTTCGATCCCTCCGAGCATTTTTCGGAACAATTCTACCTGGACCAGGATGCCGGCTTGCGGGATGCGATCGCGAAGGGGCATTTCCGCAACGGCTACGCCCACTTTCTGCTGCATGGCGCCCAAGAATTACGCCGCCCGACCGCTCTGCTGGACCTGAAGCTCTACGCCGAACAACCGAAGGTGAAAGCAGACCTGGCACAAGGCAGCGCACCGGACGGCTTTACGCATTGGCTGCGCTTCGCCAGCAAACCCGAACAGGCCCTCGGCGCCGCCCTGACGATGACGGATCAGCAGGCGCGTATCAGCTTCCTTCAAACGGCGCTCGCGCTGGTGCCGATCGCGGCACGCGCCCGCTACAGCTTCGACCCGGCCGCAGCGACCTGCAGCGTCGTGATGACGACACGCGACACGTTCGTCCTGACGCTCGCCGCGCTGGCCGCGCTGCAGGCCGCGACCGGCGGCATGGTCGCACCTATCGTGATCGACCGCGGTTCGACCGACGAAACCCGGGCCATAGACCAGTACGTCACCGGCGTCAGGGTCGTCAGGCTGGATGACGGCGTGGGCCAGATCGACGCCGCCAATGCCGGCTGGCAGTTAGCAACGACACCCTTCGTCCTGTTTCTCGCCGCTGATGCCCGCCTTGCCCCCGGCGCGTTGCGGCGGGCAATCGCGCGCCTGACGGCGAACCCCGCCTTGGGCGCCGTGGCGGGCATGCTGATCCAGCCGAACGGCAGCATCGGTCAGGCCGGCGGTATCGTGTGGTCCGATGGCGGCCTGCATGATTATCAACGCGGCGAACCGCCATCGACGCCGGAAGCAACCTTCGTGCGCACGGTCGATTTCGGCAGTTTGGCATGTTTGCTGGTCCGGCGCACGGCTTTGGAAACGCTCGATGGGCTCGATGCCGGTTTCGCCTCCGGCCACGCCGCCGCCGATCTGGGGCTGCGCCTGGCCGACGCGGGGATGCCGGTCGTCTACGATCCCTCCTTGCAGGCAATGCACGACGATACCGCCGTCGCAGACACGCAGGCACCGGAGGCTTTTAGGCATCGGCACAGCAGCGCGCTGCGGTGGCGGCAGCAACGCGGCGGCTGGGTGCAGGTATTCGCCCGCCACGCCGGCGCCTTCCCCAAGCGCGTGCTGGTGTTCGATGACACGATTCCGCTGCGCCGCCTCGGCTCCGGCTTCGTGCGATCGAACGACATCGTGCACGCTTTGGCCGCCTTGGGCTGCTACGTCACGGTCTACCCGATCAACGGATGCCCGCATGACCCGGCGCATGTCTTGGCCGACCTGCCCGAAACAGCCGAGGCGATGTACACCCATTCGGCCGAACGTCTCACGGAATTCCTCGAAGCTCGGCGGCACTACTACGACACCATCTGGGTCTGCCGCCTGCACAACCTGCGTCGCATCGCCCCCGTGCTCGCAAAACTGCGCGACAACGGCCTGATATCGGCCCGCGTCATCCTCGACACCGAAGCAATAACGCCAACCCGTGAGGCATTGCAGGCGCGTCTCGCTGGCCGAGACTTCGACCTCGAGGCCGCGATGAGCGATTTCACCGCCGTGGCCGCCACCGGCGACGCCGTCGTCGCCGTCACCGATGCCGAGGCCGCGCTGCTACAAACGCAGGGCCTGCCAAACGTCTGCACCGTCGGGCACATGATCGCCCCCCAGCCGACCCGCCGGCCTTTCACCGCCAGGAACGGTCTGCTGTTCGTCGGTGCGATCCACACATCCGACAGCCCGAACTATGACAGCCTAGTCTGGTTCACCGAGGCGGTCCTGCCCTTGCTGGCGGTCCATCTGGGCGCCGCCGCGCGCCTGACGATTGCCGGATACGTCGCACCCGGTGTCGACCTCGGCCGTTTCGAGACCAACCCCCGCATCACCACGCGCGGGCCCGTCGCGGACCTGACGCCGCTTTATGATCGGCACCGCCTGTTCATCGCGCCGACGCGCTATGCCGCCGGCGCGCCTTACAAAGTGCTGGAAGCCGCGGCGCGCGGCCTGCCGGTGGTCGCCACCACGCTATTGGCCGAGGAACTCGGCTGGACAGACGGCGCCGAACTGGCCACCGCGGCCGAGAGCGACGCCGCCGCCTTCGCCGCCCGCATCGCCGCGATCTACGCCGATGAAACATCCTGGACCGGCCTGCGGGAGACCGCGCTGCAGCGGCTGGCGCGTGATCACGGCCAGCATGGGTTCCTGTTATCGGTCAGCAACGCCTTGGCGCGCGCGGAGACAAATCCCTGAATACGCGCCACGGCACGCAGCCAGCGCGCCAGATCAGCATGCCAGATCACTGGGCCGGATCACTGGGCCGGATCACTGGGCCGGATCGCAGAGCGGCTTCGCCCATCCGGCAACGCCGATCGGCGGCTATAGCAATTCGATGGCATCGCCCATGGCGAAACGCCCGGCCTCCAGAACCTCGGCGTGGATGCCCAGTTCCGTGTGCCCGTAAAGCGTTCGCAATTCCGCAACCGGATCAGCGTCGCGCTGGCCGGTTTCGGGATTGACCTCGGTTGCCGGGCAGCGCGTCGTCCCCTTGGTAACACGCAGCACGGCACCGCCGACCTGCAACGTCCGCCCAACCCAGTCGCGCTCCCCCCAGGCGGGGGCGCCACTGAACCAGATATTGGCGCGAAAACGGCGGCGATGCCGACGGGCACCAACCTTGGCTTCGAAATCACGCAAGCTGGCCAGATTGATCAGGCTGACCACCGGCTGGCGCTGATCACAAAATGTGTGGCCCGGTATGTGCTGAAAGCTGGTCTGCCCGCGGGCTTCCTCCCCAAGATAGTCCGCCAAAAACGCACCGATCCGGGCCCGACCGGCGGTGGTGAGCGGATTATCCTGGATGGTGGCGCCGTCAGGCCGGCGTATCGTCAGGACCTGGCCTTTGGGATCGAAGATGCTCAGCAGCAGTGCCGCCTTGGCATTCTTCATCTGACACATGAAATTCCATTTCGGCAGGAACACCGGATTGGCCGGATCGAAATCGGCATCGCCCTGCACCAAGGCGAACGCACGGTCCCAGGGAATGCAGCCACCCGCCGGGACCTCGGCCGCTTCCAGCGCCTCCGCCGTCAAGCCTTTGACCGGATAGCGATAGAGATATTCAAGTCGCATGAATGCCTCCGTGTGGTTCCGCCGCCGGCGATCACGCGCCTGATGGCGTCGGTCATCTGCTGACGCGAACGCTCGCAGGGCGGCGGGCACGAGGCAAGCATATTCGGCGAATCTTGTTGATCCGGTGGGTCTGCCCCTCTTGAGAGCAAAGCGGCGCCTTCCCATCTGGCAATCACAGCCCACCGACGTTGCCTAATCAGGGACGTTTGATCGGCCTGTCGCCTGATGAAAGGGACACACTCATGGACATCAACAAATTCACCGAACGCTCGCAAGGTTTTCTGCAAGCGGCCAGTACCATCGCGATCCGCGAATTCCACCAGCGCATCACGCCGGAACACCTCCTGAAGGCACTGCTGGATGATGAGGAAGGCGCTGCAGCCGGTCTGATCCGCGCTGCCGGCGGCGACCCGAAAGCCGCGGCGGCGGCCAACGACGCCGAGGTTGCCAAGAACCCCAAGGTCAGCGGCGGTGGCGCCGGCCAGCCGCAACTCACGCCCGAGTTGGTGCGCGTGCTGGATGCCGCGCAGCAGGCAGCGCAACGCGCCGGGGACGACTATATCGCCCAGGACCGCGTGCTGCTTGCACTGGCCGACAGCCCGACCCCGGCGGGGAAGGCGCTGAAAGCCGCCGGGCTGACAACGCCATCGCTGGAGAAGGCGATCAACGACATCCGCAAGGGCCGCAAAGTCAGCAGCGCCAATGCCGAGTCGACCTTCGACGCGCTGAAGAAATATGCCCGCGACGTCACGCAGATTGCGCGCGACGGCAAGCTTGATCCGGTCATCGGCCGTGATGAGGAAATCCGGCGCGCCATCCAGGTACTCGCCCGCCGCACGAAGAATAACCCGGTGCTGATCGGCGAGCCCGGCGTCGGCAAGACCGCCATCGTCGAAGGCTTGGCGTTGCGCATCGTCAATGGTGACGTGCCAGAGGCGCTCAAGGGCAAACAACTGCTCTCGCTCGACCTCGGCGCCATGGTCGCGGGCGCGAAATACCGAGGCGAATTCGAGGAACGGTTGAAAGCGGTGCTGAAGGAAATCGAGTCCGCCGAAGGCAACGTGATCCTGTTCATCGATGAGATGCACACGCTGATCGGTGCCGGCAAGGCGGATGGGGCGATGGACGCATCGAACCTGATCAAGCCGGAACTGGCGCGCGGCACGCTGCATTGCATCGGTGCCACGACACTCGACGAATACCGCAAGCACGTCGAAAAAGACGCTGCCCTGGCACGCCGTTTCCAACCCGTCTTCGTCGGCGAGCCGAGTGTCGAGGATACCATCAGCATCCTGCGCGGCATCAAAGAGAAGTATGAACTTCACCATGGCGTGCGCATCGCCGACTCCGCCTTGGTTGCGGCGGCAACGCTGTCCAAGCGCTACATCTCAGACCGCTTCCTGCCCGACAAGGCGATCGACCTGATGGACGAATCGGCCAGCCGGCTGCGGATGCAGGTGGACAGCAAGCCCGAGGCGCTGGACGAACTCGACCGTCGCATCATTCAGCTGAAAATCGAACGTGAGGCGCTGAAAAAAGAACCCGACGCGGCGTCCAAGGAGCGCCTGCAGAAGCTGGAACACGAACTGGCCGATCTGGAAGATAAATCCAACGCCATGACCGCCGCCTGGAAGGCCGAGAAAGATCAGGTGCAAGAGACCCAGAAGCTGAAAGAGCAACTGGATCAGGCGAAGTCCGAGATCGAGGTCGCGCAGCGCAACGGCAACTTCGCCCGCGCCGGCGAACTGACCTACAGCATCATTCCAGGCATCGAGGCGCAATTGGCCAAGGCCGCCGACGGCAAGCTGGTAAACGAGGCGGTTACGGAAGAAAGCATCGCTGCCGTCGTCTCCCGCTGGACCGGCGTGCCGGTGGACAAAATGCTGGAAGGCGAGCGGGGCAAGCTGCTGCGCATGGAAGACGAATTGCGCAAGCGCGTCGTCGGTCAGGAAGATGCGCTTAAAGCGGTGGCCAATGCCGTTCGGCGCGCCCGCGCCGGGCTGCAGGATCCGAACCGGCCGATCGGCAGCTTCCTGTTCCTCGGCCCCACCGGCGTCGGCAAAACCGAGCTGACCAAGGCCCTGGCCTCGTTCCTGTTCGACGATGACCGCGCGATGGTGCGCATCGACATGAGCGAGTTCATGGAAAAGCACGCCGTCTCCCGCCTGATCGGCGCGCCGCCGGGCTATGTCGGCTACGATGAAGGTGGCGTGCTGACCGAAGCGGTTCGCCGCCGCCCCTATCAGGTGATCCTGTTCGATGAGGTGGAAAAAGCGCACGAAGATGTCTTCAACGTGCTGCTACAGGTGCTGGACGACGGCCGCTTGACCGACGGCCAAGGCCGGACCGTGGACTTCAAGAACACGATCATCGTCCTGACCTCCAACCTGGGCAGCGATATCCTGGCGGCTCAGCCGGAAGGTGAGCCGGCGGCGATGGTGCAGGGCGAGGTGATGAACGTCGTGCGGCATCACTTCCGGCCCGAATTCCTGAACCGCTTGGATGAGATCGTGCTGTTCCGCCGGTTGCAGCGGGCCGACATGGCCACCATCGTCGACATCCAGTTGGCGCATCTGCGCAAGCTGCTGGATGACCGTAAGATCGGCCTCGATCTCGATCGGTCGGCACAGGATTGGCTGGCGAACGAAGGCTATGACAGCACCTATGGCGCACGCCCGCTGAAGCGCGTGATCCAACGGACGCTGCAGAACCCGCTGGCGCAGTTGATCCTGGAAGGCGGCGTCAAAGGGGACGAGACGGTGCATGTCTCGGCCAATGCGAACGGCCTTGTGATCAACGGGCAGATGGAAGCCGCCGCGTAATATCGCTGCGGAGACGATCATCGCGGGTTCGGCCCAGGGAGGCCCCCAGGGAGGCCCCCAGGGAGGAGGCTGCCCCACCCCAGGGCGGACTCCCTGGAAGGCCCCCAGGGAAGCCTCCACGGAAGCGCCCCAAAGGGCGGCCGGACCCGCGATGCGTTTGCCGCGCGACTTGACGCGGCAGGGCCTGCGGGCCACCACCCGTTGCAAAACGGGAGACATCCACCCATGCCGAACGCCACCGAAGCCGCTGCCCTTCTCGACCGCCTGTGGCGAGATGGGCGCCACATCCCCGCCCTGCCGCCGGAACTGCGCCCCTCCACCCGGCTGGAAGGCTATGCCGTGCAAGCCGCGCTGTGCGCCGGCCGCCGGCACGTCGGCTGGAAAATCGCCGCCACCAGCAGCGCCGGGCAGCAGCATATCGGCGTATCAGCCCCCCTCGCCGGCCGCTTGTTCCAGGACCGCATCGCGCCGGATGGCGGAGAAATCATCCTGGGCAGCAACAACATGAAGGTCGCGGAAGTCGAATTCGCCTTCCGCTTCGCGCGCGACCTCCCACCCCACGGTGCCACATACACACAGGACGAGGTGATGGACGCCGTCGGATCGCTGCATCCGGCGATCGAAGTCCCCGCTTCCCGCTTCGATGCCTTCGTCACCGCCGGAGAAGCGCAACTGATCGCCGATAATGCCTGCGCCGATTGGGCCGTATTCGGGCCGGCAACCACGTATGATTGGCGCGCTCTGGACCTATCGCGTCACGACGTTCGCGGCATCCTGACCGACGCCACGGGCGCGGCGCACACAATCACCGGCAGCGGCAGCAATGCCCTGGGCGATCCGCGCATCGCCCTGACGTGGCTGGCGAATGAAGCCAGCCGCATCGGCATTGGCCTGCGCGCCGGCGAAACCGTGATCACCGGCACCTGCGTCGTGCCGATGCCAGTCGAACCAGGCATGACGGTCGTCAGCGATCTTGGCGTCCTGGGCCACGTGTCGGTCAGCCTGAAATAACCACGCATCGCTTGCGTCGCGGCGCAGGTTGGCGAAGATAAGCGCAACTGACATGTGGGAGTAAACGAATGCCCGATACCGCCGTAGCGACAGACAGCCCGAAAACCACCGCGACACGCAGTTTCGATGCGATCGTCATCGGTGCGGGCATAGCGGGGATGTATCAACTCTACCGGCTGCGGGAACTGGGCTTGTCCGTGCGCGTCTTCGAAACCGGCACCGGTGTCGGCGGCACCTGGTATTGGAACCGCTACCCCGGCGCACGCTTTGACTCCGAAAGCTACACCTACGGCTACGCATTCTCGGAAGAACTGCTGAAAGACTGGAACTGGAGCGAGCATTTCGCCGCACAGCCGGAGACCTTGCGCTACCTGAACCATGTGGCCGACCGGTTCGACCTGCGCCGCGATATCCAGTTCAACAGCCGGGTGACGGCCGCCACATGGGATGAGGCATCGCGGCACTGGTCCGTCACCCTCGAAAACGGTGACAGCTTCGTCTCCCGCTTCCTGATCACCGCGCTCGGCCCGCTTTCGGCTCAAACGATGCCGCGCATTCCGGGCGTGGATACCTTCCAAGGGCAATCCTTCCACACCTCCCGCTGGCCACGCGAGGGTGTGGATTTCACCGGCAAACGCGTCGCCGTGATCGGCACCGGTGCTACCGGCGTGCAGGTGATCCAAACCATCGCGCCGCAGGTCGGCTCCTTGACCGTGTTTCAGCGCACGCCGAACTG
>Ga0164297_10001594_pt1 | contig 23791 bp, 17 predicted proteins | sample GEODES058metaG_FD_113539 | JGI IMG/M metagenome (GOLD analysis project Ga0164297, IMG submission 113539) | Dystrophic lake water microbial communities from Trout Bog Lake, Wisconsin, USA - GEODES058 metaG | ecosystem: Environmental > Aquatic > Freshwater > Lake | place: USA: Trout Bog Lake... | reverse complement strand
CACATATTTGTAATCATGTGTGATACACGGTCCAGGTTAATTTTTAGATCATCTGGATGATCCACTTCTCCGAGAACTGAATAACCGTTTTGAATCTGATCATTAAGGGTTTTGACAGCCTTGCCAATCTCTCCAACAGGATAAACACGCTGGTTAGCGTTGCGTATACCGCCCTGGATGCAAATCCCGGACATATACAAGTTTTTCCCATCTTTATCATCAGATTCAACGATCATTTTTGCTTCGTTGAAACTGAGATTCTCTCGGAGGTATAAAGACATATTTTTAGTTTAGTCTCTTTTTATTTCTTTAATGGCTTTAAAGTACTTACTTTGTTATCAGCAGTTTCTTTTGCACCAGCTTTCTCAGCACCGTGGCCAGGTTCTTTCTTCTTGAACGCTGACTTACCTGCATCACTACCTGGACGGTTGTGTACATTTAGACCAGCTGTTAAGTCACCTGCTTTAGGTTTGGCTAAACCGCCTTCTGTGCCGCCTTTCTCTGTTGAAAAACTTTGAGCGATATTAGCTGCTGTACCACCCATGTTGTTTTCACCAGCTACTGTTGACTTAGTGTTAGCACCGTTGTCACCGTGTTGAGGGTTACCAACTTTGTTAACATATTCCATCATGTGCTGTAGTTCGTCCATTGGCTCTTCTTCAGCATCCATATCAGCTTCGATATCGTGCATTGGCATGCCGTCACCGTGGATTCCTGGCTCTTGCTCTTCTTCATGCTCTTCGCCAGCTAATAATTGTTCAAATTCAGCTTTAAGGTCTTCTATGGCATCTTCAAGGTCCATTACGCGATCTTCAATATCTTCACCGCTTTCTTCTTCCTCTCCACCTTCTTCTTCGCCTTCTTCTTCTTCGCCTTCTTCCTCTTCACCGCCTTCTTCTTCACCTTCTTCTTCTTCGCCTTCTTCTTCTTCGGCGGCAGGTGCGTTGTCTGCAGTCTCTTCTTCCTCTGCTTCCTCATTCTTTTGATAAGGATTTCCAGAATCTTGGCTAAAGTCAGACTCTAATAATTCTTCGTAAATTTCACGTGATTTTCCAACAACGATGTTGTGGAATATTTCTTTTGCTGCATCTTGATCGTCGTTGATCAGTGCTTCTAGCATGGCTTCAAATTGAGCGCGGTCAGTCATGTTAATTCTCCTGTGGTTTGATATGATACAAGGCTGTAATATATTTACACTATTGTTAAAAAATAGTGTACTTATATAGCAAAATTAGTCTTTTTTGACAAATTTTTGTCTATTGTGGGGCAGGCGGAGGCACAGCGTACATTGAATGTATAAATGCTAGTTCATTTTCCTGTTCTAAAATGTGGGCTTCACTGCTTTTTCTTAATTCGTTTATTTGACCTAGAGTTAATCTAGTCTTGCGTGTATCGGTTCTGTGCATTTGAGAATCGTCACGAGAAGCGTCGTAGCGTAGATCATTAGCTACATTACGTGTATCTGCATCGATGTAAAACAATTCTCTCAATATCATGTAGATATTTATGCTACTGGTGTTGGAGGTTGGCCTGCAGGAGCTGCGGCTGCACCGCCTCCTATGCCTGCTTCAGGATTTGATTCAAGATCGTTAACAATATCTTCAGGTGCTGACATATCACTAGCGTCTGCCATATCGGCATCCATACCTGCTGCTGATAATCCTGCTGAACGTAGTTCGCCAGCAGCATCAGTGTTATTAGGTTGACCTTTGCCGTTTTCTTCTGCCCATAAACGTTCGTTTTCCGCTACTTCTTCGTCAGTTAACCCTAAGAAACGTTTAGCGGCAAAGCGTTTACTCATGTAAGGAACTGCTTGAATTGTATTAAATGTGTTAATACGCTCTGCATCAATGGTTGCTTGACGTGAACTTGCAAAGTTCATTGGTGGATTAAACTGTAATTCAAATAGATTGCTGTCAATGTTCATGCCTTTTGAGTACATAAACATCTTGAATTCTTGGTCAAATACTTCAGTAAGCATAGACTGCAAGCGTTCACAATACTTGTTAAAACGCAATTCTTGAATATATGCTGTGCCTACACGACCATCATTAAAACTTGCTTGACTATCTTCTTGTCCTGTGGGCAAATAGCTTGAAGGAATACGTAAGCCACGGAATAGTTTGTTGGTAAAGTAGCGTAGGTCGTCAATTTCGCCAATGTTTTTACCGCCTTCTAGGATCTTAACATCTGATCCTTTACCATCTGCTGTCTTAGGGAAGTAGTAGTCTTCGTTAATACTCAACGGATTGTACGCACTGTCTATAACATTCTGTCCACCACCAGTTTGCGATGGAATGCGGCGTTGATGTATTTCATTTTTAACACGTTCCACAAATGCCATAGCAAGGTGGCTGGGCATATTACCTACGTCAATACTGAATACTCTGCGCTCTGGAGCACGTTGTATACGATAGATTAGGATAGCATCTTCTAATAGTTCTTTTTGCTTGTAGACTTTGAATACGTTTTCTAGTAGACTGTTGCCAAATGGGAAATTTTGATCTAATCCTTCTGATAAACTTAGGTGCACCATGTGTTTGGCATCAATAGCATCTTCTTTCATCTGCAGGCCAAAACGGTTACTGCTTGAAGTACTTCCGCCACCTGTTGAGCCCTGTTGGCTAGCACCTTGTCCTAGATATCCGCTGGCAGGTACAGGACCGCCTCCGGTTTGTCGAGGATTAATATTAGGTGTTATCTGTGTGGCCACTAGATTAATAAAGTTAGGTGCTAGATCCTTGACCACATACTGCTCAGGTTTCTTACCTTCACTTTCGTTAACAATGATCTTGACTAAATTGCTAGAATCAATATAGTTCCATTTTTGATTTTCAGGATCACGGATAAAGAAAGCATCGCCGTATTTGAATACATTACGTACAATACGGAATATACGTGTGTCAAACTGCTGTAGTTTGTTCCACTGCTGTAGGTATTCACCTAGAATCTTAACTTCAGCGTTAGTAGCTTTGTTTCGCCACTTGACTGAAAAGGCGCTTTTTGAATCTTTTAATTTTTGTGTGCAGAATTCTGCAAGGATATCTAAGGCCGCATTAACTTCCGGATCACTATCCATAACTTCATATTGCTGATAGCGTTCTAGTCGATTAGGACTGCCTGAGTAAACATCAGGCAAATAGCTAGAATAGTTGGCTCTAGCTGGTCCAGGACGTGTACCCGAATTTTGACCACTAATTGGTCCTAGGTTTTGTCCATTTACAGGTACTGGCGTGAAGTACTTTTTCCAGCTCATTGTTTATCCTTATCTATCAATCGAATCTATTATTTGACATACCACGAGTAGCTTTTACCTGCTTGCCACTGTAGTTGCTAATAGTTTCCAAATATGATATCATCATTCCGTTAGACTTATTTAACTTATCTAGGGACTCTACCACGTCAGATAAGGTTGCGCCTTGATTTCCAGAAAACACATTAGATACATTAGGAATTGCTGCTTGAGCCTGCGGTAATAATTGGCTAAGCTGACTAGATACTCCTGATAAATCTGGACCAGCACTGGGTATTTTACCCCGCATGTCGTTGACAAATTCGTTAATCTTGGCAAACGGTACAACAGCTTCAGGACCATTCTCACGAATATTGGCTAGACCGCTAGGACCTCCGAACCATGAACCCCACACATCTTTAGATCCTTCTGCTTCGCCTTTAATTCCTTTACCGTCAATGGTTAATGAAGTTACAGTACCCACGGTCATGTTAGCAATCTGACCAATTTTGTTACCAATTTCTCCCAGTATGTCGCCTGTCGCACTAGTATATCGCATGCCCTGTATTTGTCGTTTAACAGCATCGGCTGTGCTTTCACCAGGTACAGGCTCATTAGTTCCTTTGCCTTGTGTTCCTCTAACAGTTGATTCTGTATCTCGTTTAGCGTCTGCTGCGGGAGTACGTCTGCCTAGATATTTGTCAGCCATAGCAGATAACGTTGGCGCAATCTTTTCATTTAAAGGTGTTGCTACTCCTCGCATAGCCGTAGCAAGTATGTCGTTGTACTTATTTTGTACAGCTATAATTGCCGCAGTACTTCCTGATCCCGCTGTGGGTTCTCTAACACTGGCTCTACGCACAGCCTCAGCATAAATTTCGTCTTCGCTTTTGCCTTTAAATTTTGCTTCCTGAGCAATAGAATTCATGCTATCTACTATTGTCTTAGTTGCTTGGAAGGTTGGTGCAAAGGTGTCATTTACTTTAGCAATACTACCTAAGGTACGAGCTTGCAATATTTCAATATTACTATCATTTTGTCTAGCACCTTCAATCATCTGACGTTGAGCTTGGGCGCCTAGTTCAGCATTGCCTTTAAGAGTTGCTGTGGCTAAATTTTGTACTCCCTCTCCTTGCTGATTTAAAAGTGTAATAGCCTGAGCACTTTCTTTAAGAGTTACAGCGCCATTGTTAGCAACCATGTCCTTATAGGCGGTTAGTACAGCAGGTCCTTGACTTTCTGCAATTAAGATATTTTTCTTATATTGTTCTCTAGCAGCGTCGGCAGCGTCTTTACCTTCAGTTAACTCAATTAATTTAAATCTTGCTTGTATCTGAGAATCTAACTCTGCTTTTTTAAGTTCTTCTACTTGCTTTTCACGACTTAGTCCGGTTAGTTTAGCCACCTTATCCATTTCAAGTGCAAGACGTTGTGCTGATGAAATAGCGGCATCGTCAGCGGCTTGTCCTTCACCTAGGGATGATCTATTAATAGCTAAACTTACTGCAAGAATTTCATTTAGATCATCATTTCTAAATCCCATCTCTTGCAATTTTTGTGTTGCTAGACCTGTAGCACTATCAAAATCAAACATTCTGGCACTTAGTCTAGCAAATGCCTTAGTACCATCAGCAACACTGCCGCCTAAAAATGCAAGACTGGCACCGTTTTCTTTTATTAAACTTGCATATTCTTGAAGACTAAGTCTCGATGCTGCGGCAGCAGTAGCCATTGACACAATATCATTGTCAAAATTCATGCCAGCTTTGCTGAGTTCTCTCCAAGTACCTAAATTATCATGAATGGCAGTTTTAAGGCCGTTAAACACTAAAGCTGCTTCTGCGGCGCCGGCGCCGGCTGTTCTAAGACCTATTTCTAAAGGTTTTGCTGCAGAGTCAAGACTTGCAGTTACTCCCCCAAAACCGCTGATAAAGCTATTGACTCCTCCGCCAGCGGCACCGCCTAAACCAATACCATTTGCTTTGAATACTTTGGCCGTTATCTCGGCTTGTCGACGCATTTCGTCGTCAGTTAGTGGTCTTGAACCTGGATCGGCCATAAAAAAATCCTAGAAATATAATATATTTATAGGATTAATAAAGTGTGTATATTTTGATTTTAGTAGTAAGGATTGTTTGCTTTGTCAAATCTGCTAGGTTCAGTATCACTTGCAGATGATGTAGTTGATGTTTTAGATTGACCACGTGCTAAAACAGCATCAACTTTTTGTTTAGCATCTGGATAATTTTGAATAAACTGTTGAATTACGGGAGAATTGATAGCATTCATATTTGGTGTGCCATCTGCATTAGTTATAACCATACCAGCTACTTTAACTTGATTTGCATCAGCGGCGGCTGCTGCGCTAGTGCTAGCAATCTGAGATTGAGCTGCTGGATCACCTTTGGCTGCTTTGTCTTTTGTTACAGCAGCTTTCTTTTCACCAGCATCTTTATAAACATCAGTACCTGTAACCTGTTTGTACAGTTCACTCCAGATGGCTTCTGGTACATAACCAACATAGATTAATGGTTTAACTAGATGTCCAGCAATCCATCCCTGTGCTGCGGGTGACCCTAACCATACAGATAAAGCAGTGAAAAATGCCTGTTCTGCAAATAATCCAGCAAGAGCAGGTGCAGCAGCAAGTCCACCGCTGCCTACAGCCGCTGCAACTGCTCCGCCACCGGTGACTACATACACAATCAATTCAACTACTCCATTAACTACACTGGCAATTCGCAATCTACTGGCCAGTGCTGGCAATAGAATAGCTGCTGTAAACTGACCAAAGTAAAGTTCTCTGTAGTGTTTGAAATCTTCTTCAGTTATAGTAGGATCGTTTTTGTATTCTTCTTCAGCGTTGTGTAGATTCCAAACCAATGTGCCTGCTGAATCCAACACACCTAATGCCCATAGGACCTTGGCCCAGAAACCAATAGTGCCCTTCCATTTGTCAATGATATCCGGTGCCTTTGTCTTGGCCGCTGTGGCACGAGCCTGTACTCGTTGGAAAAAGTTCATTGATTTAGCATTAACTTCGTCTGCCGCGGCAGGTGCAGCAGATGGTGCATTTCTGGCAGCGGCTCTGGCAGCTAAACTACCTGGAGGTACTGCGGCACGTTCGGAGATGATGTCTAGGATTTTCATAGATGATATATTTATCAGACACACGAGCCAAAATAAAAATACCTAAAAAGTGCGCATATAAATACACGACTACAGGGAGTCCCTATGACTAATCCACTACAACAATATTTTAGACAGCCAAAGATCTATATCAAATTGCCCAGCAAGGGCATCTTTACCAAGCCCGGTACTATACAGGGCGATGCGAATAAACTGCCTATCTACGGTATGACTGGCATGGATGAAATCATGGCCAAAACTCCAGATGCCCTGCTCAGCGGTGAAAGTGTGGTCAAGATCATGGAAAGCTGTTGCCCTAGTATCAAAGACGGTTGGGACATCAGCACTATTGACACCAATCTCTTGCTGGTGGCTATACGCATTGCCACCTATGGCAGTGCTATGACTGTAGCACACACTTGTAGTGCCTGCTCTACAGAAAACGAATATGAACTAGATTTGGTCAAAATTATTGACTACTATGCTGGTCAGAACTATGTCAACACCGTGGATCTAGATCAGTTAACTGTCAAATTAAAACCACTTAACTATCGTCAGATCAGTGAGCTTGCCATTAAAAGCTTCAAGATCCAGCAGCAGGCAGCACAGTTGATCCGAATATCACAGAATCAAGAACTTACAGAAGAGCAGGACATACAGCTAAAACAGCTCTACTCCGAACTGGCCAACATGCAGAATGAAATTTACAAGATGTCTGTGGAAAGTGTAGAAACTGGCAATATGAATGTGACCGAACAGAAGTTTATCCTAGAGTGGCTAGACAATGCCGATGCCACAGTGTTTGACGCAATCAAAGCAGTAGCCGAACAAAATACCAAGGCATTTGCTGTGCCCACTCAGCCCGTGACCTGCTCAAATTGCTCAGCAGCTACTGAAATCGCCGTGGAGTTTGATAACTCAAATTTTTTCGCCAAAGCCTAATTAGTACACCCACGGAAGAAATTCAGGACACACTAGTTAGGCTAGATGATCAAGTAAAACAATTCAAAGAAGAGCTATTCAGAATAAGCTGGTACATGCGTGGTGGTGTGTCAGTTCAAGAACTACTGCATGTCTACGATGCTGATGATCGTGCCATGATCTATCGAGTTATCAAAGAGAATATTGAAGCTACTAAAGAATCACGAATGCCATTGCTCTAAGAAGAACTGCGTTCTTCTGTTCTTCGCTTGCGCTCGAACTTTTCTCCTTATCTGATAACATAATCAAGTGCGAAGCACTTAAGATATTATCTAGATTGTTCAGTCACACTTTGCCCTAGCCGGGCAAAGCGATCGACATTATCTGAGTTGCACAATGTCACTGTAGCGGTATGGCATTACAGAGGCGGTCATCCTGTACCTCGAGCCAAGTCTTTATATGACGGCGGTTGCTGTACATTCGCTACCATGCACAACAACGTAGGGTTTTTCTCCCTTCTTTTAGCCTTTACAATTTTTCTCTTATATTTCAAATGGATTCAATAGGCACGTTCCATCGGGGTCCTGTTAAGGATACTGAAATATAACTCTGCTACCGGTCAGAAATTCCTTGCCCTGCGACCCGTGGTCCAGTTAAAAGGCGCCTACAACGCTGGCGAAAGCTGTTAATTTGGTAGTTTACTGCCTAGTTTTCTTGGAGTTTACGTATGTGTGAACCATGTACACGCACTTGGATATGACCGTTATAATAGTCATTTGACTCCAAGACACGCCGACTAAACTGTTCACGAGCCTCTATATATGAGCATTCTGCTTTACTGCCACAGTAGTACAGTATCTCTCTGTGGAAGTTTTCCGGACCTAACTGCGCAACATCTTTGCTGAGTTCTGGTGAACTACCATAGTAGTCCCGCCAATCACTGTCAATTTTGCTGCGGATTTTCTTTTTCTTCTTGTTGCCGTTTTTAAGTTTTACTACTCTAGTGGTGGTTTTTGAGAATTTTGCTAGTTTTTTGCCTATGTACTTGCGGCCTGTGGTCTTGTTTGTAATCAAGTATACAAAACCCACACAGGTTTCTGGTAATTCTTCTACTAATTGATCCGCATAGTACCATGACATCAATTAGTTATCGAGCTAGTCTTCCTTGTTACCTCTCTTTTGAGCGCGGCGAATCTTGCGCTCGTCCAACTGCTGACGTTTATTGACCTGCCACTTTCTAATTGCCTTGCGCCTTGCGGAACACACGTTCCTAATATCTGATAACAAATGCCTTAGTCTAATACTGCTGGCGTAGGTGCCCTCACTGAGCCACTGCTGATTTTCAGCAAAATAGACCCTGAACACACGCATGAGTTCAGCATGTAGCTCTTCGTCTTGCGGTGTCACTCTGTAACCTCTAGATCGTTAGCATAGGATGTAAATCCGTTTTCTTTGATCACACGCAGAACATTGTTGACACGTCCGATCAGCTCGTCTTTGTGCGATATCAAGAATATATTCTTTTTACGTTCTCTGCTCATCTTCTTAAGCACACCCAATGCGCCCTCGACACCTGACGCATCTAGCCCGTTGTCTATAAGTTCATCAACAAACATGAGATTGATCTGCTGATATAGACTTTCCCACACGTCACGGAACGCCCACGACAGGCCTAAGATAAGACGATTACGCTCTCCTCGACTGAGATTATCAAAATCCAAGTCTTGCCCCAGCTGTGTTATCAGTACTGATAGATCGTTTTGAAACAGAACAGTGTGCGGTAAGCCCATCTTGTCCAGGTAATAGGTCAATCTATTGTTCAAATAGGCTAGGTTTTGATCTATGATCTTCTTGCGTATAAATGAATCTTTTGATGTCAGCAGTTTAAGCAGGAATTCTTGATGATCTTTCAGTGTGCTGAGTTCGTTAACACGATCCCAAGATATAGTCTGCATGGCTGTATTGCGTAGCTCGTCAATTTGCTCTTGATAGGGATCTGACTCGCCCGCTTTGACAGCCAGCTGAGTTTCCAGAGTTTTAAGGTTATTCTGATGTTTCAGCGCCTGCTCTAGAGTGTCATAGTAGGTATTGGGTCTAGCAGCCACTTCGCCCACTGCGGCTATTTCACCAGTGATTTTAGCAAGATCTTTTTGTACCTTGTCATAGTATTTCCTGGCCTCGTCAAGGTGCCCTTGTGTCAGAGCAGTCATTTCTTCATGCTTATGGTCATGGAGCTCTTGTTCACAAGCGTGACAGGTCTTGTTAGCCAACTTGGCGAGCTCGCCGTCATACTTCGTGACGCTTCGCTCTGCTTGCGCTATCGCGCTATCTAACGTAGCACGTTCCTTATTCAAGCTCTGCAGCTTCGCTGTCTTCTCTGAAAAATCTTTTAGCTCCGCATGCTTCGCAAGCTCAGCATCGATATCCACGCTCTCCAATTCTACGATGGCTCTGCCTATTTTTTCTAATTCTTGGGCATGTTGCGTATTCCAAGCACCTTGTCTAGTTAATAGGCTGTCAATACTTTGTTGTATTTTCTCGTTAGATTTCTTGGCTGCTTCGATGTCTGCGTTTTCTTGAAAAATAGCATCTTTAGTAGTTTTGATTTGTTCTTTAAGTGTTTCTGCTTTTTCACTTAACAGTGTAATACCTAGCAACTGCTCAATAATTACTCGCTGATCATTAGCCCTCATGCTCAAGAATGGTTCTGTATAGGTATTCAGTGCTACCACGTGCTTGAACATGTCATGGCTCATGCCAATAAGATCATCGAGATCTTTTTGCGTTTCTCTGTTATCACCCTGAGCATCATCAGTTTCTTCACCTTCTTGCTCTACATCGTTAACATAAAACTGCAAGACGTTGGGTTTACGCCCACGTTCTATTCTATAAGTTTGACCATCTTTTTCAAATGCCAATGTAACCAACATGTTCTTATTGTTAATCTTATTGATAAGATTATCTTTCTTAATGTTAGTTAATGCATTGCCAAATAGTGCATAACTGAGTGCGTTTACAATGGTAGTTTTACCTGTACCATTACGTGAGCCACTGTCATCGCCGCCCTGATCTAGATTTTCACCTAACACCAAAGTCAAATTGGTCTTACTAAAATCAACTGCTTGAGTTTGGTTGCCCACGCTCATGAAGTTTTTTACTGTTAGTTCCTTAATACGTATCATAGGCTATTATAAATTGCTAGTAATGTGTTTTTGTCGTAAGTGTCTGAATCAATGCTGACGATTTGACTGCTTACAATTTGATCTACGCTTTCAAAAGATTGAATATCAATGTTGGTATTGATCTCTACTTCTTTCTTTTCAGCAATAAGTGTAAGTTCGCGGATATCATAATCAGCAATGAACTTTTCTTTAATAAAACTTGCTTCTTCAAAACTGATATCAATGTCCAAGGCCACACGCAGGTGCTGTTTAGGTTTAATAATGGCATCAGCACCGTCGATTAATTCACTTAACTTTAGTGTACGGAATGTGGGTTGAGCCGGCCACGTATGATATTCTGGTTGTCCTCCCCACTCTAACGTCATCATTCCACGTTCATCGTCCCATGCATCTGCATAGTTGTGCGGAAATGCATTGCCAATATAGATCATGTTCTTCTGTTGCTGACGTTTATGAAAGTGTCCACTGAATCCTAGCTCATAGTTTTGAAAACTATCTAATTGTATCTCTCCATGATCTGGCATTTGTACCATTGCGTTCATAAAGAAGCTAGGCAATTCAAAGTGTCCAAATATATATTTGCCACCTTTTTTACCAATTGATCGCCATTCGTCACCTACTAACCAAGGACACATAGTAACATCACCGATAGTCATCGGTTCGTGAACTACAGTTATCCCGGGAATGTACTTCCCGAATTCAACACTATGAATATCCCGCTTATCTTTATAGTATAGATCATGATTGCCAGGAAAAAAGTAGAAATTATCAAACGCTTGTCCCAACTTTTCCAACGCCCGAAGACTATAATCCATAGTTGTGATATTAAGACTATTGCGGTTATGATGCCAATCTCCCATGAATATACCTGTATCACAGCCTTCCTCCTTTGCCTTGGCAATATACCAATCTACAAAATCTTCACAGTCTTGATTATGGACACTGCTATTAGACTTTAGGCCAAAGTGAATGTCCGTGAAACAGGCCACTTTCTTAAACAAGTTACTCATTAATAGCATTCCTTGACGATGTAATAAGTAGGTTTAGGATACTTGTTTAAGATATCTTCATCTTTAATCCATTTGTTCATAGCCGGCGCATTAAAAAACATTTTGTTAATAATAGTTTTATGGGTAGCTGACTCTACAATACTTAGATAGTTACTTTTACTCACCTGTAGCATCCTCACCGAAACGTTTCATAGCGACAGCATGATCATTAGCCCCAGTACGACTGTAGCTTGGATTCATACCATTCATTTCTAAAATATCGTCACGGATATTTTGATTGCGTTTTTCTACGTTAATCACACGGACAAAACTGTTAGTAACAGCCGCAGTAAAATAGGCAAATGGATTGTCTGATTTTGATTCATCAAATTGTAATCCAATCTGTGTTAACTGCAAAATAGCCTGTCCCTTCATTTCATCATTGTAAGTATAGCCACGAACGTTGCCGCGAGTAGCATATCTCTCACATAATTTTAACATCATTCTAGCTAGAGTTGGAGTAATTTGGCCAGCATCTTTGTCAAATTTTCCTTTGTCTAAACTACCCTTCCAATGGCTTTTTCCGACACATACTAGTTCATCATTTTCGTCAAATTTCCAATGTTGGAACGGGGGAAAATTTACTTTGTCACGATGATCTGCTAGACTTTTTGGATTCTTTTTACGTGTATTGTTTAACGGAATATGGTCATAAGTCATTACTCTAAACACTACGTCTATTTTAGCAATTTTTTTGTAGTCAACTTCACAATCGGCTTGTTTTACCTTTTCGCCAGCGGCCTTTCGGCTAGCATATTCTTGATCGCCCTGGCGTTTAGCACGAGCACGTTTGGCTTCTGCAATACTGCGGATATTGATTTTATCTAAATTTGAAACAATTAAATCATATTGATGATATTCTGGTTTGGTAAAAACACAGTAGGATGATTTTGATCTATGTATTTCTAACAACATGTCCTTGTTGTTTAGGTAGTTAACTTTTGCTGTCATTAATCGGTTCTCCGGATGTTGTATTATAAACTACGCGGTTAATAAAGTCAAATAAATAATACACCAAAAGGAGTATTATTATGGCTGTAGTTGGACAGGGAATAACTTCAAAACTCGTAGCAGGCGCTGGTGTTATTACGGCAGGCGCAGCCGCTGTTAATACGGCTAAAAACTTAGCTGGTGCAATCTCTGCTGGTGGTGCTGGTGGAAATGTTATCGGTGCAATTCGAGCTATCGATCTTCCAGCAGCTGGAGAAGCAGTAGGCGACTTGTACAGTGCAGTTGCTAACTTCGTTGATGGTAGTAACGAAAACGATTGGCGTGTCAGATTAAGTCTCCCGTCGTGGCCTAGTTTTGCAACCAGTGTAGTTTTAAAACCATTAAAAGATGCTGGCGGTATGATATTTCCATATACTCCGACTATTAATATTGCTAGCAATGCTAGATATTCACCTATTGATACTACACATACCAACTATACCTTTCAAGCGTTCAAAAATAGTGATCCAGGAACAATAACAATTACTGCTCCTATGAACGTTGAAGACCCAACACAGGGTCTATATTGGATTGCAGCAGTACACTATTTACGCAGCCTTACAAAAATGTTTGTGGGAATTGATCCCAAGGCCGGCAATCCTCCGCCCATTGTACACTTGAATGGATACGGTAATTATGTTTTTAAAAATGTTCCAGTAGTAGTTACTAGTTTTAGTACAAGTCTCGATGCTAACTGTGATTATATCAGCGTACCGGTAGTTGGTAGTGCAGCCGGTATAGCAGAAGGCCTAGCTGATGCAGTAGGTGGATTGTCAGATAGTTTAGGCAGTGCCTTTCCTGCGGCAGCCGCAGTCACCGGCCCGCTAAGTACTATTGCAGGTGGTGTTGGACAGGTAGCAGCATTAGCTGGTTTGTTTGGCGTTGGTGGTTCAACAAGCGGAGGAACAACCCATGTTCCTACAAAGAGTTCATTTACAGTAACCTTACAACCTATCTACAGCAGAGCTAGCGCCAGAAACTTTAGCCTTGATAGATTTGTTGAAGGCGGATACCTAAGTAATCAGACTGGATACATCTAATATGGCAGCTACATACACTAACACTAGTCCGTGGTTTAATACTGCGATTGCTAACAATCATCTTGATGTGCTGACCATTAGACCAGTACCAGCAGAAGTTGACGATTTCCTTTACACTATTCAGGCTCAATATACCTACAGACCAGACCTACTGGCATTTGACTTGTACGGTGATCCGAGATTGTGGTGGGTGTTTATACAGCGCAATCTTGATGTGCTCCAAGATCCTATTTTAGATTTTGTTCCCGGCACACAAATTTATGTTTGTAAAAACAGCAGATTGACATCTGTGTTAGGTTTATAAAATGGCTGACGGCGCAACAGTAGACGTCAATGGAACACCTATACCTGCTGTAGATTCATCTGGCGGGTTTTTAAGTTCTGTTGGCAGTTTTATTCAAAAACTTGCCCCTGTTAAATTTCCTTTAAAAAATGTACTGTTTGACTATGCCAGTTATGATTACATACTAGGTATCAGTGTTCTCAGCGATGATCAAGTGGCCAATCCTGATTCTACTTATATGCAAACCAGATTGCCATTGATTGCTAAATCTGCAAATACAGATCCTAGCAATAGAATTAATACAGCATTTGGTAGATTTGACTTTTTTATTGACAACGTGTCAATCGATCATCAAATGAATCTGGATAATTTACATTTGACCAACGCAGTTAAATTAGATTTTGAAATTACTGAACCATACAGTATGGGCTTATTTTATATCGCTATTGAGCAAGCAGCCCAACAATACGGTCATAACAACTGGCCAGTTGCGCCTTTTGTCATGTCTATACAATTTAGAGGAAATAAAGAAAACGGACAATTAGAAAATATTCCGCAAGCTACTCGATACATTCCTTTTAAATTTATAAAAACAGAAATGCAGGTCAGTGAGCGGGGTTGCATTTACAAGTGTGAAGCAATGATTTTAAATCAAGGAATAACCAGCGCAAAGGATTCAACCATACCGACTCCTATTTCCATAAGTGGTCGTACTGTACAAGAAACACTGCAAACAGGTGAAGATAGTTTACAAGCAGTAGTTAATAGAATTTTAAAACAAAAAGTAACTGATGGATTAGTCAAAGTAGCAGACGAAGTTGTTATTTTATTTCCTAAAAATATTGCTTCTGCTAGCACAGATGCTTCGGGCGGAGCAGCCCTTGGGGCAACAGTTAGTCCCAGTGCAACCGCCGCCGCTCTTAATGTTAAATTGGGAGTTACTCGTAGTTCTAAAAATAGTACACTTATTCAAACAGCAGCTGACTGTAACGACATCGGCCTTGCTGATATGGGGTACGGTGATACAAAGTCAGGTTCGACTCCTGTAACCGGACCTAAAAATGTTTATAAAGCTGATTTTAAAGTTGACATTCGTGCAAATGTACTCAATGACACAAAAATTGGAGAACATAGATTTCAGAAAAATTCTTCAATAATGAACGTAATCAATCAGGTAATTTTCTCCAGCGAATATCCAAAGCAAGCACTAGCTAAAGGTGCTGTCACTGCTGAGGGATATAGAAAATGGTGGAGAATTGACACACAGATGTACAATATTTCTACTACAGATAACGAAACAACCACTGGCGAGAAACCTCGATTACTAGTCTACAGAGTTAGTTTTTATAATGTACATACCAGCAGATTAATGCCAACTAATACCAAGGCACCGGGACTAGATGGCGCATTGCAATTACAAGCAATTAAAGAGTACAACTACATTTATACTGGTAAAAATACAGATATTATAAATTTCGCCATTAACTTTGATCTAACTTTTCGTGGCAAGTTACCTGCTAAATCGTTATCAACTACAGGTGATGTGCAGAATCAAGCAGTGACAGCAGGGGCAGATCAAAAATCAGATAATATTAAACCACTTCCAGAAGGTAACCCAATAGACACATCAAAGTCTGGAGGAGAAATTCCAAACAAATTAAATCCAGCACACACAACAACATGGTGGGATCAACTGGGTGGCGGTGGCACAGAAGACGAAAAAAATCGTGCAGCAAAATATTTTGCCACAGCCGCAACACAACCTGCAGAAATGTTAAATCTTGATATGAAAATAATAGGCGATCCATATTTTTTAGGGCATAGCGGCTGGGGTAATTATGTTTCATGGCCAACTAACTATGTAAATTTAAATGCCGACGGCAGTGTGAATTATCAAAATGGTGAAGTAGATATTGCTGTTTACTTTAGAAGTCCGATTGATATTGATCCAGGAACTGGCTTGTATAATTACGGAGGTTTCAGCAAAAGTGCTGCGGTAACACACTGGAGCGGCCTATACTGGGTAACCGCTGCACACAGTGAATTCCGTGGCGGACAATTTACACAAACACTAACCGCTACTCGTAGACAAGGGCAATTCTTGCAAGGTCCAGGACAAGTAGGTAAAATATTTTCTGTTGATAACACATCGAAAAAATCAGCATACCCGAATGATCCGACAGCACCAAGAGCGGGCGGCACCGGCTATCCAGACGGCTCGATGTAAGGGAAACACATGCCAAATTTTGAAGAAAATTTTAGTTCTAAAGATGCACCTAAAGGTGAAACCGGTCCATTCAGGGCTAAAGTAATAGGATATCTAGATGGTACTTATTCTGGAAACTTACGAGTAGAGGTTCTTACAGAAGGCGGAACTACAGGAGCATCGGGCCAGCAATACACGGCCAAGTATCTAAGTCCTTTTTTTGGTACAACAGGAATACAGTATACTTCTCCGGATCCCAACGACTACAATAATACACAAAAAAGTTATGGTTTCTGGGCAGTGCCTCCTGACATAGGTTCACAAGTACTCATTATGTTAGTCGGCGGCAATGCCAAGTATTGCTATTGGATAGGTTGTGTTGTTGAAGATAATATGAATTTCATGACACCGGGTATAGCAGCTACTGAAAGTACAGTAGACACAACTTTGCCTAAAGATTCTCAAGGACGAAATGCTCGTGTACCTACCGGTGAATACAATAAAAAAATTCCGGCAAACAACAGTCCCAATGATCCTGAAAAATTAAAAAAACCTACGCATCCATTTACTACGGTATTAACTAATCAAGGCCTGGCCTACGATGATATTCGAGGAATCACAACCAGCAGTTCTAGACGAGAGTTGCCAAGTTCTGTATTTGGTATTAGTACTCCCGGCCCATTAGATAAACAGGCAGGTGCAAAACAAGGCCCGATTGGCACTATAGAAAATCAAATACCCAATGCCTATGTCAGCAGACTTGGCGGCACAACATTTGTTATGGATGACGGCGATCCTAACTTCCTTAGAAAAAAATCTGCTGGGCAAGGTGAACCTGATTACGCTGCTATTGAACAAGGTGATAAGAGCGGAGACGTGACTATACCTCATAATGAACTAGTGCGTATTAGAACTCGAACCGGCCATCAGATACTGTTGCACAATTCAGAAGATTTGATCTACATTGGTAATGCCAAAGGAACTACATGGATTGAATTAACCAGTAATGGAAAAATTGATATCTATGCTGCCGACAGCGTTAGTGTACATACCAAAGCTGATATGAACTTTTATGCAGATCGCGATATAAACATGGAAGCAGGCCGCAATGTAAACATCAAGGCTGCCGGTACAACTGCCGGAACTCTAAGCGGCGAAGTTAGAATTGAAAGTAAAGATCAACTGCAACTAATAGTAGGGACTAACGGATTTATTACAACTGGAAAACAACTAGAAATTAATTCAGGTACTGATACATTTTTAACTACCGGTACTACGTTTACTCGAAAAGTTGGCACGGCCTACTATGATACTATACTAGGAGATACCCATACTTGGAGAGGTAGCGGCACAGATTATTCTCAAAGTTCTGCTCCTCCTAGAACCGGAGCAATAGATAATAGTCCAGCAACTAGTGCTAAAACAGCATCCTCTTTATCAACATTTAGTAATATTTACAATTCCTCCGGCAGCAGTATTACTAGTATAATGAAACGTATACCGAATGTAGAACCGTGGACACAGCATGAGAATTTAGATCCGTTGGCCCTGACAGCAGCAAAAACTGACAGAGAATCATCAGCAATTAAATTCACCAATGGTAGTGCAACTGTACCAAAATTTTATAAATCTTATACTACTATTACAGACACATTCCTTAAAGTACCGCCAGCTGACAGTCAGCCTAAAAATCAAGGAGCTCCATCATGAGCCTACAAAACAAAATAACTATTAACGGAAAACCTAATACTACTGTTTCTACATCACAGATGTATAGGGGATTTAGTACAGTAAACACTAATAGTCAGAATTTTGCTCTTTATGATTTTGAACTAATTAAGCAAGATATCCTAAACAGCTTCTATGTCCGACAAGGTGAACGCCTGATGAATCCTACATTTGGATGTGTTATCTGGGATCTACTGTTTGAGCCATTAACACCCCAAGTGCAGGATGTAATTTTGCAAAATGTAAATTTTTTATTAAATTACGACCCACGTGTACAGGCAAGTAATATTACTATAACCCCGTACGACACTGGCATACAGATACAGGCTACATTAACCTATGTTCCATACAATTTGTCGGAAAATTTACAAGTCCAGTTTGATCAAACTAACGGTATAGTTAATTAACTGCTCACATAATTTTATTCAATAAATACAATTATTAGGAACAACCATGAGTTCAACTGCTAGACAAAACAATCTCCTAGTATCAGAAGATTGGACCAAAATTTATCAAAGTTTTAAAAATGCTGACTTTCAAAGCTATGACTTTGATAATCTGCGTCGAACAATGATTGACTATATTCGTACAAATTTTCCAGAAGATTTTAACGATTATATTGAAAGTAGCGAGTATCTAGCTCTTATAGATCTTATAGCCTATGTAGGTCAAAGTATTGCTTTCCGCGTTGACCTAAATGCTCGTGAGAACTTTTTAGAACTAGCAGAACGTCGTGATAGCGTACTGCGTTTAGCACAGTTAGTCAGCTATAATGCCAGCAGAAACGTTGCAGCCAGTGGTCTATTAAAAATTCAAACTATTCGTACTAGCGAAAACGTAATTGATAGTAATGGAAGAAACATTGCAGGACAATATATTAACTGGAATGATCCTAGCAATCCTAACTGGTATGATCAATTTATTAAAGTCTTTAATGCGGCAATGCCCGCAACTCAACAGTTTGGAACCCCAGCTGATCATTCTGTAATTTACGGCATTCCTACAGCACAGTATAGATTTAACTCATCTAATACAGATGTGCCTATCTACACATTTTCTCAAACAGTTGCAGGTCGTGCAATGAATTTTGAAATTACCAGTGCAACATTCAAGGGTGAAACTTTTGTTTATGAAGAAGCACCTAAAGCAGGTAATCAGATCGCCTGCATTTATAGTGATGATGGTCACGGTGCTGGTAGTCCAGGAACTGGATTCTTTTTTAATTTCACTCAAGGATCGTTGAACACTGCAACATTTACAGTGACGCAACCTAGCAGTAATCAAACGATTGACATTGCTACTCAAAATATTAACAATACCGACGTATGGTTATACGGCATTGATCAGAAAGGTGCAGAATCAACCACCTGGACAAAAATTCCTTCTGTTACTGGTAACAATGTAATTTATAACAGTTTAAGTAGCAATCAGGTTAAAAATATCTATAGCGTATTAACCAAAGCAAACGATGCAATCGCATTGGCGTTTAGTGACGGAGTATTTGGTAATTTGCCACTAGGCTCTTTTAGAGTATATTACAGAGTAAGTAATAATCTATCATACACAATTAATCCATCAGATATTGTAAACGTTGGAATTACTATACCTTACATTTCAGCACAGAACACAAGTGAAACATTATCTATTACATTAAGTCTGGCAACATCAGTGACTAATGCAACCGCGTCAGAAACAAATGCTAGTATTAAAACTAACGCACCTCAGACATACTATACACAAAATAGAATGATTACAGGTGAAGATTATAATATTAGTCCGCTGAGTGCTAATCTTCAGGTGGCCAAGGTTAAGGCAGTAAACAGAACTAGCAGCGGTATTAGCCGTTATTTTGATCTGACTGATCCAACAGGCAAGTACAGTAGCACTAATTTGTTTGCCGATGACGGCGTACTTTATCAACAACCATTTACATATTCTACCACATTCACCTATACTACACAGACTGAAATTGCAGGAATTATTGCTAACACTGTAACTGATATTCTACGAGATCAAAATTTAAGAAATTTTTATTATGCTAATTTCATTGACGTACTAACAGTTGGTAATAGTGCTGCGTGGTATAGTATAACTTCTGATAGCAACATGTCCAGTGGATATATTGGATCAATCGCAAATGCTACTCCTTATACTGTTGGACAAAATCTTACTGCAACAAATTTAAAATATGTTGGTGCAGGTGCGTTACTAAAATTTGTTGCACCAGCTGGCTATTATTTTAATACTAAAAAGAACAACGAACTAGTAGCATATACTGGAAATATTCCAGCAGGCGGAACAACGTATGTTTGGGCTGAAGTCGTGTCAGTGTCAGGAGACGGCACTGCTAGTGGTACTGGTAGATTGGCCACAGGATTTGGACCTATTCAATTAAATCAGCAAATACCTACTAATGCCGTAATAACACAAATCCTTCCTAAGTTTGTTTTAACAATTACACCAAGTGTTCAATCAACAATGATAGACTTAATATTTGCTAATCAACCATTTGGTCTACGCTATGATGCAGTAAATCAAGCATGGCAAATTATCTATGAACAAGATCTTAATGTTGCAGGTGCTTTTAGTTTAGTTAACCAAGGAGACACTTCGAGTACTCAAATAGACAGTAGTTGGATGTTGTTGTTTACTACTAATAATGAATACTACACTATCACCACTAGACAAATACGCTATGTATTTGAAAGCGATGCGGCTGTAACTTTCTATTTTGACAGTAATCAGAAAATTTATGATATTGCATCTAGCAATATAGTTAAAGATCAAATTAAATTATTAAGTATTAACACACAACCAGACAGTACATCTGCATTTACAGTTGACTCTGATTGGCAAGTTGTTAGTGAATACGTAGGACAAGACGGATATATAGATCCTAAAAAGATTGTTGTAACGTTTGCTGATTCTAGCGGTAATGGTATAGTAGATAATCCTCAACTATTCCTTGACATGGTTAATCCAAATACTGGAAACTTTGATCAAGACAAATACAAATATATTATAGAAGAAAAATATATTATAACAGAAGGTCAAGAAGATTATCGATATGTTTTAAATGATCCAGATACTGGTCCTGTAATCATCAAATCAACACAAACAGGTATTACCTCTACTTTATATCCAGATGGCCAATATTTTTATTTCATTGATACTAGTGTTGTAAAAAAATTAAATCGCACAACTGGTATATTTTCTCCTACTTTAGATTACAGAGTATATACTGGTAGAGATAAAATTAAATTTCAATACACTCATAGTGCAGATTATGATTCAAGGATTGATCCAGGACCAAGCAATATTATTGATATCTATGTATTAACTGACAGCTATGATTCTCAATTTAGACAATGGTTGTCTGGCGCAAATATCAGCGAGCCTTTACCTCCAAGTTCAGCAGAACTTAACAGTATGCTAAGTTCTAATTTGAATTTAATTAAAGCTATTAGCGATGAAATTGTTTATCATCCTGTAAGTTATAAACTTTTGTTTGGAGAACAGGCTGATCCTACTTTACAAGCAACCTTTAATGTCATCATCAATCCAACTATTGCTGTATCAACTGCCGACGTTACCGCAAGAATATTAACAGCAATTAATCAATTTTTTGCTTTACAGAATTGGGACTTTGGTGACACATTTTATTTTACAGAATTGTCAACATATGTCATGAATCAACTAGCACCAGATATTACAAACTTTGTTATTGTGCCTACTCAATCTGGACAATACTTTGGTAGTTTATTTGAAGTACAATGTTCTAGTAATCAAATATTTTTAAGTTGTGCCACAGCTAAAAATATTGTAATAGTATCAGGACTTACTAGTGCTAATCTTAAAACAGTTACCGGTGAAGCACTAACAACAGTAGTATCTAGTCAAAACATAACCAGCGCAAATTTTGGAGCATCTAACTAATGGCAAACAATCCGACCGGCAAGCCAGGGCTAGGCGTAAATTTTCTTCCTGATTTTTATCAAACACCTGCTAATAAAAAATTCTTGCAGGCAACGATTGATCAGCTGTATCAGCCTGGCACAGTTTCAAAGGTCAGCGGATTTATTGGTCGTGAAAATGCAAAAGCGGCAACAGGTGCTGATGTTTATGTTACCGCAGCAGATACAACAAGACAAAACTATCAATTAGAACCCGGACTAGTTATTAAAGACAGTATAGGTAATGTTACATTTTTTAAAGACTATATCGATTATATCAATCAAATTGGGGTCTTTGGTGGAATTACAAATAATCATGCACGATTAAATCAACAAGAGTTTTATTCATGGGATCCGCATATTGATTGGGATAAGTTTGTTAACTTTCAAAATTATTATTGGTTGCCATATGGTCCCGATACTATTACAATCTACGGACAGGCGGTATCTATTACTAGCACATATACTGTAAAGATACAATCAGAAGGTAACACCAATGAATATCTGTTTACACCAAACGGATTAGATCTTAATCCTGTATTGAAATTATATAGAGGTCAAACATATACGTTTGAAATCAACAGTCCAGGAAATCCTTTTAGTTTTATGTCTCAGCGAGTGGTAGGAGCAAGCACTAGATATAAACATGGAGTCAGCAATTTTGCTGTAGAACAAGGCACTATAACATTTACAGTCCCATTAGATGCACCGAGTATTTTGTATTATCAAAGTGAAACTGATATTGACTTAGGTGGTTCATTAGAAATATTTAATGTAACCGATGCATCAACTATTGATGTTGAAAAAGACATTTTAGGTAAAAAAAATTATGTTCTAGCAGACGGTACTGCACTTAGTAACGGAATGAAAATTTCGTTTGGAGGAACAGTAATACCTTCAACATATGCTACTGGACAATACTACGTTGAAGGCGTAGGAACCGCAATCACCTTAATTGACTCTAAAGTTTTAGAAATAATTAATCCTTACACAGTTGCTGAATCGATAGCATTTGATTCAGCCGCATTTGATGTCGATCCTTTCAGTGATGCTACTGGATTTGCCAGCATAACAGATTATCTTGTAATAAATCGTGCAAGTAAAGATCATAATCCATGGAGTCGATACAATCGTTGGTTCCATAAAGATGTTATTGCGACTAGTGCTAGTTATAATGGAAGTGATCTGTCTTTAGATCAAACAGCTAGAGCGATTCGACCAATTATTGAATTTCAGGCTGATTTAAAATTATTTAATTTTGGTACAACTGCAATCGATGATGTCGATTTAGTTGATACATTTACTACAGATATTTTTTCTACTATAGAAGGATCCCGAGGTTATAATATTGATGGAGTACCGCTAGTATCAGGTCATCGTGTATTATTTTTATCAGATAAAGATTCGCTAGTACAAAATAAAATTTATACAGTTAGTTTCATTAACATCAAAGGATACGATCAAATCGTCCTTACTGAAACAGATTCACCTATAAAAAATCAGACAGTGTTAGTAAAGCAGGGTATTAAGAACCAAAGTAGAATGTATTGGTTCAACGGCACTGCATGGCAATCTTCGCAACAAAAAAATAATACAAATCAAGCTCCGTTGTTTGATGTAGTTGATGATAACGGTATTAGCTTCGGGGATACCACAGTTTACAATGGTAGCTCATTTATCGGTACATCAATATTTTCTTATAAAATTGGTACAGGCACTGCTGATTTAACTTTAGGATTTCCGTTAAGTTATCAAAATGTTAATAACATTGGAGATATTGTTTTTAACTTTACACTGGCGACTGACAGTTTCCAATATAAAGAGACGACCTCGCTGATTAGCAAAAATATCAATGTTGGATATCTGGTTAGTCATGACTATTCTGGCAATTCAGTGTATGTCAATGGCTGGAAGACTTCGACAGTAACTAATACACAAGCCGCTATTCGAATATATAAAAATTCTAATTTAACTAATAATTTTAATATAGATATTTTTGACGATATCGCCGCACTAGATGATCTTGTAGTTCGTGTGTATGTCAATGGAATTCGACTTTCTGGCGACAACTGGAGTAT